>ERZ1034411.13-NODE-13-length-151484-cov-11.341216_pt1 | contig 151484 bp, 136 predicted proteins | sample MGYA00520583_ERZ1034411 | MGnify/ENA primary metagenome ERZ1034411 (study PRJEB33736, sample SAMEA104288481) | Azolla microphylla | place: Ecuador | collected 1982 | study: EMG produced TPA metagenomics assembly of the PRJEB19522 data set (Is there foul play in...
CCAGCCTTGAGCCCGTCTGATCGCAGGTCTACTTCCCTCCCAGTTGCTCTTGGATGTGAGGGCGATGCGATCGAGCAAAGCTCGGGCGAAACAAGCCGCGAGGTCGTGAAGTCATGTCTGGCAAGATCGTAGGATGGGTAGAGCGAAGCGAAACCCATCGTCCTTCCGCGAGGAGGATGCGTGATGGGTTTCGCTTCGCTCTACCCATCCTACAAGCGCTGCGTGCCACAACCTCGATCTCGTAGGGTGGGCAAAGCGCAAGCGTGCCCACGTCCTGTTGCTGATGGAAGGAGATCGTGGGCACGGCGCAGTGCGCCTTTGCCCACCCTACGCCGCCGCTGGGATGTGCACTGGAGCATCGCAACGACAAACGTGGAGAGAACTCGTGCCACACGCCGCTCTCGTGCCCTGACATTGACGCGCCATGACTCGAACGGATCACACGTGCTGGCCGCCGTTGATGTGGATCTCGGCGCCGTTGACGTAGGAGCTGGTGTCCGTGCACAGCACGTAAATGATCTTGGCGACCTCGTCGGGCGTGCCGAGGCGGTGCATCGGGATCTGCTGTTCGACGATCTTCTCGGTGCCCGGCGACAGGATCGAGGTGTCGATCTCACCCGGCGCGATCGCATTCACGCGCACGCCGACGCGGCCGAAATCGGACGCCATCTCGCGCGTCAGCGCGGCGAGCGCGGCCTTCGAGGTGGCGTAGGCGGCGCCCGCGAAGGGGTGCACGCGCGAGCCGGCGATCGAGGTGACGTTCACGACCGAGCCCTTGGCTGCCTTCAATTCCTCGATCAGCCCGCGCGCGATCATGATCGGCGCGAAGAAGTTGACGTGGAAGACATGCGTCCAGGTGTCGAGATCGGTATCGACCGAGCCGAGCCGGGAGCCGCCCGGGCCCTTCGGCGAGATCGCGGCGTTGTTGACCAGCGCATGCAGCGTGCCGCCCTCGAGCCGGTCGCGGATCTCGGCGATCGCGCGCGCGGTGTCCTCGGGATTGCCGAGATCGACCTGGATGTGGTCCTCGGGCCCGGCGTCCCACGGGCAGTCCTCCGGGAAGGGATGCCGCGAGCAGGTGATGACGCGCCAGCCCGCCGACGAGAAGCGGATCACGGTGGCGTGGCCGATCCCGCGGCTGGCTCCAGTCAGGAGCAGCGTGCGGCGCGGCGCATTGGACGAATGCGGCATGGACATCTTTCAGGTCGGCCCAATCTTACGGATACATCCGCGTCTTGGACCACGGTTGGCCGGCCGCGTCACGGCGAAATTCGATGCGGTCATGCAAGCGGAACGGGCGGTCGTGCCAGAACTCGATCCGCGAGGGCGTGATGCGCCAGCCGCTCCAGCCCGGCGGCCGCGGCACTTCGCCGATGACGTGTCTGGCCGCGACCTTTGCGATGGCCTGCTCGAAGGCGAAGCGGCTCTCCAGCGCCTCGGACTGCTTGCTCGCCCAGGCCCCGATCTGCGCCTGCTTGGGCCGGGTGGCGAAATAGGCGTCGGCCTCAGTGTCGGTCACCGGCGTCACGTTGCCGCGGATGCGGACCTGACGGCGCAGCGACTTCCAGTGAAAAAGTAAAGCGGCCTTAGGATTTGCGGCGAGTTCGCGGCCCTTCTGGCTCGCGATGTGGCTGTAGAACACGAAACCCTCGGTATCGAAGCCTTTCATCAGCACCATGCGCACATCGGGCAGGCCGTCAGGGTCGACAGTTGCAAGCGCCATCGCGTTCGGGTCGTTCGGCTCACTCTTGATGGCTTCGTTCAGCCAAGCATCGAACAGCGCAAAGGGCTCGTCGGCGGCGGTGAAATCACCGGATGTTAAGGGTGTCTGGTGTTTCATCGAGGTCGTGTCGGTCATGTCTGGAGTCCGAGTTGCGTCCCGCGGCCCAAAACGCGTTGTTGTCCGCTACCGCCCTATATAGGGCATGGGGACGCGTTGGCCTATCGGCGATCCGGCCGTCCGGCGTTGCCCTGACGATCATTCTCATCGGGCTCGGCACCGGCGGCTGCAGCTTTTCCCGCGGCGACAAGAGTGCCTACGCCAAGGCCGACGACAGTGACCTGACCGGTTCGATTGCGACGCCGGCCAGGGACGCCCCGCCGACCGAGACCGATCTTGCCTTTGCCCGCAACGCCGCTTCCGACGTCCTCAGCAAGGGCGACAAGGATTCCAGCCAGCACTGGGAGAATCCGGACACCGGGGCACGCGGCTCGGTGACGCCGATCGCGCAATCCTATGCCGCTGAGGACGGCCGCAAATGCCGTGATTTCCTGGCGAGCTACGTCAACGGCAAGACCGAGAGCTGGCTCCAGGGCGCCGGCTGCCAAAGCAGCCGTGGCCGTTGGGAGATTCATACGCTAAAGCCGTGGCGGAGCTAGGATTCGTTCGCCTGACTAGTTGCAAAAATGCCACTCCGCCCCCACATGGATGGCAGGTGGGGCGGGGAGCCCTTTGAACAATTCGATTTCTTGAAGGAGACGTGACGGATGCGCGACCCCTATGAGGTCTTGGGGGTGCCGCGGAGCGCCAGCGCTGCCGCGATCAAGAGCGCCTATCGCAAGCTTGCCAAGAAGCATCATCCCGACAGCAACAAGGACGACCCGAAAGCCGCCGAGCGCTTCTCCGAGATCAACTCGGCGAACGAGATCGTCGGCGACGAGGACAAGCGCAAGCAGTTCGACCGCGGCGAGATCGACGCCGAGGGCAAGCCGCGCTTCCAGGGGTTTCCGGGCGGCGGCGGGCCGCGCGGCCGTGCCGGTCCCGGCGGGTTCGAAAGCTATTCGTTCCGCTCCGGCGGGGGCCCCGGCGCGGGCGGGGGCGCGTTCGAGGACATCCTCAACAGCATGTTCGGCGGCGGGATGCGCGGCGCGCGTCCCGGGGCCGGCGGTGCCGGGCAGTTCGAATTTGACACCGGCGGGGTCGGGCTCGATCTCGACGTCAACGTCGCCATGTCCGTCTCGCTGGAGGAATCGGTCGGAGGTGGCGAGAAGCGCGTCCGGCTGCCGACAGGCAAGGAGCTCAACGTCAAGATTCCGGCTGGCGTCACCGAGGGCCAGCAGATCCGGCTCCGGGGACAGGGCGAGAGCGCGCAGGGCCATCCGCCTGGCGACCTCCTGATCACCATCAACATCGCGCCGCACCCGTTCTTCAAGGTCGACGGTGCCGACCTCAGGATCGACCTGCCGGTCACGCTCTACGAGGCGGTGCTGGGCGGCAAGGTCCGCGTGCCCACCCTCGGCAATGCCGTCGAGCTTTCGGTCCCCAAAAACACCTCCAGCGGCCGGACCTTCCGCCTCAAGGGCAAAGGTCTGCCAAAATCTGGTGGAACCGGGGATCTCTTCGTCACCATCAGGATTATGCTACCGGATGGGAACGACGCCGAGCTTGAAGCATTGATGGAGAAGTGGCGGGACCAGCACCCCTACAATCCACGTAGCGGGCTTGGTTAGGCGTTCGAACTAAAGGGGTTCTCCTAAAGGCCTAGGGCATCGTCCGGGAGATGATGCCCATCATATGCCGGAGGCGTGGTAGCGCTTCATGCACTCGACGTGTCGGCTGTCCGGCGGGGCAGCCGATAAAAAGGTGCGGCCTCGAGAGGGGGACCAGCGCGGTACCAAAAACCCCAATCGAGGCCGCCCGCGTCGATCGGCGGATCGAACGCTACTCATAATCGCGTGATCACCCGGTGCGATAATGAGACGCGCCGATGTCTTGATTCCAAATTTTCAATGACGGAATCTAGGCACCGCGCCTTTTGAAGCACGCCCAAGCGAAGCTTGGGCTATGGCGGGTTGTCTAGGTACCGTTTTTCTCGGCCTGATCGTAGACGGCCTGCGCCACCTTGGTCAGCCGCTCGCGGTCGCCGCCGCCGCTGACGACGTAGCCGACGCCGCGCTCGGCCCAGAACAATGCGCCGTCCTTGTCCGTCCTGGCGTAGCGCATTTGCGTCGCACCATTCTCGGTCTTGGCGGTGTAGATCGTGTAGCGCTCGCCCGACGTGCCCTCATACATCAGGAACGAGGCCGGGCCGCTCGGGCCCGGCAAGAGCCGGCCCCCGACGAGCTTCAGCCCGCTCGCCTCCAAATTCGGCGCGAACACGGTCCAGCCGCAGCGCCGGGTCAGCCAGGCCTGCAGGTGGTCGCGCTCGTTGCCGCCGACCTCGACGGGGTGGCGGACCTCGACGACATAAAGGCGGTGGGCGTCGAGCGCGTCCGCCGTAAAGCTCTGGAAGGCCGAGGGCGCGCTGGCGGCGCCATGCGCGACCCAGCCAGCCGAGCCGCCGGCCACGAAAGCGACCAGCACGGCCGCGGCGGCGCCATAGAGCCATTGCCGCGGCCGGCGTTCCAGCCGCTCGAGCTCCAGCCGCGCCGGCACCGGCTCCTGGGCGATGGAATCGTAGCGCGCGTGCAGCATCTCCGCCATGGACCGCCAGGACTGCACCCGTTCGGCGTCCTCGGGGTGGGCGGCAAGCCAGGCCTCGACATCGGCGCGGCGCTCGGCCGGCAGCTCGCCGTCGACATAGGCGTGCAGTTCGTCCTCGGTCACTGGGATATTGCGGTCGTTCATATCGATCGTCTCTGGCTCTGTGGCCCTAAAAGTCGTTCAAAGCTCAACTTCGTTCGCTGCACCGGAAAGCTGCAGGCGAAACACACGCGATGCATCAACCCTGCCATCATTTCACCCGCCTGAGCGCCGGGCGCTCGCCCTCCAGCGAGGCCTTGACGTGGGCGCGGGCGCGGGCGAGGCGTGACATCACGGTGCCGATCGGCACGCCCTGGATGTCGGCGACCTCGCGGTAGCTCATGCCCTCCAGCATCACCAGCAGCAGCACCGAGCGCTGCTCCTCGACGAGCGTCGCCAGAGCCCTCTCGATGTCGCGCCCTTCGGCTTCGGTGCCGCTGGCATCCGGGTTGTTCTCCGTCAGTTGCATGAATTGCGGCCGCCTTGCCAGCGAGCGCCGCCGATTCTTGTTGAGATTGGTCAGGATCGTGTAGAGCCAGCTCCTGACGTCGCCTCCGAGAAACAAGCGCTCCGAACGCAGGGCCCGCACCAGCGTGTCTTGCACCAGATCGTCGGCCGCGTCCGCATCGCGCGTCAGCGCGCGGGCGTAGCGGCGCAACGCCGGGATCATGGCTTCCACACTCTGGCGAAACGCACTCATTGCGGTCTTGACGTCCTGATGTCGGGCGCGAGCGCCCATAGCGATCATAACACCCGAATGGAACGGCTATTCCGGCGCTCGAAACAGCGTTAACGCGGCGTATTAGGGCTGTACCGCAGGGGAGGGCTGGTGTACCTCCAGACCTTACCAAGAGTGCGACGGGACGTTCAAAAATGGCGCAGAATTCAGGTCTGATGCAAGGCAAGCGCGGCGTGATCCTCGGCCTTGCCAACAACCGCTCGATCGCCTGGGGCATCGCCAAGGCATGCCACGCCGCCGGCGCCGAGCTCGCCTTCACCTATCAGGGCGATGCGTTGAAGAAGCGCGTCGAACCGCTCGCCGCCGAGATCGGTGGTCTCGTGCTCGGCCATTGCGACGTCACCGATGCCGCGACCATCGACGCCGCGTTCGCGGTGCTGCAGGAGAAGTGGGGCAAGATCGACTTCCTGGTGCACGCGATCGCCTATGGCGAGCAGCTCGACGGCCGCTACGTCGACACCACGGCAGAGAACTTCTCCAAGTCGATGCTGATCTCCTGCTACTCGTTCACGGCGGTGGCGCAGCGCGCCGAGAAGCTGATGACGGACGGCGGCTCGTTGATCACGCTCTCCTATTACGGCGCCGAGAAGTGGATGCCGCATTACAACGTGATGGGCGTGGCCAAGGCGGCGCTCGAAGCCAGCGTGCGCTATCTCGCCGCCGATCTCGGCGAGAAGAACATCCGCGTCAACGCGATCTCGGCAGGTCCGATCAAGACGCTCGCGGCGTCCGGCATCGGCGACTTCCGCTATATCCTGAAGTGGAACGAGAACAATTCGCCGATGCGGCGCAACGTGTCGACCGAGGACGTCGGCGGCAGCGCGCTGTATCTCCTCTCCGACCTCTCGCGCGGCGTCACCGGCGAGGTGCATCACGTCGATTCCGGCTATCACGTGCTCGGCATGAAGCGCCCGGACGCGCCGGATATCTCGTTCGGCGGGAAGGACTAGCCTTCGAAACGCGATGCCCGTGCCCACGATCTACTATCTTCGCCACGGCGAGACCGAGTGGAACGCGCTCGGCAGGCTTCAGGGCACCAAGGACATTCCGTTGAATGCGCGCGGGCGCGGCCAGGCCGTACAGGCAGGCAGCATTCTCGCCGACCTGTTCAAGCGCGAGGGGCGCGACAAGGCTTCGTTGCCTTACGTGTCGAGCCCGCTCGGCCGTGCGCGCCAGACCATGGAACTCGCACGCGGCAAGCTCGAACTGCCGGTCGCCGACTATGGGCTCGATGATCGGCTGCGCGAAATCGGCTATGGCAGCTGGGAAGGGCTGACGCTGGCCGAGAGCGAGGCGACTGATCCCGACGTGTACGCCCGGCGCCTCGCCGACAAATGGACCGTGGGCCCCGCCGGCGGGGAGACCTATGCCGACGTCCAGGTCCGCGTGCGCGCCTGGTACGACCAGCTGCAGACCGACACCGTCGCGGTCGCCCATGGCGGGACATGCCGGGCCTTGATGGTTTCGCTCGGGCTGGAGACCCCGCTCAGCGCTGCCGAGCTCTATATCGAGCAGGGCGCGGTCTACGTGTTTCGCGACGGGCGGCTGGAGAAGTTCAGTTAGGGGCGAGGCATTGCCCCACCCTCCGCCGTCATGCCCGGGCTTGTCCCGGGCATCCACGATCTTTCGTGCCTTTCGCGACCGAGAACGTGGATGGCCGGGACAAGCCCGGCCATGACGAGCTTGGCGGGCATTTGACCCTCTTTTCAGGGCGAGTTAAGTCAGCACTGACTTACGAGCCTGCGAGCAGCAATGTCCTTCAACACCTTCGGCCACATGTTCCGCGTCACCACCTTCGGCGAGAGCCATGGGGTGGCCATCGGCTGCGTGGTCGACGGCTGCCCGCCCATGATCCCGCTGACCGAGGCCGACATCCAGGGCGACCTCGACCGCCGCCGGCCCGGCCAGTCGCGCTTCACCACCCAGCGCCAGGAGCCGGATCAGGTCAAGATCCTGTCCGGCGTGATGGCGCATCCGGAGACCGGGGTGCAGGTGACGACGGGCACGCCGATCGGACTCCTGATCGAGAACACCGACCAGCGCTCCAAGGACTATTCCGAGATCAAGGACAAGTTTCGGCCCGGTCACGCCGACTTCACCTATGAGGCCAAATACGGCCTGCGCGACTATCGTGGCGGCGGCCGCTCCTCGGCGCGCGAGACCGCGACGCGGGTCGCCGCCGGCGCCATCGCGCGAAGGGTGCTGCCCGACGTGAAGGTGCGCGGCGCGCTGGTGCAGATCGGTCCGCACAAGATCGACCGCGCGAAGTGGGACTGGGACGAGATCGCCAAAAATCCGTTCTTCTGCCCGGACAAGGACAAGGCGGCATTTTTCGAAACCTATCTCGACGGCATCCGCAAGAGCGGCTCCTCGATCGGCGCGGTCATCGAGGTCGTTGCCGAAGGCGTGCCGGCGGGCCTTGGCGCGCCGATCTACGCCAAGCTCGATTCCGATCTGGCGGGTGCGATGATGACCATCAATGCCGTGAAGGGCGTCGAGATCGGCGCCGGCTTCGGCGCGGCGGAATTGACTGGCGAAGAGAACGCCGACGAGATGCGCACCGGCAATGACGGCACGCGCTTCCTGTCCAACCATGCCGGCGGCGTCCTTGGAGGCATTTCCACCGGACAGCCGATCGTGGTGCGCTTTGCGGTGAAACCGACCTCGTCGATCCTGCAGCCGCGCCTCACCGTCGACCGCCACGGCGCCGATACCGAGATCTTCACCAAGGGGCGCCACGACCCCTGCGTCGGCATCCGCGCCGTCCCGGTCGGCGAAGCCATGATGGCCTGCGTGCTGGCGGATCATTTCTTGCGCGACCGCGGGCAGGTGGGGCGCTAGCAAACGGTCTGCTTGTCGCGGTACTAGCCCACCGCCCAGCTTGACGATCCCGCAACTTCGTCCGCAAATGCGGGCATGCAAAACTCCGAGCTCCACCGTATCACCAACTGGCTGATCGACGGCGCGAGGTCGTCCGGAACTCCGGCCGAGATGATCGCCGACGTTTGCGAGCATCTGGTCGCGGCCGGCCTGCCGCTGTGGCGGTTCGGCATCTTCATCCGCACGCTGCATCCTGAAATCTTCGGCCGCAACTTCATCTGGCGGCAGGGCCAGGAGGTCGAGATCGGCACCGTCGATTTCGCGATCCTGGACACGCCCGAATTCGCCGCTAGCCCGCTCCGCATCGTCTTTGAGCAGGGAGTGGAAGTTCGCGGCCGCATCGGCGGTCACGACGGCGGGCGGTTTCCGATTCTCGACGATCTGCAGGCCGAAGGGGCGACCGACTATCTCGCGGTGCCCATGCCGTTTCTCGACGGCTCGGTCCACGCGACGAGCTGGGTGACACGGCATCCCGGCGGCTTCACCGACGATCATGTCGCAGCCATCCGCTCCATCGTGACGCCGCTGGCGCGCGTCAGCGAGATCATCAGCCTGCGCCGCACCGCCGAGATGCTGCTGGACACCTATGTCGGCAACCGCGCCGGCGCGCGCATCCTCGGCGGCCAGATCCGCCGCGGCCACAACGACACCATGCAGGCCGCGATCTGGCTGTCGGATCTGCGCGGCTTCACCGCGCTGTCGGACCGCCTGCCGCCTGAAACGGTCGTCCAGATCCTCAATCATTATTTCGACTGTCAGGTCACCGCGATCCGGGGCCATGGCGGCGAGGTCCTGAAGTTCATGGGTGACGGCCTGCTCGCGGTGTTCCCGATCGACGAATATGTGGGCGATGCCACCCATGTCTGCTCGCGCGTGCTGGAGGCCGCGCACGAATCCCGCGCCAGCGTCGAGGCGCTGGCCTTTCCGGTCGGCGACGTCGTCGAGCGCTTCCGCTTCGGCGTCGCGCTCCACGTCGGCAACATCCTCTACGGCAATATCGGCGGCGGCAACCGGCTCGACTTCACCTGCATCGGCCCCGCCGTCAATCTCGCGGCACGGCTCGAGAAGATCACGAGCCGCCTTGGGCGGACGGTCGTCGCCTCGGAAGGCTTTGCCAATGCCTGCCGCCACGATTGGCGCGAACTCGGCGAGTTTCCGATCGCCGGATTTTCCAAGGCGCAGCGGGTATATGGGCTCGGCGAAGAGACGCCGGTGGCGATGGCGTGACGCGGCGGCAGACGTGATCGTCCGCCGCCGCGCCGGCGCGCGTTAATAAGCCACCTTCATCGCCAGCGTCGCGATCACGATCATGATGGCACCGCCGACGCGGGTTGCGATCTGGGCGAAGGCCATCAGGCCCATGCGATCGGCTGCGCCGAGGATGGCGACGTCGCCGGTGCCGCCGAGCCCGGAATGACAGGCGGTCACGATCGCGGCCTCGACCGGATACATGTTCAGCCACCGGCCGACGAAAAAGCCGGAGGCGACCATCGCCAGCACCGTCGTGGTGCAGACCGCGATGTAGCCGGGATTGAACGAAGCCACGAGCTGCTGCCATGACACCAGCAACGTTCCCATCGCGACCAGGATCGCGAAGGTGAGGTTGGTCGACATGAACTTGTTGATCTGGTAGGCGCCGAGCTCCATCTCCGCCGGCAGCAGCTTTGTCAGCTTGAGCGCGACCGCGGCGATAATCATCAGGATCGGGCCGGGGATGCCGGTATGGGGCGCAAGCACCATGCCGAGCACGAACAGCACGCAGGACAGCACGATGCCCGCGCCCAGCAGGGCGAGGTCGATGGGCTGATCGGCTCGGGCGGGGCCGAGAATGTCGTTGTCGCCGGTCTTCACCAGCATGCCCTGACCGTTGAGGTCGCGGCGCTTTTCCCCCAGACGCGCGAGCAGCCCGGCTGCGACGATGGCGACGACGTTGCCGAGCAAGGCGGCGGGCACCATCTGCGCCACGAGCTCTGCTTGCGGCCGGTGCAGCATCTCCGAATAGGCGATCGACAGCGGCAGCACGCCTTCGGCAAGTCCGCCGCCGATGATCGGGATGATCACGAAGAAGAATGTCTCCTTCGGGCTATGGCCGAACAGCAGCCCGACGGTGATGCCCCCGGCGATCGCACTCAGCGTGCCGATCAGCAGCGGCACGAACATCCGGATGAAGCCTTGCACCAGGACGCGATGGGGCATGCCGAGGATCGAGCCTGCGACCAGACAGGCGATGAAGAAATACTGGAAATTGGCGGTGCGGAATGTCGTCGCGACCGCCTTGAGCGCCGGCTCCGGCATCAGCCCGTAAGCGACCAGCGCGGCCGGCACGAACAGGCACAGGATCGCGGTGCCGCCGATCCGGTTCAGCACCGGAACGGTCTGGCCGAGCTTGCCGAGCAGGAAGCCGATCAGCATCAGCACCGAGAGGCCGCCGATCACGTCGTTGGGAAGCTTGCCGGTGTAGATGGCAGCCGCGCAAACCAGTACGGCCGCAAGATAGACGGTGATCGGCAGCGGGCCGATCTTGAGCGCGGCGCGCGCAGACGACTGAGCGGCCTGCACCGTGTCGTCGAGTTTCATGGTGGTGTCGGTCAAGGAAGCCTCCCTCTGCTGTTTCGTTTTGATTGCCCCTGTGTTCGCTCAGAACCAGGGATTGTCCGCCCAGCGCCGCCTCTCGAAAGCGCCGATGTCGTCGGCAAAGACGAGCGTGGAGCTGATCGCGTCGCGTCCGGTGAGGAACGCTTCCTTCCGCGCGGGCTCGATCGGGAAGGGCACGGTGCCGCCGCCGTCGATGCGGATCAGCTGCTGTTCGAGGTCGATGCTGAGGCGGTTGCTCGCGGGGTTTGCGACGATGTCGGCGATCCCGCCGACGGTGGCTGCGTCGAGACTGATGGTCAGCAGGCCGTTATTGGCGCAATTGTCGCTGAAGATGCCGGCGAAGGTGGTGCCGATCAGGGCGCGGATGCCGAGCTGCTGGAGCCCCCAGACCGCATGCTCGCGGCTCGATCCGCAGCCGAAATTCGCGCCAACGACGAGAAAGCAGGTCTCGCGATAGCCGTCCCGGTTCAGGATGAAGTCGGGGTTCGGCCGGCCCGCATCGAAACGCAGCAGGTTGAAGGCGCCCTCGCCGAGGCCGCTGCGATCGACGCCCTTCAGAAACATCTTCGGCATGATCACGTCGGTGTCGATGTTGGGCGTCCTCATCGGCGCGGCAACGCCGGACACGCGGTGGAACGGCGTCATGGCGCGTCTCCTCCGAGCAGCTCGCGCACGTCGGTGATGCGGCCGGTGACGGCGGCGGCCGCGACCATTGCCGGGCTCATCAGATGCGTGCGCGCACCGGGGCCCTGACGTCCCTCGAAATTGCGATTGGTGGAGGAGGCCGAGCGCTGCCCGGGCGCGAGGATGTCGTCGTTCATTGCAAGGCACATCGAGCAGCCGGACTGCCGCCACTCCACGCCCGCATCGATCAGGATTTTTGCGATGCCTTCGGCCTCCGCCTGCGCGCGGACCTGCGTCGAGCCTGGCACGACGATCGCACGGACGCCCGAGGCGACGTGGCGGCCCCTGAAGATTTGCGCGGCGTCGCGCAGGTCTTCGATGCGCGAATTGGTGCAGGAGCCGATGAAGGCGAAGTCGATCGGCACCGACTGGATCGGCGTTCCCGGCGCGAGACCCATATAGGCGAGCGCCCGCGTGGCGGCCGTCTTGCGGTCCGCGGCCGGGTTGGTGTCGGGGTCCGGAATGAGATCGGTGACGGGGATCGCCTGGTCCGGGCTGGTGCCCCATGTCACCAGCGGGGCGACCTCGCCTGCGTCGATCGTCATCTCGCGGTCGAACCGAGCGTCCGCATCGGAACGAAGCTGCAACCACGCCGCTGTCGCGCGATCCCACATCTCGCCCTTGGGCGTGCGCGGGCGTCCCTTCAGATAGTCGAGCACCTTATGGTCGGGCGCGATGACGACACCGCGCGCGCCGGCCTCGACGATCATGATCGACATCACGATGCGTCCCTCGACGCTCATCTCCGCCACGGCGGGGCCTGCGAACTCCACCGCATAACCGGTGGCGCCGTCCGCGCCGATGCGACAGATGATCTCCATGACGACGTCCTTCGGCGTGACCCCGAGAGGCGGCGAGCCGGTCACGTTGATGCGCATCGTCTTCAGGCGGCGATAGCGGACGGTCGATGTGGCGAGATAGTGCTCGATGTCGGAGGTGCCGATGCCGTAGCCGAGCGCACCGAAGGCGCCATAGGCGGTGGTGTGGCTGTCGCCGGCGGCGATCACCATGCCGGGCATCACGAGGCCCTGCTCGGGCGCGACGACATGCTCGATGCCCTGGCGCGGATCGAGAATGTCGAAATATTCGATCCCGAAATCGCGGGCATTGTCGGCGAAATAGTCGACCTGCCGCGCCGCGTCGGCGTCCGGCATCTGCCGCGTGCGGCGGGCCGCGGTCGGATTGACGTGGTCGACGACCATGAGCGCCGCGGCGGGGTTGCGCACCTTCCGGCCGGTGGCGCGCAAGCCCGCAAAGGCCTGCGGGCTGGTGTATTCGTTCAGGACGGTGCGATCGACATAGAGCAGCACGAGCCCGTCGTCGTCGAGCCTGCGCACCACATGCGCGTCGATGAGCTTGTCGTAGAGCGTGCGCCCGGACATTCCGCCTCCATGGGAGTTCTGACTTTCCCCGACCGTGCAGGCGGCCCTTCTGGAAATCCAATGTCAGCTCATGATATGATTATGCAGAATTTGCATAAGCGAGGCGGGATCATGGAGATCAACTGGCTGCACGATTTCATCGCGGTGGCGGCGACGCGCAGCTTTTCACGCGCCGCAGAGCAGAGGAATTCGTCGCAGCCGGCGCTCAGCCGCCGGATCAAGGCGCTGGAGCTGTGGGCAGGCGCTGCGCTGTTCGAGCGCACGACGCATGCGGTGAGCCTCACGGCCGCGGGCGAGGCGTTCCGCCTCACCGCCGAGGACGTCATCCGCCGGCTTTCAGCGGGCCGTCTGGAGGCCCAGGAGCTGGCGCGGGGCTCGTCGGACGTACTCAAATTCGCATCGACCAACGCGCTGTCGCTGACCTTTTTCCCGGACTGGCTGCGCGGAATCGAGACCGAACTTTCCTTCGTGCCGAGCGTCCAGCTCGTCGCCAACCACATGGAGGCGTGCGAGCGCATGCTGCTGGCCGGCGAGGTGCATTTCCTCCTGTGCCACCATCATCCGGCCGTGGTCGCAGCGGTGACGACACCGCAATTCCGCTCGGCGCATGTCGGCGACGACCGTCTGATCCCGGCATCCGTGCCTGTCTCGAGATCGGGCAAGATCCCGCGCTTCAGGCTTCCCGGAACCGAGGCCGCGCCGACGCAATTCCTCAGCTTCCGGCCCGAGTCCGGGATGGGAAAGATCCTCGAAGCGGTCCGTTCGACCTCGCCGCTGAAGCCGCAACTGAAGCCGGCGTTCACGTCACATCTTGCAAAGCTTCTCGTCACCATGGTCCAGGCCGGCCGCGGCATGGCGTGGCTTCCGGAGAGCCTGATCGCCGACCAACTCGCATCGGGCGAGCTGGTGAGGGCCGGCGGACGGGAATGGGAGATTCCGATCGAGATCCACGTGTTTCGGCCGAGATCGCGGCTGACGCCTGCGGCGGAGGCATTCTGGAAACACGTTCAGGAGCATCCACCCGAACGCAGCCCGGGCAAGGCGGCGCGCGCCCGACGCGGCCGCTAGCGCCGCTACTCCTCGGGCTCTGTCGTGAACAGCAGCGGATAGCCCTTGGCGCGGCCGGCGTCGGTGGCGCGCGTCGCCTTGGTCTCGGCGACGTCCTTGGTGAACACGGCAACGACGCAGGCGCCGAGCTTGTGGGCGGTGATCATCACCTTGTAGGCCTGATCCTCGGTCATGCGGAACTCGGCCTTCAGGATCATGGTGACGAATTCGCGCGGCGTGTAGTCGTCGTTGATCAGGATGACCTTGTGCAGCTTCGGTCGCTCGACCTTGGTCCTGGTCCGCGTCTTCGGCTTGGTGACGGTGTCGTTCATTCCGCCTCCTGGACACGGTGGGCTGGGGTTGCTGCCGGAGCGATCAGCTCGCGGCTTTCTCACCATATTGCAGGACCTGCACCTTCTCCAAGGTGATCAGGCCGCTCGACATCATGCCATCCAGGATGGGCAGGAATGCGTTGATGTTGTCCTCACTGTCGACGATCTCGATCAGCAGCGGCAGATCCTCCGACAATCGCAGGATCTTGGAGGTGTGCAGCCGGCTCGACTTGCCGAAGCCCATCGGGCCGCGCAGCACGGTGGCGCCGGCGAGGTGTCGCTCGCGCGCCGTCATCACGATCGCTTCATAGAGCGGCTTGCCGTCGAAATGATCGCTCTCGCCGATGAAGATCCGGAGCGAAACTGCCTGATTGGGAATTTGCATGCTCAGCTCCTTGTCAAGCGATTGTAGCGGTTCGCCATCATATGGCCGATCCATACCGACACCAGCCAGCAGATCACGGATGCGGCGATGTAGGCGAGCGCGGTGTATTTCATGCCGCCGTGGAACAGGCGGAAGGTCTCGAGGCTGAAGGTCGAAAAGGTGGTGTAGCCGCCGCAGAAGCCGGTCATGACGAACTGCCGGTGCTCGGGCCGCGCCAGCATGCGGCCGTCGGGGCCGGTCAGCGTCGCGTAGAAGCCGATGATCAGCGAGCCCGTGGCGTTGATGAACAGCGTCGCGAAAGGAAAGCCCGGACCGGTGTCGAGCGCCAGCCCGACCAGATAGCGCGTCAGTCCGCCGACGACGCTGCCCGCGGCAACCCAGGCATACAGCATCGCAGTGCGCCAGCGCTCGGAGGAGGGAGAGTTCATCGCACGCTAGCCTCCAAGGCTGTCCGCAAGGAGGAAACCGCAACTGACGGCGGCAAGGCACAGCCCGACCGAGAACACGACATTGCCGAGCGCATGCATCGGCTCGCCGCTGCGCGCAAGCGTCAGCGTCTGCAGGCTGAACGAGGATACCGTGGTGTAGCAGCCGAGAAAGCCTGTTACCGCAAACAGCCACGGATTCGGCGTCGCGAAGATCGAGCCCGGATGGGTCGCCAGCGCGCCGAAAATGCCGATCAGGAAGGCGCCGGTGACGTTGATGGTCATGGTGCCCCACGGAAAGGTCTCGCCCAGCCGCCGCGCGATCGCACCGGAGACGAAGTAGCGTGCGCAGCCGCCGAGGACGCTGCCGATCATGATCGCGATTGCTCCGCTCAGCACGATGAACGGCCTCCCGTCATTGTTTGTCCTCCGTGGCCAGTCCATTGCCGACCGCGAGCAGCCCCAGCAGTGAAACCAGCGCGAAGCCGAGCCCTGCGAGGAACGTTCCGGCCGGACCATAGGCGTCCCACAACGCGCCCGCGATCACGCTCGCGGCCAGCAGGGCAAGGCCGGTGAACAGGTTGAAATAGCCGAATGCGGTGCCGCGCAGGCTGGGCGGTGCGGCGTCGGCAACGAGGGCCGAGAGCAGGCCTTGGGTCAGTCCCATATGCAGCCCCCACAGCACGACGCCGAGAGTAAGGCCCGCCAGACTCGGCAGCAGCGCGAGCGCGAGATCGGCCCCAGCGAGGAAAACGAGGCCCAGCGCGAGCAGGCCGGTCCGGTTGATGCGGTCCGAGAGCGCGCCGGCCGGATAGGCGGAGAGCGCGTAGACGATGTTCATCAGCACCAGCACCGCCGGCACCCACATCGCATTGAGCCCGATGTTCTGCGCGCGCAGGATCAAAAAGGCTTCGCTGAAGCGCGCGAGCGTGAAGACGACGCCGACGGCGACGACGCGCCAATAGACCGCGCCGAGCTGGCGCATCGCGGCGAGATTGAGCGGGTTCTTGGCAGGCTCCCGGCCCGGGTCCGGATCCGGCTCGCTCACCGCGAACGTGATCAGGCCGAAGGACAGGAAGGCCGGCAGCACGGCAAACCAGAAGACGAGGGCGAAATTGTCTGCCGTCCACCACATCAGGCCGATCGCCATCAGCGGCCCGACGAAGGCGCCGATGGTGTCGAGCGATTGCCGCAGGCCGAAGCTCGCGCCGCGCAGGCCGACGGGCGCGATATCGGCGATCAACGCATCGCGCGGCGCGCCGCGGATGCCCTTGCCGACGCGATCGACGAAGCGCGCCGCCACCAGCCATCCGACGCTGGGCGCAAGCGGGAACAGCGGCTTGGTGAAGGCGGCAAGGCCGTAGCCGAGGGCGGCGAGCAGCTTGCGCCGGCCGAGCCAGTCCGACAGCGCGCCGGAAAAGATCTTGGTGATCGAGGCCGTCGCTTCCGCCATGCCCTCGATGAAGCCGACGGTCAGCGTCGAAGCGCCGAGCACGGTGACGAGATAGACCGGCAGCAGCGCGTGGATCATCTCGGAGGAGACGTCCATCAGCATCGAGACGAAGCCGAGCACCCAGATCCCCCTAGGCAGCGCGCTACGTGCAGTGTTCGGTGTCGTCGTCGTCACGTCTTCGCCTTTAGTCACCAGACAACAAAAAACCCGCCACCGGCGGGTTTGTCCATGCTCCCGCCGAAGGCAGGGGCCCAATGATTGCCCCTCCTCAAGCAGGAGTCATCAGCCCACTACGGTCCAACATTCGGGTTCAAGGCCGCCGGGCGGTTATCGGGGGACTCCATCCCCATCTGTGCAGCCAACCTAGCACGGAAATCGGGCTGGACAAGTGGTGCGAGAGCTCTGTCCCGTGACGTGTCGCTCCCGCTTCGCGCATCGTGAGCCCGATCGTGCAAGCGAGTGGGCGTGTTCCGGCGGCGCGAGCGCGGCAATATGGCGGCAGCTTTGCGCAAAGCGCGTGCACTCCTAACCCGCAGATTCCTAACTCGAATGTGAAGCACAAGCGATCTTCGCGCTTTGCGGCAAGGCGATTGCATGTCACCATCACGTCATACGACGGGAGGCTGCGATGCGCTTGCTGTTCTCGATCGGGGCTGTACTGGTTGCCGGCGTGTTTGCCGGAGGGGACGTCGCGGGCATCGCGGCACCGGGGCCGAAATTCGAGCCGCCCAAAACGCAACCGCAGCGGCTTGCGGCCGACAGAGATGCGCAGACGGTCGACGTCGAGCTGATCCTCGCGGTCGACGTGTCCTATTCCATGGACATGGACGAGCTCGCGATCCAGCGCGAAGGCTATGCGCAGGCGATCCAGTCGAAGGAGTTTCTCCAGGCGCTGAAGCTCGGCCCGAACGGCCGGATCGCGGTGACCTACTTCGAGTGGGCCGCCTCGAGCGACCAGAAGATCATCATTCCCTGGCGGCTGGTCGACGGCCCCGAGACGGCCGATGCCGTCGCCGCCGAGATCATGAAGACGCCGATCCGGCGCGCCTCGCGCACCTCGATCTCCGGCGCGATCATGTTCGCGATGCCGCTATTCGACGAGGATCCCTACCGGGGCCTGCGCCGCGTCATCGACATTTCCGGCGACGGCCCCAACAACAATGGCGGCCCGGTCACGGTGGCGCGCGATGCCGCGCTGGAGAAGGGCATCGTCATCAACGGCCTGCCGATCATGGTCAAGGAGCCGTCCTACTCGACCATGGATATCGACAATCTCGATCTCTATTACGAGGACTGCGTCGTCGGAGGTCCCGGATCGTTCGTCATCACGATCAAGGACCGCGACAAGTTCAAGGAGGCGATCCGCACCAAGCTGCTGATGGAGGTGGCCGGCCGCACGCCCGAGCGTCCGGTGATGCGTGTCGCCGACAAGGAGCCACGCGTCAACTGCCTGATCGGCGAGAAGATCTGGTCGGATCGCTGGGGGCGCTGAGCGGCCTGAAGCGCCGACCTTGGTTGCTACCGTTTCTCGTGACGTCGATCGCAATGATGCGCAAGGTCGCAGTCGGCTTTGTGGCGGATTAGCCACAAACCGGGCGAGCCGCGTTCAAGCCGGTTCCAACTCGATTGCCGGCCGTTGCAAAGCAACCTAAGAGTTGAGTGTTGGTTTCTCTTCGTTTCCCATCCCGCACACGCAATTGCCGCATCATTGCCTGCACACATCGCTTCGAAAATTGGCGCCGTAGCCACCCGCTGCGTGGCGATCGCCGCCGCCTGCGCTTCCGTCTCGATGCTGCTGACGGCACGGGCCGAAGCCGCATGCACGCCCGCGGCCGGAAACGACGTGTCGGCCGTCTGCACCGGCGCGACCGCGGGCGGCTACGGCGGTGCCGGTTTCACCAATCTGAACGTCACCGTGGACATCGGCGCCACGGTCACGGCGGGGGCTGCGAGCATCACGTTCAATACCGGGAGCCTGCTCAATCGCGGCACGGTCAGCGGCGTCACGTCGGGCGTTCTCGGCGCCACGGCCACGATCACCAATTCCGCCCTGATCTTCGCGAGCGGGGGCACCGCTATCGATCTCAGCGGCAGCCTGACGTTGACCAATTCCGGATCGGTGCAAGGCAGCCAGAACGGTGTTCGCGCGGCAACTGCGACCATCGCCAATTCCAGCCTGATCGTCGGCACGTCCGGCCAGGCGATCAGCCTGAGCGGCTTTGGCGACATCACCAACAGCGGCAACATTTCCGGCAATTACGGTATTGTCTCGTTTGCCACCGTCAAGCTCACGAACAGCGGATTGGTGTACGGCGACAATGCCGCCTTGGCGGCGAACGGCGCGACGATCGACAATAGCGGTACGATCCTGTCCGGCGGCACCGCCGTCGATTCCGCAGGCGCAACGATCGCCAATCGCGGCACGATCAGCGGCGCCAGCATCGGCATCGCCACTTCCGGCTTCACCTTGAACCTCGACAATTCCGGAAGCGTTTCGGGCCAGTTCGGCATCTTCACCAACGTCGGCAACATCGTCAATTCGGGCACGATCAGCGGCACCGGCGGCACCGCCATCGAGGCATTCGTCAACCTCGCGCTGGTCAATTCGGGCGTGATCAGCGGACAGACGACGGCGATCGTCGCGCCGACCGCCACCATCACCAATTCGGGCTCGATCGCCGCAGCCGCGGCGGCGGCGATCGATGTCACGGCCCTCACTTTGGCCAATTCCGGATCCGTCAGCGGCGTGACGTCAGGTGTTCACGGTGCCACGGCCAGCATCGCCAATTCCGGCTCCATCACCGCCAGCGGCGGCGCTGGCATCGATCTCAGCGGCAGCCTGATGCTGACCAATTCAGGCTTGGTGCGCGGCACTTCCGACGGCCTCAATGCCGCGAGCGCGACCATCGTCAACTCCGGCTCGATCGTCGGGAATTCGCGGGCCATCAACCTAGCCGGCGCCGGCGACATCACCAACAGCGGCAGCATTTCCGGCGGCTCCTACGGCATCGCCTCGTTCTCCAGCGTCAGGCTCGTCAATAGCGGCACCCTGTTCGGAGGCCTCTCCGCACTCTCGGTGAACTCGGCCACCATCGACAATTCCGGTACGATCCTCTCCAACTCGGTTGCGATCGATGCGGGGGGCGCCGCGATCAACAATTCCGGAACGATCGCGGGACGAGCCATTGCGATCACCGCCAACGATCTTACGCTCCTCAACACGGGCACGGTGTCCGTCAGCAATCCCGGCGCTTCAGCGATCTATGCGTTGAGGGCCGACATCAGTAATGCCGGCCTGATAGCGGCGGCGGACACCAGCAGCCTGGCGATTTCCCTGAGCTCTGCAGCGGATACGCTCACATCGTTCGCCGGCTCCCGGATCATCGGCCGCATCGATCTCGGCGGCGGCGCCGATCGGGTGGATTTCCGCGGTGGCAATTTCAACTATACGTTCAACTCGCTCGCGGGCGTGACCGTCAACTCGGCCGTGCCTTACATCGTGCAGGGATCGCGGGTCGTCACGGTCGATCCCACGCCGTTCGCGGCGACCAACCGCAACATCCTGGCGTTTTCCTCGGCAGTGACGTCGGCGCTGCCGCTGGCGGAGCCACCTCCGCCCGCCGTGGGGCCGGCGATGAGCTACGCCACGACGGTCAGATCTGCGCAGGCCGCGCGCGAGGCCTTCGCCGCGGTGATGACGCCGCAGGGGCCGACCGCCGTCTACGGCGGCGGGGTGACCCTGTGGGCGCGCGGCTTCGCCGGCGAGCGCGATCAATCGGCGACGGGTCCGCTGCTCCACACCGTCAATCGCTTCCAGGGCGGTTTCATCGGCGGAGACTGGCAGGCCAATCCGTTCTTTCGTTTCGGCGCATTCGTCGGCGCGGGCGCTATGCGGAGCACGGAAGATCTCAATCTCAATAGCGTCAGCTCGGATGTCGCGTTCGGCGGCGCCTTCGTCCGTGGCACGTTCGGTGACACCTTTCTCGACATGATGATCCAACTCGGCCGCCTGTCAGGACATAGCTCCCGCTTGGTCAGCAACAATCTGGCGCCCACCGGAATCGAGACCGCCCTGGGCGACTACGCCGGCCTTTACGCGATCCCCGAACTCGGGCTCGGGCGTCACATCGAGCTGGGCGAGATGGGTGGCACGATGTGGCGGCTAACCCCGGTGGGACGCATCCGCTATCTCGCCGGCAACCTCGGCGGCTACAACGAGAGCGGTTCGACGTCGGACCTGACGGTAGGCGAACGCCGGCTGTCGGAGCTCGAGGAGCGCGCTGAGCTGAAATTGTCGGGAACGCTCCGTAGCGCCGATTTTGCGGTGATTACCGGAAACCTCCGTGTTGGCGCGCTCGGCGCGCAACGTATGGGCGGTGCGGCGGTGAACGCCACGCTGCTTGGCCAGGCCATTCCGTTCGCAATGCCGGGCGCAGGCACGATCTGGGGTGTTCTGGGTGGGGGCGGCCTCGAACTCAGCCGCGGCGCGGCCAGCTTCTTCGTTTCCGGCGACTACCTGAAGGCGTCGGATTCGAGCGTGGTGTATGGCGGGCGCGGCGGGATGAGGCTCGCCTTCTAGAACACCGGTTGGGCCTACCCGAGATGAGATCATTTGCCTCACCGCAGCCGGCAGTTGAAATTAATCGATCGTTAACCGGCGTGGGTCCCTAATCGCGTGGTTTCTGTTCGTTTCCGTTCGGCATCCTGACATTGCCGAGGCGGACGAAAGCGGGTTTGTCAGGCCCGTCCCCGAGCAATCCAATGGCCATCGTCACATCGAGCACCAGTCAGATTTCGCCAGCCAACGAGCGCCTGTATCACCAGAGCGCTCTGATCGGCGACTGGAAGGGCAATTGGGTGGGCAACGGCAACCAACCCGTCGGCTTCAAGGTCGTGAACATCCGCGGTGCCCGGGCGCAGGTCGAATACACTCATAACGGGCACACCGAGCGCGGCTTTGCCGAGGTCCAGGGCACGCTCATTACCTTCGGCGGGGTCACGGTCGGCACCAAGGACGGCAAGAACATGGTGATGCTGTTCTCCTTCGGCGGCGCCGGCAAGCAGACCGCGAACCTGGAGAAGCAGGACCCGCCGGCCTCCGACAGCCGTCTCATGGGAAGCTGGGGCGGCTATTCCAGCGACAACGGCAAGAGCGCGAGCTTCAAGGTGCTGTCCGTGAACGGCAAGGAAGCCCAGGTCAGTGTCACCACCGATGGCGTCACCCGTCAGGGCACCGGTTACGTCTACAAGAACGTCATCATGTTCGGCCAGGCGCAGATCGCGACCGATGACGGGCAGAACGGCAAGATCATCTACCAGGTCGGCACCAAATCCTTCGTGGTGCCGGTGACGAAATATCCGCCCGCGGATTCATCGTCCTCGGTGGACAGGACCGCATAGCTCTCACGGCTGCGTCTTGCCGCCTTGCGTCAATGCTTTCAACTGCCGGTCGAGCTGTCGCATAATCGCGCAGGCCTGTGCGAAACCGCCTGCACCGATCAATCGCCAGACTTCATCGGATTGCTCCACAAGATCTGGGATCGTCAGCGGCAAGCCGGCGGCCTCCTGCAGCGCTCCCTTCTCGTTGATCAGGTAGCGCTCGTTCAGCGCGAACAGCACCTGCGCGACGCAGGCAAGCGATCTGTAGAGGCATCCCGCCACATGGGTCCGCTCGTTACGTGGGGCCGCGAGTTCGGCATTTTCGATGCTGAACAGGACTTCCCATTGGAAGCGTCGGATCAGGACGATACGCAGAGTCTCCGGATAGGGAAGTGCGATCGATTTGAGCCGGGCGATCATTCCGTTCGGATCATGCAGCGGCTGACAATATGCGATCTCGCCCATCCATATAGTTGAGCAGAAGCCATGAGGATGGCCGGGTTGGTAGGTCATGAGAACCTGACCGTCCCTGCAGGCCGACATGACCCGCTCGACATCATCGACGTTACGGTACAGCAGGTCGACCTTTCGTCCCTCGATCGAAAGCCAGGCTCCGCCCACAATCCACGATCCCCATTCGTTGATTCTGGTCACAATCGCGGCGTCGGGATCGTCGGCGATGCTCTTCACCACTGTCAGCAGTCGATCCGTGTCGAACCGAGCGGCGGAGCGGTACAGCCCGATGTCATAGTCGGAGGAGGAATGCGCAGTGCCGCGTGCGCGTGAGCCGCCGAGCACCACGGCCTGGACGCCAGGTACCGCGGCAAGAACGGGTGTGAGGCGGGTGAGCAACGGATCGTGCGACATAGGGCGCGGTTCCCCAAAAGACCTGCGGGCGTGAGGACGGCCCGGTCACTCCGCTGGCATTGATGATGGTCGAGGAGTATAGTTTTGCGGTGGTTTAGACGGTAGCCAAAATGTTCGACCTCGGACGTACATGCGCTCTTGCAGCTCTCGCCTTGCTCTGCCTCGGCGGGAAGGCGGTTCATGCGCAAGTCGCGCCGCTGCGATATTTCATACCGGGCGGACCGTTTGGCTTTGGCGGCAGCGACGGCCAGAGCTCCGATCCTTACGGCAGTTTTTCGGGTTTCAATACCGACGAGGCCGGCGGGCGCACCAATTTTGCGAACGGCTTCTTCGTCGGCAGCCAGCGCGGCAATCTCAATTGGAGCGGCCTCAGTCAGGCCGGATTCAATCAGGCCGGACTTGCCAATAATTTCAGCGCGCTGTCCTTTGATAGTACGCAGTTCGGCTACACCACCAAAAGCCTGGGCGGCATGCCTGTCACCTTCTTTGCGGGTGTCGATACGCTGAAATTCGGCAACGGCATCGGCAGCTCGGTTGCGCCGCTGACATCAGGCACGGCGCCCGGCACCAGCGCATTTGCGGGCGTTGAGTTCAAGCCGACCTCCAATCTCAGCCTGTCGTTCGGGGCCGGGTTCACCCAGCTGGACTCCGGCCGCATGGACAGCGACATCCGATCGAACATGCTGCCCGGCGAGTCGCCGGCCCTGAGCGGCCTTCGGCGTTAGGGTCGCATCACCAGCTCCGGCGGACGCCGCGGCGATCTCGGCAGGTCCGGACCGGCTCCGAAGCGCATCACGATGTCGGGGCGGCGTTCGCCAAGATCGAGCGAGGCCGCAAATTGCCGCCTCAGCGCCGCCACCTCAATCGGCTGGTTGACGAAGGAATATTTGAGTCCCAGCGCGGTCGCCTGCAAGCCGAAGCGCTGGCAGGCGCGGCCGACCGCGATCCAGTGCGACTTGTCGCTGCGATCGGCGGCGAGCACGAGGATGCCCGCGGAGCTGGTGAGCTGTTCGCGATACTTCTTGTTTTCGCCGCTCTCGGTGAAGAAGAGGTTCAGCAGCGACCGCGCCAGCCATGAGGGCAAAGAGGGATTTCCCGAGGCGGGCGCGAACAACCCGTCCATGGTCGCAAGTGCCTCCGCCTCGTTGAAGCGAATCCAGCTCACGAGCTCGCGCATGAAGGCCTTGTCGCGCATTTGCGCCGAATTGCCTTCGAGCACATAGTCGGTAACTCCAGAGATCGCGGCGCGCTCGGTCAGCAGGAGAGCCGTGACATCAGGTTCGCGGCAGGCATCTTCGAGCCGGCGCAAGGTCTCGGGCGTGGCCGGCTTGCCGTCGAACGTCGCGCGCGTGCATTGCCTGACCGGAATCGCGGCTGCCAACGCCGATGCGGCCGGCGGCGCTTGCTCGAGCGTGACCACGATTCGGTCGCCGTCGATGACCGGGTTGGCGCGCCAGCCCAGCGCGGACGCGGCGAGGATGAGGTTTTCGGCGGCGCAGCCGAGACTGACGAACAGGTGATGGTCGTCCGGATCGACGGCCGGACAGCGGCGCGAATAATCCGGCGAGATCGCGATTTCGTTGCCGCGTGCCGAGAAGATCCACGGCTGGGTGTTGTGGCTGTTGGCGGCGAGGGTGGCAAAGCGCACGAGCTCGCGATCCCGCGGCGCCGACTGCAGTGGAGCGCGCGACGCCGCTACCGCTTCATCGTAGGTCATGGCCGCAGCTGCAGCGGTGTCGATCGCTACCCCGGAAAGGCCGAGCGCGGCTGCGATGAACTGTCGTCGGTCAACCACGGACGTCCGCTCCACGTTGAATTGCGCAGGACGCTTTTAACGTCAGCGAACCTGGCGCGATTGACTGGCATCAAGCTTGGAGGACGCTTGCTCGATTATGAGCTTGCGGACTACCGCGTGAACCGCGCCACCAGCTCGACATGCGGCGTGTGGCGGAATTGATCGACCGGCACGACGGCCTCAAGCCGATAGCCGCCGTCGATCAAGAGCCGTGCGTCGCGGGCAAAGGTGGCGACGTTGCAGGACACGGCGACCACCACGGGCACCTTGCTGGCGGCAAGCTTCAGCGCCTGTGCCTGCGCGCCCTGGCGCGGCGGATCGAACACGACGGCGTCGAAGTCGCGCAGCTCCGGCGGCACCAGGGGGCGGCGGAACAGGTCGCGCGGCTCGGCCTTGATCGGCTTCAGGCCTGGCGCGCGCGCGGCTTTCGCCAGCGCAGCAACGGCTCCGGCATCGCTGTCGTAGGCAGTGACGCGGGCCTTCTCGGCAAGCCGCAATGCGAACGGCCCGACGCCGCAGAAGAGGTCGAGAACTTCCTTGGCCTTGCCGATGCGCTCAGTGACGAGCGCGGCCAGCGTTTCCTCGCCCGCCACCGTCGCCTGCAGGAACGAGCCCGGCGGCAGCGTCACCTCGGCGCGGCCCATCTTCACCGTCGGCGGCAGGCGTTGCAGCACCAATTCGCCATGCCGCGTCAGCCGCGCCAGGCGGTGCTGCTCGGCGACGCGCGACAGCGCCGTGACCAGCGCGGTGGGCAGCGGACCGGAGCCGCGCACGTCGACGTCGAGGCCGTTGGCGGTCGCGGTGACCTGGATGTCGAGCGGCTTGGTCACCGGCATCTTCGACGTCAGCGGCTCGGCGATCGCCCAGGCGGCCTCGAGCGCGCCGTCGAGCGCGGGATCGAGGATGGGGCAGCGATCGATGGGAATGACGTCGTGCGAGCTCGTCGCGGAAAAACCGACCTTGAGGATGTCATGCGTGCCGAAGCGGCCGTGCAGGGTGATGCGCCGGCGTCCGGCGCCATGGGCATCGACCAGCGGCGCGACCTCGCAATCGATGCCGGCCTGCGCCAGCGTCTCCACCACGATGCCGCGCTTCCAGGCGTGATAGGGCTCGGCCGCCCAATGCTGGATGGCGCAGCCGCCGCAGACGCCGAAATGCGGACAGAACGGCGCGATGCGTTCCGGGCTTGCGACCTCCACGGCGAGCAGCTTGCGTCGATCAGGGTGATGTCCGATGACGTGATCGACCTCGACGGTCTCGCCGCCGAGCGTGTAGGGCACGTAGAGCGCATCGCCCGCGGTCACGCAGACGCCATCGCCGCGATGGCCGACGTGATCGATGGTCAGACGCTCAACCACGGCGCGCACCCAGGAAGAATTCGATGTTGCCGTCCCCGCCCGATATCGACGACGGGAACACCTTGATGTCGGTGCAGCCGAGCGAGGCGGCGAAGGCGGCGATGTCGTCGCAAATCTCCTGATGCACGGCGGCATCGCGGACGATGCCCTTCTTGTTGTGTTTCCGGTCGGCCTCGAATTGCGGCTTGATCAGCGCCAGCAGGCTCATCGGCGCCGCGGCGAGGGACAGTGCCACCGGCAGCACGGTCTTGAGCGAGATGAAGCTGACGTCGATGACGACCACATCGGGCCGCGCCGGCAGCCGCTTGCCTTCGTAGCTGCGGATGTCGGTCTCCTCCATCGACACGATCTTGGAATGACCGCGCAGCGAGGCATGCAGCTGGCTGGTGCCGACGTCGATCGCGAACACCAGGCTCGCGCCGTTCGCCAGCAGCACCTCGGTGAAGCCGCCGGTGGAGGCTCCGACGTCGAGGCAGACATGGTCCTCGATCTCGATGGGGTAGCGCTCCAGCGCGCCGGCGAGCTTGACGCCGCCGCGGGAGACATAGGGATGGGCGGGCTCGGCCTGGATCACCGCGTCCTCGGCGATCGTCTCCGAGGGCTTTGCCACGGGCTTGTCGTCGGCCGTGACCAACCCGGCCTCGATGGCCGCGCGCGCCCGCGCCCGGCTCTCGAACAGGCCGCGCTCGACCAGAAGAACATCCGCGCGCTTGCGGGCAGGGGACATCGGTTCTCTCAACAGGGACTGACGCTTATGGTGCGATCAATCGCCCGGCCGCCATCCGGACGCAAGTCTCGAACGCGGCCAGATCGTGCCAGACGTCGATCGGCATGGTGGCTGGCGTCACCAGCGGGCAGCCGTGCAGCTCCAGTGCATGGATCATCATGAGGTTGTCGACGAGGCCGAAATCCTCGACCGTCAGCCCCTGGGCATCGACCAGTCGTCCGTCTTCGGAGGTGACGTCCATGAAGCGCGAGACACGGTCGGCGTAGGTGGCGCCATCGTTGGAATAAGCGAGGCAGAATTTGCGGCGGCCGGCCATGTAGCCGAGCTCGTAGACGGTACCGGGATCGGCCCCGGCGCCGCGGAACGGGGTGAGGTTGGCAATGATGGCATCAGCCGCATCCATCATCGCCTCGTTGCCGCAAAAAATCTGGCGCGCAGCATCGGGCGCGACGAGATCGATGGCGTTGTCGAGGGGATAGAGGCCGGTGAGGCCGTAGCGGCCGCAGATATCGACCTTGCGCCGGCCGATCTCGATCGCATCCGGCAGGAACACGTCGGGGCCTGCCAGATAGATCTTCATGGAGCCAAAGCCGGAAAAATTTGGATCGAGGTGCGAGCCGCAGTGCGCAGTTTCTCCTCCCTCTCCCGCTTGCGGGGGGAGGGGTTGGGGTGGGATGTCTCCACAAGCGAGAACCCCAAGAGGACAGAGCTCTCACCCGCGCCTGCGGCGCGACCTCTCCCGCAAGCGGGAGAGGTGAAGAGAGCAGCCTTAGGCGAGCTTGACCGTCTCGGCCTTGACGTCCTTGCCGAGCGCCTCGAACACCTTGGCGACGATGCCCTTGGCGTCGAGACCGGCGCGGCCGTACATCGCGGCGGGAGTGTCGTGGTCCTGGAACACGTCGGGCAGCACCATCGAGCGGAACTTGACCATGCCGGTGTCGAGCACGCCCTGATCGGTCAGGAACTGCGCGACATGCGAGCCGAAGCCGCCGATCGAGCCTTCCTCGATGGTGATCAGCACGTCGTGGTCACGGGCAAGCTTGAGCACCAGCTCGGTGTCGAGCGGCTTCATGAAGCGCGCATCGGCAATCGAGGTCGAGAGGCCATGGGCGGCGAGCTCGTCGGCCGCCTTCTCGCATTCGGCGAGACGGGTGCCGAAGGAGAGCAGGGCGATCTTGCTGCCCTGGCGGATCATGCGGCCCTTGCCGATCTCGAGCGGAATACCGACCTCGGGCATCTCGACGCCGCGGCCTTCGCCGCGCGGATAGCGCAGCGAGCTCGGACGGTCGTTGATCGCGACCTGGGTCGCCACCATGTGCACCAGCTCGGCTTCGTCGCTAGCTGCCATGATCACCATGTTCGGCAGACAGCCGAGATAGGCGTTGTCGAACGAGCCGGCATGGGTCGCGCCGTCGGCGCCGACGAGGCCGGCGCGGTCGATCGCGAAGCGGACGGGCAGGTTCTGGATCGCGACGTCGTGCACGATCTGGTCGTAGCCGCGCTGCAGGAAGGTCGAGTAGATCGCGCAGAACGGCTTGTAGCCCTCGGTCGCAAGACCGGCGGCGAAGGTCACCGCGTGCTGCTCGGCGATGCCGACGTCGAAGGTGCGGTCGGGGAAGGCCTTGTTGAAGATGTCGACGCCGGTGCCCGACGGCATCGCCGCGGTGATGGCGACGATCTTGTCGTCCTTCTGGGCTTCCTTGACGAGGCTCTGGCCGAACACGTTCTGGTAGGCCGGCGCGTTCGGCTTGGCTTTGGCTTGCGTGCCGGTCGCGACGTCGAACTTGACGACGGCGTGGTACTTGTCGGCGGAGGCTTCCGCCGGACCGTAGCCCTTGCCCTTCTGCGTCACGACGTGGACCAGGATCGGGCCGGTCTCCATGTCGCGCACGTTCTTCAGAACGGGCAGCAGATGGTCGAGGTTATGGCCGTCGATCGGGCCGACGTAATAGAAACCGAGCTCCTCGAACAGCGTGCCGCCGTCCATCATGAAGCCGCGGGAGTATTCCTCGACGCGGTTGGCGCGGTTGGCAATGATCTTGGGCAGGCGCTTGTTGATCTGCTTGGCCGCCTCGCGCAGCGTGCGATAGGTCTTGCCGGAGTAGAGGCGCGACAGATAGGCGCTCATGGCGCCGACCGGCGGCGCGATCGACATGTCGTTGTCGTTGAGGATGACGATCAGGCGCGAGTTCATCGCGCCGGCATTGTTCATGGCCTCGTAAGCCATGCCCGCCGACATCGAGCCGTCACCGATCACGGCGATAACGTTGTTCTTGCCGCCCGAGAGGTCGCGCGCGACGGCCATGCCGAGGCCGGCCGAAATCGAGGTCGAGGAGTGCGCCGCGCCGAACGGATCGTAATCGCTCTCGCTGCGCTTGGTGAAGCCGGAGAGGCCGCCGCCGGTGCGCAAGGTGCGGATGCGGTCGCGGCGACCGGTGAGGATCTTGTGCGGATAGGCCTGATGGCCGACGTCCCAAATCAGCCGGTCGCGCGGCGTGTCGAAGACGTAATGGATCGCGGTGGTGAGCTCGACCACGCCGAGACCCGCGCCGAAGTGACCACCGGTCACCGAGACGGCATCGATGGTCTCCTGCCGCAGCTCGTCGGCAACCTGGCGAACCTGCTCGATCTTGAGCTTGCGCAGGTCTTCCGGCGTCCGAATGGTGTCGAGAAGCGGCGTCTTGCTATATGCGTTCACGGCGATTTCCAATTTGTCAGCGCCGGAAGGTCATTCCGGTGCGCGATGGGTTTGCACAATATCGGCGCAGCGCGAGTCCTCAAACCGTCGGAGCCACCTGCATGGGGCCAAGCTTCTTCTTCAAGCTGACAACCCCGTCTTCAAGCTTAGGTAAGCTTAAGTGCGCTCCGGTTCAGTCTCTGTGATCCCTGTCACTTAGATCGGCTTCGTCCGTCCCAGCCAATTTCATTAGCAGTTTGAAGCGCTTGTCGTCGGTAATCGGTGCCCACGCAAGGCTTGCAAAAAGCCACACTCCGCGCAGCTTTACACCAAAGCTTGGGCCAAAGCCAACCCGCCGGACCGATTAGGGGTATGCAGGTGCAACTGCCGGGCCAGAGTGGTTAACCGCGGGCGGGGACCGGGGGTTCCTGGCCTGCCCGGTTCTTTGGCGGCTTTTTGGACCGAATGAGCGCCTTTTTGGTCCGCGAAGAGGGCTGATCCGCAACTGGGGTCCAGGCCCGTCCGGATGGAACCACGGCCTGCCGGAAGGCAGGGCACCGTGCAATCACGAAAGCGAGACGGACGGCGGTGCCTCGCCGCGAAGAAATTTCACGGAAACGCGGTCGGCAACGGATTGGGAAGGGGCGGCCTACTGGACGTCGAGCGGAGCCGTGCCGGCGGCCTGACCGCTGGCATCGGTGGTGATCTTGTCGACGCGCGCCTCGGCCTGGCGCAGCAATTCCTCGCAGCGGCGCTTCAGCGCCTCGCCGCGCTCGTAGATCGTCACGGATTCCTCGAGCGGCACCTTGCCATCCTCGAGCCGCTTCACGATCGTTTCGAGTTCCTCGATCGCGCGCTCGAAGGTGAGCCTGGAGACGTCGACTTGGGTGTTTTCGGCCATATCCGTTTCCGATCGCCCGATTCGCTTGACCCGCAGTGAAGGCGGGTTTTGCGGGCTTAATGTGGCGGGTGCGTCAAGCGCCCATCAGGGCGCCGACATGCGCCGTAACAGATTCTTTCAGTCCTTGCAGGTCATAGCCGCCCTCGAGCACGGACACAACGCGTCCTCCCGCGGTCTTGTCGGCGAGATCCATTAGCTTGCGCGTCACCCAGGCATAGTCCTCCGCGCGCAGATTCAGCGAGGCCAGCGGATCGCGGTAATGCGCGTCGAAGCCGGCGGAGATGACCACGAGCTCGGGGCTGAATTTTTCGAGCTGCGGCAGGATCAAATTCTCGAACGCGGAGCGGAATTCCGGTCCGCCGTCCTCGGAGGCGAGCGGCGCGTTGACGATGGTGTCGTGATCGCCCCGCTCGCCCTTGGCGCCGGTGCCCGGAAACAGAGGCATCTGGTGCGTCGAGCAATACATCACGGTGGGATCGGACCAGAAGATGTCCTGCGTGCCATTGCCGTGATGCACGTCGAAATCGACGATGGCGGCGCGCTTGATGCCGAATTTGCGCTGCGCGTGGCGCGCGGCAATCGCGACATTGTCGAAGAAGCAGAAGCCCATCGGCTTGCCGATCTCGGCGTGATGTCCGGGCGGGCGCACCGCGACGAAGGCGTTGCGATGCTCGCCGTTCATCACCGCTTCGGTCGCTGCGACCGCGCCGCCGACGCCGCGCATCACCGCTTCCCACGTGCCGGGGGACATCGAGGTGTCGCCGTCGATATAGACCTGCCCGCTGCTGGGCGCGATGTGGCGCAGCTCGGTGACGTAATGCTCGTTGTGGCAGAGCGTGACGAGATCGAGGTCGCCCTCCGGCGCCAGATCGCGCGCCAGGAACTGGAAGCGCTCATGCGACAGCGCTTCTTCCACGGCACGCAGGCGATCGGGCCTTTCAGGGTGTCCCGGTGGGGTGACGTGGTCGAGGCAGGCCTTGTGGGAGAGAAGAAGCGTGCTCATCAGGTCGGCCTCACAGGAAACGGGCTCTTGTCGTCGCTTGACGCATCCGGCGCCAAAACGCAACGCCTGACACAATCTATGCGCTTGGATGGCAATGGCAAAGGGGCGAGCCGGCCCGATTGATCCGGATCAATTCACCCGCAGGATACGGGTGGGCGGTAGCGGACCGATCGGCCCGTGCGCCCGGAAGAACGCGAACAGCGCGTCCGCGTCGTAGCCGCCATATTGCGGCGAGGTGCCCTGTTTGGCGACGGTAAAACCGTCGCCGCCGACGGCGAGGTAATCGTTGAGGGTGATGCGGTAGCCGCTTCCAGGTTCGATCGGCCGGCCGCTCAGCATCATCCGCTCGGGTATCACGCGCTCACCGAATGGCTTGGACGCATCCCAGGCATAGCTGAATCCGTTCGAGACCTGGAGGATCCGCGGCCGCTTCGGGTCGAGCCATTGCTGCTCCAGCATGTCCTTGAGCTGGCTGCCGGTCAGCGTCATCGTGACGAGGCGGTTGCGGAACGGCTGGCTGGCGAAGACGTCTCCGAAGGATATCGCCCCGTTTTCTTTCGGCACGATATCGGTGCGTATGCCGCCGGGATTGGTGAGCGCGATGACGGCGCTGCCATCCTTGGCCGACCTGGTCGCGGCAAGCTGCGCGTCCGCGATGACGTCGCCGAGCGCGCTTTCGCCGGCTTCATTCGGCATGCGCGACAGCGTCTCAGTCACCGATCCCGCCGGCCGGTTGGCGATCGGCGCGGATACCCGGTCGTAGGCGTCGATCAGCGCGGTCTGCTCGGGATCCTTCGCGAGCGAAGCGTTGGCGACGAGCATATTGTCGGCCTTGGCGCTGACGATGTCGCGCGTGCCGGGATCGAGCTTGAGGTCGATCGCGGTGACCAGCGTACCGTATTTGTCGCCGCTGGTGACCAGCCGCCCGTCGATGTCGCAGACATAGGCGCGGTGGGTGTGGCCGCTGACGACCACGTCGACGGCGCGGTCGAACTTCTTGACGATATCGACGATGGGCCCCGTGATCCCTGGGCATTCGTTGTAGTCGCCGGCGGGCTCGCCGCCCTGGTGGATCAGCACCACGATCGCTTCGACGCCGCGCGCCTTCAACTGCGCGACCTGCGCGTTCACCGTCTCCGCTTCGTCGCGGAATTCGAGCCCGGCGATGCCCGCGGGCGAGACGATGCCCGCCGTCTCCTTCAAGGTCAGCCCGATGAAGGCGACGGGGATGCCGTCGAATTCCCTGATCTCGTAGGGCGGCAGCACGCTTTTACCGGTCGCTGTCTCCACGGTGGACGCCGCGAGATAGCGGAATTTGGCGCCGGTGAAGGGATGTGGTCCCTGGCAGCCGTCGACCGGATGGCACCCGCCGTTCTGCATCCTGAGCAGCTCGGCCTTGCCCTCGTCGAATTCGTGGTTGCCGACGGAGGTGATCGCAAGCCCCATCATCGAGAGCGCCTCGATCGAGGGCTCGTCGTGAAACATCGCCGACAGGAACGGGCTCGCGCCGATCAGATCGCCGGCGGCGACGAAGATCGTGTTCTTGTGTCCTTCGCGCAGCTGCTTGACCAGCGTCGCCATGTATTCGGCCCCGCCGGCCGCGACCATCACCTTCTTGCTTTTGTCCTCGGGATCGCTGATGCGGATGCCGCCCGGCGGCGGGCGCAGATTGCCGTGGAAGTCGTTGATCGCAAGGATCCGCAACTCGACGGCGGCGGCGGTCTGGGCCGCAGCGGGGAGGGCAAAGGTGAGCGTCAGCGCGAGAGCGGCAAGGATGGATCGGTATCGCATGGAACCAGATTAGTCGGTCCGCGCGAAGATTTCACGAAGCATTGTCGTGAACGTGCGGGATGAGAGATCTGTCCTCAACCACGGTCTCGTAGGGTGGGCAAAGCGGAGCGTGCCCACGTCTTAAGGCGTGGGCACGGCGCAAGTGCGCCTTTGCCCACCCTGCGATTCTGTTGGCTTGGCGCGGGTTCGCCCTACCGCTTCTTCCGGTTCGCGAACGCGTTGAACGCAGCCACCGCTTCGTCCGACTTCAGCCGCTCGCCGAACAGATGGCCTTCCTGGTCGATGCGGCGGGTGAGCTCTTCGGCCGGCGCGCGCAGCAGCTTGCGCGAGGTTGCGACCGCCTCGGCCGGCAGGCGGCAGATATCGCGCGCCACCTTGCGCGCCTCGACCTCCGTATGTCCCGGCGACACCACGGAGTTGACGAAGCCGGCGGCATGGGCCTCCGCGGCGGAGAAGGTCCGCCCCATCACCAGCATGGCGAAGGCGCGCTGATAGCCCATCGTGTTCGGCATCAAGAGGCTGGCTGCGCCGACCGGCACCAGGCCGAGATGGATGTAGGGTGCGGAAAAGGTCGCAGCGTTCGAGGCGAGCACGTAGTCGCAATGAAACAGCATCACCGTGCCCATGCCGATCGAGGCGCCGTCGACGGCCGCGATGATCGGCTTGACGTTGAGGGCGAGCGAATAGAGAAACTTGGCGCCTTCCGACAGCGTCTCCGGGCGCGATGTGTCGGCGTGCATGAAATCGTCGATGTCGTCGCCGGCGGTGAACACGCCGGAGCCGCCGGTGATGATCATGCAGCGGATATCGGGGTTGTTCTGCGCGGTGTCGATCGCGCGACCCATTTCCCGGTACATGTCCTGGGTGATCGCGTTCTTCTTGCCCGGGCGTCGCAGGGTGATCACACGCGTTCCGCGCTCTTCGGTGACGACGATGTTGCCGTTCGGCATGAGAACTCCCTGCGAGTCGCCGCGACGCTTGCCGCTTTGCGAGCCTCGCCGAGCATCAGCCTACATCATCCCGCAGGCGTGCCAATGCGCTGGGTCAAAGTTTTCGCCGCCGGATTTGGCGAGGCCGCGCATGGCAGCCGTCGCCGTCACGCATCGCAACAATCGGCTCCAATGTTTCGTTTGAAAAACCGCTGGTTGTGGTGCACGATCCCGTGGTTCCATTTGACCGATTGCCCGATCGATGATTGTCGCGGCCTGTTCGTGGACCGGCTCGATCCGCGCCTTGGCTGCGCGGCGTCGATGACGAGCCAGGCGGCGGCGCTGCTCGTTCTCCTGCAGAGCGCGAGCCCGACCATGCTGCTGCTGTGCTGCGCCGTTTATGGCTTCTCGATCGGCAACATGATCACGTTCCCGCCCCTGATCATCCAGCGCGAGATCGGCGCAGGCGCCTTCGCAGCTGCTATGGGATTGGGCACCTCGATCAGCGGCGTCGTCAGCGCCTTCGGTCCAGGGCTCGTCGGCGTGGTGCGCAGCCTCACCGGCAACTGCACGACGGCTTTTGCGCTGTGTGTCGCGCTCGATCTGGTGGCCGCCGGCCTCGTGCTGTGGCGGCCGGGGAGGAGGCTGGAAGATTCTCACACTCTATCACCGTCACCCTGAGGTGGCCGCTTCTTCAGCGGCCCTCGAAGGGCGACGGCCCGGCTGCGATATCTCGGCCGCTCATCCTTCGAGGCTCTCCATGCGACGCTTTGCGTCGCATGGCTCGCACCTCAGGATGACGGACTTACCCCAGCAGCACCGCATCCGCCGCCGCGACCGACTCCGCGCTCTCCGTCACCGTGCGCTCGAGCGCGCCGGCCTGCACGGTGATGTTCTCGGCGAAGAAGCGGGCGAGCGAGACATAGCGCGCGGCGTCCGTGTTGCCGTCGGCTTTCGCGGCCAGTGCCTCGGAGGCGAGCAGGCAGCCGCCGAGCGTCGCGCCGAATTGCTGCAGATAGGGCGTTGCGCCGGCCAGCGCCTCGTTCGGCGCAGACGTCACGCGCTCCAGCAGCCATTTGCTGCTGCGCGTCAATGCGTCGAGCGCTTCACGCAGTTTTGCCCCGGTGGTGCCGAAGGCGGGATCGTTGGAGGCTTCAACCTGTTTGACGGTGGCCGCGAGCTCGTCGAGCAGCGCCCACACCGAGGCGCCGCCGTTGGCCGCCAGCTTGCGCGTGACGAGATCAATCGCCTGGATGCCGTTGGTGCCCTCGTAGATCGCGGTGATGCGCGCATCGCGATAATGCTGCGCGGCACCGGTCTCCTCGATGAAGCCCATGCCGCCATGGATCTGCACGCCGAGATAGGCGACCTCGTTGCCGATGTCGGTGGAATAGCCTTTTGCCATCGGCGTCAGCAGCGCCGCGCGCGCGGCGGAATCGGCGCGCACCTTGGGGTCCTTGGCGCGGGTCGAGACGTCGATCGCGACCGCAGTGGCATAGCAGATGGTGCGCGCGGCGGCGGTCTGCGCCCGCATCCGCATCAGCATGCGCTTGACGTCCGGATGCACGAAGATCGCGTCCGAGCCGTCGCCCTTCTTGCCGACCGCGCGGCCCTGCTTGCGCTCCTGCGCGTAAGACAGCGCCTGCTGATAAGCGCGATCGGCAACGCCGACGCCTTCCAGGCCGACGCCGAGGCGGGCCTGGTTCATCATCGTGAACATGCAGCGCATGCCCTGGTTCTCTTCGCCGATCAAAAAGCCGATCGCGCCGCCATGGTCGCCCATGGTCATGGTGCAGGTCGGCGAGGCATGCATGCCGAGCTTGTGCTCGACGCCGGAGGCGAAGATGTCGTTGCGGGCGCCGAGCGAGCCGTCGGCATTGACCATGAACTTCGGCACGAGGAACAGCGAGATGCCCTTGGTCCCAGCGGGCGCGTCCGGCAGGCGCGCCAGCACGAAATGCACGATGTTGTCGGTCATGTCGTGCTCGCCATAGGTGATGAAGATCTTCGTCCCCTTGATGCGATAGGTGCCGTCGGCCTGCTTCTCGGCGCGGGTGCGCAGCGCGCCGACGTCGGAGCCGGCCTGCGGCTCGGTCAGCTGCATGGTGCCGGTCCATTCGCCGGAGACGAGCTTTTCCAGATAGATCGTCTTCAGCTCGTCACTGCCATGCGCATCCAGCGCCTCGATCGCCGAGGCCGTCAGCAGCGGGCAGAGGCCGAAGGCGACGTTGGCGGCGCTCCAGATCTCGGTGCAGGCGGCATTGATCGCGATCGGCAGGCCCTGGCCGCCGAAATCTTCCGGGCCGGACACCGCGTTCCAGCCGCCCTCGGTCCAGCGCTTGTAGGCGTCCGGCCAGCCCGGCGCGGTCGTGACCTTGCCGGCATCGAGCTTGATGCCGTGCTCGTCGCCGACTTTGTTCAGCGGGGCGAGCACGTCGGTTGCGAACTTTCCGGCTTCCTCCAGCACGGCCGCGGCGATATCCGTGTCGAAATCACCGTAATGACCGGCCTCCACGGCGGCCTTGAGGCCGGCGCCATGGTTGAGCGACAGCAGCATGTCATTGATCGGCGCGCGGTAGGTCATGGTTCACTCCCGTGGACAGATATTGCCGCCGTATTCCCATGAAACGGGAGAGGTCTCAATGGGTGCGATACGGCACCGCATCGGAATTCTACCCGCCCCTATAATCCCCATAATAAGGTGTGGCGCGGCTCCCGGCCGGCACCTGTGGTATTTTGCCCCTTCAGGCGGTTGAAATGCCGCTTCTCTCCCTATAGACCGGCAACACTCGAGGGAATCTGCGGTAGCCCGGTCTTCCGCCGTTCCCCGCTGATGGGGCGTAGCCAAGCGGTAAGGCAGCGGATTTTGATTCCGCCATTCGGAGGTTCGATCCCTCCCGCCCCAGCCAGCAGCTCCGCGGGTCCTGAAATTGCTGGCGCAACGCCTTGCTGGGGATCTGCTGCACCGATCTGCAACACGTTGCCGCTGGCACCGGGGCGCTCTGTCGGCTTTTGCCATGCTCGCAGCTGGAGGCTTGCCGCTGGCTCGAGAACCCTGTTGCAACTCTGCATGAGGCACGAGGCGCTGCGAAGGGGCGAAGATTGATCAATCGCAAATCGAGTTGGCGGTCCGGCGCATAAGCTTTCGCGACGACCGGTGGGGCGGCAATCGCCGGGGGCCGAAGCGCTCTCCGGAAGGTGGTCGCGCTTACGAGGGGATCGCCCCCGCTGCCGGACGATCGGGGAAAGGCCTGGCCGCATGAGCTTCAATTTCGTCTCCGAGCAAGTGCCGGGCGCGCGCTCATCGGCCGCAAAATGGATTGGATGGACAGCCGCCGCATTGCTTGCCTGGGGCACGCTCTACAGCCAGCTCATTCCATTCTCGCGGTGGGTCGTCGCATCGACGGGCGTCGATCCGAACAGTCAACTCGGCCAAGCCATCAGCTTCTTCGCCTATGACACGCCGAAGGTGCTCATGCTGCTCACGCTCGTCGTGTTCGGCATGGGCGTGGTGCGCAGTTTCTTTTCGCCGGACAAGACGAAGGCGCTGCTTGCCGGCAAGCGCGAGGGGGTCGGCAACGTGCTGGCGGCGTCGCTTGGCATCGTCACCCCCTTCTGCTCTTGCTCCGCCGTTCCGCTGTTCATTGGCTTTGTCAGCGCCGGCGTGCCGCTCGGTGTCACCTTTTCGTTCTTGATCTCGGCGCCGATGGTGAATGAGGTGGCGCTCGGCCTCTTGTTCGGGCTCGTCGGATGGAAAGTGGCGCTCACTTATCTTGGCTTCGGGCTCGCGGTTGCCATCGTCTCCGGCTGGGTCATCGGTCGGTTCAAGCTCGAGCATTGGCTGGAGGAGTGGGTCCGCAACGTCCGTGCCGGCGCGGCCGATCTTCCGGCGGAAGAACTCTCGGTCGTCGATCGTATCAAGGCGGGCGTTGATGCCGTCCATGAGATCGTCGGCAAGGTCTGGCCGTGGATCATCGCGGGTATCGCCGTCGGTGCCTTCATCCACGGCTATGTGCCCGAGGATCTGCTGGCGACCATCATGGGACGAGGGGCGTGGTGGTCGGTGCCCGCCGCGGTCGCGATCGGCATCCCCATGTACTCCAATGCTGCCGGCATCATCCCGATCGTCGAGGCCCTGCTCGCGAAGGGAGCAGCGCTTGGAACCGTTCTGGCGTTCATGATGTCGGTGATCGCGCTGTCGCTGCCCGAGCTGATTATCCTGCGTAAGGTCCTGACGATCCGGCTGATCGCCGTCTTCGTCGGGGTCGTCGGCACCGGCATTCTCGGTGTCGGCTTTCTGTTCAATCTCCTCTTCTAGCCATTACGGAGAAGGATCATGAGGGAAGTGAAGGTTCTCGGCCCCGGCTGCAAGCGCTGCGTCGCGACGGCCGAGATGGTTCAGAAGGAGGCGGACAAGCTCGGTGTTCCCGTCGAGATCGAGAAGGTGACCGACTATGCGGCCATCGCCGGCTACGGCATCGCCGCGACACCGGGCGTCGTCATCGACGGCAAGGTGATGCATGCAGGCGGCCTGCCGAAGCCCGAAGATCTGGCGCGCTGGCTGACATCCTAGCTCCAGCGCATCGCGCCTAGAACCGAGGATCATTTGATGGACGACATTCTACGCGCCTCGGCAATTTCCGATCTTCTCAATCGCGAATGCTTCTGCATTACGCTCGACCACGACGCCCTGTGCCGGGAGGTGGAAAGGGAAGCAGGCGATCGCGAGATCTGCGTGAGCCTTGCCAAAGAGCGCCCAAACCTCTTCTCGAATGCGCCCGTATTTCTGTCGGAGGCGGTCACACGAGAGATGGCTCGGGTCGTTCGCGCGATCGAGACCGTGGCGGAAGTGCCGGCCTATCGGGATGCGTCGTTGTCCTGGGCTCCTCCGATTGCTGCAAGGAATTTTGGCCCGCGAGGATCCTTCATGGGTTACGACTTCCATGTCGGTTCTAGCGGCCCCAAGTTGATCGAGGTGAACACGAATGCGGGCGGCGCCTTTCTCAATGCCCTGCTCGCCAAGGCGCAGCGCGCCTGCTGCCGTGAGGTCGAGACCGGACTGATGAGGTCTCACCTCGATGAATTCGAACCCGCCGTCTTGCGCATGTTCATCGATGAGTGGATCAGCCAGCGAGGGAAGGGCAGGCCTGGACGGATTGCCATCGTCGACGACGATCCGGAGGGGCAATATCTGTATCCGGAATTCCTGCTGGCAAGACAGTTCTTCCTGAGGCACGGCATCGATGCAGTCATCGCGGATTCGCGTGCTCTGGCTTACGCCGACGGTGAGTTGAGGTTGGGCGACCGGACCATTGATCTCGTCTACAATCGCGTGGTCGATTTCGCCCTTGAGAAGCCTGAGCATGCGAATCTGCGGGCGGCCTACCTTGATGGGGTTGTCGTTGTGACGCCCAATCCGCACGTGCATGCCCTGTTCGCTGACAAGCGCAATCTGGCGCTGCTCTCCGATCGGGCGCTGTTGAAGTCGTGGGGAGTTCCGGCGGATGCGCTTCAGGCTCTCGCCGGGGTCCCGCGCACCGTTCTCGTCACATCGGAGAACGCAGAACACCTCTGGACGACACGCAAGAACTGGTTCTTCAAGCCGGCGACGGGCTATGGCAGCAAGGCGGTGTATCGAGGCGCCAAAGTCACCAAGGGTGCATGGGCCGAAATTATCCAAGGCGGATATGTCGCCCAGGAGTTTGCAGTACCGAGCGAACGTATTGTCCGGCTGGACGGAATGGCTCAACCTCGCAAAATGGATGTTCGGCTCTACTTCTACCATGGCCAGGTATTGCTGACGGCAGCTCGTCTCTATCAGGGGCAGGCGACGAATTTCCGGACACCCGGCGGTGGGTTCGCGCCGGTCTTCGTGGTTTGAATGCGATCCGGAAGGTCGCCGAGGGCGAGATGACGTTGGGTTGAGCCGCACCAGCTAGCCCAACGCGGCCGACAGCTTGTGCATCACACGGTCGAGCACCTTCACCTCCGCGGCGGTCAGCGCGCCGAGCAGCTCGGTCTCGCGCGCCAGCGCGAAAGGCACGATCTTGCGATAGAGCGCGCGGCCGGCCGGCGTCAGCGAGACGATCAGCTCGCGCCGGTCGTCGGGATGGTGCTTGCGGCTCGCGATGCCGCGCGCTTCCAGTCCCTGGACGGCGCGGCTGACCTGCATCTTGTCGAGCGTCGTCAGCGGACCGATCTCCTTGGTCGCAATCTCCGGGCGTGCGCCGAGAATGGCGAGCACACGCCATTCCTGCCGCGTCAGCGCAAAGCGCTCGGAATAGACCTCGGCAACGGCCAGCGACACCTGCTCGGCGAGACGCGCCAGCCGGTAAGGAAAATAACGCTGCAGGTCGAGCTCGCCATTATCCTGCGCCGCACCGCGCTCGGTCGCTTCCTGCCCTCGCGACTCGCCCGAACGTCCCATCACGCCGCTTCCGCCTCGCCGGTCCATGGCAGATTCTTCCGAGCCGGTTGATCCAGATCAAATCCAGAAAATAGTAACATCTGATACGAATTTCGCAACGGCAAAACCAGGGAGCGAAAATCATGAAGATCGAGAAGATCCATCACGTCGCCTATCGCTGCGTCGACGCCAAGGCCACGGTCGAGTTCTACAAGAAGGTCATGAACATGGATCTGCTCGGCGCCATCGCCGAGGATCGCGTGCCTTCGACCAAGGCGCCGGATCCCTACATGCACATCTTCCTCGATGCCGGGAACGGCAACATCCTCGCCTTCTTCGAGCTGCCGAACTCGCCGCCGATGGGCCGCGATCCCAACACGCCGGACTGGACCCAGCACATCGCCTTCCAGGTCAAGGACCTTGCCGAGCTCGATGAGGCCAAGGCGCGCGCGGAAGCCGCCGGCCTCGATGTCGTCGGCGTCACCGACCACGCCATCTTCAAATCGATCTATTTCCGCGATCCCAGCGGCCACCGCCTGGAGATCGCGGCCTGGACGGCCACGCCGGAACAGATCGAGCGCATGAAGTCGGTCGCGCACGAGATGGTCGAGGAATGGTCGCGCACCAAGCGTCCGCCGCGCCACACCGCCTGGATGCACGAAAAGGAATTCGCGGACGCGCATTGATCCCCGGCACGTGCATCAGGAAGCGAACATGACGAGCTACATCTATCCGAAGTTCGGCTATCGGCGTTCCCGGGAGCAGGCCGAGGGGATCGTGAAGCGGCATCCGATCGTGGTGGTCGGCGCGGGTCCCATCGGCCTCACCGCGGCGCTCGACTGCGCGGCGCGCGGCCAGCCGGTCGTGGTGCTCGACGACAACGACACCGTCTCGATCGGCTCGCGCGCGGTCTGCTATGCCAAGCGTCCGCTCGAAATATGGGACCGCCTCGGCTGCGCGGCGCCCATGGTCGAGCGCGGCGTGAGCTGGAATGTCGGGAAGGTGTTCTTCCAGGACGAGCTGTCCTACCAGTTCGATCTGTTGCCCGAGGCCGACCACCAATGGCCGGCCATGATCAATCTGCAGCAATATCACCTGGAAGAGATGCTGGTGGCCAAATGCCGGGCCAATCCGCTGATCGAGCTGCGCTGGAAGCACCGTCTCCTCAGTCTCAAGCAGGCCGCCGACCATGCGACGCTGGCGGTGGAAACGCCCGACGGCATCTTCACCATGGAGGCGCAATGGGTGATTGCCTGTGACGGTGCCAACTCCGACGTGCGGAAGATGGTGGGTGCCGAGTTCACCGGGCAGTTCTTCCAGGATCGCTTCCTGATCGCCGACGTCGCCATGAAGGCGGACTTCCCGACCGAGCGCTGGTTCTGGTTCGATCCGCCGTTCCATCCCGGCCAGTCGGTGCTGCTGCATCGGCAGGCGGGCAACATCTGGCGCATCGACTTCCAGCTCGGCTGGGACGCCAATCCCGAGGAGGAGAAGCGGCCCGAGCGGGTAATCCCGCGCATCCGCGCCATGCTCGGCGAGGACACCGAGTTCGCGCTCGAATGGGTCTCGATCTATCAGTTCGCCTGCCGGCGCATCGACAATTTCCGGCAAGGCCGGGTGCTGTTCGCGGGCGACGCTGCACATCAGGTCTCGCCGTTCGGTGCCCGCGGTGCCAATACCGGCGTCCAGGACATCGACAATCTCGCCTGGAAGCTCGCGATGGTGCTGCGCGGCGAAGCCTCGGAAGCGCTGCTCGACAGCTATCACGAGGAGCGTGCCTATGCCGCTGACGACAACATCCTGAACTCGACGCGGGCCACCGACTTCATCACGCCGAAGACGAAGCCGAGCCGCTACTTCCGCGACGCGGTGCTGGAGCTCGCCCGACATCACGGCTTTGCGCGGCCGCTGGTCAACAGCGGCCGGCTCTCGACGCCGACCCCTTACGTGACGTCGGCGCTCAACACGCCCGACCACGGCGCCGTGCCGGGCGGCTTGCGGCCCGGCACGAATGCGGCCGATGCGCCGATCACGATGGATGGCAAGCCGGGCTGGTTCCTGCATTGTCTCGGCGACGGCTTCACGGTCGTGGCCTTCGGCAAGGTGAGCGACAAGACGGAGATCGCCGTGGGGCCGTTCACGGCGAAGCTCATTCTCGTCGGCCGCGACATCGAGGATCCCACCGGTGTCCTTGCGCAGCGCTATGGCGCCTCGCCCGGGACCACCTACCTGTTCCGCCCGGACCAATATGTCGCCGCACGCTGGAGCGGATTCGACGAAGCGAAGATCACGGATGCGGCGCTGCGCGCCTCCGGGCACGACACCGCCGACCGGACGGAGCTTGCGGCATGATGCTCAACCTCTCACCGAACATCGCCGATCCCGACGACTTCTACGCCGAGCTGATCAACAACCAGCGCGATCTCGACGAGGAGCAGGCGCTGCGCATGAACGCCCGGCTGATCCTGCTGCTCGCCAATCACATCGGCGACCGCGAGGTGCTGAAAGAGGCGATCGGCTGCGCCCGCACCGCCGGCGGTTAGGTCAGCCTCATCGGCAGAAGAGGTCGCGTGGGGGCCGCCGGCAGTGCCGGCGGAGGTTCCGTTGCGCGATCTCGCCGCTTTCTTGACTTGGCTCAAGGTACATTCGGCAAAGTTCGACAACCTCTTGGAGCCCACACAGGGCCGGAGGACGTGCCATGCTAGGTCGAACCGTTGCTGCAGCGTTGCTGTTCGCCATCCTGGGCCATCCGGCTTTGGCTCAATCGTCGGCGGACCATCAGGGCCATCATCCCGGACAGGAGCAGGCGCCGGCGTCGCCGCAGGCGAGTCCTCCTGCCAACCCACCCGTCGAACGGCAGAGCCCGACGCGCGGTGGAGACATGATGGGAATGATGGGGCGCGGAATGATGGGCATGAAGGGACAAGGCGCGATGGGCGCTGACGCCATGGCGCCGCCGGTTGCCTTCCGCATCATCTTCGCCCTGATGGATGCCGATGGCGACGGGACCGTCTCGCTGCCCGAGTTTCAAGCCGCGCACGAACGAATTTTCAAGGCCATGGATCGCGACAAGGACGGCAAGCTCACGCCGGACGAGATGATGACGTTCATGCACCGGAACAAGAGCGCCGCCCCGCAGCAATAGCGCGTGGAAAGCGAAGGGCGGGCGCGCCAAGCCATGTTGTTTGCAAACCATGTCGTTTGATCGAATCTTGCGATGGGCTCTGGTTGCGATCGCAATCGCAGGTTTGGCTGCAGGTATCCTCGCGCGAGCGGCGGGCCGGCCTGATCTCGCCGATGCCGCGTGGGCGATCGGCACGGCGCCCGTGATTGCGGGATTGGCGGTCTCGATCGTCCAGGACCTCCTGCGAGGCCGCGTCGGCGTGGACGCGATCGCGCTGCTGTCGATGAGCGCGGCGTTGGCGCTCGGACAGCCGCTCGCAGGCGCCGTGGTCGCGCTGATGTATTCCGGCGGCAACGTGCTGGAGGAGATCGCGATCGCACGGGCGGAGCACGATCTGCGATCGCTGGTTGACCGGGCGCCGCGGCAGGTCCATCGCAAGTCCGGCGTGCGGATCGAGGATGTTCCGATCGAGGACGTCGCGGTCGGCGAAGAACTGCTGGTGAAGGCCGGCGAGATCGTGCCGGTCGACGGTGTCGTTGCGTCGGCCTTCGCTGCGATCGACGAGTCCGCGGTGAGCGGCGAGCCTATTCCGGTGGAGAAGAGGCGCGGAAGCGCCGTTCTGTCCGGCTCTCTGAATGCGGGCGAGACCTTCCAATTGACCGTGACCGCGGCGGCCAGCGAGAGCACCTATGCGGGCATCGTGCGCATGGTGACTGCGGCGCAAACGGCGAGAGCTCCCTTCGTGCGTCTGGCGGACCGGTATGCGCTGATCTATCTGCCGGTAACGCTCGTCATCTCGTTTGTGGCATGGCGCATCTCCGGCGACGTGACCCGCAGCCTTGCCGTGCTGGTGGCCGCGACGCCGTGCCCCCTGATCCTGGCCGCACCTGTCGCCTTCATCGCCGGGGTGGCGCGAGCGGCCCGCCGCGGCATCCTGGTCAAGGGCGGCAAGGCGCTGGAGGCCTTGGCCCGTGCGCACACGGTGCTGTTCGACAAGACCGGCACCCTGACGGTGGGCGGGGCGCGATTGCTGTCCGTAGAGGTTGCGCCGGGCGAGGATCCGGATGAGGTCCTCATGCTCGGGGCCTCGCTCGAGCAGGCCTCGCACCACGTGCTTGCGAAGGCCGTCGTCGCTGCGGCCCTCGCCCGGGGGCTCACGCTGAAGCCGCCGGAACACGTCAAGGAGACCATGGGCTCCGGCCTCAGCGGCCGGATCGACGGACGCCAGGTCATGGCGGGTTCGCGGGAGATGGTGCTCTCGCACGCCGAGCTCTCGCCATGGGAATTGCGGGCGATTCGACGTGCCTCGTGGCGTTCGGCGCTGATCGTCTTCGTCGCGGTGGACGGGCGTCTCGTCGGCGCGTTGCTGCTCGCGGACGAATTGCGCGCCGATACGCCGCGTGCGATCCGGCTGCTGCGCGATGCCGGCATCGCGCGGATGGTGATGGTCACGGGTGATCGCGCCGCCGCGGCGCAGGCCATCGGGGCAGCGCTGGATCTCGATGCCGTGCTGGCCGACCGCGTTCCCTCGGACAAGGTCGAGGCCGTGCGGAGCGAACAGCGGCTGCATCCGACCATCATGGTCGGCGACGGCATCAATGACGCCCCGGCACTGGCCGTGGCTGACACGGGGATTGCGCTCGGCGCACGCGGCGCAAGCGCCTCCTCCGAGGCGGCAGATGTGGTGATTCTCACCGATCGGCTCGATCGGGTCGGCGAAGCGATCGTCATCGCGCAGCGCGCGCGGCGCATTGCCCTGCAAAGCATCTTCGTCGGAATGGGGCTGTCGCTGGCGGCAATGGCGGCTGCCAGCCTTGGCTGGCTCGATCCGGTACCCGCCGCGATCGTTCAGGAGGTGATCGACGTGGCCGTGATTCTGAACGCATTGCGAGCGCTGAATCCGCCCCACCCGAGGGGCGGTCCGCGCCTCACCGCGGAGCAGGGGCTGACGTTGCATCACGATCATCAGGCCCTGCTCAGGGATCTCGATCGTCTCCGCCATATCGTCGATGCGCTGGACGATGCGGTGCCCGAATCCGCCGCCGCTTTGATTGGTGAAGCCGACCGACTGGTCCAGGGCAGCGTCGTGATGCACGAGCGCGAGGATGAGGACAGCGTCTATCCGAAGCTCACGGAAGTCTTGCGCGACCGCCACGGACTCTCTGCCATGAGCCGTGCGCATCGCGAGATCCTGCATCTGGCGCGGCTGCTCGCCCGGATCGCGGAGGACCTGCCGTCGGAGAAAATCGACCGCTACCTTATTCGGGACGCTCAGCGCGTGATCGAGGCGATCGAAACGCTGGTGCGCATGCACACGGCCCAGGAGGAGGATATCTACGAGGCCGTCGCGCCCTAGGCGACAGCCGCTTGTGTCGCTTCCCAACTTGCCCTGCCAGCCAGTCCCTGTAATCTGGTCAAAACAACAGGGAAGGGTTCGATGGGAGGAGTTCTGGAGGGCGTGCGTGTGCTCGATTTCGGGCGCTATATCGCAGGTCCCTATTGTGCGACCTTGCTGGCCGAATTCGGCGCCGAGGTCATTCGTGTCGAGAAGCGTGACGGCAGTGAGGATCGCTTCGTGGCGCCGGTCGGCGAGAACGGCGAAGGCGCGCTGTTTCTCCAGGTCAACCGCAACAAGAAGTGCGTCACGCTCGACCCGATGAAGCCGGAAGGGCAGGAGGTGATGCGCCGGCTGATCGCGACCGCGGACGTTGTGGTCGCCAATCTGCCGCCGCAGACCTTGCGCGCGATGAAGCTCGACTACGAGTCCCTGAAGGCGATCAAGCCCGACATCATCCTGACGACGGCAACCGCGTTCGGCGGGCCGGGGCCCTGGTCCGATCGCGTCGGCTTCGACGGCGTCGGGCAGGTGATGTCGGGATCGGTGTACATGACGGGCGCGGGCGATCCGCCGTATCGCGCCGCGGTGAACTGGGTCGATTTCGGCACCGCGCTGCATTGCGCGTTCGGCACGCTTGCCGCGCTGATCGAGCGCGGCAAATCAGGGCGCGGGCAGGTCGTCGAGGGCGCGCTGCTCGCAACCGCGTTGTCTTTCACCAATGCGACGCTGATCGAGCAGGCGGTCATCAACGTCAATCGCGTGCCGACGGGCAATCTCGGCCAGACCGCAGCGCCCGCGGACATCTACCGCACCAGGGATGGCTGGGTGCTGTGCCAGGTCACCGGCCATCCGCTGTTCAAGCGCTGGGCGCGGCTGATGGGCGAGGAGGAGCTGTGGCTGAAGGATCCGCGTTTTGCCGACGACATCAGCCGCGGCAACAACGGCGCGGTCATCAGCGAGCGGATGGCGCGCTGGTGCGCCGAGCGCACCACGCAGGAGGCCGTCGATACGCTGGGCGAGGCCATGATCCCGACCGGGCCCGTGCTCTCGCCGCAACAGGCGCTGGATCATCCGCATATCCGCGCCGCCGGCTTCATGCAGGACGTCGACTATCCCGGCCTGCCGAAGCCTGCGCCGGTGACACGGGCGGCCGTGCGTCTCTCGGAGACGCCGGGCGAGATCGCGCACCGCCCGCCGACGCTCGGCGAGCACACCGATCTCGTGCTCGGAGAGCTCGGTTACAACGAAGCCGAGATAGCGGCGCTTCGGCAAGGCGGGATCATCTAGTTCGACGCGAGCGCGGCCTTCGCCACCTCGGCCATCCAGCCCGACGCTACGGGCAGGATTGCGTCGTTGAAATCGTAGCGCGGGCCGTGCAGCTCGGCGCCGTCGCGCAAGGGCCCGTTACCGATCCAGACGAAGGCGCCCGGCCGCTGCTGCAGATAATGGGCAAAATCCTCGCCGGCCATGCTGGGGGCGAGGTCGCGGCGCAGCTCGGCGCGCACCTTCTCCGCGGCGATGCGCGCAAGGCCGGCCTCATCAGGCGTGTTGACCACCACGCCGACGCCCCAGACGATTTCGGGCGTCACCTTGACGCCGAAGCTGGTTGCGACCCCGGCGCAGCTCCGTTCGATGCCGTCGAGGATGACGTCCTTCACAGCCTCGCGGTGGTAGCGCAGCGTGCCGCGGATGGTCACGCGTCCGGCGATCTGGTTCGGCGCGGTGCCGCCTTCGATGGTGCAGAGCGACAGCACGGCGGTGTCGAGCGGATCGACGCTGCGCGCGACTACCGATTGCAGGGCCACGATCAGATGACCGGCCGCCACCACCGGATCGCGCGTCAGATGCGGCATGCCGGCGTGCCCGGCATGGCCCTCGATGGTGATGGTGATGCGGCCGCCCGAGGCCATGACGACGCCGTCGTGCACGGCGACGGTGCCGGCGGCAAGGCCCGGCCAATTGTGAAAGCCGAACACGCGCTCCATCGGAAAGCGGTCGAATAGGCCGGCCGCGACCATCGCGCGCGAGCCGCCAAAGCCTTCCTCGGCCGGCTGGAAGATGAAATCGACCGTGCCGCTCCAGCTGGAGTCGGCCGCGAGCAGCGCGGCCGCGCCGAGCAGCGAGGCGGTGTGTCCGTCATGGCCGCAGGCATGCATCACGCCCGATGTCTTCGAGGCGTAGGCAAGCCCGGTATCCTCGGTGATCGGCAGCGCATCCATGTCGGCGCGCAGGCCGACCCGCCTTTGCGCGTGCCCGCGGGTCAAGGTCGCGACGACGCCGTGGCCGCCGATGCCCGCCTCGAAGGGAATGCCCAGCTCGGTGAGCTTGTCCTGCACGAAGGCAGCGGTGGCTTGTTCCTGGAGCGACAGCTCCGGGTGCGCATGCAGGTGTTGGCGCCACGCGGTCAGTTTCTGGTGCAGCTCGGGTGTCAAGGTCGCGGTCTCTCGCACAATGTCGGTTGCCGCCACCATAGCGGATTATCCGCGGCTCGCATCCCGCGTTGGGGAATGGCTCGCGTGCAGGCACATCGTCATGGCCGGGCTTGACCCGGCCATCCACGTCTTCCGCTCGGCACAAAGAACGTGGATGCCCGGGACAAGCCCGGGCATGACGGAGCTCTACGCCGCCAGCGTCGCCAGCCCCTTCCAGTCGAAGCTGATCCCGTGTCCCGGGCGATCCGGCGCCAATGCCTTGCCGTCCTCGAGCACCAGCGGATGCGCGATGTACTTGTCGAGGCCGAACCCGTGCGCCTCAAGGTAAGAGCGGTTCGGGCAGGCGGCGAGCAGATGCACGGTGATGTCGTGCGCACCGTGGCTGGTGACGGGCAGGTTGAAGGCCTCCGCCAGCCGTGCGATCTTCATGAAGGCGGAGACGCCGCCGCAATTGGTGACGTCGGGCTCGGGATAGGACACCGCGCCGCTGGTGATGTAGTTCTTGAACTCCCACAGCGAGCGCAGATTCTCCCCTGCCGCGATCGGCACGCCGCCGGCCTGCATGATGCGCGCATGCCCGGCGACGTCGTCGGGAATGATCGGCTCTTCCAGCCAGGTGAGGTCGTAGGGCACGAAGGCGCGGGCGGCGCGGATGGCCTCCTCGACCGTCCACTTCATGTTGGCATCCGCCATCAGCGGAAAACCGTCGCCGAGATGTTGTCGCATCGCGGAGACCTTGGCGACGTCGGATTTCAGGTCCGGCCGGCCGACCTTCATCTTGATGGCGCGAAAGCCCTTGGCGAGATTGCCGTCGGTCTGCGCGAGCAGTTCCTCCACGGAGAGATCGAGGTCGATGCCGCCGGCATAGCAGGGCACGCGCGCGTCGAAGCCGCCGAGCAATCGATACAGCGGCAGCTTGGCCCGACGCGCCTTCAAGTCCCACAGCGCGATGTCGAGCGCCGAGAGCGCCAGCACCACCGGCCCGCCGCGCCCCCCATAATGCAGCGCCCACCAGACGTGATGCCAGATCGCCTCGGTATCGTCGGCCTCGCGGCCCTCGACCAGTGGCGGGATCTCACGCTTGAGGATGTCCGCCGTCGCTCCGCCATTGCGCCCCACCGTATAGGTGTAGCCCACGCCCTCGGCGCCGTCGGCATCGCGGATGCGGCAGGTGATGAGCTCGAACGCGGTGATCTCACCATGGGTAGAGTCGGACAGCGTGACGGGGAGGGGGATCCGGTAGAGGGCGGATTCGATATTTGCGATGCGCGGCATGGGGCCTCCCGATTTTTCTTTTTGCTTCGTAGGGTGGGTTAGCGCAGCGTAACCCACCATGCTTCGACGTTTGCCGAACGAAGTTGGTGGGTTACGCCTTCGGCTAGCCCACCCTACGGACTTCTCACCGCATTGTCGCAACGTGCAGCGCCAGCGCGCAGGCGCGGTCGTATTCGTCGAGGTTGATCCATTCGTCCACCGTGTGCGCCTCGTTCTGGCCGGCGCCGAAGGTCACGGTCGGAATGCCGTGACGGACCATCCAGTTGGCGTCGAGGCCGCCATTGGCGGTGCGGACGTTCGGCGTGCCGCCGACCGCGGACACGGCCTCGACCGCGCGCTTGATGACGGGCTGGCTGTCCTTCATGCGGAACGGAAAATAGTCGGTCTCGGCCTTGAACTTGACCTTGCCGGACTTGCCTTGTGCGTTCGTCACCTTCCTGGCCGCCTTCTCGAACGCGGTCTTGTAGGCCTTGGTGATCTCCTTGAAGAACTTGCCGTCATGGCTGCGGCATTCGCCGCGCACATGCACGTAATCGGTGACGACATTGGTGGCATCGCCCGCGGGGCGGCCCTCGCCGCCGGTGACGGGGCCGACATTGCTGGTGCCCATCCGCGCGCTTGCGCCCTTGCCCTTCACCACCTTGCCGAACCAGCCGCCGGCCTTCACGTCGGCCAAAGCCAGCGCCATGATCATGGTCGAGGAGATGCCGCGCTCCGGCGCGACGCCGGCATGCGAGGCGCGGCCGAAGATCTCGACAGTCCAGCGATCGGCGCCGACCGCACCGATCACGACGTTCGAGGCCGAGCCGCCGTCATAGTTGAAGGCCATCACGGGCGAGCCGAGCTCGTCCAGCTTGACGTGGCGCGCGCCGTAGAGCCCGCTCTCCTCGCGGACGCAAAACAGCAGCGTGATCGGCGGGTGATCGAGCTTCTGCTTCTCGAGCTCGGCCGCCAGCGTCACCAGCACGCCGCAGCCGCAGCGATTGTCGCCGCCGAGCGCGGTCTTGGCCTCGTTGACGATCTTGCGGCCCGATTTCTTCGGCTTGGCGCCGGCGCAGAGCGGCACAGTGTCCATGTGGGTCATGAACATGATGCGCGGCTGGTTGTGCAGCGCGCCGCGGCCGGGCAGGTCGACGATGAGGTTGCCGGTCTCGGTCGGCACGGGAATGCGCGTGTTGGCATCGTCGAGGCGGATCGCCTCGGCCGGCACGCCGGCCTCCGTCAGCGCGGCCGTGAGCTCGCGCCCGATCGCCGCCTCCTGTCCGGTCACGCCCTCGACGGCGAGGAAGCGCATGAGGCGGTCGGTGGCGGCTTTGGTGTCGACAGGCATGAGTTCATTCCCTTGATGCGCGATGCTTGTCAGCATCCCCCGCAGCACGCGGTTGTGCAAGGCGGCCTCGACGCATGAAGTCTGGCGCTGCGTTGCCAGGTGCGCATGGTCCCGGAAGCGGCCTCGACCTCGCCCTGGGGCCGGGCGAGGGATCGGCCGACGCGGGCATGGCGTCGCGCGCATAATGTGTCCGGATGTTGCTGTCTGGTGACAGCTTCGGCCGCGATTCGCCTCTAGCCTAAGGTGTTTTCTGGCGCCGCGGCACGCCAAGACCTTGCCGAAACATATTGGGGGCAATGATGCGGATCGCGGCCATTGCGGGAAGTGCCTTATTGTTCGGTGTCGGGGCGGCGAATGCCGCGGATATGGCGGTCAAGGCGAGACCGATGCCGGTCGCCGCACAGGCCTTCAGCTGGACCGGCTTCTACGTCGGCGCCAATGTCGGTGGCGCCTGGACTCCCAGCAGCGGCGGCAGTGATGGCGGATTGCTGTTCCCTGGTTTTATCGTCCTTCCTCCGGTCGCAGCCGTGCCGACACTTGTCCCTGGTCAGATCGGCACCCTTGCTGGTGATGGCCGCCGCAGCGGTGTCATCGGCGGCGGGCAGATCGGCTACAATTGGCAGGTCCAGCAGTTCGTGCTCGGCGTCGAGGCCGACGTGGTCGGCACCGGCTTGAATGGGTCCAGCGCCAGCGCATCGCGCACCTTCGGCGCCCCGCTCTTTGCGCCTGCCGTGACCCAGACGGTGACGGTCGATTTTGGTCATATCGACTGGATGGCCAGCTTCCGCGGTCGCGCCGGCGTCACGGTGGATCGGACGTTGTTCTACGTCACTGGCGGTGCCGCCGTCGCCGAGATCGGCGGTTCGCGAACCACCGTCGTCAACGGGCCGGGCATTGGCATCCCGGCGGGAACGTTCACGGCAACGAACGGCGGCTCGACCACGCGCTGGGGCTGGACCGTCGGAGGCGGCGTCGAATGGGCGTTCAACCCGAACTGGAGCCTGGCCGGCGAATACCGCTACACCGACTTCGGCAGCCGCAGCGTCACCTTCACCGTTCCCGACGGGTTGGGCGGCGTGTTCGCAACGGGCACCTCGAGTTCCCGCCTGACCGTCGAACAGGCTACCGTCAGGGTCAATTATCGCTTCGGCGGGCCGGTGGTCGCGAAGTACTGATCGGGCCCCACGGCGGCCGCGAAGCTTGGGGATGGCGTGAGCGAAGTGCTCAGCTCGTCCCGCGCAGCGGCGATGTATAGGCCAGGAAAACCAGCACGCCGAATGCCAGCATCGCTGCCATGAACAGCAGCACCGCCGGCAGCCCGGCGAAGGCGGCCACTGCACCGGTGACCGACTGCATCAGGGCGGTGCCGAGGAAAAAGGCGAGGTTCACCGCGGCCAGCGCCTTGCCCGCGGTTTGCGCGTCCACCAATTGCCGGCACATGCCGAACAGCAGCGGCTGTGCGGAGGTCGCAAGCCCGATCAGCACGAACAGCGCGAGATCATATCGCGGCGGCATGACCGGCACGCCAAACAGCCAGGCAACCGCATAATGCGGTGCGCCCAGCGCCATCAGAGCAACCAGCACGGCCGCGACTGCATGCGTGCCGGCGACGAGGTCGCGGCGGCGGCCGACCTTGCGGTCGATCATGCCCATCAGCAGCGGGCCCGCGATCATCGCCAGCGTGTAGGCGCCGAGCTGATTGCCGGCCTCGACCCGCGACAGGCCCTTGATCTCCATCAGCCATGGCCCGCCCCACAGCCCGCGCAGCACCAGCGAGGTCGCCAGCGACACCATCGCGAGCGCGATCAGCCCGCGCAGGGGCCGCGACAGGCCGAGCCTGAGCACCTCGATCATCTGCGACAGCGGCGAGGACGAGTCCTTGTGCTCGGCCGGCTGGTTCGGCACCAGCACGAACACCGCCAGCGCCACCGCGACGCCGCCGAGCGCCGAGATCCAGAACCCCGCGCGCCAGCCATATTGATCGACCACGAAGGCCAGCGGGCTCGCCGACAAGAGCATGCCGATATTGCCGATCGAGAGGATCGCGCCGGACCAGAGGCCGAAGCGCGCCGCAGACAATTGCTTCGCCGCCAGCGTCATCGGACACATCAGCATGCCCGAGGTCGCAACCCCCAGCATGAACTGTCCGACCGCAAAGCTCGCAGCGTCGGTCGCAAACCCCGACGCAATCGCGCCGACCACGGTTCCCGCAAGCAGGCTCAGCGATACCGGTCGCACGCCGAAGCGGTCCATCGCCGCGCCGACCGGGATCTGCGACGCGGCAAAAGCGAAATGATAAACCGAAGTGAGGCTCGCCAGCGCCTGCGGCTCGAGATGGAAATCCGCGGCCATGAGGTCGAGGCTGATTGCGGGAATGGTGCGCAGCAATGTCGAGAGCATGTGGCCGCAGGCGAGCGCGACGAGCGCAAAAATCAGTGCGCGGGTCGCATGTCCCGCGTCGTCGGTGGTGGCAGTCTCCATGAGTGTTTCGTCCCGGCAACTTTGGGATGGAATACGAGGTGGCAAGGGAACAGCCAATCTTGGCAGCTGAGGCCTCCATCTCATTCCGAAATGTGGTGTGTTAGTCGCGCGCTCTAGGTCCGCTCGAACGAGGGACGCTCGCTTTCGCGGACACCACCAAGCACTGATCTGAGCTTCGCCGCCTACCCTCTCTCAAGGTGACGCCAAATTGTTTACAACAATGAAGGCAGCGTTCAACTCTCTTTCCGAATAAGCTCAGCACCTTAATGTCTTGATCTCGTCTAGTTTATCTCTAACTCGAGCGCGGTAGCTCCAGCAGTGTCGTTCTGCAATAGTCGCCTCAAGCGCGCGCAGTAGCTAGATCTCAATCTAGGGGAACCTTAATGTTTTGCGCGTGATCGTCATGATCTTCTCATATCGGTGCCGTAGCGCTCCCTGTATCCCCAAAGCGCCACGTGAAGCAACATTTCAAATTACGTGAAGATCTCCGTATACCGCTTAAAATGCTTTTCAAGTTCGGGAAGCTTTCCCTTGGACATGGCTTCAAACGTTTCAGACGTCATCAACCTCATGAATGCGTCGTAGGTCAGACGAAATTCCGCGTGAACCTGTGTCACCAATTTTGTGAACAAGTGGAAGCCAAATCGCGACACCATTTTGCCCCAGCAATGCTGCAGGGTATGCGAGTTGGAGACCATAATTTTGCGCCTTGGGCGGCGCGCATAGCCGGCCCCAATTAGCATTTGACGCGCTCTCTCATGGGAAAATCGAGGGGGCGTTGCATTAAGGTCGATCGAAGCAAGAGGCTTGTTCCTATCAAAAATAGGTTTATGGCCACGAAACGAAAGAGCGATTTCGCTCTCGCACCAAGGCTGTACGTCCTTCTTAAAGCGAGCCATTTCATTCGAGATGCTCGTCAAAATTTCCTGGCCTCTAGCATCACGTGGAAAAAATCGAAGAAAAACACCTTCCAATGCAATCTCTGAGATCGCGTCATTCTCCCAACTGTATCCGTAAGTATAAGCTACCCTACTCTGGGTCAGCTCACGCTGACAATGCCAGTCGAAATCTCGGTCAAAGCAAACGATTGCCGTGGCTATGGAATGCGTTGTGGCGTCCTGTGCGATCAGTTTTAGCGTCGATTTACTGCCAATCGACTTGAAATGGTAAGTCCGCTTCGCACCAAGAAAAGATGCCGTGCGACGCCAAAAATCGCAGTCCAATGTGGATTCGTCGCCGCCGCCAGAAAGAGCCGCAGTTACTCCCAATGGCTCCCCGCCTTCGCAAAATACGATCGAGTCTACGCGAAAAAACAGATGGAGATTGGCTATCCCGCTCGGAGTCCGACGAAAGCTCATGGGATTATAGTCTCCATGTCGAACGTCTTGTCCGCCAGAGAGCCAACGATGTCAGGCGAATGTGTAGCCGCAATGATTTGCGCGTGTTCATTGAGAGCGCGCAAGCTAGGTACAAGCTTCTCCTGCCAACTCACATGTAACGACAGCTCAGGTTCGTCCGCTATATAAACTGAGGGGCGTTGGCGCTGCAGGAGAACCTCGCTGAGCAAGATGAGAAGCTGCTTCTCTCCGCTGGATAGCATTTCGGCGGTCAACGCTTTTCCGCTGCGGCTAATGAAGACAAGTTCATTGCTGTCGCTAATCTCAACTTTCTTTCTCTGAAGTAGATCGTTGACGATCGTAATAAATTGATCTCGCTGGGCGAAGATAACCTTTAGTTGCTCTTGTAGTTTGTGCCATCGCTCTGTTACCTCGCTTATCTTTCTTAGGGAAACAAGAAGAGCGAAGTCTTCGGCGGTTATTCCTTGATCTGTCGCCTTATTGAGAGCGGCTTGGGCTCGTTCAAAGAACGACTTAATGAGCTTGTCTATCCCAGAATTCTGAACGTGTAGTTCCTTGAAGATCTCGGCCATCGTCATTTCGTGTTCTTGGGATCGGCCGACTTCGTTCCTGTCGAAAATCTGGCCGACGCTAGGGAGCTGAAGTAAGGAAACGAAAATGTATTCTTGGAATTCTCGGACTTTGTCGTCCTTTTGTTTGGAGAATGTCGCGAAGTAGCGGACCAGCTCGTTCGATAAGGTTTCAAGCTTTCTATCGACCATCGATTCATAAGCGCGAGCGTCCCGCTCCGAATAGTCGGAAATGGCGCGGTGGACCGATAACCATTGGACTTGGACCAAATCTGATAGAAGTTTGGACAACGCGGGAGATCGTCGTCGATGAGCCTCGGTGGTCCATCGGCGAACGACACGATCGCCTCGGAGTACGACCTCTTCGGGGTCGCCCATCACGAATCGAGCTTCTTCGCCAGCTTCGGTTTTACGTATGCGCCATTCGATGGCGGTATTGGAGCGTTCGTTTGCTACAATCTTCGTGACAACTATGGACGGCGATTTTTCTTCTTTTGTCGAATTCAGTATGATGGTGATTTTCTTAAAGGGAATTCGCGCTAGCGTCGGAAGATCAATCGTGAGCGCAGCAGCAATCAGATTGATTAGTGTTGTTTTGCCCGTACCGTTCGGGCCAATGAAGAAGTTGACATCGGGATCGAGCCTGAGCCTAAGACTATGAGTCTCCCAAAATCCTTCCACTTCAATTCGGCGTATATGATGCATTGCACGGTTCGCTTGTTGCTTGCTATTGGATGAGAGCATCTTTGAGTTTGCTTTTCAAGCTAGCACCCGCGCCAGATGTAGCGCTTCGCATTCTGTAGTGCCGGAGTATGTAGCTCTGTAGAAGGCTAGGTGGCGGGCTAAAATTCGAACGAAAGCACATCGAGCAGGCTTCGTCTGAGGCCAGCAAGAATCTCTGTTCAGGGGAGTTGGCTTTAGCGGCCGCTATGGCTTCAACTTTCGTAGCATCCTCCCCGTCTCATCGAGCAACTCCATTGCGGCTCTTTGCTCTGCAATCACGTCGCTCGTGAACGCGCCGTGCTTGCGCGCGTTGCGGTTGCCCCGTGGCGCCCCGGATCCTGGGGCGCCGCCGTGCAGGCGGCAACGGGTCTTGCCGCGCATCGCCGGCGCGCGGCAGGTGTGGCCTGCGCGAGTCCCGGCGCCGCAGCGCGGGCTCGAAGACATCGCGCCCGTGTTGCGGGTGTGACCAGCACTCATGGGGCGCCGCCAATCGAGGCGTTGGCGCGGTCGTGTTCGTGTTGGCCCTGATGTATCGCCGTGCCCGGCTCGGCAGCGATCAGATGCGCGTGCTGCGCGACATTCCCCACGATCGCGCTGCCGCCGTCCTGCACCGACAGGTTCTGCACCGTGATCGGGCGCTCGCCATTGCCGCGGTGGCGATTGAGGGCTTCCATCTGCGCCGCGAAGGTGCGGGCCAGCCGGGTCAATGTGCGCGAAAGGCCCTCCTGCTGCGGAATGCCTTCGGCAAAGGCGAGGCGGCAGGCAAAGCGCATGGTCGCGACGTGGACGGACACCATCTGCGCCGTCAGCATGGTCTCGAGGGAATCCCGCGGCGCAATGCCTTTCATCATCGAGATCATGAAAGCTAGATTGTCCTCGTCGGGCTTCTGCAGGATTACGCTGGCTTTCATCAATTGCTTGAGGATGCCATGCAGGGCGTCCTGATCGACGGCGCCGAGCGCTTCGCCCATCAAATGCTCGCCGGTCTCCGCGTCCGGATGCTGAATTGCGATCCGCTGTCCGGTGAGCTTGACCCGCGGGGTGGACCTGCTGCCGTATTTGGCGATTGGCGTCGTGCTGTTGCGTGTCATGGCTGTTGTCATGTCGATGTCTCCTCTGAGCCCACGGCACGCGCGAGCAGGCTCCTCGTGCGAAGCCGGCCCTGTCGGTTGCCGTGCGGCGGTTGCGTTTTCGAATGTCGATGCTGGGCTTGTGCGCGATCGAGGCGAGGCCCACATGAGGATGGAGGCCGATTGCTCACGCGGATCGCGATGATGGCAATATGCCCCTGTTTTGCCCGACGAGTCAAAATCGATTTCGTAACATCCGAAGGCTTCGGCCTGGCGTAAGTCCTTGTTTCGACAGGGGCCGTCTACTGTGCATGGGGTTGTTTTCGCATTTTTTGTTGGAAGCGGTGTGGACCTGCCGTGCGGCGGAATGCCGGCGCCCAAACGCGATTGCGAAATCCGGCGCGACGGCTATTCATGATCCCCGGATGCGCCGCACCAACAAACATGCACAAGCGGCGCCGCGAGGTCTGGGGAGAAAACCGATGCAACGAACCGCCCGTCTGCTGGCTGTCATCGCCGGATTGTGCGCCGCTGCGCTGTCGACGGGGGCCATGGCCCAGAAATATCCGGTGCGGCCGGTCAAGGTCATGGTCGGCTTCAGCGCGGGCGGGCCGGTCGATGTCGTCGCGCGCATCATCGGCGATCGCATCAGTAACAAGCTCGGGCAGCCCTTCGTCGTCGAGAACCGTGCCGGCGCCAACGGCATGATCGCCGCCGAAGGTGTCGCGCATGCCGAGGGCGACGGCTACACCATGCTCGCCTGCAACTCCTCCACCATCACGCTCAACAAGACGCTGTTCAAGGATATCCGCTACGACCCTGAAAAGGATTTCGCGCCGCTCACCACCGTCGTCTCGGCGCCGCTGGTGCTGGTGGTCAATCCGGAGAATCCCAAGACCGCTGACATCAAGACTGTCGCCGATCTCGTCGCGGCCGCGAAGGCCGCGCCCGGTGCGCTCGCCTACGGCTCGGGCGGCAACGGCAACCTTGCCCATCTCGCCATGGAGCTGCTGAGTCAGAAGGCCGGCATCAAGCTGATCCATGTGCCCTATCGTGGCGGCTCGGCCTCCGAGGTCGGCCTCCTCGCGCAGGAGGTGCTGGCCGTGTTCGATCCGCTCTCCGCGGTGCCGCTGGTCAAGGCCGGCAAGCTGCGTGCGCTCGCAGTATCCTCGGCCGAGCGGTTGCCCTCACTGCCCGACGTGCCCACCGTTGCGGAAGCTGGCTATCCCGGCTTCGACATCTCGTTCTGGGTCGGCTTCTTCATGCCGAAGGCGACGCCGGCGCCGATCCTTCAGACGCTGCACCAGGAGATCATCGCGGCGGCCAGGGATCCGGCGGTCGCGGAGAAGCTCGGCTCGCAAGGCGTCGTCAGCGTGCTCAGCCCCGCCGACTACGCCGCCAAGATCGCAAAGGAGACGAAGGACCTCGCCGAGGTCGTGGCGGCGGCGAACATCAAGGCGGAGTAGGCGCGGCTAGAGCCAAAGAATCTGCTTGCGATAGCCGAGATCGTCGCGCAGCGGCGCTGCCGGTCCCTGATGGAACACCGCGCCGCGCTCCAGCGCGAAGACGCGGTCGGCGAGCGCAAGCACGAGGTCGAGATTGTGCTCGACGATCACGATCGACATCTGCGTGCGGAGCTGGTCGAACACCCCGAACAGCTCGAGCGTCACCGCCGGCGCGAGGCCCTCGAACGGCTCGTCCAGCAGCAACAGGCGCACATTGCCCGACATGGCACGCGCGACCGCCACCATCTGCTGCTCTCCGCCGGAGAGGTAGTCGGCGGCGATGTTCATGCGTTCCTTCAGGCGCGGGAAATAGTGCAGGATCTGCTCCTCGTCCCACACCACGCCGTCGCTGCCGTCGGTCTTGCGGGCGAGGCGCCCGAGCGCGAGGTTCTCGCGCACGGTCATGCCGGCGAACAGCCCGCGGCCCTGTGGCACGTAGCCGACGCCGCGGCGGGCGATGTCGGGTGCGGGAAGCCGCGCGATATCCGCGCCGCGATAGGCGATGGAGCCTGAGGCCGCCGGCACGAGGCCGGCGACGGTCTTGAGCAGCGTCGACTTGCCGGCGCCGTTGCGCCCGAGCAGCGCGACGATCTCGCCCGCGCGGACGTCGAGCGCGGCGTCGTTGAGGATGTGGCTCTTGCCGTAGAAGGTGTTGACGCCCTCGAGCCGCAACACGGTCTCGCGGGCACCGGCATCTCCGATGTTGTGCTGATGGACAACGGCGGGAATGCCCTTGCCGGTATAGATCTCCTGCACCCGCAGGTCGGCGCGCACGGCTTTGGGGCAGTCCGACATCAGCACGGCGCCCTGGTTCATCACGGTCACGATCTGCGAGAAGCCGAGCACGCGGTCGATGTCGTGCTCGACGATCAGCACCGGGATGTTGGCCGCGATGTTCCTGACGAGGTTCGACACGCGCTCGCGCTCCGCCGCGGCAAGACCCGCCAGCGGCTCGTCCAGCAGCAGCACCTGCGGCTTTGAGCCAAGCGCGATGCCGAGGTCGACCAGGCGCTGCCCGCCATAGGAGAGCTCGCCGCCCTCGATCTCCTCGATGCCTTCGAGCCCGAGGAATTTGACGAGCGCCGCGGTCTCGGCGTGGATGTCCTGGTAGGCATCGATGTCGTTCCAGACGTTGAAGCGCATGGGCCGGCGCGCCTGCAGCGACAGGCGGAGGTTCTCGTAGATCGAGAGGCCGCGAAACAGATTGGTGATCTGGAACGAGCGCGCCAGCCCCTGATGGCAGATCAGATCGGCGGGAACACCGGCGATGTCGCGACCGTTCAGGCGGATGGTGCCGCGGTCGGGCGCGTAGAGGCCGGAGATCAGGTTGAACAGCGTGGTCTTGCCGGCGCCGTTTGGCCCGATCAGCGCGTGGATCTCGCCGGCGGCAACCGTGATGCTGGCGTTCTCGACGGCGCGGATGCCGCCGAAATTTCGGAAGACGCCGCTGACGTCCAACACGGTGCCCTTGAGTGCCTCCGGCCGCAGGAAGTCAGGGAGCGGCAGGCCGTCATAGATCTTGCGGCGGCTCATCGCAGCGGTTTCTTCCGTGAGGGGGCGCAGGCGCCGCATGATCAGCGAACCGATGCCGACGAGGCCGCCGGGCGAATACATCACGAAGGCCACGAAGGTGAGGCCGAACCAGAACAGCCAGTCCGACGTCCAGATCGAGAACAGCTCGCGGAACAGGATGAAGAACAGTGCGCCGAGTGCTGGACCCAGCAGGCTGCGCATGCCGCCGATCACGACCATGGCCAGCAGCTCGCCGGCGAACGGCACCGAGACCGCTTCGGCCGAGACGAGGTAGTTGAGAAAGCCGATCAGCGCGCCGGCGAGCCCGGTGACGACGGCCGAGATCACGAACACCGCGAGCTTGTAGCGCTCGACCGGATAGCCCTGAAAGCTCGCGCGCAACTGGTTCTCGCGGATTGCGACCAGCACATGGCCGAACGGCGAGCGCACCAGGCGCATCAGCACGTAGAGCACCGCAAGCCCGATCAGCGCGACCACGACATAGTAGTTGAGCGCGGCGTCGAGGCTGAGGGTGCCGATGCTGCCGCGCTTCAGCCCGCCAAGCCCGTCCTCGCCGCCGGTCAGGCTCGTCCAGCGGAAGGCGGTGGTGTAGACGAGGGCTGCCAGTGCCAAGGTCAGCAGCGAGAAATAGACGCCGCGCCGGCGCAGGATCAGCATGCCGATGGCCGTCGCAGCGATGGCGACGACGACCATCGATCCCACGAGCGGCAGCCAGATTTCACCAGGGAAGTAGCGCAGCTGGATCAGGCCGGCGGCATAGGCGCCGACGCCGAACCAGGCGCTGTGGCCGAACGAGACGAGGCCGGTATAGCCGATGCAGAGATTGAGCCCCATCGTCGCGATCGCAAGGCCGACGATCCACGTGCCCGTGTTCAGCGACAGCCCGAATGCTCTCAGCAGGAACGGCAGCGCGATGACCGCAAGGGTCGCGATCAAGAGCGGCTTCAGCCTGTCGATGGCGGAGGCCGGTCTCATTCGAACTTCTCGATGCGTTCGCCGAGCAGGCCGCGCGGACGCACCAGCAGCACCAGGAACATCAAGATGTAGATCGAGGCTTCGCCGGCCGCGGGCTCGAAATGGATGGCGACACCGCGCACCACGCCGACGAGGAGTGCTGCGATGACGACGCCCCAGAAGCTGCCGAGGCCCCCGATCACGACCACGACGAAGGCGATGGTCATGATCTCGGCGCCCATCGCCGGGTGCACCGTCGTGATCGGTGCGAAGAAGGCGCCGCCGAGTGCGGCCATGCCGACGCCGAGCATGACGATCGCGGTCATATAGGGCTGCAGGCGGATGCCGAGCGCGGCGACCATGTCGGGCCGCTGGATGCCGGCGCGCACCACACGTCCGAACGAGGTCTTTTGCAACAGCAGCCAGACGCCGAGCAGGATCGCGGCGACCACGGCGAGGATCAGCAGGCGATAGCGCGAGAACAGGAAATCACCGACGATGACCGAGCCGCGAAAGCTCTGCGGGATTTCGGTGGAGACGGGCGCGGCGCCCCAGATCATGCGGATCGCCTGTTCCGCGACCATCGCAAGGCCGAAGGTCACGAGCAGGCTCAGGATCGGATCGGCGGTGTAGAACCGGCGCAGGATGAAGCGCTCGAACAGGATGCCGAGCAGGGCGACCGCGAAGGGGGAGACAACAACGGAGGGGCCGAAGCCGAGACGCTTCGTCAGCTCGACGCAGACATAGGCCCCTAACGCATAGAAGGCACCATGGGCGAGATTGACGATGCCGCCCACGGAGAAGATCAGCGACAGCCCGAGCGCGATGAGCAGGTAATAGCCTCCGAGCACGAGGCCATTCACCACCTGTTCCGCTAAGAACTCGAACTGCATGTTGCGTCCAGGCCGCGCGTCAGGCCTTCATCTCGCAAGGGTTCTGCTCTTTGGTCGGATAGATCGTCTCCAGCGGGTCGTTCGCCGCCGGCACCGCCTCGCCCAGCACCAGCATGTCCCACTGGTCTTTCATCTGGTCCTTCGGCTTCACCGTGAAGGGATAGGCCTCCTGCACGAGCTGGTGGTCCCAACTGCGGAAATAGGCCTTTCGCGCTTTGCCGATGTCGAACTGGGTCTGTTTCTCGAAATAGGCGATCAGCTCGCCGCTCTCGGTCGATTTCGTGGTGTTGATCGCCTCCGCCAGCAGCTTCAACGTGACGTAGTCGATCCAGGCGTGGTTCTCCGGCGGCTTGCCGTATTTCTTGGTGAAGGCCGCGACGAAGGCCTTCGAGGCCGGATTGTCCAGCGTGTGATACCAGACCGTCGGCCAGGTGCCGCTGAGATTGCCGGCGCCCGCTGCCCAGGCATCGCCGGTGTTGAGGTTGAAGCCGACCAGCGGATAAGGCAGGCCGAACTCGGCATATTGCTTGACGAGATTGGTGACCTGGTTGCCGGCGAGATTGCAGCAGACCACGTCGGGCTTGGCCTGCCGAACCTTCAGCAGATACGGGCTGAAATCGGTGGCATCGGTCGGGATCAGCTCGTCGCCGATCAGATTGGCGTCGTGCGTGCCGAAGAAGGCCTTCGCGGCCTTCAACAGGTCATGGCCGAAGATGTAGTCGGCCGTGAGCGTGAAGAACTTCTTGCCCTTCACCATGCCCTTTTGCGACAGCGCGGTGCCGACCGCGTTCACCATCACGGTGTTCGGGATGTCGCAGTGGAACGAATATTTGTTGCAGTTCTTGCCGCGCAGCGCGTCCGAGCGGGCGCCGGTCGAGAAGAACATCTTCTTGTTGCGCTCGGCGACCTGCATGATGGTGAGCGAAGACGCCGAGGAGATCTCGCCCAGCAGCACCACGGCGCCATCCTGCTCCAGCATGCGCTGCGCCTTGGTGGCGGCGGTGGCTGGATTGATCGAGTCTTCCGAGATGAGGTCGATCTGTTTGCCGAGCACGCCGCCGGAGGCGTTGATCTCCTCGGCCGCGAGCTTCACGCCTAGCTGCGCATAGCTGCCGATCACGCCGAGAAAGCCCGTCAGCGGCGTCAGATGGCCGATCCGGATCTTGTCGGCCTGCGCTCTGACGATGGCCGGAAACCCCAGTGCGGACGCGCCGACGAAGGCTGCGCCCGCGCGTAACACCGTCCGTCGCGGATAGCGGATCATGTCTGTCTCCTCCCGGGTGCATCGGTTGTCCCTTCTTCAAATCGGGTGTCCGATATTGTGAGAGACGTTTTTCTAATGCTGGAGGATAATCCCGAACGTCATCGCCGGTGTCAACCGGCAAAATCGCGGTTGGTGCGCCGCTCAGACTTTCTGCTTGAACGCCTTGTGGGCGCGGTCCTTGGCGCCGAATTCCGCCGAAAGGCGGTCGGCGGCGGCCTGCACGATCTGCGCGCCCTCGTGCAGGGCCTGGTTGGAGAGGCGCCAGATCGGCCCGGAAATGCCGAGCGCGCCGATCACCTGCCCGGTGAAATCGGTGACGGGCACGGCAACGCAGCGCACTTCCGGATTGAACTCGCCGTCGTCGAAGGCAACGCCGGTGCGCTGCACCTCGGCGATCTCGCGCGAGAGCACACCGGCATCGGTGATGGATTTCGGCGTCGACGGCTTCAGCTCCGCGCGATCGATAAACCGCTTGAATTGATCGGGCCGTAGCGAAGCCAGGATGATCTTGCCGAGCGCGGTGCAATGGGCGGGACGCACCACGCCGACGCGGTCGGTCAGCTGGAAGGCGCCGGGGCCGCTGGTGCGCGCGATGACGATGACGGCGTCGCCCATTCGCACGGCAAAGTGGCTGCTTTCGCTGGTCTGGCGCGACAGCTCTTCCAGCATCGGCGTTGCGACATTGACCATCTCGATCTCGTCGAGCGCGGATGCCGCGAGCGCGAACAGCGGGCGGCCGATCCGGTAGCGCTTGTTGTCCTTCTCCTGACGGAGGTAGCCGAGCGAGACCAGCGTCTTGGCGAGATGAAAAGTGGTCGAGTTGTGCAGGCCGACGAGCTTGCTCAGTTCCGCAAGTCCGATGCCTTCGCGGTGGTGCGCCACTTCCTCGAGGATCGAGAAGGCGCGACCGAGCGACTGAACGCCGCCGCCGCGCTGCTTGTCCTCGGCCTCATCGTCGCCATCGGCTTTGGGAGCGGGGACCAGCTTGGCAATATCGGCCTTGCGCGGGCTTGCGGGCTTCTCGCCGGCCGTAGGCTTGGTACGCGATCTCAAGGCCGAGGCCCCCTCTGGCAAATTCGTGACTCGATGCCGCGACAGTAGCACGCAACGTTGCCATCGTCGGAGCCAGAGCCCGCAATTTCGCTGCGGGAAGCATACCACAATATAAATTGACGTACAGCATTATGAGAAATAGGGTGCCCGCGGCTCAGCGACGACCGCGCCGTGTTCTCCGCCTCGGTCCACAAGAAGTCGTGGGCTGAAAGGGAGACGGGTTGATGCCGAAGAACATGCTCAATGGCGCCCAGGTCATTGTCGATTATCTGATCCAGGAGAAGGTTCCGCAGGTGTTCGGGCTCTGCGGTCACGGCAACATCCAGTTCATCGACGCGCTGTACGAGCGTTCGCAGGAGATCAAGACGATCTCCGTGCATCACGAGAGCGTCGCGGGGTTCATGGCCGACGTCTATTACCGCGTCTCGGGCAGGCCGACGGCGACCTTCACCTCGTGCGGCCCAGGCTCGGCGAATTTGCCGATTTCGCTGGCCAACGCCTTCCTCGATTCCGTGCCGTTCATGGCGATCACCGGCAACGTGCCGACCAGTCAATTCAATCGCGGCGCGTTTCAAGAGATGTACCGGCACTATCAGGCCGACTTTCCCTCCACCGTGAAGACGATCTGCAAGAAGGTGTTTCAGCCGACGCGCGGCGAGATGGTGCCGCTCGCGGTGCGGCAGGCCTGGAAGACCATGGTCACGGGGCGACCCGGGCCCGTGGTGGTGGATGTCCCCTTCGACGTCTTCATGGAGTCCGCGGCCGAGGAGGCGCCGAAGGCGGCTGACTGGAGTGCCAACATTTCCAGCCGCTGCGGCGCCGATCCTGAAGGTGTCGAGAAGGCCGTGGACATGCTGCTTTCGGCCGAGCGGCCGGTGATGCTGGTCGGCCAGGGCGTGCGCTATGGCGGCGCGGCGGAGGAGCTGCGCAAGCTCGCCGAGCGGCTGCAGATTCCCGTGGCGGCATCGGCAAGCGGGCTCGGTGCGCTCGACGTCAACCATCCGCTCGCACTCGGCCTTGTCGCGCGCGCCGGGCATTACCAGGCCAATCATGCGACACGCCAGGCCGATGTGCTGCTGGCGCTCGGCGTCCGCTTCGACGACCGGACCTCGAGCTCGTGGATCCCCGGCTATTCCTTCACGATCCCGCCGACGCGCCTGATCCATGTCGACATCGATCCCGAGGAGATCGGCCGCAATTATCCCGTCGCGCTCGGATTGATGGCCGACGTCCGCACCTTCCTGCGGCAGGTGCACGCCGAGCTCGACCGCCGCGACAACCTTTTCAAGAGGTCGGACGCGCGGAAGAAATGGCTGGCGCAGATCGACGGCTACCGCAAGGAATGGGACAAGTTCGTCGCGCCCGGTTTCTCCGATGACACCACGCCGATCAATCCGCAGCGCGCCGCCGCAGAGATCGACAAGGCGCTGCCGGAAGACGCCATCCTCGTCTCCGACATCGGCGTGCACCACAATTGGCTGCTCGGCTTTTGCAAGCCGAAGCGGCCGGATTCGCTGATCGGCTCGATGGGCTTCGGTCCGATGGGCTTTGGGGTCGCCGGCGTGATGGGCGCGAAATTCGCAGCTCCGGATCGCCCTTGCGTCTCCGTGTGCGGTGATGGTGCCTTCTTCATGCATGCGAACGTGCTCGGCACCGCGGTCGAGTACAATCTGCCGGTGGTCTGGGTGGTCTGGAACAATTACGCCTATGCCTCGATCCGAGGCCTTCAGCGCGGCTATCTCGGCGGCCGCGAGCTTGCGACTGACTTCAAGCATCCGGAGACGGGCGAGCGCTACAATCCCGACTTTGCGGCCATGGCGCGTTCCTGCGGCGTCGAGGGCGTGCGGGTCGATCGCGCCGGCGACATCGGCGAAGCCATCCGCAAGGGCATTGCCGCCAACAGGCCCTATCTGATCGACGTCGACATCGCCGCCGACGTCAATCCTGCCGGCGCCGGCGTTTGGGAGCTGCCCGGTCTCGGCCAGAGCAAGGCGGGCATCGGCACGCGTTTCCAGCCGGGTTGATCGCAAGTCATCAATCAAGAACTGATCAGGGAGAGAGAAATGACTCTCGCAGGGAAGAAGGTCGTCGTGGTCGGCGGCTCCTCCGGCATCGGACTTGCCACGGCGGAGCTCGCCAAGCGCTCCGGCGCTGACGTCGTCATCGCCTCGCGCAGCGCCGCAAAGCTCGGCCCAGTCGCCGAGCAGCTGAAGGTGACGGCGATCCCCGCTGATGTCACCAGCGACGAGAGCGTTGCCGAGCTGTTCCGCCGCACCGGCCCGGTCGATCACGTCGTCCTGACGGCCGCGCAGCTTCGCACGGGGCCTTTCAAGACGGTCGCCATGGAAGATGTGCGCGCGACGATGGAAGGAAAATTCTGGGGCGCCTGGCGCGTCGCGCGCGAGGCCGAGATTCGGCCCGGCGGCTCGCTGACGCTCGTTACCGGGTTCCTCAGCGTCCGGCCGCGGCCGAATTCGGCGATTATCAGCGCGGCCAACGGGGCCCTGGAATCGCTCGCCCGCGCGCTCGCGCTCGAACTGGCGCCGGTGCGCGTCAATGCGGTCTCGCCCGGCGTGATCGACACGCCGATCCGGGCCGCGATGCCGGAAGCAGCGCGCAAGGAGATGCTGGCCAGGACGGCCGCCGCGCTGCCGGTCGGCCGCGTCGGCATGGCCGAGGACATCGCGCAGCAGATCGGAAGCTTCATGGCGAACGGTTTTGCCACCGGCTCGATCGTCTACATCGACGGCGGCGCGCTGGTGAACTAGGGAGCACTGATATGATCGAGGAAACTGGCGGCGCCTTCATCCGAAACATCGCCGAAGTGCCCTGGCGCGAATTCCCCAACCATTTCGGCGGCGCGCTGTCGAAGCCCCTGGTGATGCCGGAGACGGCGGGCTCGCGCCGCATCGACTACCGCATCTCGATGTATCAGCCGATGGCGCACGTCGCGCGGCATCACCACAAGGTGCAGGAGCAGGTCTATCACGTGCTCGAAGGCGAGGGGCTGATGGAGATTGCAGGCAAGAACCACGTGGTACGCAAGCACGACGTGATCTTCCTGCCGCCCGGCGTCGAGCACGCCATTTCGAATTCCGGAATGACGGATCTCGTCTTCCTGGTGGTGACCTCGCCGGTGACGGACGACGACAAGCCGGTGTGAGCGGCGCCTCTATTCGCCGGCCACCAGCTTCTCCAGCCGATCGAGCAGCGGTCGTTGTCCCGCGTTGATCTTCTCCCGCGCCACATCGAGGGGGAACCACTCGGCGCGATCGACCTCTGGAAAAGTCTGTCGTTCGCCGCTCCGTGGCGGCCATTCCATTTCGAATGTGTTGCTGCGAATGCCTCTCACGTCGAGATCGAGCTCGGCTGCGAAGGCGGTCACGAGCTTACCGCCGCGTTGCCTGACCTGACCAAGGGTGGTCAGCGACTCCGACAGCTCAAGTCCAAGCTCTTCGGCAAATTCCCGCCGCGCGGCGGCCTCCGGATCTTCCGCGTCGGCATATTCCCCCTTCGGAATCGACCAGGCACCGAGATCCTTGTTGCGCCAGAATGGCCCGCCGGGATGAACGAGGAGAAGCTCCAGTTCTTGACGCTTCCGATAGGCGATGATCCCGGCACTCTTCGATGGCATCGCAGGTTCCGTGCGGGCGTGACGATCGACGTTGGAACCGCCCAGGGCGGGCGGCTCCAAATCTTAACCCGACGGCCGTTCGCGCAAGGCCAGTCGGATGTTGCGGGATTTTACACTCTTTCCGGCGGCGCGCGCTGCAATCATGCTGCGCGCCTTGCCGTGGGCGGATGCGCTCTTTCGCAGCAGCGTTGCGAACCGCTTGCGGGCGCGGCTCGTCGCCAGCCGCGCGGCGAGCTGTTCGGCCTTGCGGATGAACGCGACGGCTGATGGCGTCAGGTTGACGGGAACCCAGGCCACGTCTTTGATCTTCGACAGGCTGCCGACGCCTTCGCATGGTGCCTCGCGCGGCAGGTCGATGCGGATCGCGATGGCTTCCGACCGCTCGGTCCAGTCTTCGGCCTTGGTGCCGGTGATGATGCGGACATAGTCACGCGTCTCGCGGGGCAACTCGCTTTCCTTGGCGAGCCACTTCTGAACGCGGCCCGGGCCGGCATTGTAGGCGGCTGCGGCAAGGCCGAGATTGCCGAAATCATCGCGCAGCTTGCGCAGGAACTTTGCCGATGCGGGCAGTGCCTTCATGGGATCAAAGGGATCGTCGAGCCCGACTTCGGCGGCCGTTTCCGGCATGAACTGCGCGACGCCCTGTGCGCCGGCCTGGCTGACCTCGTCGGACTTGAAGCGGCTCTCCTGCCAGAGCAGCCGGGCAAAGAACGGCACGGGAATGCCACTGGCCTCCGCGGCTTCGCGAAGCGCGTGGCAGAACCGTTCGGTCGGTGACACCGTCGCCTCGACGACCGGCTCGGCCGTGCGCGGCGGCTCGATCACCTGCTCGTAGGCGGCGCGGGCATTGGCGAGCTCGATCGCCTGCACGCTTGCCAGGAAGAGTTCGACCACAGGAACAAGTGGGGAGGGCCGATCGTTCTGAAGAACGGCGTGATCGAAAGTCGATGCTTGCCGGGACGCCGACGGATCGAGGTCGCACATCAGAATCATGAACGCGGCGCAAGCCGCGACGACAAATCGCATTTGCGTGGAGAGCCTTCGAACTGTGGGATGAACGGCCAGCGCTGCGCCGGCGATAAGAAGCTCTTAACCTTCCGATTGCGGCAAAGCTGCGATATCGCCGGTTCCTTCGGTGTTACTACGGTGTTCCCAAGAAGAAACTGCCCGCAGATTTGCGGATCATTGTTTTCAGGATGGGACGAGCGATCATGATGCGAAGAATGCTTGGCGCCGTGATGTCGCTGTGGTTCGTGTGCCCCGCGCTCGCGGGCTCTCTCGATGCAAAGGCCGTGAACGACGCAACGCGCCCAGAAAAGGCGCCGGCTGCGGACAAGGCCAGCGCTGCAGTGACGAAACTTCAGATCTTGCTCGATCGCGCGCAATTTTCTCCTGGCCAGATCGACGGCAAGTTCGGCGAAAATGCGCAGAAGGCGCTGAAGGCGTTTGCGGAGCAGAATGGTCTTGGTATCGACAAGACCATCGCTCCCGAACTCTGGGACAAGCTGAGCGCGGCAAGCGAAGGTCCCGTTATCGTCGACTACAAACTTGCCGATGCGGACGTGAAGGGACCGTTCCTCAAGAAGCTGCCCGCCAAGCTCGAGGACATGAAGTCGTTGGAGGCGCTGAGCTACACCAGCCCGCTCGAAGGTCTCTCGGAAAAATTCCACATGAGCGAGGAGCTGGTGAAGGCGCTCAATCCGGGCAAAGCTTTCGACAAGGTCGGCGAGACGATCGTCGTCGCCAACGTGCCGGCGCGGCGAGAGCTGCCGCGCGTGGCTCGCATCGAGATCGACAAGGCGCATGCGACGCTGAAGGCTTATGAGGGCTCCGGGCGACTGGTCGCGTTCTATCCGGCGTCAATCGGCAGCCCGGACCGCCCGACGCCGACGGGAACGCTGAAGGTCACCGGCACCAACGAGCAGCCGACCTACCACTACAATCCCGACTACAAATTCAAGAGCGTGAAGTCGAAGAAGCCGTTCGAGATCAAACCGGGGCCCAACAATCCGGTGGGATCGTACTGGATCGGTTTGTCGGCGCAGGGTTATGGCATCCACGGGACGGCGGAGCCCGACAGGGTTTCCAAGTCGGCGTCGCACGGCTGCGTCAGGCTCACCAATTGGGATGCGCGTGTGCTCGGCGAGAACGTCAAGCGCGGTACGCCCGTCGTCTTTCTGGATGCGCCGACCGAGTCATCGTCGAAGCAGCGAGGCGAAACAGCCGGCAAGCGCGCGGCGAACTCGTCGTCGAACTAATCCTTGGGAAAATCCTTGCGCATCGCGATCTCCGCGGCATCGCCGGGCGACAGCACGGTCTGGTCGAAGGCGGCCTGCGGCTTCGTCATGATGTCGTAGAGCGAGATGCCCTTGATCGGCTTGCCCATGAGCTCGCGGACGCAGTCGGCGAGCGTGCCGTTGTAGACGAGATAGGGCGGACCGCGGTCCTTCTGCCGCTCGCCCTTCAGCGACGGCCACTTCTTCAGTTCGGCCGGCGCGTCATAGGCGATCGGCGATCCCTCTTTGAACATGCGTTTGGCCCCGGTGGCTTGGATCACGGGAATCCTAGAGCCGCCGGGTAAACATGCGTTAAAGAATTAGTTCAAATCAGCTGGTCACAAAGGCCAGCAGGGTGCCGTTGGCCTTGGCCGGCGGCACGCAGACCGCAGACCCGCTGCGCACGGCGGCAGATCCCAGCGCCTTTTCCGTCGCGGCGAGATCTCCGCTGACGAGTACCAGCGCGGCGCCGCCGCGCTCGGACAGGCCGGTGAGCGGCACGCCGGGATAGCGCTTTCCAAGCTGCTCCAGCGTCAGATAGACGAAGTCGGCGCGATCGCCGCCGGAGGGCACGGTCGCGGCGCCGTCGGAATCCGCCTGCGGCTCGCGGTCGATCAGCCGGCCGAGATGTGCAGCTTCTTGCGCCGGCTCGGGCGTTGCGATCAGCGTCTGCTTGATCCGCTTCGCCGCATTGGCGTGTTTCATCAGCTCGGGAATCCACACGGTCTCGCGCGTCTTGTGCTGACAGGCGAAGATGCGGACGCCGCCGGGCGCTTCGGCGGTCGGCCACATGAAGGTGCGGAATTTCGCCGCCGAGACCGTGCCGTCAGGCAGCGTCACCGGCCGCTCGAAATCGGTCGGCCCGATCGGCGTCAGGCCGCGGGCGCGGATCTCCTCCGCACCGGCGGCGGAATCGACCGCGGTGAAGGCGATGCGCTCGATGCCTTCGCCACGCTTGTCGAGGAAGGCGCGGGCTGGCGCATTGTGTTCGGTTGCGGCGAGCACGCCGAGCAGCTCCATGTAGTCGGGGTCGAACATGATGGTGTAGTTGCCGGTGCCCATATGCGCGCTGTGAGTGCCGCGCGGGGAGACGGTGAAGCCGAGTTGCCGATAGTTCTCGGCGGCCTTGTCGAGATCTTTCACCATGACCACGGCGTGGTCGATACCGATGACGTTTTTGAGGGCCACTGTTCTTCCCCGATTGCCAACTGTTTCGAGCCGCGGCGGCGGCTGCCGGTCTTGTCTACGCCGGATAAGCGGTCAAGTCATTTTCAATTCGGCGCGAGATCCGCAATTTCGTTCCGTGAAATGATCTGTCGGCGCGGATCAACGGGCCTGCTCGAGATAGGCGGCGAGCACGGCGCGCTCCTCGCGGGTCATCTCGGTGACGTTGCCCGGCGGCATCGCGCTGGACCAGGCGGCGACGCGGCCGATGAGGCGGATGTTGCGGTCGATGTGCTCGGGCGCATCGAGCTGGATGCCTTTCGGCGCGGTGACGATCCCGGCCCAAACCGGCTCGGCCGCGTGGCACATGCTGCAGCGGGACATCACGATCTCCTCGACGTCGGCGAGCGTGGGCTGTGCCGACAGCACGGCGGTCTTCGCCTCGCGCGGGCCGGCCGCGGAGAGGAAGAGGATCGCGACCACGCCCGCCGCCGCCACGCCCCACACCCACCACGGCGATTTGCGTCCTGCGTGCCGTTCGTTGAAGAAATGGCGGATCACGGGACCGAGTGCCAGAGTGATCGCAACGATGATCCAGTTGAATTTCGTCGCGTAGAGCAGGGGATAGTGGTTGCTGATCATCAGCACGACCACGGGGAGCGTCAGATAGTTGTTGTGGACCGAGCGTTCCTTGCTGGTTTTGCCGAGCTTCGGATCGGGCGTCTGGCCAGCGATCAGGCTGACCACGATCTTCTTCTGGTTCGGGATGATCAGCGTGAAGACATTGGCGACCATGATGGTGCCGATGATCGCGGCGATCTGGTTGAAGGCGCCGCGGCCGCTCAGCACGTGGGTGAAGGCATAGGTCAGCGCGACCAGGAACAGATAACCGCCGATGGCGAAAGGCAACTCGCGCTGGGCCAGCCCGGTGCGGCAGGCGGCCTCATAGAGCAGCCACGCCAGCGCAAGGCTCGCGAGGCTGAACAGGCCGGCCTGGAACGGCGTGAGCTCGAGGATCGACTTGTCGACCAGGAACAGATCGGCTTCGAGATAATACACCACCACCATCAGCGCGAAGCCGGACAGCCAGGTGGTGTAGGCCTCCCATTTGAACCAGGTCAGCTCGTCCGGCATCTGGCTGGGCGCGACCAGATATTTCATGATCCGGTAGAAGCCGCCGCCATGGACCTGCCAGGCCTCGCCCTGCACACCATCGGGCAGGTCGGCCCTCGGCTTCAGGCTGAGGTCGAGGGCGATGAAGTAGAAGGAACTGCCGATCCAGGCGATCGCTGCCACCACGTGCAGCCAACGCAGCAGCAGGCTCGCCCATTCCGATATGATGGATCCCCACATGACCTTCCCAACGATCGCGATCGTGATGCCGCGACTTGCGGCCGCGCCCATATAATCTGTCGCATCGATCGGCCGCATTTTCCAGTACGATGGTCGTAGTCGATGCACATCGTGCGGGCATCAGCGGGCGCAGGGCTCGCGGGCGCAGAGGGTCGGGAGGACGACGAGGTGAAGAGCAGAATTTCGATCGTGGTGCTGGCTGTGGGGCTGGCCGCGACCTGTGCGCAGGCCGAGCCGGTGTTGCAGGGCAAGGACGCTTATGGCGATTGGCAGGCCGACAAGCCCGGCACCGTCAGGCTGATCCGGCCGCAGGACCTGGTCAGGCCCGGCGCCACGCGCTCCGTCGCGAGCTCGTCGCGCGTGGTATCGCGTCCGCCGGAGGCTGCGCTTCAGGTGCCCGCGGGCTTCAGGATCGAGCTGTTCGCCGATGGCTTGCGCGCGCCGCGCATCATCAGGGTGGCGCCGAACGGCGATGTCTTCGTGGCGGAGACGCGGGCCGGCACCATCCGCGTGCTGCGCGCCGGCGAGGGCGGCAAGGTCGCGACCAACGAGGTGTTTGCCAGCGGCTTGCGCCAGCCTTTCGGCATCGCCTTCTTCCCGAACGGCGACAATCCGCAATGGGTCTATGTCGCCAATACCGACAGCGTCGTCCGCTTTCCCTATCAGGCCGGCGACGTCAAGGCGCGCGGCAAGGCGGAGACGATCGTGCCAAGCCTGCCCCATGATGGCGGCCATTCCACCCGCGACATCGTCTTCACGCCCGACAACAAGCGCATGCTGGTCTCGGTCGGCTCGCTCAGCAATGTCGCGGAAGGTCTGGGCACGCCGCCGGGCGGGCTGGACGCGTGGTCGAAAGCGCAGCCGCTCGGCGCGGCCTGGGCCAGCGAGACCGAGCGCGCGGCCGTGCTGGCTTTCACGCCCGATGGCAAGGAGCGGAAGATCTACGCCACCGGCATCCGCAATTGCGTCGGTCTTGCGATCCAGGCCCAGACCGGTCTGCCCTGGTGCTCGACCAACGAGCGCGATGGTCTGGGCGACGATCTCGTGCCCGACTACGTCACCAGCGTGAAGGAGGGCGCGTTCTACGGCTGGCCGTGGTTCTACATCGGTAACAATGAAGACCCGCGCCACGCCGGCGCGCGGCCTGATCTCAAGGACAAGGTGACGGCGCCCGACGTGCTGATCCAGCCGCATTCGGCCTCGCTCGGCATGACGTTCTACCAGGGTACGCAGTTTCCCAGCGAGCACCAGGGCGATGCCTTTGCCGCCGAGCACGGCTCCTGGAACCGGTCGAAGCGCACCGGCTACAAGGTGATCCGCATCAGGATGAAGGACGGCAAGCCGACCGGCGAGTACGAGGATTTCGTCACGGGGTTCGTGGTGAGCGACACCGAAGTATGGGGGCGGCCGGTCGGCGTCGCGGTCGCGAAGGATGGATCGTTGCTGGTGTCGGAGGATGGCAACGGCACGATCTGGCGGGTGACAAGCGCGCCGCGGTGATGGTCTCTTCGCCTCTCCCCGCGTGCGGGGAGAGGCCGGAATTTGCGAGAGCAAATTCCGGGTGAGGGGGACTCTCCACGAGTCCATCTGCCAGCGTCCCCGCGGAGACTCCCCCTCACCCCAACCCTCTCCCCGCAAGCGGGGAGAGGGGGAGGAAACAGCTACCCCCGTCTCACACTGGCCCCGCCATCCACCGGCAGGGTCACGCCGGTGATGAAGTTGGCCTCGTCCGACGCCAGGAACAGCGCGGCGTTGGCGACGTCCCAGCCCGTGCCCATCTTCTTGCGCAGCGGCACCTTGCTGTCGCGCTCGGCTTCGACCTCGGCGCGCGTTTTGTGCCATTCGCGGGCGCGGGTGTCGACGGCCATCGGCGTGTTCATCAGGCCGGGCAGGACGACGTTGGCGCGGATGCCGTACTCCGCATTCTGGTAGGCAAGCTGCTCGGTGAAGGCGATCATCGCCGATTTCGTCGCCTTGTAGGCGACGTAAGGATAGGTGGTGATCGCGGCCATCGAGGAGATGTTGATGATGGCGCCGCTTCCTTGCGCGCGCATGATCGGGATCACCTCCTTCGCGGCGAGAACGCAGCTCTTGAGGTTGATGGCGACGACGCGGTCGAACGCTTCTTCGGTGATATCGAGCAGCTCGGCATCGCCGCCGGACAGGCTGACGCCGACATTGTTGTGAAGCACGTCGATCCGGCCCCAGCGGGTCTGCGCGTCCTTCACCATCGCCTTGATGTCGGCAGCCTTGGTCACGTCGGCCTTGAAGGCCGCGGCCGTGCCCTGCGCCGCCGCGATCATCGCAACCGTTTCCTGTGCGGATTCCAGATGATGGTCGACGCACAGGACCCTGGCGCCCTCGCGCGCGAAGGTCAGCGCGGTGGCGCGGCCGTTGCCCATGCCCTCGCCAGGGCTTTGCCCGGCGCCGACCACGATCGCAACCTTGTCCTTCAAGCGCATGTCAGTTCACTCCCGGGATCGGGTACTGCTGGAGTACCTCTTTGTAATACGGCTCGTTGTCGATCTTCATGGTCGCGAGCACGCGGACCACGCCGCAATAGAAGGCGATGGTGAGCACGAGGTCGGTCATGTGCTCGTCGGACAGATCCTTCTTGATCTCGGCGAAGGTCGCATCGGACATCGCGAGCTCGCGCACCATCTCGCGGGCGCCCTTCAGGATCGCTCTTGCCAGCGGCTCCAGCTTCGAGGGCCGCCCTTCGGTCTCCGCCATCAGGCCGGCGATGTCTTCGTCGGTGACGCCGAATTCCTTGCCGATCTTCACATGGTGGGTGAATTCGTATTCCGATCGCTCCATCCAGCCGACCTGGAGGATGGCGAGCTCCCGCAGGCGCGGATCGAGCTTGCTCTTGAAGCGGATATAGCCGCCGATGCCGTTGAATGCGCGCGCCATCTCCGGCGAGTTGACCAGCAGCTTGTGCAGATTGGTGTTGCGCTTGAGCATGTCGCGATATTCGGGCGCGACCTGGTCGGCCTCGAGATAGGGCAGGCGGGCCATTTCCATGTTTCCTCTAGTGTTCCTGTGACTCGCGTTCGGGGGCTTGCAGCGTCACGCCGCCGTCGACCACCAGCACCTGGCCGGTGATGTAGCGCGCAAAATTGCTGAGCAGGAATTTGACGGCGTGGCCGACGTCCCAGCCGGTGCCTTCGGTCTTGAGCAGGGAGGCCCTGGCGCGATTGGCGCGCGCCTGCTCGCTCATGCCGCGGGCATAGACCATCGGCGTGTACATCGGGCCGGGGCAAATGCAGTTGACGCGGATGTTGTCGCGACCGTGGTCGACTGCCATGGCGCGGGTGAGGCCGATGATGGCGGCCTTCGAGGTCGTGTAGGTCGTGAGCCCGCGCGGCCGCAGCGCCGAGATCGAGGAGATGTTCACGATCGCGCCGCCCCCGGCGGTTCGGATCATGGCGGGGATCGCGTGCTTTGAGAGCAGGAACATGGTCTCGACATTGACCTGCATGACGCGGCGGTATTGCTCGGGTGTCTCGTCCACGACGCTGCCGCGGCTGCCGATGCCGACATTGTTGTCGAGGAAATCGAGCCGGCCCCAGCGGTCGAGCGCGGCTTCCACCAGTGTCTTGCAATCACTTTCGCTGGTGACGTCGCCACCATGTGCCGCCGCCGTGCCGCCTTCGGCGGCGATCATCTCCACGGTGCGTTCGGCGAGCTTGAGGTCCCGATCGGCAACGAGCACTCTCGCGCCCGCTCGGGCCAGCAATATTGCTGCAGCGCGGCCGTTGCCAATGCCATCGCCCGCGGCGCCGCCGCCGCTGATCAGCGCCACCTTGCCGGCGAGGCCGGCATCGTCCTCAGGGCCCTGCATGTCATTTCATCCCGCTATTTTCGTGCAGACTAGCAATCGTGACGATGAGAGAGAAGGCCGGTGGTCCCGCGCTCATGTCATTGACATCGCGTGGAATTGCATGCCGCTGCACGAGATTGGCGACCGCAGGATCGCGCGTCTTGGAACCGACCTCACGCGATCGCGTTTGTTGCGGAGCCTGTCCCGCGCTAGGCTCTTCCCCGGGGCTTCCCAACCGCCAGTGGCTTGCCGATGAATCTGCTCGATCCGCAAGGGCCCGTGGCTGCGGCCAACAGCACCATCCTGATCGACTCCGTCTTCATCATGCTTGCGATCGTGGTGCCGACCATTGTCGCGATCCTGGCCTTTGCGTTCTGGTTTCGCGCCTCGAATGGCAAGGCGCGCTACCAGCCGGACTTCGTCTATTCCGGCCGCGTCGAGATGGTGGTGTGGTCGATCCCGGCGCTCACCGTCATCCTGCTCGGCGGCGTCGCCTGGATCGGCTCGCACCAGCTTGACCCCGCAGCGCCGGTGCCGGGCACCGGCAGTCCGGTCCGCATCCAGGCCGTCTCGCTCGACTGGAAATGGCTCTTCATCTATCCCGACCAGCGCATCGCCACCGTCAACACGCTGACGGTGCCGGCCGGCGCCGAGCTGAACTTCCAGCTGACATCGTCGAGCGTGATGAACACGTTCTTCATCCCGCAGCTCGGCAGCATGATCTACACCATGAATGGCATGGTGACGAAGCTGAACCTGCGCGCCGACAACGAGGGCAAGCTGCAAGGATTGTCGGCGCATTTCTCCGGCGACGGCTTTCCCGACATGATGTTCGACGTCAACGTGATCTCGCCGCTCGCCTTTCCGGACTGGGTGGCGACGACGGCCAAGACGGACGCGGTGCTGGACGAGGCCAGCTACAGGACGCTGATGCAGCAGGGGATCGAGAAGGGCAGGCCGGCCTATCGTCTTGAAGACCCGCGCCTGTTCGACCTGATTGCGAACCAGCACATTCCGCCGGGGCCGGGCCCGGAGCTGATCTCCGATGCCGGTCGTCCGCACAGTGGAGGCCACGATGCTCGGTAAGCTCGATTGGTCCGCGATCCCGTTCGATCAGCCGATCCCGCTCGTCGCAGGCGCGGTGGTGCTGGTCGCGATCCTCGCCGTGCTGATCTGGGTCGTGGTGAAGGGGCATCTTCCCTATCTCTGGCACGAATGGATCACGAGCGTCGATCACAAGCGGATCGGCGTGATGTACATCCTGCTGGCGTCGGTGATGCTGCTGCGCGGCGGCAGCGACGCCATCATGATGCGGATCCAGCAGGCGGTCGCCTACCAGTCTCAGGGCTATCTACCGCCGGAGCACTACAACCAGATCTTCTCGGCGCACGGCACCATCATGATCTTCTTCGTGGCGATGCCGTTCGTGATCGGGTTGATGAACCTCGTGGTGCCGCTGCAGCTCGGCGTGCGCGACGTCGCGTTTCCGACACTCAATTCGGTCGGTTTCTGGCTGACGGCGACCGGTGCGCTGCTGGTCAATCTCTCCCTCGTGATCGGGGAGTTTGCGCGCACCGGCTGGCTCGCCTTTCCGCCGCTGTCGGAATTGTCCTATTCGCCGGGCGTCGGCGTCGATTATTACGCCTGGTCGCTGCAGATCTCCGGTGTCGGTACGCTGGTGGCCGGCATCAATCTCGTCACGACGGTGCTGAAGCTGCGCACCAAAGGCATGAATTATCTGCGCATGCCGATGTTCTGCTGGACCACGCTGGCTTCGAACCTCCTGATCGTCGCAGCCTTCCCCATCCTCACCGCGACGCTCGCGATGCTGCTGCTCGACCGCTATCTCGGCTTCCACTTCTTCACCAATGAAGCCGGTGGCAACGTCATGATGTTCATGAATTTGATCTGGGCCTGGGGGCATCCCGAGGTCTACATCCTGGTGCTGCCGGCCTTCGGCATTTTTTCCGAGGTGGTCTCGACCTTCTCCGGCAAGGCGCTGTTCGGCTATCGCTCCATGGTGCTCGCGACCATGGCGATCTGCGTCGTCTCCTTCATGGTCTGGCTGCATCATTTCTTCACGATGGGCGCAGGGCCCGACGTCAACGCCATCTTCGGCATCGCCAGCATGATCATCGCGATACCGACGGGCGTGAAGATCTACAATTGGCTGTTCACGATGTATGGCGGCCGCATCCGTTTCGCGACGCCGATGCTGTGGTCGGTCGGCTTCATGGTCACCTTCATCATCGGCGGTCTGACGGGTGTGCTTCTCGCGGTGCCGCCGGCTGACTTCATGCTTCACAACAGCATGTTCCTGGTGGCGCACTTCCACAACGTCATCATCGGCGGCGTGCTGTTCGGCGCCTTCGCGGGCTTCGAATACTGGTTTCCGAAGGCGTTCGGCTTTCGCCTCGACGAGCGCTGGGGCAAGGCCGCGTTCTGGTTCACGTTCCTCGGATTCTTCGCCACTTTCGTCCCGCTCTATGTCGCCGGAATGCTCGGCATGACCAGACGGATGCAGCACTATGATGTCGCGGCGTGGCGGCCCTGGATGATCGTGGCCGCATTCGGCATGGCCGTGCTGACGATCGGCGTGGTCTGCCAGATCGTGCAGCTCGTGGTCAGCATCCGCAATCGCGAGGCGTTGCGCGACCGCACCGGCGATCCCTGGGACGGGCGTTCGCTGGAATGGGCGACGTCGTCACCGCCGCCCGTATTCAATTTCGCCTTCAATCCCGACGTGCGCGGCGAAGACGCCTATTGGGACATGAAAGCCCGTGCCCAGCAGCAATCGCTCGAGCATGAAGTGCCCGAGTATCGTGACATCGAGATGCCCCGGAACTCGCCGACGGGATTCGTCTGCGCGTTCTTTGCCACCATCATGGGCTTTGCGTTGATCTGGCATATCTGGTGGATGGTGATCCTCGGCGGCCTCGGCGCGTTCGCGACCTTCGTCGTGTTCGCCTGGCGCGACCATGACGAATACGTCATCCCGGCCGAGGAGGTCGCCCGCATCGACCGCGTCAATCTCGAGGAGCGGCGCGGGCTCGTCAGCATGGCGGGAGCGACCTGATGTCGATGACCGCAACCGCCGGCCGTGCGCAGGCCGATCCTCATCACATCGGCGTCGTGATCGAGCATCCCGGGCCTGCGTCGAAACGGATCGTCACCGCCTACGGCTTCTGGATTTTCCTGCTCTCCGACATCGTGATGTTCTCCTGCTTCTTCGCCGCCTATGCGGTGCTGTCCGGCCAAACCGCCGGCGGCCCGAAAGGCTCGGAGATTTTCGAGCAGGGGAATGTCGCAATCGAGACGGTGTGCCTGCTGCTGTCGAGCTTCACTTGCGGCATGGCCAGTATTGCCGCTGACGTCCGCAACCGCTTCTGGTTCTATCTCGGCATGGCCGTGACCTGCGTGCTGGGCGTGATCTTCCTCGTCATCGAGTTTCGCGAATTCGCCGACCTCGTCGCGCGGGGCTATGGCCCGTCGCGTAGCGCGTTCCTCACCGCGTTCTTCTCGCTGGTCGGGTGCCACGGCCTGCATGTCTCCGCCGGCGTGCTGTGGCTCCTCACCATGATGGCCCAGGTCTTCGCGAAAGGCTTTCGCGCCGACGTCTTGCGCCGGATGATGTGTTTTGCGCTGTTCTGGCATGCGCTCGACATCATCTGGGTCGGGGTCTTTTCCGTCGTCTACCTGCTTGGGAGTGGCGTATGAGCGATCAGATGCACATGCATGCCGAACACGACCTCGCACCGGGCGACGAGGAACAACATAGTGTCGGGGTCCGTATCCTCGGTTACGTCATCGGGCTTGCGCTTGCGCTGCTGCTCACGGGGACATCGTTCTTCATCGCCGGCACCGATCTGGTCTGGCAGCCCTCGATTCCCGTCGCGCTGATTGTGCTCGCAATCGCGCAGATGGGCGTGCATCTGGTGTTCTTCCTGCACATCACAACCGGCCCCGATAACACCAACAACGTGCTGGCGCTCGCCTTCGGCCTTCTTGTGGTCTTCCTCGTGGTCGGCGGCACGGTCTGGATCATGGCGCATCTGAACGCCAACATGCCGCCGATGGACCAGATCATGCGGATGCAGTGACAGCACCGCACAAAAAAGAAGAGCCGCTTGTTGTGACAAGCGGCCCAAGTCTAGGGAGGAAACGCCCAAGCAAGGCAATCGGCCGAAACCGGATTGCTGCCAAGGAAACGCATGCGCAAGCGCTTGCGTACGCATACAAATGCAGCAACTTCGGGCTTTGTTCAATTCCGGATCAATACGGTCCCGGACTACCACTCACGGATGCGTGAACGGCTTTGTTCACTTCGGCCGGCGGCAATTATAGGCCTTGCGGAATCCGGCCGCCTGGGCGTCATCCTCCGAGCAGAACCAGCGGTCCGGCTTGGTGGTGGCCGGGTAGCTCGGGCAACCCCGCAAATGATAGATGCCGATATTGCCGGTGACGCGGGCGCGCACTGCAAGCTTGCCCTTGATGCTGCAGCTCGGCGGCATCGTCAGCTCCTCCGGGAAGAGCACGGCGCGAATTTCCTTGTCGCGGTCCTGGCGGCAGGCAGCGCCCAGGAGGGCGCCGTCCTTCTTGCCGCTGCGAAAGTCTTGCGGTGCAACAAAGCAGCCCTTCCAGATTCCGGCCGAGGCCGTCTTGGCTTCGCCAGCCGCCGGCTTGACGTTTGCCTTGATCGGCTCCCGCGCGACGGCAAATCCGAGCTTGACCAGCTGCTCGTTCAAGGTCGTCTTGTCGCCCTCGGCCGTGCAGATGGCGCGATGGCGCTTGCCGAAGCTCTTTTCCGGCCCGACATCGTCACAGCGCACCGAGCGCTTGTTGATCAGCTTCGCCAGCTGGTCGCGGGCCTCGATACCGCAGGTCCAGGGATCGGCGTGATCGTCGATGCAGACCTGGTCCAGCTCGGGCGCGTCGACACCGTCGAGCCGGTAGGTGACGTCGCCAAGCTGGATGGAGTTGCCGTCGCGGACCGTCGCGGCAGCCGTCAGCGCGGAGGCGGCCCCTGACGTCGCCAGGACTCCGGACAAGGCAAAGAAAGAAACAAGCGCAAACGCGCGGGCGGCGGCAAAAGCACTTCGGAAGGACATACGGTCTCGCTATCGATTGCTCGGTCGCCTGTTCCTAGCATCCGGATGTGGCTATACCAATGGTCTGCACCCTGCGAAGTGCGACATTCCGGCCTCGCGGCTTTACTCCCCGCCCGCTCTGATCCTATCGTTCGCGTGCCTTGCCGACAGAGCAGGCCGAATCGCCCGGTAAGCGGCGAGGGCGGGAGGAAAAGGTTGCGATGAAAGAGCCCGTGGACGTCCTGATCATCGGTGCCGGCGCGTCGGGCGCGGCGGTGGCGTGGTCGCTGGCCGAGACCAAGATGCACATTCTCTGCCTGGAGCAGGGCGGCTGGATGAACCCGGCGGAATATCCCAGCACGGGCCGGGACTGGGAGGCCAAGTTCTTTGGTGAGTGGTCGTCGAGCCCGAATATCCGAGGCCGACCCGAGGACTATCCGATCAATGACGACAATTCGCCGATCAAGGTCGTCAATTACAACGCGGTCGGTGGCTCGACCGTGATGTACACCGCGCATTGGCCGCGGCTGCATCCTTCCGATTTCAAGGTGAAGACGCTCGACGGCGTCGCGGACGACTGGCCGATCGACTACGACGCGCTGACGCCGTTCTTCGAGGAGAACGACCGGATGATGGGCACGTCGGGCCTCTCGGGCGATCCGCTCTCGCCGCTGACGCATCCGCCGATGCCGCAGCAGCCGATGGGATTGTCCGGCGCCATCGTCGGCAAGGCCATGAACAAGCTCGGCTGGCACTGGTGGCCGTCGGACACGACGGTCGCGACCATGGACTACGAGGGCCGGGCGCGCTGCATCAATCTCGGCCATTGCACGCCGGCCTGCGCGCAAGGCGCGAAATCCTCCACCGACATCACCTATTGGCCGCACGCGATCCGCGCCGGCGTCGAGCTGCGCACGCATTGCCGGGTGCGCGAGATCACCACCGACGAGAACGGCATGGCCTCGGGCGTGGTCTATTACGACAAGGACGGCGTCGAGCAGTTCCAGCCCGCGCATGTCGTCATCATCGCCTGCAACGGCGTCGGTACGCCTCGGCTGCTCTTGAACTCCGCGTCGAGCCGCTTCCCGAATGGCCTTGCCAATTCATCGGGCCTCGTCGGCAAGAACTTGATGTTCCACCCCTACGCGCAGATCTACGGCTACGTGAAGGAGCCGACCGACAGCAACCGCGCGCCGCCGACCTGCCTGTGGAGCAAGGAGTGGTACGACACCGACTTGTCGCGCGGTTTCGTGCGCGGCTATGGCGTGCAATTCGTGCGCGGCGCAGGTCCCGTGTTCGAAGCGGTCATCAGCGAGCAAAAGGGCATTTTGCCGTGGGGCGAGGATCATCACCGCGTCTTCCGCAAGCTCAACGGCCATCGGCTCGGCTTCTCCGCGATCTGCGAGGATTTGCCGGAGGAGCATAATCAAGTCACGCTCGATCCCGTCCTGAAAGACAGCCACGGCATTCCCGCGCCGAAGATCGACTACACGATCAGCGAGAACAGCCGGAAGATGATGGATCACGCGCTCGCCCGTGGCCGCGAGGTTCTGGAGACAGCGGGCGCGACCGATATCTGCGTCAACTCGCCGATCCCCTGGGGCGGCTGGCATCTGCTCGGCACGGCGCGGATGGGCACCGATCCCGCGCGCTCCGTGGTCAACGAATGGGGCCGCACGCACGACGTGAAGAACCTCTTCATCGTCGACGGCAGTATCTTCGTCACCTCGGGCGGCGTGAACCCGACCTCCACCATCCAGGCCCTCGCGCTCTACATCGCCGACCAGATGAAGCAGCGCCTCGCCAATTTGTTCGACTGAGGCCGTCATGTCTGCAGACAATCTCACGCGTACCCAACGCGACGATCTCCGCACCGTCGCCGCGATGATCATCCCGGCCAGCGACGCGTACAAGGTGCCCGGTGCCGACGATCCCGCAATCCAGGCCGACATCCTTGCAACGCTAGGCCGTGACACCAAATTGGTGGCGGCGGCACTGGATCAGTTGGCGCGGCTTGCCGGAGGGCCGTTCGCCGAGCTCGATGCCGACAGGCGCGACGCGGTGGCACAGGAGTTCCGCAAGGCGGGCGGCGCGGCTGCCGCAACGCTCGTTCGGGTCGTCCTGCAATGCTACTACCGGGACGACCGGGTGCTGCGCTCGCTCGGGATCGAGCAGCGCGCGCCGTTCCCCAAGGGCCATGTGCTCCCGGACGGCGACTGGTCCCTGCTCGATCCGGTCAAGGCGAGGGGCGGCACGCTGAGGCGGGCCCCCTAGCCACATGGGCAGTCACGACCCGGCAGTCCAGCCCCGCGCATCCGGGGGGCACCTTGCGCGGCAGTGAGCAGGCCACCATCTGTGTGAGCCTTCAAGGACTCTTGCCATGCTGGATTTCACCTCGGATATCGTCGATGACACCCCGTCATCGCGAACAACCACATCTGCCCCGGCCGACGACCGGGCGCTGCTGGATGCCTATTCCAACGCCGTGATCGACGTGACCGACCGCGTCGGCCCTGCAGTCGTGCGCGTCGAGACCGGGCCGAAAGTGCCAAACGGCCGCGAGCGCGGCGGGCTCGGCTCAGGCATCGTGATCTCGCCTGATGGCCTCGTCCTCACCAATAGCCACGTCGTCGGCACATCCAGGGAGATCCGGCTGCGCGACGTCGAGGGCCATGTCGGCGAGGCCCAGGTGCTCGGCGTCGATCCCGACACCGATCTTGCATTGTTGCGCGCCAACGGCGTGCGCCATCTGCCTTATGCCGCGCTCGGCAATTCCAAGACGCTGCGGCGCGGCCAGCTGGTGATCGCGATCGGCAATCCGCTCGGCTTTGAATCGACCGTGACCGCCGGTGTGGTCTCCGCGCTCGGACGTTCGATCCGCTCGGTGAGCGGGCGCACCATCGAGGACGTGATCCAGACCGATGCCGCACTCAATCCCGGGAATTCCGGGGGGCCCTTGCTGTCGTCGAATGCCGAGGTGATCGGCATCAACACGGCCATCATCAACGGCGCGCAGGGCATCTGCTTTGCGGTTGCCAGCAACACCGCGCAGTTCGTGCTGTCGGAGATCATCCGTCACGGTTACGTTCGGCGCGCTTTTATCGGCGTTGCTGGCCAGACCGCGCCGGTACCGCGGCGACATGCGGTGCTGGCCGGCGTCGAGAACAAGATGGGCGCGCTATTGATGCAGATCGAGCCCGACGGCCCGGCGGCCAAGGCTGGCCTGCTGCCCGGTGACGTCGTGATCAAGCTGGACGGCGTCGAGATCAACGGCGTGGACGATCTGATCCGGGTGCTCGACCGCGATCGCATCGGCCGGCGGCTCGCCATGGACGTGCTGCGGCTCGGCCGGCTGCGGGCGATCGACATCGATCCGATCGAGCGGAGGCCGGCGCGCTAGCGTTGGCCCCTCCGGGCGAGGTATGACGGTTTATGCCTTGTCCTCGGACCCTTGCCGCATGATGCCGGCGCATGAGACCTACGACGTCATCGTCATCGGCGCGGGTGCCGGTGGCATGACGGCGGCGGCCGTGGCCGCGACCGAAGGCCTGCGCGTGCTGGTGATCGAGAAGACCGCGTTCGTCGGCGGCACCACCGCCTGGTCCGGTGGCATGGTCTGGATTCCCGCCAATGCCAGGATGAAGGAAGCGGGGCTGTCGGACAGCGTCACCGACGCCGTCCAATACCTGTCGAGCACCGTGCCGGAGCCTGCGAATGCGGGGCTTCGGGCCGCTTTCCTTGCGCGCGGGCCGGAGGCGATCTCCTGGCTCGAGGCCAACACCGAAGTGCGGCTCCAGCCGGTGACGGTCTATCCGGACTATTACCCGGAGCGATTGGGGGCGACATCCGGCGGGCGCGTGCTGGAGCCGGTGGCGTTCGACGGCAAGCGGCTGGGTGAAGGCTTTGCACGGCTGCGTGCACCGTTGCCGGAGTTCACGCTGTTCGGCGGGATGATGGTCAATCGGCTCGACATTCCGCATCTTCGGCGCGTCGGAAAATCGCTGCGTTCGACCTTGCGCGCGGTGCGGCTGGTGTCGGCATACGCGTTGCAGCGGCTGCGCAGCCCGCGCGGGACGACGCTGCATCTCGGCAATGCGCTCGCCGCGCGGCTCTATGCCTCGCTGCTGGCGCGGCAGGTCGAGATCCTCTTCAGCGCTGATGTCGAGGATCTGTCGATGCAGGGCGACCGTGTCGCAGGCGTTCTGATACGCCATGGCGCGCGCGATCGGCTGATAGCGGCGCGCCGCGGCGTGGTGCTGGCGACCGGCGGCTTCTCGCATGATGCTGCCTTGCGCAAACGCTTCTTCCCCCCGGCGGCCGGTCATGTTTCGGCGACGAATACATCAGGCACCGGCGATGGGCTTCGCCTTGCGGCCACGGCGGGTGCCGCGCTGAATACGGATGCGACCAGCCCGGCCTATTGGGTGCCGGCCTCGCTATTCCCCAGGGCCGACGGCAGCCGTGGCGTGTTCCCGCATACGGTGACCGACCGCGCCAAGCCCGGTGTGATTGCCGTCAATGCCGCGGGCCGGCGTTTCGTCAACGAGGCGCTGTCGTACCACGAGTTCGGGCTGGCCATGCTGCGCGATGGCAATGGTGAGCCGGATCGGCCGTTCTATCTGATCTGCGACCGTCCGTTCCTGTGGGCTTATGGCCTCGGCCGCATCAAGCCGTTCACGCGGAGTGTGCGGCGCTATGTGGCGAGCGGCGAACTGGTCGAGGCCGCTGACGTTGTGCAGTTGGCGACGAAGATCGGTATCAAGCCTTCCGTGCTTTCGGCAACGATCGCGAGCTACAATGAAGGTGCGAAGGAGGGGCGCGATCCCGAGTTCGGCCGCGGCAGCACAATCTACCAGCGGCACCTCGGCGATGCCCGACACAAGCCCAACCCCTGCGTCGCGCCCATCCTCCACGCGCCGTTCTTCGCGATGCGCATCTACCCCGCCGATCTCGGCACCGCCATCGGCATGAAAGTCGATGCCCAAGGACGCGTGTTGCGCGCGGACGGCACGCCGGTCGCAGGGCTGTATGCGTGCGGAAACGATATGGGCTCGATCATGAACGGCAATTATCCGGGGCCGGGCATCACGCTCGGGCCGGCGCTGACGTTCGGGTATATCGCGGGAAGGCATCTGGCGGAGGGGAGCGGGGCGCCGACGATGCCGAGCGTCGCCACGACGTCGGTCTAGCCATCCCCACCACTGTCATGCCCCGCGAAAGCGGGGCATCCAGTACGCCACAACTTATCGATTCAACCACAACTGTCTCGGAGTACTGGATCGCCCGGTCATCAAGCCGGGCGATGACCCTGAGTGTGTAGCGAGCGCGCTCCACCACCTCCGTCATTGCGAGCGCAGCGAAGCAATCCAGGCTGCCTCTGAGGAAAGACTCTGGATTGCTTCGTCGCAAGGGCTCCTCGCAATGACGGGGAGAGGGGCTCGCGCCTAACTGCTACTCCGCCGCCGCGGCAAAGCGGCTGTTCTCCAGCTCCGCCTCCAGCCGCGCCTTTTCGGCTGCCGCCAATTTGACATTGGCTTCCTTGACGTGCCCGAAGCCGCGGATGGTCTCCGGCACGCGGGCGAGCCGTGCCAGCAGCGGGATCTGCTCGGCCTTCAGTCCGGTCATCCGCTGATCGATCATCGCAAGGTAATCCGCGACCAGCTTGCGCTCGGTCCGGCGCTCCTCGGTGCGACCGAACGGATCGAACGTGCCGCCGCGCAGGAATTTCAGCTTCGCCAGCACGCGGAAGGCGTGGAGCATCCAGCCGCCGAATTCCTGCTTCTGGAGACGTCCCGTCGTCTTGTCGCGCTTGGCGAAGATCGGCGGGGCCAAGTGGTATTTCAGCGTGAAGTCGCCGTCGAACTTCTCCGACACCTTCCTGGCAAAGCTGCCGTCGGTATAGAGCCGGGCCACCTCGTACTCGTCCTTGTACGACATCAGCTTGAACAGGTTCTTCGCGACGGCCTCGGCCAGCTCCGTGGACGCGGGCGACGCCGCACTCTCGGCCTTGCGCACTTTGGCGACGGCCGCGAGATAGCGGTCGGCGTAAGCCTTGTCCTGATAGGAGGTCAGGAATTCGGCGCGGGTCGCGATGATGTCGTCGAGCGACTTGGTCGGCGCGGCGGCCCGGCTCTTGAACTGCAGCACACTGCGCACCCGCGACATGTCGTGGGCGGCGAGGCGGCCCCAGGTGAAGGCGAGCTTGTTCATCTCGATCGCGGCGCCGTTGATCTCGATGGCGCGGAGCAGGGCCTCCAGCGACAGCGGGATCGCGCCCTTCTGGAAGGCAAAGCCGAGCATGAAGGGATTGGTCGCGATGCTGTCGCCCATCAGCGCTGAGGCGATGCCGGTGGCGTCGATGATGTCGAGGTTCTTGTCGCCGATGGCGTCGCGCAGCACGGTCTGCATCGTGCCCATCTCGAAGTCGAGGTCGGGGTTTTGCACAAAGCTCGCGGTCGGCTGCAGGTCCGCATTGATATACGCCTTGGTCACGCCGCGCTCGGCGCGGCTGAGCGCGGAGGGACCTGCCGAGACGATCATGTCGCAGCCGAGGATGACGTCGGCGCCGCCGGTGGTAATGCGGACCGCGGAGATGTCCTCCGGCCTCGGCGCGATGCGGACATGGCTCATCACCGCGCCGTTCTTCTGCGACAGGCCGGTGAAATCCAGCGCGGAGCAGCCGCGGCCGTCGACGTGGGCGGCCATGCCGAGCAGCGCGCCGATGGTGATGACGCCCGTGCCGCCGATGCCGGTGACGAGGATGTTGTAGGGGCCGTCAAGCTCGCGCGCGGGCGGCAGCGGCAGATCGGCGAACAGCTGGCCGGAATCCACCGCCGAGGTCTTCATCCGCTTCAGCGTGCCGCCATGCACGGTGACGAAGCTCGGGCAGAAGCCTTCGACGCAGGAAAAATCCTTGTTGCAGTTCGACTGGTCGATCTGGCGCTTGCGGCCGAACTCGGTTTCCAGCGGCTGCACCGAGACGCAGTTGGAGGCCTGCGAGCAATCGCCGCAGCCTTCGCAAACCAGCTCGTTGATGAAGGCGCGCTTGGCAGGATCGGGATAGAGCCCGCGCTTGCGGCGGCGACGCTTCTCCGCGGCGCAGGTCTGGTCGTAGACGATGACGCTAAGACCCTTGACGTCGCGCAGCTCGCGCTGGACCGCATCGAGCTCGCGGCGGTGGTGGATGGTCGCGCCTTGCGGGAAGTAATTCCCGGCCGGGTACTTGCCGGGGTCGTCCGAGACGATGGCGAGCCGCTTGACGCCCTCGGCCCAGACCTGGTGCGCGATCTGCGCGACGTTGAAGGCGCCTTCGGCCGGCTGACCGCCGGTCATCGCCACGGCGTCGTTGTAGAGGATCTTGTATGTGATGTTGATGCCGGCCGCCGATGCCGCGCGAAGGGCGAGAAGCCCGGAATGGGTGTAGGTGCCGTCGCCGAGATTCTGGAAGATGTGCGTCTCGCTGGTGAAGGGCGACTGGCCGATCCAGTTCACGCCCTCGGCGCCCATATGCGAGATCAGGTCAGTGCGGCGGGTCGGCATGCTCAGAGCCATGCCGTGGCACCCAATGCCCGCCATGGCGCGGCTGCCCTCGGGCACGCGCGTCGAGGTGTTGTGCGGACAGCCCGAGCAGAAGAACGGCGTGCGCGCGAGCTTGATCTGCGTGCTCGTGGTGACGGGATTGTCGAAGGCCTCGAGCCGGGCGAGGCGCTGCTCCAGCACCGGGCTGTGATGGCCGAGCTTGCGCAAGCGCGCCACCAGCGCGCCGGCGACGATGGTCGGCGTCAGCTCGCCCTCGCTCGGCAACAGCGGTGCGCCGCGCTCGTCGCGCTTGCCCGTGATCGTCGGGCGCTTCGAGGCGTCGATGTTGTAGAGGATGCGCATCAGTTGGTCTTCGATGAAGCCGCGCTTCTCCTCGACCACGAGCACGTCCTGAAGCCCTTCGGCGAACCGCCTGGCGCCGCTTTCCTCCAGCGGCCAGGTCAGTGCGACCTTGTAGATGCGCAGGCCGAGATCCTGCGCGTCCTTGTCGGTGATGCCGAGGTCAGCCAGCGCCTGGCGCAGATCGAGATAGGCCTTGCCGGTGGCGACGATGCCGAGCCGCGCCGGCTTGGAGTCGAGCACGATGCGGTCGAGCTGGTTGGCGCGGGCGAAGGCCTGCACCGCGGCCATCTTCGGCCCGAACAGGCGCTTCTCGGCCTCGAGCGGCGGATCGGGCCAGCGGATGTTGAGGCCACCGGGCGGCATCTCGAAATCATCGGGCATGACGATCTTGATGCGCTTGGGATCGCTGTCAATCGACGCGGAGCTTTCCACGGTTTCGCTGATGGCCTTGAAGCCGACCCAGCAGCCGGAGAAGCGCGACAGCGCAAAACCATAGAGGCCGAGATCGAGATAATCCTGCAGCGTTGCCGGATTGATTACGGGGATCAGCGCCGCCGCGAACACCTGCTCGCTCTGATGCGCCAGCGTCGAGGACTGGCAGCCATGGTCATCGCCGGCCAGCGCCAGCACGCCGCCATTGCGCGAGGTGCCGGCCGCATTGGCATGCTTGAGCGCATCGACCGAGCGGTCGACGCCGGGACCCTTGCCGTACCAGATGCCGAAGACGCCATCGACCTTGGCGCCGGGGAACAGCCCGACCTGCTGGCTGCCCCAGACGGCGGTCGCCGCCAGATCCTCGTTCAGGCCGGGGACGAAGGCGATGTCGTGCTGCTGGAGGTGCGACTTCGCGCGCCACAGCGCGTGATCGTACATGCCAAGCGGAGAGCCGCGATAGCCGGAGATGAAGCCGCCGGTGTTGAGCCCCTGGAGCCGGTCGCGTTCGCGCTGCAACATGGGCAGTCGCACCAGAGCCTGCGTGCCGGACAGGAAGATCCGCTTCGATTCGAGCCGGTATTTGTCGTCCAGCTCGACCTGCAACAGCGTCATTTCGGAAGTCCTTGTTCTTCTTGGTCTGGCGGGGATTTTGCGCCGCGAAAAGAGACGCGGCTTGCGAAGCGGATGGTTGCAGTCAAAAGCATGGGTGGGCGAAGTCAATACGGCTAGCCGCATCCGTGGCGCTCCTGCTAGTCATGGCTGTCTGTGGAGGACATCATGGCTGCGAACGCATTCGAGACTGAGATCACCGAGACAGCCGAGGCCCTGATCGGGCCGTGGCGCCAGCCGCGCCAGATGCTTCAGGCGCAAACCTACGACGCGCACGCCTCCATCCACGACGACGCCACCGCGCAGAAGCTCGGCTTCAAGGGCGGCACGATCGAAGGGCCCACCCATTTCAGCCAGTTCGCTCCGCTCGGCGCGCGATTGTGGGGGCAAGCCTGGTTCGAGACCGGCTGCCTGTCGGCGCATTACCGCAGCGTCTGCTACGAGGGCGAGGAGGTGCAGGCGATCCTGTTGAAGCCGCTGCAGGGGACGAGCCAGTGCCAGATCCAGATGGTCAAGCGCGACGGCACCGAGGTGCTGCGCGGCACCGCATCCGTCGGTGAATCGCGTGCTGCAACCGCGCTCGAGGCACGCCTGGGCGAACTGAAGCCGCTCACCGACCCCGTGATCCTGCGCGATGTGAAGGTCGCGCACACGAGCAAGCGGCAGACGGTGCGGATGGCGTTCGACCAGATGATGGGCGACCTCTATCCCTTCTCGCTGCGCCAGAAGCTTGCCGTCATCACCGAGAACTCGCCCTATTATTCCGGCGCCGACAATCCGTGGGGCAAGCCGATCATTCCAATGGAGATGCTGAGCGTGCTGTTCCAGTACCGCTCCAAGGACGATCCGTTGCCCACCAAGGGCCCGGCCGTCGGCCTGTTCGCCGACCAGGAGATCCGGCTGATGAAGGGGCCGCTGTTCGAGGGTGAGGAGTACGAGGTCGAGCGTGAGGTGGTCGCGCTCTCCGGCAGCCGCCGCACCGAAAGCGCCTGGGCCAGGACGCGGGTGTTCGACAAGGCCGGCGCGGTGGTCGCGACCATGCTGCTGAACATGGCGACGCTGAAGGAGTCCTATGCGCCGTATGAGGAAGAGTATCGGCGGCTGTATGGGGCGGCGCGGTAGCCGCAAGGTGTCGTCGCCACACGCGAGACCGCCCATCCCTTAGGCAAATGCCGTTCGCAAAGCCGTCGCACAGCGAATGAGCATACACCGATCTTCGGCGTAAGTTTCTGACTGCACAACGAATTCCCCAGCGAACGGCGCTCCATCGCAATTGTACACAATGGCACGGCGCTTGCAGAACTCCTGACAAAGAGAGTTCTCGCGAGGGGCGGGCGTCATGCTGGACTCGAGCAAGCGGACATGGGGCGTCATCGGCGCCGAGCCCGAGCCGATCAGGCTCGACTGGCTTGCTACCGCGCTTCTCATCATCGACATGCAGCGCGACTTCATGGAGCCCGGCGGCTTCGGTGAGACACTCGGCAATGACGTCAGCCAGCTCGCGCGCGCGGTGAAGCCGATCGGCGCGGTGCTGCAAGCCGCGCGCGACACCGGCATGCTGGTGATCCACACCCGCGAGGGCCATCTGCCCGATCTCTCCGACGCGCCGCCCGCAAAGGTCGAACGCGGCGCGCCGAGCCTTCGGATCGGCGATCCCGGTCCCATGGGCCGCATTCTCATTCGTGGCGAGGCCGGCCATGACATCATCCCCGAGCTCTATCCGCTCGACAGCGAGATCGTGATCGACAAGCCCGGCAAGGGCGCGTTCTACGCCACCGAGCTCACGGACGTGCTGGAGAAATACGGCATCGAGAATCTCCTGGTGTGCGGCGTCACCACCGAGGTGTGCGTCAACACCACCGTGCGCGAGGCCAACGACCGCGGCTACCGCTGCGTCGTCATCTCCGACGGTTGCGCGTCCTACTTCCCCGAGTTTCACGAGATGGGCCTGAAGATGATCAAGGCCCAGGGCGGCATTTTCGGCTGGGTCGCGGGCTCCGCCGAAGTCTTGGAGGCAATGAAGACTTCGACCATTTCAGGGGTGACATCATGAGCACATTGACGGGGACGGCCGGCAAACCCGGATTCAAGCCGGCACTTTGGACATCGGGCGACTGGAACGCGTTTTTCGGCTTCGGCACCAACATCCTCGTCAACATGCTGGTGCTCACGGGCCTGCTGCGTTTCGTTCTGAAGATGCCTGACAGCCTCGTGTTCGGCCGCATCCTGCCCGCGCTCGGGCTGATGATGTGCCTGTCGACCTTCTACTACGCTTATCTCGCCTATCGCCTCGCACAGAAGACCGGCCGCGATGACGTCTGCGCGCTACCCTCGGGCGTCAGCGTGCCGCACATGTTCATCGTCACCTTCGTGATCATGCTGCCGATCACGCTGAAGACGGGCGATCCGCTCAAGGGCTGGTCGGCGGGGCTCGTCTGGGTGTTCTTCCAGAGCTTCATCCTGATGATCGGCGGCTTCATTGCTCCGTTCATTCGAAAAATCACGCCGCGCGCGGCGCTGCTCGGCACGCTCGCCGGCGTTTCCGTCACCTTCATCTCGATGCGGCCGGCGCTGGAAATGTACATGACGCCGCAGATCGGCCTCGTCTGCTTCGCCATCATCCTCGTGAGCTGGTTCGGCGGTGTCAAATACTGGCGCGGCATACCTGCTGGCCTCGTCGCCATCGCCGCCGGCATGATCATCGCCTGGGGATCGAACCTGTTCGGGCTCGGCCTCGGCGGATTGAGCGTCGCGGGCGTCGGCGCAGCTTTCGCCAATTTCGGCTTCTCGGTGCCGATTCCCGCCGTCGGCTACGTGTTCTCCGGCTTCGAATTCCTGGGCGTCATTCTCGTCACAGCGATTCCGTTCGGCATCTACGACCTCGTCGAGGCCATGGACAATGTCGAGAGCGCGGAAGCCGCCGGCGACGAATATCCGACCACGCGCGTGCTGACCGCCGACGGCGTTGTCAGCCTGGTCGGCTGCCTGATGGGCAATCCCTTCATCAACGCCGTCTATATCGGCCATCCCGGCTGGAAGGCGATGGGCGGCCGGATCGGCTATTCGGCCGCGACCGGCCTCATGGTGATCGTGCTGGCCTGGTTCGGCATCATCTCGGTACTGCTGGCGCTCGTGCCAGTCGTCGCGATCTCGCCGATCCTGCTCTACATCGGCATGCTGATCGGCGCGCAGGCGTTCCAGACCACGCCGGTCAAGCACGCGCCCGCGATCGTGCTGGCGCTGACGCCGCATCTGGCCGCCTGGGCCAAGCTGCAGATCGACACCATGCTGGGCTCGACCATGAATGCGGCGGCGAGTGTCGGCGGCATGGCCGCCGACAAGGCCGACGCCGTCAAAGCTGCCGCGATCGCCGCGCTGCCGCAGCAGGGCGTGTTCTATCACGGCCTCGAAGTGATGGGCGGCGGCTCCATCCTCGGCGGCCTCATTCTCGGTGCGATCGGTGTCTTCGTCATCGAGCGCGATTTCGAGAAGGCGTCCGCCTTCGCGCTGGTCGGTGCGGTCCTGACCTATTTCGGCTTCATGCACGGCGAGGCCGTCGGCATCGGCGGTGGCTTCGGCGTCACGCCCGCGGTTGCGCTCGCCTACGCCGTGATGTCCGCCGGCCTGTTCGCGGCCAGCAGGCTCGGCACCAGCGCACCCTATGCCGCGCATCCGGAAATGTCGGCCGCGCCGGCGGAGTAGAAGACGGCGCGAACTTCCGCGAAGCGGCCGGCAAGTGCCGGCCGCTTTCGCTTCAGGGCCGCACAGCAGGCGTCTCCATCGGCAGGCCGCGTGCCCGCGACATCAAATAAAGCTCGAGCGCGACCAGCTCGGGCGAGCCGTAATCATAGGCCTGGGCGCGCACGCCGCTCATGCAGCTGCGCAAGCGCCGCTCCAGCGAGCCCAGCGTTTGCCATTCCAGCCGGTAGAGCGGATAGCCGGTGGGCTGTCCTTGCGTGATCGGTGCGCCCGCGAGGCGCCTGTCGAAATTGTCGTCGTGGCAATTGGTGCAGGCGAGGTTGAGCTGCCCCTCCCGCCGCATGAACAGGTCGCGGCCTTGCTCGACGAAGGGCCTTGCCTGCGGATCATCGCCAGCGGTGATCGCGACACTGCGCGATTGATGGGCGACGAAAGCGGAAAGCGCCAGGAGGTCGCGGCTCTCGTAAGGCAGGGGCGTGGCCTGCTGGTGATTGGCCCGGCAGAGGTTGATGCGCTGGTCGAGCGTGACGGGGCGGCCGAGCGCCTTGTCGATGGCCGGGTAGCGCGCCGCGACCCCCTTCATGCTGCCGCGCGCATCGCCATGGCAATCCGCGCAGGCTTTCTCCGCGCTGCCGGTCTTCTTGGCCCACAACGCCTCGCCGTCGAGCACGAACAGCATGCCGGGATTGGAGGTGTCGTCATCCTGCATCGCGCGCGTCTCCGGCCCCATGAAGGAATAGCCGGACCGGCGCGCATCGGGCGGAATTTCGCCGGCGAGCAGGGCCGGGGCCGCGGCGAACAATGCCGCCGCCGCTATCGCGCGCCAATCGCTCATTCGACGGTGATCGATGCCGATGCGGTGGACGAATAGCCGTTGTCGCCGATCCATTCGAACTCGAACTTGCCGCTCTCCTTGGCCACGGTGAAGAAAGACAAGTATGGATTCGCGGCGATCGCCGGAAACAGATCGGCACGGAAGATCTCGGTGCCGTTGTAGCGGCAGGTGAAGCTCGTGATGATGTCGCGCGGCACAAGCTTGCCGTCGGCTGTGTGGCGAAAGCCCGTCTCCATGATGTGCGAGGTCAGCGCGCGGATCTCGATGACATCGCCGCGTTTGGCCTTGGCGGGAACGTTGATGAGCGCGGCCATCAATTCATCTCCTCGGTACAGGCGGCCAGCGTCACGACGACGTCGGCGGCGACCTGCCGGAGGGTGTCGTCGGACAGGCGGGCGATCGCGACCACCTTCTGGGTGTCGGCGAGACGGATCCGGGTCGAGATTTGGGCCCGGCCGGAGGAGGGGGTGAGATAGAAATTGCCGATGTTCGGCTGCGGGTTCTTCTCGTTGAAGACGTGGATGCTCTTGACGTATTCGTCAGCCGTCATCGGGCTCGCGACGCTCACCGTCATCGGGACCGTGTTGCCGTTCTCGACCAGCGGTGGAATGTCGAGCTTCACCCTGCCGGTCCGAATCTGTGCTTCGCCGACGACGTTGCGGATCGCGTTGTTGAGCATTGCGGGCGTTGCGTGAAGCGGACGCAGGGTGACGATGGGGATCGTCCCGGCGACCGTCACACCTCCGGCAAGGTTCAAAAATTGTCGTCGCGTGGTTGGCATGAACAGTCCTAGTCGCGAAGCGTTGCAAGAAAGGCCACGATGTCCTCGATCTCCGCGGCCGACAAGATCGGCTTGCCGGTGAAATTGCGGCCTACGCGCACGAGGCCGTCGTTGCGATAGTAGGACGGCATGATGGTCTGTGCGTTGAATCGCGACGCATCGACCAGTCGAAGTCGCAACTGGCTTGCCGTCCAGCGGTTCCCGGCGCCGGTGAGGTCGGGCGCGAGATCACCCTGGAACCGGGTTTCAGGGAATGGGCCGGAATGGCAGAGGATGCAGGTCGTGGTGCGCGCGAGCACCAGCGCCCGTCCCCGCGCAGCCTCGCCGGGCGCGCCGGTGAGCGAGATTGGAATGCCATCGCCGATGATCTCAAAGGGGACAAGCCCTTCCGCGCGTGCAGTCCACGAAAGAGCGAGACTTGCGGCGATCAGCGCAGCGATATGGACGGATGCTCTAGCCAAAGGTGTTCGCCGTGAGGGTTTGAAACCAGCGCTCCGCCTCAGTCGCTTCGCGGGCCCGCAACTCGCGCGGCGCATCGACCGGGCTGGTCGCGCCGCCCTCGACCTCGGCATAGATGTCGCCCTTCGGCTGGTAATTGCCGGCGAGCGAAAATCCGTAACCGGGGGCAACGATGTTGTAGCAGACGCCGGTGAGCCGCGGCGCCTCTGGGGCGCGGCCGGCAAGGAGACTCGCGATGGCCGCGGCGCAGGCCTTGCCTTGACCGCTTGCGGCCGACGCCGATTTGGGAATGCCGCCGCCGAGGCAGGCATCGCCGATGATATGGATGTTCTTGACGAGTTTTGACTCGAACGTCACAGGATCGATCGGACACCAGCCGGTGTGGTCCGCCGCACCCGCGATCTCGGCGATGCGGCCTGCACGCTGCGGCGGGATGACGTTGGCGACGTCAGGCGTGTAATTGCCGAATTCGGTGACGATGGTCATGGTCGCCGGATCGACCGAGGTGACGCGGCCGCCCTGCGACAAGCCGATGCGCTCGATCATGTCGCCGTAGAGCTCCTTCCACGCCTTCTCGAACAGCCGCTGCTGGGAGAAACTATCCTTGGCATCGAGGATCAGTACTTTCGAGCGCGGCTTCTTCATCTTCAGGTAATGCGCGATCAGGCTGGCGCGCTCGTAGGGTGCCGGCGGGCAGCGCGAGGGATTGGCCGGGATGGCAATGACGACCGTGCCGCCATCGGCCATCGCTTCCAGCTGCCTGCGCAGCAGCAATGTCTGTGCGCCGGCCTTCCAGGCGTGCGGCATCTTCTCCGATGCGGCGTCGTCGTAGCCGGGCAGGGCTTCGCCATGGAAGTCGATGCCGGGCGAGAGCACGAGACGATCATAGGTCAACACTGTGCCATCGGCCGTCGTGACGCTCCGCTGCTGCGGCTCGATCTTCGCGGCCGCCTGGCCGATCACGGTGATGCCGTCGGCGGCGAGCTTGTCATAGCCGAATTGTTGCGCCTCCATCTCGCGCAGGCCGGCGATCACCTCGTTGCTGAACGGGCAGGAGGTGAAGACCTTGTTCGGCTCGATCAGCGCAACCTGCAGCTTCGTGTCGGCGCGCTTGAGCGCACGCGCGCAGGCCGCGCCACCGAAGCCACCGCCGATCACGACGATGCGGCCTGCCGATTGCGCACGCAGGATCGAAGGTGTGGCGAGCGATGTGGCCGCGGCGGTGATGCCGAGAACGGCATTCCGCCGTGTCACCGGCACATTCATGAGGCTTGTCCAAAAGGAAGTGTGCCGCGGCGGCCGTCGTGACCGCCGCGGAGTTTCTCAGGCGAAGGTGATGTTCTGGTCGCGCAGCGGCACCGAGCGGATGCGTTTGCCCGTCGCGGCGAAATACGCATTGAGCACGGCGGGCGCTGCGACGCCGATGGTGGGCTCGCCGACACCGCCCCAGAACCCACCGCTCGGCACCATCACCGATTCGACCTTTGGCATCTCGCTGATGCGCATCGAGTTATAGGTGTCGAAGTTGGTTTGCTCGATCTTGCCGTCCTTGACGGTGCAGCCGCCGTAGAACAGCGCGGAGAGGCCATAGACGAAGGAGCCCGCGATCTGCCGCTCCACCTGCGCCGGATTGACGACGTAGCCGGGATCGGTGGAAGCGACGATGCGATGCACCTTGATCTTGTTGCCGTCGGTCACCGAGATCTCGGCGGCGCCGGCGACATAGCTGCCATAGCCCATGACCTGGGCGATGCCGCGATAGACGCCCTGCGGCGCCGGCTTGTCCCAGCCGATCTTCTCGGCGACCGCATTGAGCACCGCCAGATGCTTGGGATGGTTGCCCATCAGCTTGCGGCGGAATTCGAGCGGGTCCTGGCCTGCGGCCTGGGCCAGCTCGTCCATGAAGCACTCCATGTAGATCGCATTGTGATTGACGTTGACGCCGCGCCAGAAGCCGGGCGGAACGTGCGGGTTGCGCATCGCATGCTCGACCAGCAGGTTCGGCACCGAATAGCCGAACGCGGCCTCGCCCGACTGGGCGACGCCCTGGAATGCCGCGGGGTCCATGCCGTTCTGCAGCGCTTCGGGGCGCAGCGAGAACAGGATCGACTGCCCGGACAGGCGGTAGTGCAGCGCGACCAGATTGTTGTTGGCATCGAACGCGCCGGTCATCTTGCACTGGGTGATCGGGTGATACCTGCCGTGGGCCATGTCCTCTTCACGCGACCACAACAGCTTGATCGGTGTGCCCGGCATCTGCTTGGCGATCATCACGGCTTGGCGGACATAGTCGGTCTGGCCGCGACGGCCGAAGCCGCCACCCAGCATCACCTTGTGGACGTCGCACTTGTCGGCCGGCAGGCCTGAGGCCTCCAGCACCGCGGCGAACGCCGCTTCGCCGTTCTGCGTGCCGCACCAGACCTCGCATTTGTCCGCGGTGTAGAGCGCGGTGGCGTTCATCGGCTCCATCGTGGCGTGGTTCTGGTAGGGATAGGAGTAGACGGCCTCGATCTTCTTCGCCGCACTCGCAATTGCCGCCTTGGCGTCGCCGTTCTTGTTGCCGACATAGGCCGGTTGATCGTTGTTGAGGCCCTCCGCCAGCCATTTCGCGATCGACTCGCTGGAGACTTTTGCGTTGTCGCCTTCGTCCCAGACGATCGGCAATGCCTCCAGCGCGGTCTTGGCGTGCCACCAGGTGTCGGCGACCACGGCGACCGCGGTGTCGCCGACCTTGACGACCTTCTTGACGCCTTTCATGCCGGCGATCTTGGCTTCGTCATAGCTCTTGAGCTTGCCGCCGAACACCGGGCAGTCCTTGATCGCGGCGTTCAGCATGTTCGGCAGCTTGACGTCGGCGCCGTAGATCATGGCGCCGGTGGTCTTGTCGACGGTGTCGAGCCGCTTCACGCCTTTGCCTATCAGCTTCCAGTCCTTGGGATCCTTCAGCTTGACCTCGGCCGGCGGCGTCAGCTTTGCCGCAGCCTCAGCCACTTTGCCGTAGGTCGTGGTCCGGCCCGAGGGCTTATGGGTGATGACACTGTTCTCGGCGGCGCATTCGGAGGCCGGCACCTTCCACGCGTCGGCGGCGGCCTGGATCAGCATTACGCGCGCGGTGGCGCCGCCCTTGCGGACATAGTCTTGCGAGGAGCGGATGCCGCGGCTGCCGCCGGTGGAGAAATCGCCCCAGACGCGCTTGCGGGCGACGCTCTGGCCCGGCGTCGGATATTCTGTCGTGACCTTGGTCCAGTCGCATTCGAGTTCCTCGGCGACGAGCTGGGCAAGGCCCGTCAGCGAGCCCTGGCCCATCTCGGAGCGGGCGATGCGGATCACCACGGTGTCGTCGGGCCTGACCACGACCCAGGCGCCGATTTCCGGCGAGCCGTCGGCCGCACGGACCACGGCGGGGCCACCGAAGGGGATGTCGAGGCCGATAGCAAGGCCTGCACCCAGCGTGGCGCTGCCGATGACGAAGGCGCGGCGGTTCATCTTGGGAGAAACATGCTTGTTCATGGGGCGGCTCCCTTAAGCGCTTGCGATCGTGTGGATCGCTTCGCGCACCTGCTGGAAGGTGCCGCAGCGGCAGATATTGGTGATGGCTTCGTCGATATCGGCGTCGGTCGGTTTCGGCTTCTCGCTCAGCAGTGCCGCCACCGCCATGATCATGCCGCTCTGGCAATAGCCGCATTGCGGCACGTCCTGGGCAATCCAGGCCTCCTGCACCTTGTGCAGCGTGTCGCCCGAAGAAAGTCCCTCGATCGTGGTGATCTTCTTGCCCTCGGCCTCGCTGACCGAGACGCCGCAGGAGCGGGTGGCAACGCCCTCGATGTGAACGGTGCAGGCGCCGCATTGTGCAATGCCGCAACCGTATTTGGTGCCGGTCAGGCCGGCATTCTCGCGGATCGCCCAGAGCAGTGGCGTATCCGGCTCGACGTCGAGGGTGAAGGTTTTTCCGTTGATTATTAGGTTTGCCATCGCAGTCCCCTGATTGGCCCAATCCACCGATTGAACTCCGGGGCGCAATCTGTCCGGCAAACTGGAACTGTTCAAATCAACAGTCCGAGGGGTCGATGCCGAATATTTTCGCGGCATGGGAAGATGATGGGAGGAGCGGTGTCGCGGCCGGAACGAGCCCGGCCCGAGCGAGATCCTCTCTCGCCGCCAGGGACGCGGTCTGAGGCGACGCCCGGCATGTTCCCGTCGCATCTATCGGCGAAGTTTGCCACCATTGTCGGGGTGCAACGCCGCGATGCTTTGCTACACTGGGGCGACGCTTTTAGGAGTTCCATGATCGTGCCGAGCCCCTGCAATGTGCTGATGCTCTATCCGCTGTTCACGGCGGAGTCGTTCTGGAGCTTTGGCGAATCCTGCAAGCTGATGGGCGTTCGGCGGCCTGCGGCTCCACTCGGCCTGATCACGGTCGCTGCGATGTTGCCGCAGAGCTGGACCATCCGGCTGATCGACTGCAACACGCAAGCGTTCGGTGACGAGGATCTCGCCTGGGCCGATGTCGTCTTCACCGGCGGCATGTTGCCGCAGCAGGCCGACACCCTGCGCCTGATCGAGCAGTGCCGCGCGGCCGGCAAGCCGGTCGTCGTCGGCGGTCCCGATCCGACCTCCAGCCCCCACATCTACGAGAAGGCCGACTTCCAGGTGCTCGGCGAGGCCGAGGGCGTCATCGACGAGTTCATCGCGGCCTGGGAGAACGGACAGCGCTCCGGCGTGTTCACCGCGCCGAAATTCCAGGCCGACGTCACCAGGACGCCGGTGCCGCGCTTCGACCTCTTGAGGTTCGAAGACTATCTCTATCTCGGTGTACAATATTCGCGCGGCTGTCCGTTCACCTGCGAGTTCTGCGACATCATCGAGCTCTACGGCCGCGTGCCCAGGACCAAGACGACCGAGCAGATGTTCGTCGAGCTCGAGACGCTCTACCAGATGGGTTACCGCGGCCATCTCGACTTCGTCGACGACAACTTTATCGGCAACAAGAAGTCGCTGCGCCAGTTCCTGCCCCAGCTCGCCGAATGGCAGCGCGCCCACAACTATCCCTTCGAGCTGTCGACCGAGGCCTCGGTCAATCTCGCCGACGATCCCGAGCTATTGGAACTGATGGGCGCGGCTAATTTCTTCGGCATCTTCGTCGGCATCGAAAGCCCGGATCCGGCGACGCTGGTCGCGATGCGCAAGAAGCAGAACACGCGGCGCAACATCGCCGAGAGCATCCACAAGATCTACGCGGCGGGCATGCTGGTCACCGCCGGCTTCATCGTCGGCTTCGACAACGAGAAGGTCTCGATGGCCGAGGCGATGATCGATTTCATCGAGGAGGCCGCGATCCCCGTCGCCATGGTCGGGCTGCTCTATGCGCTGCCCAACACGCAGCTGACGCGGCGACTGGAGAAGGAGGGACGGCTGCACGCCGACCACGATCTGGCGTCGACGAAAGGCGGCGACCAGTGCACCAGCGGCATCAATTTCGATCCGGTGCGGCCGTTGCGGGATATCCTGATGGACTACAGGACCGTGCTGGAGCGCGTCTATAGCCCGGCCGCCTATGCCGGACGCGTGGACAAGCTGATGACGCTGCTCGACCGCTCGCGGCAGCGTCACGAGCTTGCGGAGGGCGACATCCGCTCGCGGGTCGGGGCGATGGAGACCGTGCATCGCGTGATCACCGCGATCCCCGAGGCGCGCGGGCCGTTGTGGCAGACCTTCATGAACTGCGCCAAGCGCGATACCTCGTCGGCGCGCATCGCGGTGCAGATGATCGCGGCCTATGCGCATCTCGGGCCGTTCTCGCGCAAGGTCATCGATGCCATCGACGCGCGCCTCGCCGCGCTCGATGACGAGGCGGTCATCCCGGCCGCTGCGACGATCGACGCGACCGCTGCCCGGCACCCGGTCTGAAGGGCTTACTTCACCGCCAGCCGCAAGAAGCTCATCACGCTGCCGAGCGCGGCGAAGCCCGCTCCAAGCGCGAGCGCCACCGTCGCGCCGTCGTGGCCCGCGAGTGCGAAGCAGGCGGCGGCGAGCGCTGCCCCCGTCGTTTGCCCCGTCAGCCGCGCGGTGGCGACGATGCCGGAAGCACTGCCACTACGGTGCGGCGGCGCGCTGGACATCACGGCTTTCATGTTGGGCGCCTGGAAAAAACCAAAACCCATGCCGCAGATCACCATCCGCCAGATGATATCGGGAATGGCCGGATTGGACGGCAGCATCGCGAGCAGCGCCATGCCGAGGCCGAGCAGCACGAGGCCGATGCCGCCGAGCAGGCCGACCGCGTGGCGGTCGGACAGGCGCCCCGCGATCGGCGCCATGATGCCGACCACCAGTGGCCATGGCGTCATGAACAAGCCGGTCTCGACCTGCGAGCGCCCGAGCACGTCCTCGAAGTAGAACGGCAGCGAGACGAAGGCGAGGCCCTGCACGGCGAAGGAGCAGACGGCCGTCGCTGCCGACAGCGCGAACATCGGCCGCGCGAACAGGTCGATCGGCAGCATTGGCGCCGGATGGTCGGCGTGCCGGCGGGTCAGGATGAAGCCGAGCGCGAGCGCGGCGACCAGCTCGATGCCCACGACCACCGGCGACAGATTGTGCGCGGCGCTGCCGATGCCGGTGATGAACAGGCCGAGGCAGGCCGATGCCAGCACCGCGCCGAGAAAATCAAAACCGTGATCGGCGCGCGGCGTCTTCGGCAGCATCGCAACGCCGATGCCGATGGCGATGAGGCCAAAGGGTATGTTGACGGCAAACAGCCACGGCCACGGCCCGATCGCGAGGATGGCCGACGCAATCGACGGCCCGAACGTGAAGGCGGTCGCGACCACCAGCGCGTTGTGACCGAAGCCGCGGCCGAGCATCCTGCCGGGATAGACGAAGCGCACCAGCGCGGTGTTGACGCTCATGATGCCGCTGGCGCCGAGGCCCTGCAGCGTGCGGGCGACCAGCAGGCTGTCCAGCGACCACGCCACCGAGCAGAGCAGCGAGGCGATGGTGAACAGGATCAGGCCGCCGAGATAGATCCGCTGGTGCCCGACGATCTCGCCGAGCGCCCCGAGCGGCAGCAGCGTTGCCACCAGCGCGATCTGGTAGACATTGACGACCCACACCGACTGCTCCGGCGAGACGTGCAGATCGGCGGCAATGGCGGGCAGCGCGATGTTGGCGATCGCGGTGTCGAGCGAAGCCATCGCCAGCGCGGTGAAGATCGCCGCGATCGCCCAGCGACGCTGGGCCGCCGGAAGTCCATCGGTGACGGGGTGGTCGGGCTCGCGCGCGGCGGCGGGTAACGTGATTGTCATTGCGTGGGCGCGTGGCTCCGGCGGCGCGGCTCAAGAGGGACATCCGGCATGTACTACGGTGGGGCCACCTTCCACAGGCATATGCTTGCATGCTGTGTATGCGCGAAGGGAAGGCGATGTGGCCGCGTGCCGGCGTATGATCGCGGCGCGATTGCAAATTCAGGGGAAACGCCATGCAAATCGTCGTTCTGCCCGGTGACGGTATCGGACCCGAGATCACGACCGCGACAACGGGCGTGCTGCGTGCGGCCTCCGAGCGCTTCCAGCTCAACCTTCGGCTGGAGGAGCATGCGGTCGGGCATGCCAGCCTGAAACAGTTTGGCACGACGGTGCGCCCCGAGCTGCTCGACATCGTCCGCGCCGCCGACGGCCTGATCCTGGGGCCGACCGCGACCTTCGACTTCAAGGACGAGGCGCATGGCGAGATCAATCCGTCCAAGCACTTCCGCAAGAACCTCGACCTCTACGCCAATGTCAGGCCGGCGCGCACCTATGCGGGGCGGCCCGGCCGGCTCGGCGACTTCGACCTCGTCGTGGTTCGCGAGAACACCGAAGGCTTCTATGCCGATCGCAATCTGGAGCAAGGCAATGGCGAGATGCTGGTCACATCAGACGTCGTGATCTCGCTGCGACGGATCACGCGCCTCTGCTGCGAGCGCATCGCGCACGCCGCCTGCCGGCTGGCGATGAAGCGGCGCAGGCACCTCACCATCGTGCACAAGGCCAATGTGCTCAAGATCGGCGACGGCATGTTCCTCGACATCTGCCGCGCGGCGGCCAAGGACTATCCCGGGCTCGCCGTCGACGACATCCTGGTCGATGCCATGATGGCGCATGTGGTGCGCAACCCCGACCGTTTCGACGTCATCGTGTCCACCAACATGTTCGGCGACATCCTGTCCGATCTCACTGCCGAGCTCTCCGGCAGCCTCGGCCTCGGCGGTTCGCTCAATGTCGGCGACCGCTACGCCATGGCGCAGGCCGCGCACGGCTCGGCGCCCGATATCGCCGGACAGGACGTCGCCAATCCGGTGTCGCTGATCCTGTCGACCGCGTTGCTGCTCGGCTGGCACGGCGAGAGGACCGGCGCCGTCCGCTACGAAGAGGCCGGGCGCGCGATCGAGGCGGCGGTGGCCAGATCGATCGGCGAGGGCCGCGCGACACGCGACGTCGGCGGCAAGCTCGGCACCATCGCCGCGGGCGCGGCGATTGCGGAGATCCTGCAGGCGGGGTGAGAGGCTGGGTGTACTTTTTTTTGCTCGGGGGCCAAGCAAAAAATCGAAAAACAACCCCATGCACAGTAGAAGGCCCTTGATCCATAAGGGGTTTTGAAAGCACGTTGCAGCGACATTCGCGGCGGCGATGAAGTTGACCCGTCGGGCAAAACACCGAGGCACTGGTTGCGAGCGGGGGTGGGCCAAAGCGCGCTTTCGTCCTCCGCGATGTGCTCGTCAGGCCGCGTGGCGGGGCGCATCTGCCAGCCTCCCGTTGAGCCAGATCAATACTCCCGGAGCACGTCCGCGGACCTTTCCATGAGCGTACCGATGGAAGGGGGCCGACATGCGAACTCTGCTCAGGGAGATCCGGAATACACCTTTGCTCTGGATGCTGGTGTTCGTCCCCATCGTGCTGGTGGCCGAGGCGGCGGTGCCGCATTCGCACACGCTGCTGTTCGTGCTGGCCGTGCTTGCCATCGTGCCGCTGGCGGCTCTGCTCAGCCATGCCACCGAAGCGGTTGCTGCAAAAACCGGCGATGCTGTCGGCGGGCTGCTCAATGCCACGCTCGGCAATCTGACGGAGCTGATCATCGCCATCACGGCGCTGCGCGCCGGCCAGTACATGCTCGTGAAGGCTTCGATTGCGGGCGCGATCGTCACCAACGCGGTTTTCATGCTGGGGGCCTGCCTGCTGCTCGGCGGCCTGCGCTACCACGTGCAGGAGTACAACCGCGCCGGCGCGCGGCTCTCGTCCGGCCTGCTGCTGATGGCGACCGTGGCGTTGCTTGCGCCTTCGGCGGTCGCCGATCTCGAGCATCTGCCGCAGGGCGGGGCCGTCCTCAACAAGCTGAGCCTCGGCATTTCAATCCTGCTGATCTTCGCTTACGCGCTCGGCCTGTGGTTCTCGCTGGTGACGCACAAGGAATTGTTCGCAAGCGCCGATCACGGCGACGACAAGGAGGCGCACTGGCCGATCGGAGTAGCCGTGGGCACGCTGTTGGTCGTCACGGTGCTGGTCGCGCTCGTCAGCGAGATCTTCGTGGAATCGGTGCAGAAGGCAGCGGAGACCTTCGGCATGAGCCCGGCCTTCGTCGGCTTCATCGTCGTCTCGCTGGTCGGCGCCGCCGCGGAATTTGCCGTGGCCTTCGGCGCGGCCCGCAAGGACCGGCTCGACATGGCCGTCAGCATCGCGCTCGGCAGCGCCTCGCAGATCGCGCTGTTCGTTGCGCCCGCGCTGGTGCTGCTCAGCTATGTCGTGGGGCCGAAGCCGCTGGACCTGCAGTTCTGGCCGGGAGCCGTGACCATGGTGATGATTGCGACGGTCACGTCGGCCTTCATCACGGCAAGCGGACGCTCGGCATGGTTCGTCGGCGCGCTGATGGTCTTCATCTACGCAGTGTTCGCGCTGACGCTGTATGTGGTCCCGCCGGCGGGACAGGGATGACGTACGCCGAGCGGCGTTGCCGATCACTCATGTTCACGTTCACGGCAGGAGGGTCACGAGTTCGTAGACGATCACGGCAGCGCCGAGACAGCGCCGCCAAGGGTTGACGCCGCGGATGATCTCGTCCGCGCCCCAGATGATGAGTCCGCCTTTCACGACGATGGTCAAGCCGACGCTCGCCTTGCCTGCGGAAGGCCAGAGCCAGAGCAGAACGCCTGCGACGAGCACGATCCAAAGCAGAAGATTGGGCCATTGCGCGATGGTGATGGCGCCTGTTTCGCGATTGCGGAAGAACCACTGAAGGAAACGCCGCATCGACCGTGCCGATCAGAGCCGGACTTGACCCTCTTGGTTACCCTGCCAATACGTGACGCGGCTCGCCTTGACCTTGATCAGCACGATGCCCGGCGTGTCGATGCCGCGGTCGAACCATTTGTCGAGATCGCTGGTCCAATGTTGCTGGAAGGCCGCCTTGTCCCGGATCAATTCGGCGGTCCCTTCGACGGCGACATAGATGCCGTTCGAAAAAAGGCCCGCTTCTGACGAAAACCCGAGCGCGACTTTCGGGTTTCGTTGGATGTCCGAGACGGTGCGCGTCTGTTCATACGCAAAGTAGTAGGACGTGCCGTCATAGGCGACATCGCCATTGTTGCTCATCGGACGGTTGGCGATCTCGCCGTTCTCGGTATGGGTGGAAAGAATGGCGATGTCGATCCCGGCCATTTCTTTCGCGATCTCGGCGAGCGGTTTCCTGGACATGAACTTTCCTCGAGTGAGGCTGGAGCAACGACGGGATCAGGCCCATGTTCCTGCGCCCCTCCAGGCTCCAAACTAAAACCGCCCCCGACGGCGGTCGGAGGCGGTTCTGAATCGGATCGGACTAGTGGCCGGTGCCGGGCTTTGTGGTCTTCGGGGGCTTGCCGTCTTCCATCCGGCCCTCGTTCCGGAGGTCGCGCCCCTCCTGAGCCTTGCGCTGACTCTCGGGATCCTTGCCGTGCTCGTTCATCTCTTCCTTGATGTAACCTGCGCCTTCCTTGATCTTGCCTTCAACGCTCATGGTTTTCTCCTTCTATATAGGAGACAACGTGTTGGCCGACCGACCGTTCCTGCATCGAACCGACGCTTTGCGCGGAACCCGCTGCTCGCGAATGCAGATGATACGGGCGTTCCCATCATTCCCAGCGAGTGTGCCTCTAAAACTGATACCGCCGCAGGCCCCCATCCACGGGGATCACTGTCCCCGTGATGTACCTTGCGACAGGTGACGCCAGAAACACCGCGAGCGCTGCCAGATCCTCCGGCTCGCCCCAATAGCCGACCGGGATCTCCTCTTCCGCAAACCGCTCGCGATAGTCGGGTGCGTAGTTGCGGCGGATCTGTTCGCTCATGATGCGGCCGGGCGGGATACAGTTGATGGTGATGCCGTGCTCGCCGATCTCGCGCGACAGGCCCTTGGCCCAGGCGTGTACGGCGGCCTTGGCAGCGAAGGCGGCGTTGAGGCCTTCCGGCTCGGACTTGCCGGTGATGTTGACGATGCGGCCCCATTTGCGCGCGATCATCTGCGGCAGCAGGGCATGCGCGATGCGGCGGTAGCTGGTGAAGTTCAGCGCGATCGCCTCGTCCCATTTGCTGTCGGGCGCATCGACGGGGAGGGGACGGCTGCCGCCGGCATTGTTGATGAGGATGTCGACATGGCCGAGCTCCTTCACCGCGAAGGCCGCGATCCGCTCCGCCGCGTCCTTCGCCATGACGTCCTGCTCGAGCGGCGTGATCAGTCCGCCACCGACCTCCTTCACCAGCTCTGCAAGCAGGTCGGTGCGCCGCGCCACGCCGACGACGCGCACGCCTTCGGCGGCCAGGCCCTTGGCGATGGCACGGCCGATGCCGATGCTCGCGCCGGTGACGACTGCGGTTTTCGATTTGAGCCCGAGGTCCATGGTCGCACGCTCTCTTGGTTGTTTTCTTGCTTGTTGCTGCTCGTTCCCGTCCCGTCCCGCTCGGGGCGATTTGCCCGACCGGGACGAGCAGTGGTAACCAAGAGCCTTGACCAAGGACAAGAGCCTTGGCGAAGGAAACAGCAAAAAGAAAAGGCGTTGAGCGATGGTCTGGGATCCGCAGCAATATCTGAAATTCTCCGGCCATCGGCTCCGGCCTGCTGTGGACCTCCTGATGCGGATCCCGGATTTTGGCCCGCGCACGATTGCCGATCTCGGCGCGGGCGCCGGCAACGTGACGAAGCTGATCAAGGAGCGATGGCCGGAGGCGAGCGTAACAGGCGTCGAAGGCTCGGCCGAGATGGTCGCCGCCGGCCGCAAGGCTGCGCCCGAGGTGGAATGGTCACATGAGGATCTCGGCCATTGGCGCCCCGGCAGGCAATACGACTTGATCTATTCCAATGCCGCACTGCACTGGTTGCCCAATCATGCGGCACTGTTTCCCTCGGTGATGGAGAAGGTGAAGCCTAGCGGCATGCTTGCGGTGCAGATGCCGCGCAACTTCCTGGCGCCGTCGCATGTGCTGATCGGCGAGACCGCGCTCGACGGTCCGTGGCGCTCCAAGGTCGAGCACCTCGTCACGCCGCCGCCGGTCGAGGGGCCGGCCTGTTATCATGATCTTCTCGCGCCGATGTCGGCCAATATCGACATCTGGGAGACCGAATATCTGCAGGTGCTCGAAGGCGAGAACCCGGTCAAGGAATGGACCAAGGGGACTTGGCTGACGCGCTATCTCGACGTGCTGGAGGGAGACGAGAAGGTCGCATTTGAAGCCGCCTATGGCGCGCGCGTGGCGAAGGCCTATCCGAAGAATGCGGCGGGGCAGACCCTGTTCCCGTTCCGCCGTCTGTTCATGGTCGCCCAGCGCAAGGATTGATGCGCTGCCGCAATGCGGCATAAGCGCTCGTTCCCCGGGACGGGTGCGGGTGCGAGGTTGCGTTAACAGCGCTCGTCAAGATAACTTGGCTGCGGCAAATTGGGCTTAGGTCTAGTTGTTCGGCTCGCGGATTACTGCCACTACTCAAACCGGAAAAGAAAAAGGCACCCGGTTTGTCTGGGGTTGTTGGGGAGGTCTTCATGCGCAAACTGCTTCTCGCGGTCGCGGCGGCCGCGCTCGTTCTCGCTCCTGCCGTTGGCCAGGCTCAGACTCCGATCGTCATCAAGTTCAGCCACGTCGTCGCCAACGACACCCCGAAAGGCAAAGGCGCGCTGAAGTTCAAGGAGCTTGCGGAGAAATACACCGACGGCAAGGTCAAGGTCGAAGTGTACCCGAACTCCACGCTCTACAAGGACAAGGAGGAGATCGAGGCGCTGCAGCTCGGCTCCGTGCAGATGCTCGCTCCCTCCACCGCGAAGTTCGCGCCGCTCGGCGTCAAGGAGTTCGAAGCGCTCGACCTCCCCTGGCTGTTCAAGGATGACCAGACCTATGCGAATGCGATGAAGGGTACGGTCGGCAAGTGGCTGTTCCAGAAGCTGGAGGCCAAGGGCATCACCGGGCTCGCCTATTGGGACAATGGTTTCCACATGGTCTCCTCTAATCGCCCGCTGATAAAGCCGACCGACTTCCAGGGCCTCAAGTTCCGCATCTCCGGCTCGAAGGTCGCCGACCAGTATTTCCGCCTTGTCGGCTCGATCCCGCAGATCATGGCGTTCTCCGAAGTCTATCAAGCTTTGCAGACCGGCGTGGTCGACGGCTGCGAGAACACCGCGTCCAACTATCTGACGCAGAAATTCTACGAGGTGCAGAAGGACATCACCGTGTCCTATCACGCGCATCTGCAATATGCCGTGATCGTCAATTCGAAGTTCTGGTCGGGCCTGCCACCCGACATTCGAACCCAGCTCGACAAGGCGATGGCGGACGCGACCGACTACACCAACCAGATCGCGCACCAGGAGAACGAAGACGCGCTGGTCGCGATCAAGAAGACCGGAAAGACCAATCTGCATTATCTGACCGATGCCGATCGCAAGGCGTGGCAGGAAGCGATGCAGCCGACGTATAAATGGGCAAAGGGGCGAGTCGGGCAGGAGGTGCTCGATCTCGTCGCCAAGGAACTCGACGTCAAGATGAACTGACGGCCGCGGCCCAATAAGAACAACACGAACGGTCGGGGGTGATCACACTCCCGGCCGTTTCGCATCAGAATGACGAGCCGATGCTGGGGGGACCAAGTTGCTGCGTGTGCTGAACCGTGTGCTCGACCATCTCGAGGAATGGCTGATCGCGACGATGATCGCGGCCGCGACGTCGCTCATCTTCGTTGCCGTGCTGCACCGTTACGGCGCCGGGCTGTCGATCGACATCGCCAAATGGGCGGAAGCCCGCAACCTGGCTTTCCTGGCCGTGCCGGCGCGCGCGACGTTCGTCTGGCTTGCGGCGCTCGACCTCTCCTGGGCGCAGGAGCTCTGCATCTACATGTTCATCTGGATGGCGAAGTTCGGCGCCGCTTACGGCGTGCGGACCGGCATCCATGTCGGCGTCGACGTGCTGGTCAACATCCTTCCCGGCGGATCGCGCCGGCGCGTCATCACCTTCGGTCTTCTATGCGGCGCGCTCTTCACCGCCATCGTTGCCTATTTCGGTGCCGCCTTCGTCGGCCAGATGTGGCAGACCGGCCAGCAGTCCAACGATCTGGAAGCCCCGATGTGGATGGTGTACCTCACCATTCCGCTCGGCTCCGGCTTGATGTGCTTCCGCTTCCTGCAGGTCGCCTGGTCGTTCTATCGCACCGGCGAACTGCCGCATCACGACATGGCCGGCGTCGAAGGCGTCGAGGTGGACCCGGTGCATCCGGCGCCGGTGACGCCGACCCAGGTGGTCCGGGACGAGCGCAGCCCGCTCGGCTGGATCCTGATGCTGCTGCCGGTGCTGATCGTCGCCATCTGCTTTGCGCATGCTGGCCACGTCATCACGCTGCCGCAGGGTCTGCGCGTCGTCGTCGTCTTCGCGCTCCTGCTCTCGTTGATGCTGACGGGCATGCCGATCTCGATCGCGCTCGGTCTCACCGTGCTCAGCTTCATGTTCACGCTGACCGACGTGCGAACCGAATCGGTGGCGCTGAAGCTGTTTACCGGCATCGAGAATTTCGAGATCATGGCGATCCCGTTCTTCATCCTCGCCGGCAATTTCCTGACCCATGGCGGGGTGGCGCGGCGGATGATCACCTTCGCAACCTCGCTGGTCGGCCATTGGTATGGCGGTCTGGCGCTGTCCGGGGTGGTCGCCTGCGCGTTGTTTGCCGCGATCTCCGGCTCCTCGCCGGCGACCGTGGTGGCGATCGGTTCGGTGATCCTGCCGGCGATGGTCGCGCAAGGGTTTCCGAAGCGGTTCGGCGCGGGCGTGATCACGACGTCGGGCTCGCTCGGAATTCTGATTCCGCCGTCGATCCCGATGGTGCTCTACGCCGTCTCGACCAACAGCTCGGTGGGCAAGCTGTTCATCGCGGGCATCATACCGGGGCTTGTGCTCGCGTTCCTGCTCGGGGCCACGACCTTCTATCGGGCCTGGCGCAACGACTATCCGCGGATGCCGAAGGCGACGTTCATGCAGCGCGTCGATGCGTTCCGCAAGTCGATCTGGGGCATCCTGCTGATCGTGATCGTGATCGGCGGCATCTACAGCGGCCTGTTCACGCCGACCGAGGCCGCCGCCGTCAGCGCGGTCTACGCCTTCATCGTCGCGGTGTTCATCTACAAGGACCTGAAGCTGCGGGACGTGCCGCGGGTGCTGCTGTCGTCGGCAAACCTCTCGGCGATGCTGCTCTACATCATCACCAACGCCGTGCTGTTCTCGTTCCTGATGACCTACGAGAACGTGCCGCAGGCGCTGGCGCAATGGATGATCGATCAGGGTCTGGGATGGATCGGCTTCCTGCTGCTGGTCAACCTGCTGCTGCTGGTGGCCGGCAATGTGATGGAGCCGTCCTCGATCATCCTGATCATGGCGCCGATCCTGTTTCCGGTCGCGGCCAAGCTCGGCATCGACCCCATTCATTTCGGCATCCTGATGACGGTCAACATGGAGGTGGGCCTGTGCCATCCGCCGGTCGGCCTCAATCTCTACGTGGCCTCGGGCATCGCCAAGATGGGAATCACCGAGCTCACGGTCGCGGTGTGGCCATGGCTGCTGACGATGCTGTGCTTCCTGGCGGTAGTGACCTATTGGCCCGGCCTGTCGCTGTGGCTGCCGCGATTGCTGGGGATGTAGAGAAGTAAGCGGCAGGAACGATGCACCCTCTCCCCTCGCGGGGGAGGGCGGGCGTCTGCGCTGCTCCCTCGACAATGGCAATCCACTATCAGATGCGCTTAGATGGTTCCAACCAGAGCAGGGAAGGAGCCAGCCGATGACCGAGATTTCCAGCGAGCCGAAGGACGCGACGCCGTCCGTCATCGCGCAGCAGGCGGCGATGCTGAACGCGCTGCCGTTTTCCGACAGGCGGGATTTCGACGATGCCGCGCGCGGCTTTCTCGGCACGATCGAGCACGCGAAGATATCAAATCCGCAGGGGCGGACGGTCTGGAGCCTCGAGCCCTACGGCTTCCTGTCGGCCGAACAGGCGCCGCCGACGGTCAATCCGAGCCTGTGGCGGCAGTCGCGGCTGAACATGCAGCATGGCCTGTTCGAGGTCGTGCCCGGCGTCTACCAGGTGCGCGGGCTCGACATCGCCAACATGACGCTGATCGAGGGCGACAACAGCGTCATCGTCGTCGACACCCTGACCTCGATCGAGGGGGCACGGGCTGCACTCGATCTCTACTTCAAGCACCGCGGCCTGAAGCCGGTTGCGGCCGTCATCTTCACGCACACCCACACCGACCATTGGGGCGGCGCGCGCGGCGTGCTGGAGGAGGATGCGCTGGCGACCGGCCGCGTGCCCATCATCGCGCCGAATCTGTTCATGGAGCATGCGGTCTCCGAGAACATCATTGCGGGACCGGCCATGCTGCGCCGGGCGCAGTATCAGTTCGGGCCGCTGCTCGCCAAGGGTCCGCGGGGGCAGGTCGATTGCGGGCTCGGCAAGTCGATGGCGGCAGGATCGGTTGCGCTGCTGCGCCCGACCGATCTGATCATGGCGACGGGCGATAAGCGCGTCATCGACGGCGTCGAATTCGAATTCCAAATGGCGCCGAACAGCGAAGCGCCGGCGGAGATGCACTTTTTCATCCCGCGCTACAAGCTGTTGAACCTCGCCGAGAACTGCACGCACAATTTCCACAATCTGCTGCCGTTCCGCGGTGCCGATGTGCGCGATGCGCTGGCGTGGTCGAAATATCTCGGCGAGGCATTGCAGCTCTGGGACGGCAAGGCGGAGGCGATGTGCGGCCAGCATCACTGGCCGGTGTGGGGACGCGAGCGCATCGGCACGATGATCCGCCAGCAGCGCGACCTCTACAAATTCGCGCACGACCAGACCATCCGCCTGATGAACCACGGTCTCACCGCGGCCGAGATCGCCGAGACCATCCGGCTGCCGAACAGCCTGGAAGGCGCCTGGCATGGACGTGGCTATTACGGCCACATCAGGCACAATGTGAAGGCGATCTACCAGAAATATCTCGGCTGGTATGACGCCAACCCCGTCAATCTCGATCCGTTGCCGCCGGTCGAGTCCGGCAGGAAATATGTCGAGTACATGGGCGGCGCGGACGCGATCCTGGCGCGGGCGCGCACCGATTTCGACAAGGGGGAGTTTCGCTTCGTTGCGCAGGCGCTCAGTCATCTTGTCTTCGCCGAACCTGATCATGCGGCGGCCCGCGGTTTGCTCGCCGACACGCTGGAGCAGCTCGGCTACGCCGCCGAGAGTGCGACCTGGCGCAATGCCTATCTGTTCGGTGCGCAGGAATTGCGCCAGGGCATGCCGAAGGTGCCGGCCCGACCGCCGATGCCGCGGGAGACGCTGGCGGCGCTGCGCACCTCCCAGCTCTGGGACGTGCTGGGCATTCGCCTCAACGGCCCCAAGGCGGAAGGCAAGCATATCGTCCTGAACTGGCGCTTTTCCGACACCGGCGAGAGCTTCGTGCTCAACCTCGAGAACTGCGCGCTCACGTATACCGAGGGCGTGCAGGCGGAAGGCGCCGACGCCAGCTTCACGCTTGCGCGCACCACGCTCGATGAGGTCATCGCGAAGCTGACGAGCTTCCCGGAGGCCGTCGCCGCCGGCAAGGTCAAGCTGTCGGGCAACCCGATGAAGCTTGCCGAACTGATGGGCCTGATGGACGAGTTTCCGCGGATGTTCGAGATCGTGGAGCCGAAGCGGGCGGTGGTGAAGTAGAAAACGCTGACCGCGCGTCATACTCCGCTGTCGTCCCGGGGCGCGCGTAGCGCGAACCCGGGACCCATAACCACAGGGAGAGGTTTAGGCGCGAGCTCTTAACTCCAAGCCTTCGCAAAACCAATGCTGCGGAGTATGGGTCCCGGATCGGCGCGCGCTTGTCCGGGACGACACTGTTGGTTGGTCTGCGATACCGTTGGATCGCAGCCCTTACTCCGCGCTGCTCACCAGCTTGATCCGCGGCGCCTTTTCCTCGGCGAGGCTGCGGTAGGCCGCGAGATAGTCCAGCGCCATGCGCCGCGCGGTGAAGCGCGTCTCGAACTGTTTGCGGATTGCGGCGCGGTCGAGCTGCGCGAGGCGGCCGACGACGCCGGCTGCGCTGAGCACGTCCTCGACCACGAAGCCGGTCAGGCCTTCGTCGATGATCTCAGGCACCGAGCCGCGGTTGAAGGCGACGACCGGCGTTCCGCACGCCATGGCCTCGATCATCACGAGGCCGAACGGCTCCGGCCAGTCGATCGGCAGCAGAAGCCCGAGCGCACCGCTGAGGAAATCCGATTTCTCGTGATCGCTGATCTCGCCGATGAAATCCACCAACGGATTGTTCTCGATCATCGGACGGATCAGCTCGTCGTAGTAATCCTGGTCGGCGCGATCGACCTTGGCCGCAATCTTCAGCGGAATGCCGCAATGGGACGCGATCTTGATGGCGCGGTCGACGCCCTTCTCGGGCGCGATGCGGCCGAGCACGGCGAGGTACTCCTGCTTCGCCGGCTTCGGCGTCAGCAGGTTCTCCGGCAGGCCGTGATAGATCGTCTGGACCCAGTTCGCCTGCGGCACCGGCCGCCTTTGCGCGTTCGAGATCGAGATGACCGGCATCTTGGAGAAGGTGTTGAAGACCGGCTGATGCTCCGGCAGATCGAGCCGGCCGTGCAGCGTGGTCAAGAACGGGGTCGGCTGCCGGTGGAACAGCGACCAGGGATAATAGTCGAGATGGAAGTGGAGAAAGTCGAACTCCTCGTCGTCACACTTTTGCCGCACGCGCTCCAGCAGCACCATGTGCAGCGCGTTGGGATCACGCACAGAACCGTCGAGGCGAAGCGCCTTCGGCCATAGCGCATCCAGCCTCGCCGATGTCTGCGAGTCACCGCTGGCGAATAGTGTCACGTCGTGACCTAAGGCTACCAATTCTTCCGTCAGCCAGTGCACCACCCGCTCGGTGCCGCCATAAAGCTTGGGTGGAACAGCCTCCGTCAACGGAGCTATCTGCGCGATGCGCATCTCACCATCTCCTCTGCGATCATGGAGTTAAAGCCCCCGCCGTGTCTCGGCACCGGCATGCCGAACTGGGAACGTTCTCGCATTTGCGAAGTTCCGTCCTTCGAACGTTACTTCTTCGACACACTGTGGCGTGGCCGCGATGATGCCATCACCTCTTCTCACATCGTCCGCATCTGCGTGTCGTGATCACTCGGCCGGGAACCGAGGCGAACTGGTCGATGTTCAGTCGATCAGCAACAAAGCAAAGACCAACATAACGGGGCGATAGCCATATGGATCATCTTTCTGGATACGCGCGCAGGCCATTTGCCTTTGTCTTGCGCTATCTTCGGATGCGAATGGCATCGCATGTCGTGATCCTGACCGCTGTCGTTGCAGCGGTTGCCTGCTCTGTAGGCACGCAGTATGGGGTGAAATCCCTGGTCGACGCCTTGTCTGCGGGCCCTTCGCAAGCCGGAGGCGTATGGCTGGCATTCATTCTGCTCATGTCACTCATCGCTGCCGACAATTTTCTCTGGCGCATCGCAAGCTGGACAGCGAGCTTCACCTTTGTTCGGGTCACGGGTGATTTACGGCGTGACATATTTCGTCATCTGACCGGTCACGCGCCGAGTTACTTCTCGGACCGGATGCCGGGAATGCTGACGAGCCGCATCACGGCGACATCGAACGCGGTGTTCACGGTCGAGAACATGTTCGTCTGGAATGTGTTGCCGCCTTGCATTGCCACAATTGCGGCAATCGCCTTGATTGGAACCGTCAGTCCCTATATGGCGCTCGGCCTGTCAGTGATCGCGGGCGGCATGGTGATCGCGATGTTCCACCTCGCCGCTGCCGGCAAGCCGCTTCACGATGATTTTGCCGACAAGGCCGCGGCGGTGGACGGCGAGATGATCGACGTCATCAGCAACATGCCGCTGGTCCGTGCCTTCTGCGGCATCGGCCACGAGCACGAGCGGTTCGACGCAACGGTGAACCGCGAGCTGACCGCGCGAAGCCGCAGCCTGCGTTATCTGGAAAAGCTGCGGCTGCTGCATGCCGCCGTGACGGTGCTTCTGACGATCGCGCTGATGGCCTGGGCCGTCACACTCTGGCAGAAGGGCGAAGCGACCACCGGCGACGTCGTGCTGGTCTGCACCCTCGGCATCTCCATCCTGAGTGCGACCCGCGATCTCGCGGTCGCGCTGGTCGACGTCACCCAGCATGTCGCACGGCTGACCGAGGCGATCGCCACGCTGCTGGTGCCCCACGAGCTGCGCGATCACCCCGAGGCCGAGCCGCTGGTGAAGAGCGGTGCGGCGATCGCATTCAACAACGTCACCTTCGGCTATCCCGGCGGCGACAAGATTTTCGAGCGCTTCAGCCTGCGACTACAGCCCGGCCAGCGCGTCGGCCTGGTCGGCCAGTCCGGCGGCGGTAAGTCCACGCTGTTCACGCTTCTGCAGCGCTTCTACGATGCCGACGAGGGCAGCATCACCGTCGACGGCCAGGATATCTCGATGGTGACCCAGCAGAGCCTGCGTGAGGCGATCTCCGTGGTGCCGCAGGACATCTCGCTGTTCCACCGCTCGATTCGCGAGAACATCCGCTATGGGCGCCCGAACGCGACCGACGACGAGGTGCTGCGCGCGGCGATCGCAGCGCGTTGCGATTTCGTCGAGAGCCTGCCCGAGGGTCTCGACACCATGGTCGGCGACCGCGGCGTCAAGATGTCCGGCGGCCAGCGCCAGCGCATCGCGATCGCGCGCGCCTTCCTGAAGGACGCGCCGATCCTGTTACTGGACGAGGCGACCGCTGCGCTCGACAGCGAGTCCGAGGAGGCGATCCGCGAAGCGTTGTCGCGCCTGATGCGCGGCCGCACCGTGATCGCGATTGCGCATCGGCTGGCAACGCTGCGCAATTTCGACCGCGTGTTGGTGCTCAGGAATGGTAAGATCATCGAAGACGGCTCGCCCGAACGCCTGATGCAGGGTCACGGGCCGTATCGTGAGCTGGTGACTCAGGAAATGAGCCGCCTCGCGCAAGCCGCCGCGTAAACCAACAGTCGCGTTCTCGAGTCGGTCGCGTTTCCAGGAACAAGCGCAGGGGAGCAGCTCATGTCGGCCGAAGCCGTAACCCAACTCGTCTCTGTGCCGCGGACCTCCGAGCAGGTCGCGGAGCAACCCTTCTACATTCCGATGACCGGGCCGTCGGCCCGGCCGCGGCGATCGCTCAAGCACGACGACATGTTCATCGTGCTCGACAGCCATGGCGACATCGGCGCCTCCGCCGGCGGGCCGGACGGTCTGTTCCACTACGACACGCGCTATCTGGCGCGGCTGGAGCTCGTGCTCGACGATCTCCAGCCGCTGCTGCTCGGCTCCAATCTGCGGGACGACAATTCGGCGCTGACCGTCGATCTGACCAATCCGGACATCTACCGTCAGGGCCGTCTCGTCTTCCAGAAGGATCTGTTGCACATCGTGCGCACGATCTTCCTTTGGCGTGGCACCGCCTATCAGCGCATCGGCGTGCAGAACCACGGCGACGGGCGGGCCAGCTTCGAGCTGACGTTGCTGTTCGACAACGATTTTGCCGATCTGTTCGAGGTTCGCGGCGAACGGCGCCCGCGCCGCGGGGCAGGCACGAGCAAGCTGCTCGGGCCGACCGACGTGCTGTTCGAATATCGCGGCCTCGATGACGTCGAGCGCACGACGGGCCTGCATTTCGATCCGCGTCCGACACGACTGTCGGTCAATGCCGCGACCTGGCAGCTCGAGCTGGATCCGCATGAATCGAAATCTCTGTTCGTGGCCGTGTCGTGCAACCGGCCGGCCGGCGAGAAGCCGGCGCGCTTCTTCCGGGGCCTGCTCGCCCATCGCCGCGAGATGCGCCAGTCCACGATGGGCGCTGCCAGCATCGAGACCTCCAACAACATCTTCAACGAGGTGCTGTGCCAGGCCATGGCCGACCTCAACATGCTGACGACGGAGACGCCGCAGGGGCGTTACCCCTATGCCGGCATTCCCTGGTACTCTACGACGTTCGGCCGCGACGGCCTGATCACCGCGCTGCAGATGCTGTGGGTCGATCCGCGCGTCGCCAAGGGCGTGCTCAGGCGCCTCGCACATTTCCAGGCCCAAGCGGCGGATCCGCTCGCCGATGCCGCGCCGGGCAAGATCCTGCATGAGATGCGCGGCGGCGAGATGGCGGCGCTGCGCGAGGTGCCGTTCGCGCAATATTACGGCAGCGTCGACTCGACCGCGCTATTCGTGCTGCTCGCAGGAAGCTATTTCGAACGCACCGGCGACGAGAAGACCCTGATGGAGCTGTGGCCGGCGATCGAGGCGGGGCTGGCCTGGATCGACGGTCCCGGCGATCCCGATCAGGACGGCTTCGTCGAATATCAGCGCGCGACCGAGAAGGGCCTCGCCAACCAGGGCTGGAAGGATTCGTATGACGCGATCTTCCACGCCGACGGCAAGCTCGCCGAGGGCAATATCGCGCTCGCCGAGGTCCAGGGCTATGTCTACGCCGCCAAGCAGCTCGCGGCGCGTTGCGCCTTGCGGCTCGGCAAGCCGGACCGCGTGCGCAAGCTCGAGGCCGACGCCAGGGCGCTGGCCGAGCGCTTCGAGAAGGCGTTCTGGTGCGAGGAGCTCGGCAGCTACGCGCTCGCCCTCGACGGCAAGAAACGGCCATGCAAGGTGCGGACCTCGAACGCCGGTCAGGTGCTGTTCAGCGGGATGATCCGCGACGACCGCGCCCGCCTCGTCGCCGCCGACCTGATGCGGCCGCATTTCTTTTCGGGCTGGGGTATCCGTACGGTCGCCGTCGGCGAGGTGCGCTACAACCCGATGTCCTATCATGACGGGTCGATCTGGCCGCACGACAACGCGCTGATCGCGCTCGGGCTCGCGCGCTACGGTCTCAAGCATTCGGTGGCGCATGTCTTCAAGGGACTGTTCGACGCGGCGACCTACATGGATCTGCGCCGGCTGCCCGAATTGTTCTGCGGCTTCCGGCGCGAGAAACGGCGCGGCCCGACGCTCTATCCGGTCGCCTGCGCGCCGCAGGCCTGGGCCAGCGCGACGCCGTTCACGCTGCTGGAAGCGGCGCTCGGCCTCGAGTTCGACGTGGCGCGCGGCGAGATTCGCCTGCGCAACCCGCATCTGCCGGCGTTCCTCAACGAGGTGATCCTGCGCGATCTGCGCCTCGGCGAATCCAGCGTCGATCTTCGCGTCAGTCGTCACGGCGACGACGTGGCGCTGGAGGTGTTGCGCACACGCGGCCAGATCCAGGTCTCGATCGTGCTGGCGCGCTAGCGGCGCGCAAGGAGGGTGTCATGCGTGCGATCCGAGCATTGCTACTGGGGGCGGCCTTCGTTGCGGGCCTTGCGATTGCGTCATCAGATGCCGCGGAGGATCAGCCCGTGAGCCAGACCGAGGCGAATGCGCCGGCGACGGGCCAGCCGCCGGCCTCGGCCGTTACGGTCACGCCGAAGGATGCGGCCCCTCCGCCGTCGGTGACCATCATCGGCGCGAGCGAGGCCCATGGCGTGCTCGGCCGCGACGTGCGCAGCGCCGCCGGCGAGGACATGGGCCGCATCGTCGACGTCATCGTCGATCGCACCGGCCATGTCCGCGCCGCGGCGATCGATTTCGGCGGGTTTCTCGGCGTCGGCAGCCGCAAGATCGTGGTGGATTGGAACGCGCTGCGCTTCGGCAAGATCGCCAACAAGAAGGACAGCATCACGCTGGAACTGACCAAGGCGCAGGTGGCGGCCGCGCCGGAATACAAGGAAGACACGCCGATCGTCGTGCTGGGCGCGTCCGGCAGCCTTCAACCGCTGCAAGCGATCCAGTGAGGTGCAGGGAGGGGTGACCGCCTGTGCTGTTGTCGAGGAAGCCGAACCATGCAGATCGCGAAGGCCGCGTTGAACAGGACGACGTCGCCGCGCCACCGGCCGCCGGCATTCCGGCGCCGTCGCGCCAGAGCTTGCGCGGCCTCGATTGGTTCATCTTCTTCCTCGCCGACGTGCAGACCGGATTCGGCCCCTTCATCGCGGTCTATCTCACCACCCAGAAATGGACCCAGGTCGAGATCGGTCTCGTGCTGTCGATCGGCGGCATCGTCGCCCTGATCGGGCAGATGCCGGGCGGCGCGATCATCGATGCCGCGAAATCGGAGCGCCTGGTCGCCGCCCTCGCCATCGCGACCATCGGGGCTTGCGCGCTGGCCTATGCCGCGATGCCGATCTTCCCCGTCGTGGTGGCCGCGGCCACCTTGCACGCGGCGGCGAGCTGCGTGCTGGGGCCGGCAATTGCGGCGATCAGCCTCGGCCTGGTCGGCCCGCTCGCGATCGGCGAGCGGCTCGGCCGCAACGCGCGCTTCGCCTCCCTCGGCAACGGCGTCGCGGCGGCGGTGATGGGTACCGCGGGCTATCTCCTGTCGAGCCGCTCGGTTTTCCTGGTCACCTTCCTGCTCGCGATTCCAACCCTGCTCGCGCTCTCGCGCATCCGCGAGAACGAGGTCGACATCAGGCGGTGTCACGGCGAGATGCCGCCTGAAGCGGCCGAGCGCGGCGACACCAATATCTGGCACTTGGTCCGGCAGCGTCCGCTGATCGTCTTCGCGCTCAGCGTGCTGCTGCTGCAGCTCGCGAACGCTTCGATGATGCCGTTGATGGCAAGCGCCGTGACGGCGCGGTCGGCCCAATGGGCGACGGTGCTCGTCGCCTTCTGCATCGTCGTCCCCCAGGCGATCGTGGCGCTGCTGTCGCCGGCGGTCGGCCGCAAGGCGCAGGCATGGGGCCGCCGGCCGCTGCTGCTGATCGGGTTCGGCGCTCTGGCGATTCGCGGCCTGTTGTTTGCGACCGTGCGCGATCCGTATCTGCTGGTCGCGGTCCAGCTGTTCGACGGCATCACGGCTGCGGTGTTCGCGGTCATGATCCCGCTGATCGTCGCCGACGTTGCTTTCGGCAGCGGACATTTCAACCTGGCACAGGGCATCGTCGGTACTGCGACCGGCATCGGCGCGTCGCTGAGCACGGTGCTCGGCGGCTATGTCAGCGACAAGTTCGGCAACGCGACCGCCTTCATCGGGTTGTCCGGCGTTGCCGCGACCGGGCTCCTGCTGATTCTCTTCGTGATGCCGGAGACGCGGCGCACGGTGCGATAGCCGCAAAAGAAAAAGCCGGCCGAAGCGAGTTCGGCCGGCCAAGTCACGGGGGAGAAACCGATCAGGCGTCGAGATGCTGCAGGCGCTGGCGATTGCGCAGCACGATCTGGCGGGCGCCTGAGAAACCGAGAATGCCCTGGGCGTGAAGCTGCGACAGCGCGCGCGACACGGTTTCGAGCGTAAGGCCGAGATAGTCGCCGATGTCGCGGCGGCACATCGGCAGGGCCATCATGCCGGCAACGGCGAGGCGACGGTCCATTTCGAGCAGGAAGGTCGCAACGCGCTCCATCGCGGTCTTGCGACCCAGCAGCAGCATGTGGTCCTCGGCATGGCGCAGCTCGGAGGCGGTCATCGCCCAGAGCTTGCGGGCGACCTGGACGTCAGTGCCGGCGGCCTTCTCGAGGCTGGCGCGCTTCACGAGACGGACGGTGGTGTCGATGATGGCTTCGGCTGCAAGGCGGTGAGCAGGACCGGATTCGAGGCCGAACACGTCGCCGGGAAGATGGAAGGCGCCGATCTGGCGGCGGCCGTCGGAGAGCAGCTTGTAGCTGCTCACTGCACCCGACACGACCTGGTAGACATACTCGGCCGGCTCGTCTTCGCCGTAGATCTCCTCGTCCTTGCGGTAGGAGAATTCGGTGGCGACCAGACCGACGTGGCCGGTGATGGCGCCGAACTGGTCGGTGACGGGATGGGCAGGGGCAATCTTGCCAACAATCTGGGTGTTGATCGCCTGGGTGTTGATCGTCTGGGTCAGCATCTGCGCCATCTCCGTTGTGATGACGCTTTGGTACGCGGTATCGGGGGCTTCGAAAATTTCGAGCGATATCTTAAGGGGGTCGCCTTACGTAGATGTCCGGAGGTGATCTTCCGGTCCGGATCCGCTCGGCCGCGCGCGTTGAATGCGTCCCGCGACCTTCATAAAAACCAAGTTTTATCAAATAATTAGCTGGGGCGATCCTGGATGGCCCGGCGGATGCGCTTGACCAGATTTTCGTCCAGGAGCGGCTTCAAGACCACGTCCTTGACGCCAGCTGCGGCAGCCCGGGCCGAAATGTTTTCGTCCGGATAGCCGGTGATCAGGATCACGGGTGTGCCGCGATCGGCCTGGCGCAGGCGGCTGGCCAGCTCGATGCCGTTGATGTCGGGCATCTTGTAGTCGATGACGTAGCAGTCCGCTCCGCGCGCGCCGCCCGCATTGAGCAGCGCGGTGCCGCTCCTGAAAGTCCGCACGGCAAAGCCGTCGGTTTCCAGCAGAAACCGCAGGGAGCCCAGAACGGCGGCATCATCATCGACCACATAGACGGTGGGGAGCGCTGAGGACGACGGCCGCTCATGATGTGAACCGACCTCGATCATACCACTTGGCTAGCACAGCGCCCGGGAGCGGCCTTGACCTGCCTCAATTCGATTTGCCCAAAACCGATTGGGCGCAAAACCGATCGACCTCTCAGTCGTTGAGCATGCCGGCGCGCATCGCCAGCCGGACCAGCTCCGACAGGCTGTTGGCCTGCATCTTGGTCATGACGTTGGCCCGATAGACCTCGATGGTGCGCGGGCTGATGTCGTATTCGCGGGCGATCAGCTTGTTGGACAGGCCTGCGACCAGCCCTTCCATGACCTGGCGCTCCCGGGGGCTCAAGGAGGCCACCCGGGCGGCGATGTCCTGCGCGACGGCCTCGCTCTTGGCGGCGGGCTCGGCCTGGCGGATCGCGGATTCGATCATGGCGGTGAGGCGGTCGTCATCGAACGGCTTTTCCAGAAAGTCGACGGCCCCGAGCTTCATGGCCTCGACCGCGAGCGGCACGTCGCCGTGGCCGGTCATGATCAGGATCGGAAACGGGCTTTGCTGCGCCTTCATCCGCTTGAGCAGCTCGATTCCGTCGAGTCCCGGCATGCGCACGTCGGAGACGACGCAACCGAAGCCGAGGCCGGGCAGGGCGTCGATGAAGCTCTGCGCATTGTCGAACAACGTGACGCCGAAGCCGCTGGAATCGAGCAGGAAATTCAGCGAATCCCGCATCGCCGCGTCGTCGTCGATGACGTAGACATGTCCCTTGGTCGTCATGAATTGGTTCTCGTCGGTCAGTTCTCGTCGGTCGCCGGCAAAGTGAAGCGGAATGTCGCGCCGCCCGATGCATTGTTCTCGGCCCACATGCGCCCGCCGTGAGCCTCGATGATCGAGCGGCTGATGGACAATCCCACGCCCATGCCGGTTTCCTTGGTGGTGAAGAAGGTTTGAAACAGGTTCGGAATGATGTCGTCCTGGAAGCCGGAGCCGGTGTCCGACACTTCCACCTCGATCATGTCGTCGGCGACACGGGTGTTGGCGACGACGAGCTCGCGGCGCGGCGATTGCGCCATCGCCTCCAGCGCGTTGCGGAACAGATTGACCAGCACCTGCTGGATCTGCACCCGGTCGGCGAGGACGAGGTCTGCGTCGGGATCGAGGCTGAAGCGAAGCTGCACGTTCTGCTCACGCGCGCCGGCGAGCCCGAGCGCGCCGGCTTCCTCGATTAGCTTGGACAGGCTCTCGACCCGCTTCTCCGATTCGCCGCGGGAGACGAAGTCGCGCAGGCGCCGGATGATCTGGCCGGCGCGCAAGGCCTGCTCCGCCGCGCGATCCAGCGCGCTCTCGATCTTCGGCGTGTTCGCGTCCGTGCTGCCGGCGAGCAGCCGCCGCGAGCCCTTCATGTAGTTGCTGATCGCGGCCAGCGGCTGGTTGAGCTCGTGGGCGAGCGCGGAGGCCATCTCGCCCATCGCGGTCAGCCGCGAGACGTGGACGAGCTCGGACTGCAATTCCTGGAGCCGGGCCTGGGTCTGCTGGTGCTCGGTGAGATCGCGCACGAAGCCCGTGAAATAGGGCTCGCCGCCGGATTCCATCTCGCCGATCGACAGGTGCATTGGAAAAGTCGTGCCGTCGCGGCGCTTGCCGGTGACGATACGGCCGATGCCGATGATGTGCGGATCGTTGGTGGTGCGGTAGCGGTCGATGTAGCCGTCGTGGCGGGTGCGATCCGGCTCCGGCATCAGAATGTTGACATTCTGCCCGATCGCCTCGTGCTCGGACCAGCCGAACAGGCGCTCCGCGGCCGTGCTGAAAAGCTGCATGATGCCGTGGCCGTCGATCACGATCATGGCGTCGGGAATGGTGTGGAGAATGGAGCGGAGGTGGGTTTCACGGGTGCGTAGTGCCTCCTCGACCTGCTTCTCCTCGTCGATGTCGAGAAAGATGCCGCTGAGATGACGGGCCGCGCCGGCTTCGTCCCTGATGAGCCCGGCTCGGGCGCGGATCCACTGCCCGTTGCCGGAGGCGTTCGCCACCCTGAAAGATACGTCGAAGCTGCCACCACGCTCGGAGACGCGCTTGACCGCGCTCTCGACCCGCTCCCTGTCCGCAGGTTGAAGGCGCGACAGGAAGAGCTCGTAGCTCGCCGGCTGACCGGGCTCAACGCCGAGCAAAACCCTGGCGGTGTCGGACCAGTCCAACTCCTGTGTCGCGAGATCGAGATCCCAGGTGCCGACGCCAAACCCTTCGATCCGAACGCGAAAACGCTCGCCCCGACCATCGTCATGCAGGTGCGTTACGCGGGTCGGCGACAAATCATGCTCCTATCCTGATGCGGTGGCTCCGGACGCGGTTACCGCTCCCCTAATGTCGCTCAAGGCCGGGCCGGTGGCAAGTTCCGTCGCTTGCGGATTGACGGCAAGCCGGGCACCGGCGGCCTCCTTGATCTATCTCATCCCCAAGTGCGGAGGCCGGCGTAGATTTCACCAAGGTTTCTGCACTGGAGAATTCCAATGACATACGCGACGGTGATGGTCAGCCTGGCGCTCGATCAGTTCAACGAGGCGCGTCTTCAGGTTGCCGGTGAGCTCGCCGAGCGATTCGAGGCGGCCATCGTCGGGGTCGCCGCGGCACAGTTCGCACCGCCGCTCTATTTCACCGACGGCGCCGAGGCGCAAGCGCTGATCGACGAGGGCGAAGCCTCGGTCAAGCGGCGGCTGGCCGGCCTCGAGGCGCAATTCCGGGCCGCGACCAGGAATCGCGGCGGGCATGCGGAGTGGCGCAGTGCCATGGACTTTCCGGCGCGATTCGCTCTGGCGCAGGCGCGCTGCGCCGACATCGTCGTCAGCGGCGGACAGAGCCCGGCCTTCTCCGATGCGTTCGCGCTCGCAAGCCCCAAGGATCTGGTGATGCAGGCCGGCCGGCCGCTTCTGGTCGTCCCGGACCGGGTCAACTGGCTCGACCTGCGCAGCGTGCTCGTGGCGTGGAAGGACACGCCGGAAGCGCGGCGGGCGGTGGCCGATGCGCTGCCGATGCTGCGCAAGGCGAAGGACGTCACCATCGCCGCCGTTCCCGAGCGCGACGAGGATCGTGCGATCGTGACGGCAGGCGTCACCGACGTTGCCGCCTGGCTCGCCCGCCACGGTGTCACCGCGACGGCGCGCATCTGCGAAGGCGCCCGGAACGAGAGCGCCGCCGCGCAACTGGAGAAAGTCGCCGGCGACGTCGATGCCGGCCTGATCGTGGCGGGCGCCTATGGTCATTCGAGATTTCGTGAGCTGATCCTGGGAGGCGTCACCCAGTATCTGGTCACACAGACTGCCCGCAGCGTGCTGCTGTCGCACTGACGGCCGGCCGGAATCGAATTGAGGAGGACGCGCCGTGTACAAATTTCTCGAACAGACCGTCGACGGCTACATGACGCGCAACGTCAAAGCGGTGCAGCGTGACCGTGACCTGCTCGAGCTCAGCGAGATGTTCGAGACCGACGATTTCAACTCCTATCCGGTCGAGGACGACGGGCAGGTGGTCGGCATCGTCACCAAGTTCGACATCCTGAAGTGCTTCGCCTTCACGCCGAGCCAGATGCTGCCTCGCTATCACGACCTGATGAGCCGCAAGGTCGGCGACGTCATGACGCCCGAGTTCATCTATGTCAGCCCCGACACGCGCCTAACGCGCGTGCTCCAGATCATGGTCGAGCATCGCATCAGGAGCATCATCGTGCTCGACAGCGCGCAGAAGCTGGTCGGAATCATCGCCCGCGAGGACGTCATCGCGGCACTGAAGGCGACCGCGCGCGACTGAGGGACCATCCCTGATCGAGAGTTCATTGGCGCCTCCGTGATTGTACGGAGGCGTTCCGCTTGTGCGTCACGTTCGACCGTCCTGCCTGTGCGCCGAGAATTTGCAGGAAACCGACGAGATATTCGGCGGTCACGGCGAACTTAAGTGCCGTTCTTGATTTCAATCAATTCCCGGTGAGGGTGAATGTGGTTCTTGGCGCTGTGTTCTTTCAGAGAGAATCCGCATGAGCCAGCCCTCCATTTCCAAATCCATGACCATCGGTGAAAGCGGCTTGGCTGTCGTGTTCGCAGTCACCGCTTTCCTCTGCGTGATCGCTTCGGCCAAGGCGCTGGATGCGCCCTTCGCCTTCCATGCCGCGCTCAGCGCGGCGGCGAGCCTTGCCGCGGTGTTCGTCATCGTCAACCGCTACCTCGATCGCCCGGCGGCGCTGCCGGCGCAGGAGATCAACGGCCGCCCCAACTACAATATGGGCCCGATCAAGTTCTCCTCCTTCATGGCCATGTTCTGGGGCATTGCCGGCTTCCTCGTCGGCCTCATCATCGCCTCGCAGCTGGCCTGGCCCGCGCTGAATTTCGATCTGCCCTGGATCCAGTTCGGCCGCCTGCGGCCGCTGCACACCTCCGCCGTGATCTTCGCCTTCGGCGGCAACGTGCTGATCGCGACCTCCTTCTACGTGGTGCAGAAGTCCTGCCGCGCGCGCCTCGCCGGTGATCTCGCCCCGTGGTTCGTCGTGGTGGGCTACAATTTCTTCATTCTGATCGCCGGCACCGGCTATCTGCTCGGTGTCACCCAGTCGAAGGAATATGCCGAGCCGGAATGGTACGCCGATCTGTGGCTGACCATCGTCTGGGTCGCCTATCTGCTCGTCTTCCTTGCCACCATCATCAAGCGCAAGGAGCCGCATATCTTCGTCGCGAACTGGTTCTATCTCGCGTTCATCGTGACGATCGCGGTGCTGCATCTCGGCAACAATCCGGCGCTTCCCGTCTCGGTGTTCGGCTCGAAATCGTACATCGTCTGGGGCGGCATCCAGGACGCGATGGTGCAGTGGTGGTACGGCCATAACGCGGTCGGATTCTTCCTGACCGCCGGCTTCCTCGCCATCATGTACTACTTCATTCCGAAGCGCGCCGAGCGGCCGATCTACTCCTACCGGCTGTCGATCATCCATTTCTGGGCGCTGATCTTCCTCTACATCTGGGCCGGCCCGCACCATCTGCACTACACGGCGCTGCCGGACTGGACGCAGACCCTCGGCATGACCTTCTCGATCATGCTGTGGATGCCCTCCTGGGGCGGCATGATCAACGGCCTGATGACGCTGTCGGGTGCCTGGGACAAGCTGCGCACCGACCCCGTGCTGCGCATGCTGGTGGTCTCCGTCGCCTTCTACGGCATGTCGACCTTCGAAGGCCCGATGATGTCGATCAAGGTGGTCAACTCGCTCAGCCACTATACCGACTGGACCATCGGCCACGTGCATTCCGGCGCGCTCGGCTGGGTCGGCTTCGTCTCCTTCGGCGCGCTCTACTGCCTGGTGCCGTGGGCCTGGAACCGCAAGGGCCTCTACAGCCTGAAGCTCGTCAACTGGCACTTCTGGGTCGCGACCCTCGGCATCGTCCTCTACATCTCGGCGATGTGGGTGTCCGGCATCCTGCAGGGCCTGATGTGGCGCGCCTACACCTCGCTCGGCTTCCTCGAATATTCCTTCATCGAAACCGTCGAGGCGATGCATCCCTTCTACATCATCCGCGCGGCCGGCGGCGGCCTGTTCCTGATCGGCGCGCTGATCATGGCCTACAATCTCTGGATGACGGTTCGCGTCGGCGAGGCGGAAGTCCAGATGCCCGTCGCTCTTCAGCCGGCGGAATGAGGAGCAAAAGCAATGTCGTTCTGGACACGCCACCAAGTCTTCGAAAAGAACTCGATCATCCTGGTCGTCGGCATCCTGCTGGTGATCGCGATCGGCGGTCTCGTCGAGATCACCCCGCTGTTCTACCTCAAGAGCACGATCGAGAAGGTCGACGGGGTCAGGCCCTACACGCCGCTGGAACTCGCCGGACGCAACGTCTACGTCCGCGAAGGCTGCTATCTCTGCCACTCGCAGATGATCCGGCCCCTGCGCGACGAGGTCGAGCGCTACGGCCACTTCTCGCTCGCCGCCGAGAGCATGTTCGACCACCCGTTCCAGTGGGGCTCCAAGCGCACCGGTCCTGATCTCGCCCGCGTCGGCGCCAAGTACTCCGACGACTGGCACGTGACCCATCTGACCAACCCGCGCGCAATCGTGCCGCAGTCGGTGATGCCCGGCTATCCGTTCCTCAGCCAGAACGAGGTCGATCCCGACGCGATAGCCGACCACATGCGCACGCTGCGGACCGTCGGTGTGCCCTACACGGACGACCAGATCGCCAGCGCCAGCGCCGATCTGAAGGCCCAGGCCGATCCGGAGAATGCCGGCACCGACGCCTTCAACAAGCGCTACGCCAAGGCCGTCGTGCGCAATTTCGACGGCAAGACCGGGACGCCGACCGAGATGGACGCGCTGATCGCGTATCTGCAGATGCTCGGCACGCTGGTCGACTTCAAGATCTACAACGAGAAAGCCAATCTTCGCTGAGAAGGCATCAACGATGAAAGCCATCCTGACACTCGACAATCTCGCATCCAGTCTCGTGACCACGATCTGGACGCCGGTGTTCGTCGCGATCTTTCTCGCGATCATCGCCTACGCATTTTGGCCCCGTAACAAGGCTGCGTTCGACGAAGCAGCGCACCTGCCGTTGCGGGAGGAGTAGAGAACCATGACCGACCATTCTAGCGACATCGATTCCGTCTCCGGCAAGTCCACCACCGGCCACGAGTGGGATGGCATCAAGGAGCTCAACACGCCGCTGCCGCGCTGGTGGGTGATCACCTTCTACCTCACCATCGTCTGGGCGATCGGCTACTGGGTCGTCTATCCGGCCTGGCCGCTGATCTCCAGCAACACCACGGGCATGTTCGGCTATTCCTCGCGCGCCGACGTCGCGGTCGAGCTTGCCAATCTCGAGAAGATCCGCGGCGACAAGATGGCGGCGCTGGGGACTGCCTCGCTCGCCGACATCGAGAAGGACCCGGCCTTGCTGGCGCTTGCCCGCGCCAAGGGCAAGACCGTGTTCGGCGACAATTGCGCGCCCTGCCACGGCTCCGGCGGCGCCGGCGCCAAAGGGTATCCGAACCTGAACGACGACGACTGGCTGTGGGGCGGCACGCTCGACCAGATCATGCAGACCATCCAGTTCGGCGCGCGTTCCGGTCACGCCAAGACCCATGAAGGCCAGATGCTCGCCTTCGGCAAGGACGGCGTGCTGAAGCCGGACGAGATCGTCACGGTCGCCAACTACGTGCGATCGCTGTCGGGCCTGTCGACCCGCAACGGCTTCGACGCCGCCAAGGGCGAGAAGATCTTTGCCGAGAATTGCGTTGCCTGCCACGGCGACGGCGGCAAGGGCAACCAGGAAATGGGCGCCCCGAACCTGACCGACAAGATCTGGCTCTACGGCTCGGACGAAGCGACCCTGATCGAGACCATCAGCCAGGGCCGCGCCGGCGTGATGCCGGCCTGGGAAGGGCGGCTCGACCCCGCCACCATCAAGGCGATGGCGGTCTACGTCCACTCGCTGGGCGGTGGAAAATAAGGGAGCTGCGGCTCAAAGGTTCGGACGGGGGTGAACAAAAGTGCCCCCGTTTGAGCTGGATCAACTGACGCGGCGATGTCGGGTCTAGGTTTAATCGCACCTCTTTTAGAAGTTCCAGGCGATGAACAAGACCGTCAACCCGAACGAACTGAAGCCCGCGGACGACGTCGGCCCGCTCTATGCGGCCCGCAAGAAAGTCTACCCCCAGAGCGTCTCTGGCACGTTCCGCCGGATCAAATGGGGCCTGATGGCGGTCTGTCTCGGCGTCTACTACTTCCTGCCGTTCGTGCGCTGGAACCGCGGCCTCGGCGCGCCCAGCCAGGCGGTGCTGATCGATCTTCCCAACAGCCGCTTCTACTTCTTCTTCATCGAGCTGTGGCCGCAGGAGGTCTACTATTTCACCGGCCTGTTGATCGTGGCCGCGGTGGCGCTGTTCCTGATGAACTCGGTCGGCGGCCGCATCTGGTGCGGCTATCTCTGTCCGCAGACGGTGTGGACCGACGTGTTCTATGCCGTCGAGCGCCTGATCGAGGGTGACCGCCGCGAGCGGATGAAGAAGGACAAATCGTCCGATCCGCTGAAGCTCGAGCGGATCTCCGAGATCGTGCTCAAGCATTCGATCTGGCTCATGATCGCCTGGTGGACCGGCGGCGCCTGGGTGCTCTACTTCAACGACGCGCCGACCCTGGTGAAGGAGCTCGTCACCTTCCAGGGGCCGATGATCGCCTATATCTGGATCGGCATCCTCACCGCGACGACCTATGTGCTCGCCGGCTACATGCGCGAGCAGGTCTGCACCTATATGTGCCCGTGGCCGCGCATCCAGGCCGCGCTCACCGACGAATGGGCGCTCAACGTCACCTATCGCTACGACCGCGGCGAGAAGCGTACCTCGGTCAAGAAGGCCGCCGAGCTGCGCGCGCTCGGCCAGCAGGTCGGCGACTGCGTCGATTGCTACCAATGCGTCGCGGTCTGCCCGACCGGGATCGACATCCGCAACGGACCGCAGATGGAATGCATCCAGTGCGGCCTCTGCATCGACGCTTGCGACAACGTCATGGCCAAGATCGGCCGGCCGAAGCGGCTGATCGGCTACGACAACGACATCAACATCCACCGCCGCCAGGAAGGCAAGGCGCCGATCTACCGGATCGTCCGTCCCCGCACCATCGTCTACAGCGCGATCATCGCCGCGATCGGTGGCTTCATGGTCTACATGCTCGCGACCCGCAGCCTGCTCGACGTCAACGTGCTGCATGACCGCAACCCCGTCGCGGTCAAGCTCAGCGACGGCTCGATCCGCAACGCCTACACGGTTCGGCTGCTGAACAAGAGCGGCTACGACCGTGCCATCGCCATCGACGTGGAGGGGCCGGTCAATCCGACGATGCACGTCGTCGGCGCCGACTCGGTGACGCCTGATAGGCCGATCATCGTGATCCCGCGCGACTCCACCAGCGAGCTGCGGCTGCTGGTCACCGCGCCAGCCGAAAACAATCCGGAGAAGTCGATTCCGGTCCGCTTCCACGTCATGGACATCGGGCTGGGCGTCGCCGCGAGCGCCACCGACAATTTCGTCGCGCCGTAAGTTCAGGAGACCGTCATGTCATCCAAGCCGCTGACCGGAACCAAGGTCTTCCTGATGCTGCTCGCCTTCTTCGGCCTCGTGATCGGCGTCAACGTCACGATGATGAAGCTCGCGATCGCGACGCTGCCCGGCACCGACGTCGACAGTCCCTATGCGGCGGGCCTGACCTACGATCGCGAGATCTCCGCGGCGCATGACCAGGCCGCGCGCAAATGGAAGGTCACCGCCCATATCGAGCGCCGCAACGACGGCGGCGCGGTGGTCCAGGTCGAAGCGCGCGATGCCGGCGGCCAGCCGATCTCCGGGCTGAAATTCAGCGGGCACCTGGAGCGGCCGACCGACAAGCGCGCCGATCTCGCCGTCGAGCTCAACGAGGCCGGAATCGGCCTCTATCGGGGCGATGCCGCATCCGTCGCGCCGGGCCAGTGGGACCTGGTGATCGAGGGCGAGGCGCGAGGGACGCGGGTTTTCATGTCGCGCAACCGCGTGATCCTGAACTGAAGGATTTTGTCATGCAGGTCACGCGCGATTTCTCTCATTATGTTCGCGAGGCGGGCGAGGGCGTCCAGCACATCGATCTCGCGGTCGAAGGCGTTCACTGCGCCGGCTGCATGGCCAAGATCGAACGCGGCCTGTCCGCCATTCCCGACGTCACGCTGGCGCGCGTGAACCTGACCGACCGCCGCGTCGCGCTGGAGTGGAAGGCAGGTACGCTCGACCCCGGCCGCTTCATCGACAGGCTCGAAGAGCTCGGCTACAAGGCCTATCCGTTCGAAACCGAAAGTGCCGAAGTGGCGGAGGTCGCCGAATCGCGCTTCCTGCTGCGCTGCCTCGGTGTCGCCGCGTTCGCCACCATGAACGTGATGATGCTGTCGATCCCGGTGTGGTCGGGCAACGTCTCCGACATGCTGCCCGAGCAGCGCGACTTCTTCCACTGGCTCTCGGCGCTGATCGCGCTGCCGGCGGCGGCCTATGCCGGCCAGCCGTTCTTCCGTTCGGCCTGGCGCGCGCTGTCGGCGAAGACGACCAACATGGACGTGCCGATCTCGATCGGCGTAATTCTCGCGCTCGGCATGTCCGTGGTCGAGACATTCCACCACGCCGAGCATGCCTATTTCGACGCGGCGATCATGCTGCTGACCTTCCTGCTTGTCGGTCGCTTCCTCGACCAGAACATGCGGCGGCGGACCCGCGCCGTCGCCGGCAATCTCGCCGCGCTCAAGGCGGAGACGGCGGCCAAGTTCGTCGGTCCTGACGAGATCTCGCAGGTGCCGGTGGCTGCGATCAATCCCGGCGACATCGTGCTGCTCAGGCCCGGCGAGCGCTGCGCCGTCGACGGCACTGTGATCGAGGGGCGTTCGGAGATCGACCAGAGCCTGATCACCGGCGAGACGCTCTACGTCACGGCCGAGCAGGGCACGGCGGTTTATGCGGGCTCCATGAACATCTCCGGCACGCTGCGGGTGCGCGTTTCGGCCGCGTCCGAGGCGACGCTGCTCGCCGAGATCACGCGGCTGCTCGACAACGCGCTCCAGGCGCGCTCGCGCTATATGCGCCTCGCCGACCGTGCCTCGCGCCTCTATGCGCCGGTGGTGCATGCGACCGCGCTGCTGACCATCCTGGGCTGGGTCATCGCCGGCGCGGCCTGGCACGATGCGATCGTCACGGGCGTCGCGGTGTTGATCATCACCTGTCCCTGCGCGCTGGGCCTTGCCATTCCGACCGTGCAGACCATCGCCTCCGGCGCGATGTTCAAGTCCGGCGTGCTGCTGAATTCCGGCGACGCAATCGAGCGGTTGGCCGAGGCGGATCATGTCATCTTCGACAAGACCGGCACGCTGACGCTGCCCGATCTCGAGGTGATGAACGCCGCCAGCATTCCCGCTGACATCTTCGAGCTGGCCGGCCGGCTCGCACTGTCGAGCCATCATCCGGTTGCGGCCGCGGTGGCGCAGGCTGCCGGCGCCAAATCGCCGGTTGTCGGTGCGATCGAAGAGGCCGGGCAGGGCGTCCGTGCGACCGTGGACGGCGTCGAGCTCCGTCTTGGCCGCCCGTCCTTCTGCGGTGCGGAGGCGCTGATCGGCAGCACTATCGTCGATCCCGAAGCCTCCATCGTCGCGTTCAGCAGGGGCAGCGACCGGTTCGTCCTTTCGGTCCGCCAGGGCCTGCGGCCGGATGCACAGGCCGTGATTGCGGCGCTGAAGGCGCGCAACGTCGGCATCGAGATTCTCTCGGGCGACCGCGAGCCGGCCGTGAAGGCGGCGGCCAAGGCGCTTGAAATTCCGGAATGGCGCGCCGGCGTCACGCCGGCCGACAAGATCGCGCGGATCGAGCAATTGAAGCAGCGCGGCGCCAAGGTGCTGATGGTCGGCGACGGCATGAACGACGCGCCGTCGCTGGCGGCAGCCCATGTCTCGATGTCGCCGATTTCGGCCGCGCATCTCAGCCAGGCCACCGCCGACCTCGTCTTCCTCGGACGTCCATTGGCGCCGGTAGTTGCCGCCATCGACGCTTCGCGCAAGGCGCTGCATCTGATGCGGCAAAACCTTTGGCTCGCCATCGGCTACAATGTGCTCGCGGTGCCGGTTGCAATCAGTGGCGTCGTGACGCCGCTGATTGCGGCGGCCGCCATGAGCGGATCCTCGATCCTGGTCATGCTGAATTCGCTGCGCGCGCGCACTTCCTCGCGGGAGATCGTGTGATGGAGATTCTGGTCATCCTGGTGCCGTTGGCCTTGATGCTTGGCGGCGCCGGTCTCGTCGCCTTCCTGTGGTCGCTCAGAAGCGGCCAGTACGACGATCTCGACGGTGCCGCCTGGCGCGCCATCGCCGACGACGAGCCGCCGCAGGAAGCTCCAGCCAAGCGCTAGCGTTTCAGAGCGAAGGTGAGCAAGGCCGCGGCGGAGAGGGCCAGGCCGACGCCGAACACGCAGGCATGCCAGCCGTACGCGTCGAACAGGCGCCCGAGTACGGCCGTCCCGACCAGCCCGCCCAAGAAATAGCACGCAAGATAGCTCCCGCTGGCGATGCCGCGGTTGTCGGCAGCCGCCTGTCCGACGAAGCCTGTCGCGGCGGCCTGCGCGAAGAACGTGCCGACGCCGACCAGAACCATGCCGGCGAGGACTTCGCTCAGATGCGGCATCAGCAACAAGGGCAGGCCGAGCCCGGCCATTGCGAGCGCGCCCCAGATCGTCGGACGCGTTCCGAGCATTGCTGCCACCCTGCCGGCCAGAAGGGTCGTGACGACCGATGGCAGGAAGACAAAATAGACGAGGCCGAGATCCATCATGCCGAGCGCCAGCGGCGGCCGCACCAGCACGAAATTGACGAAGGTGAACGTGCCGATGAAGGCGCAGAGGATGCAGAAGCCGATGCCGAAGGCCGCGCACAGGCGCGGATTGCGCCAATGTGCGAGTGTGGCGGCGAGCGGCGAAGCCGCCAGCATCGTCGCATGCATCGGCTGCACGCGTCGGATCGTGAAATAGACCAGCACTGCGCCGACGAGGTTGAGGGCTGCGAACAGATAGAAATTCCAGGCGAGGCCCAGTCCGTCGGCGATTGCGGCCGAGATCAGCCGTCCCACGAGATTGCTCGCGACATTGCCGGTGATGTAGGCGGCAAAGGCACCGCCAGTGTCCATCGCGCTGCATTGCTCGCCGAGATAGGCGAGGGTGAGCGCGAAAGCGGCCGCCATGCACAGGCCCTGCGTGATCCGCAAGGCGGTGAAGACGGCCAGATTCGGCGCCGCGGCCAGGAGGCTGGTGGGGACCGCCAGCAGCGCCAGGCTGAGCAGAATGCCGGTCCGCCGGTCGATGTGCGGGCTGAAGAAGCCGACGACGAGGCTGGCTGTGGCCATGCCGAAGGTGCTGGCGTTGACGGCAAAGCCCATCGCCGCCGGCGTGACGCCGTAGTGCCGCGTCAGCGCGGGCAGGATCGCCTGCGTCGCGAAGAGATCGACGACGGTCAGGAATGCCGTCAGGCCGATCACGAGCGAGCGCAACGCCAAACCCGGCGAATGCGTCTCCATCGTCATCGCCGGCCCGAGCGGCGTGGAAAGGTTGGTCATGGCGTTGCGCCCCCTTGTGCCTGATGTCATTGCGGGTGCGCGCGTCTCGTCCTTCGAGACGACCGCTTCGCGGTCTCCTCAGGATGAGGCTAAGCGACATCGTGCCCCCTGGGGCTGTCGCCGCGCACTCCGTCCTCATCCTGAGGAGCCCGCTCAAAGCGGGCGTCTCGAAGGATAGCCGCAGCGACTACATGTGGTGATCGTTGGGATCCTTGCGGACGTCGCCGACGTAGAGAATGACGGTCTCCTTGCCGAGGTTCTTCCACCAATGCGAGGTGCCGGAGACCTCGGGACGGATATCGCCGGCCTTGTGCACGATCGGGTCGACGCAGTTGGAGGCGTATTCGACGATCTCGCCCTGCTGCACGAAGATCAGCGCGGGACGGTCGTCGTGGCTGTGCCAGGGCACGATGCCGCCGGGCTCGATGGTCAGTTTGCGGAAGCGCAGCTCGCGTCCCTCGATATGGGCCGGCTGCTTGCCGAGGTCGATCGCACCGAGCGTGACGTCGGTGACGCCGACAGGCTTGTAGTCGACCATCTGCTGGGCGTTCGGCTTGATCTTGCTGGCTGGACATTCGCCGGCAACGACCGGATGCGCCGACAACATCAGCGCGCCGGCGACGGCAAGGCCGGGCCAGATCAGACGCGACAAGACTTGGCTCTTGGAATGGCTCGTGGACATGGAAGATCTCCTGTGTTGGCCGCAACCCCGCTGGTTGCCGGCTATGACGGGAGCTTCATCGAGATCGCGTCGATCCTGAAATGCCGGCTCGCTCTCGATGCGATAGCGGTGCGCTATCTCGATGCGCGGTGGCTATCGATCCGATTGGGCAACGGCATTTCCGCTTTCGCGACATTCGGCGTCCGATGACAGGGCGCCCGATTGGCGGGCGTTCACGTCAATCCGGAGGAGCACCCCCATGCCGAAATTGTCCAAGACCCTGATCGCCACCGCCGCTTTTGCGGTCATCGCCACCTCCGCCTTCTCGGAGGCCGCCTGGGACTTCAAGGCCGGCATGGCCTATGTCTATGGTGGTCCCGGCAAGATGTCGGCGATGGCCATGGCCCCGGCCGAGAAGAACCACGAGGCAATGATGAAGAACGCCAAGAAGGTGCCCGACAACACCGTCTTCTTCATGAGCAACGGATCGCTGTATTCCACCTCGGGACGGCTGGATCCGACCGGCAATTTCTACGTGAACTGAACGGGGCCTGGCATCGCGGCCGCCCCTTGCGGGCGGCCGAACCGGGAAACTAATATTCGCCGAAGAGAATGCCGGAGCAGAAGATGACATCTCTCTCGCCAGCCGATGCCGAACAGCTCAGGCTTGCCTTCCAGCGCTGCCGCGACATGGACGGCACGCTGAACGAACAGCTCCGCGCCTATGCCGACGCCAGCCGTGCGGTCTTTCCGGCCTATGGCGAGGCCGTCGACCGCCTGGTGGCGAGATTGGGCGAGAACGGCGGCGGCGAGTCCGCGCCGCGGCCGGGCGATACGATGCCGCCCTTCATGCTGCCGGACGAAGCCGGGCGTCTCGTCGCTCTGCCGTCGCTGCTGGAGCGCGGTCCGCTCGCCGTGATGTTCTTCCGCGGCCATTGGTGTCCGTATTGCCGGCTCAATGTCCGCGCCGTGGTCCAGGCACTCGACCGCATCAAGGCGATCGGGGCGCAGGTCGTCGCGGTGATGCCGGAGACGCAGGAATACACTGGACGGCTCAAGGCCGAATCCGGCGCGCCGTTCCCGATCCTGACCGATCTCGACAACGGCTATGCGCTGTCGCTTAATCTGGCGATCTGGCTCGGCGCCGAGATCCAGAGCCTGCTGTCCTACCAGGAGATGGCGAAATTCCATGGCAACGACGGCTGGATGCTGCCGATCCCCGCCGTGTTCGTGGTCGGTCGCGACGGCATCGTAAAAGCGCGCTTTGTCGACCCCGATTTCCGCAAGCGGATGGAGATCGATGATCTGATCGAAGCGCTGGAGGGCGCGAGCCGCCAGAACTGAGGCGCCTATTTTTTCTTTCCCTCTCCCCTTGTGGGAGAGAGTGGCTCGCCGCAAAGCGGCGAGACGGGTGAGGGGTCTTCATCCTCACGAGCGGTTGTGCAATTGGAAAGAACCCCTCATCCGGCGCTTCGCGCCACCTTCTCCCACAAGGGGAGAAGGAAGAGCGCCGGCGGTCATTCGCGATATTACCCCGCGATCTCGCGCCAGTCGGCGCCGCGCAGCATGCGCATGACGGTGTTGGCGACGGCCGTTCGCTGGCGGCCGGCCACGCCGTAAAGGCTGACGGTGCGGCGGGCATCGAGTCCTGCGACGGTGGCGCGCGTCAGCGTGTCCGGCAAAGGCGAGGTGTGCGGCACCATGGCAACGCCGATCTCGGCGTCGACCAGCTCGATCAGGTCGCGCTCGCTCGAAATCTCGTGACCATGCTCTATGCCGTGCTCGTGCAGGCTCGCGGAGATGCGGCGCGCATGCTCGCAGAAGGTCCGGCTCAGCAATTGCTCGGAGCGCAGATCCTCCAGCTCGATGCTGCTGCGGCCGGCCAGCCGGTGTCCCTCGCCAACGACGAGCTCGAAGCTCTCGGTGAACAGCGGCCAGACGTCGAGCCGGTCCCAGGCCTCGTCGATCTCGGCGGCGATGCCGAGCTCGGCCTCTCCCTTCTTGAGGAAGTCGCCGACCTCGCGGGCCGTTCCGCGCAGGAAGCGCAGCTCGAGCCGGTTGAACTGCCGCCTGATCTCGTTGAGGTGGGGGATCAGCAATGCCAGATCGATCGAATGCGTCAGCGCGATCCGGAGCGCGCCGACCTCTCCGCTTTTGAACGAGGAGGCGAGCGAACGCGCGCCGGCGGCGGCGTCATAGCACTGCTTCAGCAGCGGATGCATGCGCTGGCCGAGCTCGGTCAGTTGCGCCGCCGGCCGCTCGCGGCGAAACAGGTCGCCGCCGAGCTCGGCTTCGAGCTGCTTGATCGCGCGCGTCAGCGACGGCTGCGTGACATTGCACTCCTCCGCTGCGCGCGTGAAATTGAGCAACTGCGCGACCGCGAGGAAATAGCGGACCTGGTGCATTTCCATGAATCGGCTCCCGGCAAGATAGGGCGATCCTATCGGATCGAACCGGCGAATGACATCCCAGCCGCAATAGCGCGCGCCTATGGATTCGGAAGCCAGCCGGTATTTCCGTTCGGGCGGCCGGTCCTCCAGGTTTTTGCGAAGGCTGGGAGCCCAGTCATCGTCAATGGAGATCGGGTCATGAACATACCGCTGAAGCCGCAGACCTCTCAGCCGGCACGTACACTGGCCGGCAAGGTGGCCCTGGTCACGGGTTCGACCAGCGGCATCGGGCTCGGCATCGCGCGTGCACTGGCGGCGGCCGGCGCCGACGTGGTGCTGAACGGGCTTGGCGTCGCCGCTGAGATCGGCAAGGCACGCGAGCAGATCGCCGCCGAGTTCGGCGTCAAGGCGAGCTATTCGCCGGCGGACATGACGAGGCCAAAGTCGATCGCCGAGATGATCGCGGCGACCATCGCCGAATCCGGCCGGCTCGACATCCTCGTCAACAACGCCGGCATTCAGCATGTTGCGCCGCTCGAGCAATTTCCGGTCGAGAAATGGGACCAGATCCTCGCGATCAACCTGACCTCGGCCTTCCACACGACGCGGCTCGCGCTGCCGGCGATGCGCCAGAACGGCTTTGGCCGGATCATCAACATTGCGTCAGCGCACGGCCTGGTCGGCTCGCCGTTCAAGGCCGCCTACGTCGCTGCCAAGCACGGCATCGTCGGCCTGACCAAGGTCACGGCGCTGGAGACCGCGGAGGAGGGCATCACCTGCAACGCGGTCTGTCCCGGCTACGTCTATACACCTCTGGTCGAAGCGCAGATCGACGGACAGGCCAAGGCGCACGGCATCTCCCGCGAGCAGGTCATTCGCGATGTGCTGCTGGCGCAACAGCCGAACAAGCGCTTTGCCGCGGTCGAGGAACTCGGTGCGCTCGCGGTGTTCCTGGCGACGGATGCGGCGGCTTCGATCACCGGCATCGCGCTTCCGGTCGACGGCGGCTGGACCGCGCATTGACATGAGCCGGCGCAACAAGTCCAGTATTCGATCAATGCAGGAGCGTGACATGAACGGCACACACGACACCACATCGGGCAAGGGTCACGACCTGCCGGGTCAGATCGTTCTCGTGCTCCAGGGCGGCGGCGCGCTTGGCTCCTATCAGGCCGGCGTCTATCAGGCCTTGCACGAGGTCGGGATCGAGCCGGATTGGGTCATCGGCACCTCGATCGGTGCCATCAATGCGAGCCTGATTGCCGGCAACGCGCGGGAGCATCGACTGGAGCGCCTGAGGGAATTCTGGAAGCGGATGGAGCAGAAGCCGGTCTGGGACTGGCGCGCCGCGTTTCCCGGTTTCAATGAGAAGCTGGCCTATTGGTCGACCGTCACCCACGGCATTCCCGGTTTCTTCCGGCCCAACCCGCTGGCGCATGCCGGCGATTCCTATCCGCTCGGTGCGGACAACGCAGGCTATTATTCGACCGCTCCGCTGGAGAAGACGCTGAGCGAACTGGTCGATTTCGATCTTGCCAATCGTTGCGCGCCGCGCCTGACGGTTGGTGCGGCTCATGTCGGCACCAGTGTCATGCGCTATTTCGACAGCCGTGACGGCGAGATAACGGTGAAGCATGTGCTGGCGTCGGGCGCGCTGCCGCCGGCCTTCCCGGCGGTGCGCATCGACGGGGAACTTTATTGGGATGGCGGCATCCTGTCGAACACGCCGACCGAGGCGGTGTTCGACGACAATCCACGGCGGGATTCGCTGATCTTTTCCGTGCATTTGTGGAATCCCGTCGGCGCCGAGCCGACGACGATGGCGGAGGTGCTGAACCGCCACAAGGACGTGCAGTATTCCAGTCGCATTTCGAGCCAGATCGCACGCCAGCAGCAGGCTCACCGCCTGCGCCATGTCATCAATCAGCTCGCGGCACGGCTTCCGGAGACCGAGCGTAACGATCCCGCGGTGAGGGAATTGACGAGCTACGGTTGTCCGACCCGCATGCATGTGGTGCGGCTACTGGCGCCGCAGCTCGAGCTTGAGACCCACACCAAGGATATCGACTTCAGTCCGTCGGGGATCACGCGGCGCTGGCACGCTGGTTACGCTCACACGCGGTCGGTCCTGACGCGCAAGCCTTGGATCGGCGAATTCGATCCACTCGCCGGCGTGGTGCTGCACGAGCATACGGACGAGATGCCGATGGCGGCGGAATAGAGCTGCTCTCTCATCATCGAATTGCCACAGGCCTTGCGGATCGTCGGCGATCCGCAGGCGTCGCTGAGCGCTCCCGGCGTGTCCCGGACAAGCTGCAACGCGCGAGCGTTGCAGCGCAGAGCCGGGACCCAGAAACCACAAACGCAGTCGAGACATGGGCCCCGGCTCAGCAGCGCACCATTTCGCAAAGGCGACGCGCTGCGCTGCGTCCGGGGCACGAGAGCGGAGTGGGCCGCGCGGCTTTCTCCGCCTCGTCATTGCGAGCGCAGCGACGCAATCCAGAGTCCTTCCGCGGAAAGATTCTGGATTGCTTCGTCGCAATGACGCGTGGAGAGGGATGCGCTCGCAATGACGGAGTATGCGGAAGAACTTCGGCCTCACACCGAGGCCAGCTTCCGATACAGCGCGTTGTAGCTGCCGGCCGAGATGCTCCAGGAGAACGACCGGCCCATGGCGCTGCGGCGCATGGTGTCGAGCTGGTCCTGCGCCATGAAAGCCGAGAAGGCCCGGCGGACGCCGCCGAGGAAGGAATCGCGCGAGGGTTTCGAGAACAGGAATCCGGTCTCGCCGTCGGTGATGGTTTCGGCAAGGCCGCCGGTCTGGTGCCCGATCGGCAGCGAGCCGAAGCGCTGGGCGTACATCTGGCTGAGCCCGCACGGCTCGAAGCGCGAGGGCATCAGGGTGAAATCGCTGCCGGCAAAGATGCGGCGAGCTTGCGCCTCGTTGAAGCCGATCACGACGCCGATGGCATCGGGGCGGCGGCGATGCGCGTCGATCAAGGCCTGCTCGAGCGCCGGTTCGCCGGAGCCTGTGACGACGATCTGCCCGCCGGCATCGACGATCTCGTCGGCTGCCGACAGCACGAGGTCAATCCCCTTCTGGTGCACGAGGCGGGCGACGATGCCGAACATCGGGCCGCGCGAGACCGCCAGGCCAAACTGCTTGCGGACGTAATCCGCATTGGCCTTCTTGCCGATCCAGTCGCCGGCGCCGAATTGCTGGGCGAGCTGGGCGCAGGAACGCGGGTCCCAGCTCTCGTCGATGCCGTTGAGGATGCCGGTGAGCTCGGCGGCATCGGAGCGCAGCTGGAGCAGGCCCTCCAGGCCGCAGCCGTACTCGGGCGTGGTGATCTCGCGCGCATAGGTGCCGCTGACCGTGGTGAGGTGCGAGGCGTAGACGAGTCCTGCCTTGAGGAAGGAGAGCTGGTCGTAGAATTCGATGCCGTCGATGTGGAAGGAGCTCTCCGGTGCGCCGATCCGCCGCAGCGCGTCCTTCGGGAAGAGACCCTGATAGGCGAGGTTGTGAATGGTCAGGATCGACGGCAGCTTGGCGCCGCGCCAGGCGAGATAGGCCGGCACCAGCGAAGCCTGCCAGTCATTGGCATGGATCAGGTCTGCTGCCCAATTCTTGTCCAGCTTGCCCATGGCCAGCTCAGCGGCTGCCGAGGCAAAGCGCGCGAAGCGGATGTCATTGTCCGGCCAGTCGCGCCCGGACTCGTCGCCATAGGGATTGCCGGGCCGGTCGTAGAGTTGTGAGCAAAGCAGCACGTAGACGGGCATTCCGTCCTTGGTCGCGGCCCGGCCGAGCGAGCAGGCGGGCATTTCCGCGAAGGCCGGACAGCGGCCAACGATCTGAATATGCGTGAGTTGCTCGATGATGTCGCGATAGCCGGGCAGCATGATCCGGATATCGGCAAAGGGGCGGAGGGCTCGCGGGAGCGCGGCGGACACGGCGCCGAGTCCGCCGACGCGGACGAAATCGTCCATCTCCGTGGTGACGAACAAGACCCTCAAGAACAGCTGCCCTCTTCCGATCCCGCTTGCTGCTATGCAAGAACGGGTCCAGTTGCCCAGGAATGTTTAAAGCCCGCCCACGCGGCGCGTCTGTTCGGTAAACACTTTCCTACTCAGCCGCCGCCCTCTAGGGTCGCCGCACCAACAAGAGAGAACTTCCATAGTTCCAAAGGCCCGGGGACACGGCACGCATGCAGCTAGCAGATAAGCATGAGGGGACGACGACAAAGGCCTTCGCAGGCCTGCGGGTCCTGGATTTTTCAACCACCATCGCCGGTCCGCACTGCGCGCGGATGCTAGCCGACATGGGCGCCGAGGTCATCAAGATCGAGACCGACGGCGGGGAGACGATGCGGACCCGGCCACCGCTGCGCAACGGCTGCAGCACAGCGTTCGGCCAGCTCAATGTCGGCAAGAAGAGCCTCGTGCTCGACCTCAAATCCGAGGACGGCAGGGAGGCGGTCCGCCGGCTGGCCGCCACCGCCGACATCCTGGTCGAGAACTTCCGTCCCGGTGTGATGCACCGCCTGCGGCTCGACTATGACAAGCTGCGCGCCGTCAATCCGAGGCTGATCTATTGCTCGATCTCCGGCTACGGCCAGAGCGGCCCTTCGGCCGAGCTGCCGGCCTACGCGCCGGTGATCCATGCCGCTTCCGGCTACGACATGGCGCATCTGGCCTACCAGCCCGGCCGCAACCGCCCCGATTATTGCGGCATCTATCACGCCGACGTCGTCACCGGCACCTATGGCTTCGGCGCGATCGCGTCCGCGCTCTATCAGCGGACCGTGACCGGGCTCGGCCAGCACATCGACGTCTCGATGCTGGAAACGATGCTGTCATTGACGCTGACCGAATTGCAGAGTGCGCAATTCGCGGTGAAGCCGCCGCCGCGCCCGATGTTCGGCCCGACCGAGACGGCCAATGGCTACGTCATGATCACGGTCGCCAGCGAGAAGACCTTCCAGGCATTGATGGGCGTGATCGGCCACCCCGAATGGATCTCCGACCCGCGCTTTGCGACCTATGCCGCGCGCCGCGACAATTGGGCCGAGGTGATGCACGGGGTCGAAGCATGGTCGCGGCAATTCACGACCGATGCCTGTCTCGCTGCGCTCGGCGCGGCCGGTGTGCCCGCATCGGCCTACCGCACCGTGTCCGAGGCGCTGGCCGATCCACAGCTCGCGCACCGGCAGGCGCTGTCCGAGGTACGGGACGAGGGCGGCTCGTTCCAGGTGCTCAACCTGCCATTCCGGATGTCGGGTGCCGACACCAAGCCGGCCAGGACGATGGCCGTGCTCGGCGAGCATACCGATGCGCTGCGCGACGAAATCGGCTTCGCCGATGATGCGTCAATTCCGACAGGCAAAACAGCCGCGACACGCTGAGCACCATTGCGCCGCACCTCACGCGTTTGATCTGTCGCGCGTGCCCCTTGCCGTCGCGCGCATTTGTCGCCAATCTCGCTCCCAGTCATTCAGCGATCCGAAACATCGGACGAGGGATCCCGGGAGGAACCATGACGAAGTCTGCTGCTGCAGCGCGCAAGCACGCGCCGATTTTCCTTGTTGCGGCATTTGCCATCCTTCCATTGTCTGAGCCCGCGCAGGCGCAGAAATCCGGCGGCAGCATCACTGTCGGCCAGGAGCTGGAGATTGCAGGCTTCGATCCGCTCAAGGTCGGCGTCTACGACACCTCGACCTTCACCGCCGCCGCCGCCATCTTCGACACGCTCACCACGTTGAATGAAAAGGGCGAGGCCGCGCCAAAACTCGCGGTGTCCTGGACCCATTCCGACGACTACATGACCTGGACCTTCAAGCTGCGCGAGGGGGTCAAATTCCACGACGGCACGCCCTTCAATGCGCAGGCCTTCAAGGAGAATTTCGACCGGCAGAAGGATCCCGCCAACAAATGCCGCTGCGCCTTCTACATCACCAACGTCAAGGAGGTGCAGGCGCCCGACGACACCACGGTCGTTTACAAGCTGACCGATCCCTCGGTGAACCTGCCGGCAACAATCACCATCCAGAGCCAGAACAATGTCATTCATTCGCCGACGGCCTGGAAGACCAAGGGCGACGACTATAACCGCAATCCCGTCGGCACCGGTCCCTATATCCTGAAATCCTGGACCGCCGGTGACCGCATGGTGCTGGAGAAGAATCCCAACTACTGGGACAAGGGCCGCCCCTACCTCGACCGCATCGTCCTGAAGCCGCTGCCCGACGCGCAGTCACGCTTCGCCTCGCTGCAATCGGGCGAGGCCGACATCATCTGGGACGACGAGGCCGACGCCGACAATATCTTGAAGGCGCAGAAGGACTCCAAGCTCACCGTCCACACCTACAAGGGCTCGGGCGCGCAGGTCTACGCCTTCAACACCAAGGTCGCGCCGTTCGACGACGTCCGCGTGCGCCAGGCGCTGGTGATGGCGATCGACCGTCCCAAGATGTCGCAGGCGATCAGCAACGGCCTGAGCCGGCCCGCGAGCAATCCCTATGGCGAGGGCTCCTGGGTCAAGTGCAAGGACGATGGCGCGCTCCCGTTCGACGTCGAGAAGGCCAAGGCGCTGATCAAGGACTACGGCAAGCCGGTCGAGTTCAAGATGCTGGTGACGGCGACGCCGCGAGGCCGCATGATCGGCCAGGTGCTGCAGCAATTCTGGAAGCGCGCCGGCGCCAACATGGAGATCGAGCAGGTCGATCAGGCCACCATTCCCTCGCGCGCCTTCACCCGCCAATTCCAGATGACGCCGTGGCGCATCGTCGATCTCGCCGATCCCGATCCGCAGATGTATGCGAACTTCCGCAGCGGCAGCCCGCTGGCGCTCGCCGGATACTCAAACCCCGAGCTCGACAAGCTGCTCGACCATGCGCGCGTCACGGCCGACCTCGGCCAGCGCACCGAGGATTACTGCGCCATCAGCCGCCTGATCAACAAGGAAGCGATCTGGTTCTGGACCTTCCAGAACACCTATTACGCGCTGTCGAGCGCCAAGCTGAAGGGCTTCCCGAAGATCTACAACAGCGTCATCGACGTCTCGATGACCTGGCTGGAATGATGGCGCGATGCTGAACTTCGTCGTTCGGCGGCTGCTTGCCATGCTGCCGGTGCTGCTCGCCGTCTCGCTGCTGACCTTTCTGATCGCCTCGCTGCTGCCGGGCGATCTCGCTCTCGTCGTCCTCGGCGATCAGGCAACGCCTGAGAATGTCGCGGCGCTGCGCCGCGACATGGGGCTCGATCAGCCGTTGTGGTGGCGTTATCTGAGCTGGCTCGGCCACGTCCTGCAGGGCGACCTCGGCCGCTCGTTCCGCACCGGGCAGACGGTGCTGCAGGCGGTCGCCGAGCGCATTCCGGTCTCGCTCCAATTGATGCTGATGGCGGAGTTCATCGGCCTCTTGATCGGCGTTCCCGTCGCGATCGCCTGCGCGGCGCGCGCCGGCGGCGCGTTCGACCGTTTCATGACCGGCAGCGCATTTGCGATCCTGTCGATGCCGTCCTTTCTCGTGGCGATCCTGCTGATCTATCTGTTCGCCGTCGAGCTGCACTGGCTGCCGGCGACCGGCTATGTCCCATTTTCCGAGGAGCCACTGGACAATCTCCGCTTCTTCGTGCTGCCGGCGTTGACGCTGGCTCTCGCCGAATGGCCTGGAATCATGCGGGTGCTGCGGTCCGACATGATCGCGACCTTGCAGGAAGACTATATCGCGCTGGCGAAAGCAAAAGGTCTCAAGCCCGCGCGCATCCTGTTCGTGCATGCGCTGAAGCCGTCGTCGCTGACGCTGGTGACGGTGACCGGCATCAATATCGGCCGTCTGCTGGGCGGCACGCTGATCGTGGAATCGATCTTCGCGCTGCCCGGCATCGGCAGGCTCCTGGTCGGGGCGATCTACACCCGCGATCTCGTCATCCTCCAGGGCGTGGTGCTGCTGGTCGCCTGCGGCTTCGTCATCGTGAACTTCATCGTCGACATGCTCTACGCGGTGCTCGACCCCAGGATCCGTCATGGCCACGCTTGAGCTCGCGATGCAGGACGAGGTGACGGCCGCACTCGGCAGGCGCAAGCGAAAGCTCGGCCTGCTGTTCTGGATCGCGAGCAGCTGGCTCGTGATCATCCTGGCGCTCGCGATCCTCGCACCGGTGCTGCCGCTGCAGAACCCGGTCGACATGGACATGCTGGAGCGCCGAGCCGCGTTCTCGACCGAGCACTGGCTCGGCACCGACGGGCTCGGCCGCGACGAGCTCGCCCGCCTGATCTTCGGTGCGCGGGCCTCGCTGACGGTCGGGCTGATCGCACCGATGATCGGCCTGACCATCGGCGGCGCGCTCGGCCTGCTTGCCGGCTATTTCCGGGGCCGGTTCGAGACGCTCGTGGTCGGCAGCATGGACGTGCTGCTCGCCTTTCCGCCGTTGATCTTCGCGCTCGCGGTGACGGCCTATCTCGGTCAGTCCGTCCCCAATCTCACCGTGATCCTCGGCGTGCTCGGCATTCCCGCCTTCATGCGGGTGGCACGCGCGGCGACGCTGACGCTGGCACGGCGGGAATTCGTGATCGCGGCCGAGGCGCTCGGTGCCAGCCATGCGCGCATCCTCGTGCGCGAGCTGTTGCCGAACGTGATCCTGCCGCTGCTGGCCTTCTTTCTGCTCGGCGTCGCCGTCACCATCGTGGTCGAGGGTGCGCTGTCCTTCCTCGGCCTTGGCGTGCCGCCGCCGATGGCGAGTTGGGGCAGCATGATCGGCGAAGGGCGCGACAGCCTCGATGTCGCACCGCGGCTGGCGTTCCTGCCTGCGGCGGGGCTGTTCCTCACCGTGCTGGCGTTCAACCTTGTCGGCGACACCATGCGGGCATTGACCGACCCGCGTCAGGGGGCGCTGTGAGCACGCTCCTGACCATCGCAGACGTCGCGGTCGAGCTGCCGACGCCGCGCGGAAACCTGCGCGCGGTGGATCACGTCGATCTGTCGCTTGAGGCGGGCCGCACGCTCGGCATCGTCGGCGAATCCGGCTGCGGCAAGACCATGCTGTCGCGGGCGGTGTTGCAGCTGCTGCCGAAGAAGGCGAAGCTCACGGGACGCGTGATGTTCGACGGCCAGGACCTGGCGCGGCTCGCGCCGGAAAGCCTGCGGCGCCTGCGCGGGCGAGACCTTGCGGTCGTATTCCAGGACCCCATGACCTCGCTCAATCCGGTGCTCACCATCGGCACGCAGCTGATGGAGACGATCCAGGAGCATCTCGAGCTCGATGCCCCGGCCGCGAAGGCGCGCAGCATCGAGCTGCTTGCCGCCGTCGGCATTCCCGCGCCGGAGCAGCGGCTCGCGCAATATCCGCATCAATGTTCCGGCGGCATGCGCCAGCGCATCGCAATCGCGATCGCGCTGTCCTGCGAGCCGAAGCTCCTGATCGCGGACGAGCCGACCACGGCGCTCGACGTCACCATCCAGGCGCAGATCCTCGATCTGCTGGCGCGCGAGCAGCGGCGCCGCCATATGGCGATGATCATCATCACCCACGATCTCGGCGTCGTCGCCGGCCGTGCCGATGAGGTCGCGGTGATGTATGCGGGCAGGGTGGTGGAGCGCGCGCCGACGCCAGCGTTGTTCAAGCGCATGCATATGCCTTACACCGAGGCGCTGCTGGCAGCGATCCCGAAGCTGGATGCCGCGCCACATACGCCGTTGCCGGCTATCTCCGGCCGTCCGCCCGATCCGACACGGCCGCTGCGCGGCTGCTCCTTTGCGCCGCGTTGTCGCTATGCCGCAGGCCGCTGTCACGAGGCCAAGCCGGCGCTGACGAGCGCGGAGACGCCTGGACATCTTTATGCCTGCTTTCACCCGATCCAGATGGCGGCGGGAGTTGACGCATGATGCAGCTTGCCGTGCGGGCCGAGCCGCTTCTGGATGTCGATAATCTCGTCGTCGAATATGGTCTCGGCAACAAGACGGTTCATGCCGTCTCCGGCGTCAGCCTGCAGGTCGCGCGTGGAGAGACGCTTGGGTTGGTCGGCGAATCCGGCTGCGGCAAGTCGACGCTGGGACGCGCAGTGCTGCAACTGCGCCGTGCCAAATCCGGCCGCGTGCTGTTCGACGGCGAGGATCTGACCGCGATGGAGGGCGAGGCGCTGCGCAAGATGCGCCGCCGCGTGCAGCTCATCTTCCAGGACCCGATCGCCTCGCTCAACCCGCGACGCCGTATTGGCGACATCGTGGCCGAGCCGCTGATCATCGCCGGCGTCAAGGACGCCGCCGAGCGCAAGCGCAGGGTCCACGAGGTGCTCTCGGCGGTCGGGCTCGATCCCGATCTCGTGTCGGGCCGCCTGCCGCACGAATTCTCCGGCGGGCAGTGCCAGCGGATCTGCATCGCGCGATCGCTTGTGCTCAATCCGGAGTTCATCGTCTGCGATGAGCCGGTTTCGGCGCTCGACGTCTCCATCCGCGCGCAAATTCTCAACCTGCTGGAGGAGATGAAGGCGCGCTTCGGGCTGACGCTGCTGTTCATCGCGCATGACCTCGCAGTGGTCAAAGCGGTCAGCGACCGTGTCGCGGTGATGTATCTCGGCCGGCTCTGCGAGGTCGGTCCTTCGGAGGAGCTGTTTGCGAGGCCTGCGCATCCCTATACGGCGCTGTTGTTGCAGGCGATCCCGGTGCCCGATCCGGACGTGCGTCCCGCCGAGAGTGTGGCGGGCGGGGAGCCGCCATCGCCGATTGCGCCGCCCTCCGGCTGCCGCTTCCGCACCCGCTGCCCAAGGGCCGATCAGCGATGCAGCGCGGAGATACCGGAGTTGCGCGAGGTCGCACCCGGCCAGTTCGCGGCTTGCCATCATCCGCTGGCCTGAACTAAGACCGGTTTGTCTCGCCTTGCCGGCCATGGCATGGTGGCGCGGCGACAAGAAGCATGCGGGAGGACGCCGATGAAGAGTTTCAAGGTAGCCGATTTCAAGGCGCCGCTGCAGGAGTTCGACGAGGCGACGCCGCAGCCGACGGGCACGCAGGTGCTGATCAGGGTGAAGGCCGCCGGCGTTTGCCACAGCGATCTCCACATCTGGGAAGGCGGCTATGATCTCGGCCACGGCCGCAAGCCACTGTCGCTGAAGGATCGCGGCATCAACCTGCCGCTGACCATGGGCCACGAGACGGTCGGCGAGGTCCTGGCGTTCGGACCGGACGTGAAGCCGACCGATCAGGGCGACCTCAAGCTCGGCGATGTCGGGCTGGTCTATCCCTGGATCGGCTGCGGCAAGTGCGCGACGTGCCTTGCCGGTGACGAGAACATGTGCCTGACGCCGCGCTCGCTCGGCGTCTATTGCGACGGCGGCTATTCCGATCACATGCTGGTGCCGCATCCGCGCTATCTGCTCAACCTGAAAGGGCTCGATCCCGCGACCACCGCGCCCTATGCCTGCTCGGGCGTCACCACCTACAGCGCGCTGAAGAAAGTCGAGCAGCATTTTGATACGCCGATCGTGATGTTCGGCGCCGGCGGGCTCGGCCTGATGGCGCTGTCACTGTTGAGGGCGATGGGCGGCAAGGGCGCGATCATGGTCGACATCGACGCCAGAAAGCGCGAGGCCGCAGAGAAGGCCGGCGCGCTCGCGACCGTCGATCCCAAGGCGCCGGATGCGCTCGAGCAGCTTGCCAAGAAGGCGGGTGGGCCGATCCGCGCCGTGATCGACCTCGTCGGCAATGCCGCGACGACGCAGCTCGGTTTTGACTGCCTCACCAAGGGCGGCAAGCTCGTCATCGTCGGCCTGTTCGGCGGCGGCGCGACCTGGGCCCTGCCGCTGATTCCGATCAAGGCGATCACGATCCAGGGCAGCTATGTCGGAAACCTGCGCGAGACGCAGGAGCTGCTCGACCTCGTGCGGACCAAAAAGGTACCGCCGATCCCGGTGACGACGGCGGGGAAAAAGGTTAAGTTTTCACAAGAAAGATGGGATTGTGTTGCAGAATTTGTGAAGATTAAAGGTTGTACTAAATCAGCTGCACAATGTAAGGACAAATGGGAGAAGATCTGGCCAATGTTCAGAAAGATTTTTGATTGGGAGAAACAAGTTTCTTCTGGAAAACCAAGTTATTGGACTATGTTGGGTGATGAGAGAGAGCGTGAAGGATTTCCTCGTGGTTTTGATAAAGAGCTATATGATGCAATGGCGGCTCGATTTGGGCCCA
>ERZ1034411.14-NODE-14-length-148520-cov-11.603833_pt1 | contig 148520 bp, 134 predicted proteins | sample MGYA00520583_ERZ1034411 | MGnify/ENA primary metagenome ERZ1034411 (study PRJEB33736, sample SAMEA104288481) | Azolla microphylla | place: Ecuador | collected 1982 | study: EMG produced TPA metagenomics assembly of the PRJEB19522 data set (Is there foul play in...
ACCCCGCTCGCGCTACGCGCGATCGACCCTCCCCCTCCAGGGGAGGGTAAGAGGACACATCACCCCCGCGCCATCGCCCGCTTCGCCACCGCCAGTCCCATCAGCACGAAGGCCGAGGTCACCTCCGGCCCGCCCACCAGGATCCGCGTCGGCGTCTTCATCTTGTTCCATTCATAGGCGCAGAACGGGCCGCGGCGGCCGCCTTCGCCGAGGCTGGCGACGATCACGTTCAGCGCCGGTGCGAAGGCGCGCGGGTCGGCGCCGAGATGGCCGAGCGCGATCAGCGCCAGCGCCGCGTCGAACACGTTCATCTCCGCGGCCATCAGCTCGCCCTTGACGTAGGACAGCACGCGATGACGGATGAAGTCGAAATCGCCGTTCGGGTCGATCGCGGCCTGCGCCGCCAGCGGCAGCGCCAGGAAGGCGGCGTAGCAGCGACCGAAATAGGCGCTGTAGAGCTCCGGCAGGTAGTAGATGTGCGAGCGCGGATTGGCGAACGCGCCGCTCGCGGCCAGCCGCTTCTGGAAACCGATGATGCGATGCACCGTGGCGAGCCGCGACGGCGTCTCCAGAACTTTCCAGCGCGCGAGGTTGCGAAAGCTCACCTCGAGAATGTCGAGATTGAGCGTCGGATCGAGATCGTTGCCGTAGGGCCGCTCGCCCCTGAGGTTGTCGATCCAGGTCGCAACCCCACCCTCATAGTCGATGTTGTCGTTGAGCGGCACGGTCACGCGCGGTTCGTTGACGCCGGCCTGCACCTGATAGCCGCTGTAGAAGTCGAGCAGCGGCTGGTCGATGATCGCGTCGGTACAGCCGGCCTGGGTCGCGGCCGAGATCGAGCACGCCGTGGTGTCGCAATCCGGCACATAGATGCCGAAGCCGAGGTCCTGCTTGATCTGCGCGAAATAGCGCGAGAAGCGCGGATGCGGCGCGGGCGCCAGCGCAGTGACGACGTTGAAGCGCGCGCCGTCGATGCCCTCGACCTCTTCGCGGCTGATGTTGACGCAGAAATCCACCATGTCGGCGATGGCGCGCTCTGCTGCAACCTTGTCGGCCGGCGAGGCGAGCCCGGTCTCGCCATAGCTCAGCAGTGCCTCGATGAAGAACGCATCGTAATAGGCCGAGCGGTGACGGATCTGCACCGGCTCCCACATCGGCTCGGCAATCCCGCGCCAGGGCGGATTGACGACGGCGGCGGCCTTCGAGCGCGCGATGAAGACGCGGGCGAGGTTGAACAGCAGCGAGGAGTTCTTGTAGCCGCGGGCGTTGAGGCCCGTGAGCGCCATGATCAGTTCCCGCCCCCGAAAGTCGGGATCGCCGATCAGGTTGAAGGCGGCATAGGTGGGCAGAAAGCCGTTGCGGCGGTACGAGCCGAGCAGATGCTGCGCGCAGTCGCGGATCGCGCCGTCGATCTGCGCTTGCGGCGGCGCCGAGCCGGTGAACATCGCCGGCGGCGGCTTGGGATGGTCGAGCGCGATGCTGTCGACGAGATCGGCGACCGGCTGGCCGACCGCCGCCCAGTCGGGCTCGGCCTCGTCGCGGGCGCGAGCCAGCGCCGCGCGCAGCGCCGTCAGCCTTGCCTCGTCACGCAGCTCGGGCAGCCCGGCCCGCCTGAGCAGCACCCGCAGTGCGGGATTGCCGAGCGCGGTCTTGTAGAATTTGGCCAGATGCGGATCGCCGCCGGCGGTCGCAGACAATACGGGATCGCAGACATCGTAAAGAGAAGGGCCGTCCTTCGGCGCCAGCAGCGCCCGGCAGGCGGCGCCGGCAAAATATTGAAAGCTCATGAAATACCTGGTCGCGGAGACTTCGGCGGGGTTTGGCCGGGGGCCGGCCAGCGCGCTCCCAGCCCCGCGCCACCCCCTGCAAGTCGTTGAAAAGGCTACCCGGATTCGCGGGAAATACAAATGTGACGATACTCACGGAAAAGGTCGGCACGAAGGCTGCATGATGGAGGCTCGAAGAGTGCTCCGGGAGGAAAAAATGCACAAATCTGGGCAGGCAAATTAACCAATATATTCAGCGGCTTAGATCAAGTTTTGGGCAATCTATTGCCGGGGAGGCGATATCCGGTTAAGGGTTTGTTTGGTGCGGCGCCGCAAATTGCGCGCAATTCGGGGGCACATCCCCGGCCAATCCCTCAAACCTAAAGACGCTATCGCGCTACTCAAACAGTGTGCGCGCGCTTGGCTGGTCTTTGGCACTGACAGGAATGAAGCGAGATGAATTTAAGGCAGCTCGACATTTCCCGACGCACCATCGCAGTGGCCGCAGCCCTGATCGGCACGGTGTCGCTCGTGATCGGCGCCCATGCTGCCCTCAACATGCGCGCTATCGACGCCGCCAAGGCCGTCTCGACCGACCAGATCACCGGTTCGATCGGTCAGAGCTCGCGCCTCGCGCTCGTCATCGGCAATGGACATTATCCCGACGCCAGCGCGCCGCTGACGCAGTCGATCAACGACGCCCGCGCGCTGTCCTCGTCCCTTCGCAAGAACGGTTTTGACGTCGACATGGTCGAAGACGCGACCAAGGACGACATGGTCCGCGCCGTGAACCGCCTGAAGTCCCGGATCAAGCGCGACACCGTCGTCATGCTGTTCTTCGGCGGCTACGGCGTGCAGGCCGGCCGCCAGAGCTACATGCTGCCGGTCGATGCCGTGATCTGGAAGGAAAGCGACGTCCGCCGCCAGGGCGTCTCGATCGACGGCGTGCTCGACATGATGAAGGAGCAGGGTGCCAAGGCCAAGCTCGTCGTCGTCGACGCCTCCCGCCGTAACCCCTACGAGCGCCGCTTCCGCTCCTACAGCCACGGTCTCGCGCCGATCAGCGCGTCCGACAATGCGCTGATCCTCTCATCCGCCTCGCCCGGCAAGGTCGTCGACGACGGCAAGGGCGAGCACAGCGTGCTGGTCGGCGAGTTCCTGAACAACCTCAATGCCAAGGGCAGCGCCGAGAGCGTCTTCAACAAGACCCGCGTCGCCATCTCTCGCGCCAGCGAAGGCGATCAGGTCCCGACCGTCTCCTCCTCGCTGCTCGAGGACGTCCATTTCGGCGAAGCCGGCGGCTAGTTTCTTACTCTCCCCTGGAGGGGGAGGGTCGATCGCGCGCAAGCGCGAGCGGGGTGGGGTGATCTCTCCCCACGAACATTGCCCGTGTCGAGAGATCACCCCACCCCGCTGCGCATTTCGCTACGCTGCATGCGAAGCGACCCTCCCCCTCCAGGTGAGGGTAAGGGGCATCACCGGTCGGAATTGCCTACTTCGCCGCTTCCGCGGCCATCACCGGACGCACGGGATCGCCTTCGCGCAAGAGCGCACCGGCGCGGGCGACGACGACATCGCCGTCGTTGAGGCCGTCGCGGATCTCGATATTGCCGCCCGACATCAAGCCGACCTCGACACGCTTGGTCTCGACGCGGTTGCGGCGGATCACCTGGACCACGGTGCCGGCGGATGAATATTGCACTGCCGTCAGCGGCACCGCGACGTTGCAGCTCTGCCCGGTCTTGATCAGCGCACGCCCGCTCGCCTTCAGCAGCAACCGCTTCTGCGAGGAGATGCCGATATAGACCATGCCCTGCTGGATGTTGGGCTCGACGGTCGGGCCGATGCGGCGCACCTTGCCCTCGAGGTCGCCGGCGCCCGCGATCCGCACGGTCGCGGTCTGGTTGACGGCGAGCTTGCGCACATCGGTGGTGGCCACGAGGCCGACGAGATCATATTCGCTGCGCGCCACGATCGTGAACAACGCCTCTCCCTTGGCCGAGGCGAAATTGCCGATCTGCGCCGTCGACGTCGCGATCACGCCGGCCACGGGCGCGGTGACCTGCAGCGTCCCGCCCTCGGGGAGCGCGAGCCGCGCCAGCACCTGGCCCGCGGTGGTGGTGTCGCCGGCTTCCGCCAGCACGTCCGTGACCTTGAGGCCCGGACGTTCGGGCCGCACCGAGGTTTCCTCGCGCGCGATGATCGTGCCGGTGGCCTCGACGATGTCGGAGAAGCAGGATTTGGCGACCTTCAGCACCGTGACCGCCGGCCCCTTGGGCGCCTCGTCGTCGGCGGCGCTGGCCGGAGACTGACCGAGGACCAGCAGGCCGGCCACGGCTGCGGGATACAGGCTTCGAACAACGGCACGGGGGAAATGTCGCATCGGAAATTCCACGGGAGCTATGTCTCCAATCGATAGCAGATGGCGGGAGCGCGGACTACGGCACCGGTGGCCCTGACAATAGGGCCGCCGCCGCAGGCCGTCGGGGCCAGGTCTTGATGAACAAGCCTTTGATTAGTCGCGGGATTAAGCAACAGGTTCGCGTCTTACGGGCGGGGGGAAGCGGCCGGCCCTACTCCCAAAGTGCGGACTCTCACGGTCTTCTCATGTGCCAGACCCGCCTGTATGGAACTAGTATCAGGATGCCGCGGCATTGTCCGCCGCACAGCTCATGGTTGAGATGGAATGCAACGGTTCGTCTGCGAGCAGAACATCGTTCATTTCGAACGGTTGCTCCATGAAGCGACCGATCCGACGGTTCAGAACACCGTGCGGGGCCTGCTGGCATCGGCGAAGCGCCAATTGGCGCTGCTGAACTCGGCGGCTTCAGGTGCCGATGCGACGCCCCTCGAGCAGCGACGGCGGCAGCACGGTGATGCAGAGATGATCCGGCGGCAATTCCAGCCCGAATTCGATGCCTCGCCGCATCCCTACATGCTGCTGGACCCCGGCCCGGGGCTCGTGATCATCGACATCAACGATGCCTATGCCTCGGCAACCCTGACGGAGCGGGCCGCTGTCGTGGGCCGGTCGCTGTTCGAGATATTCCCCGATAATCCCGACGATCCGCTCGCCGACGGCGTCAGCAATCTCTACAGCAGCTTGAGGATCGTCGGCGAAACAAGCCGGGCGCATGCCATGGCGATCCAGCGCTACGACATCCGCAATCCCGATGGCGTCTTCGTCGAGCGCCATTGGCAGCCGATCAACTCGCCGGTCCACGACACGGCGGGCCATCTGGTCTACCTGCTGCACCATGTCGAGGACGTCACGGCGCAAATCACCGGGCGGCCGTAAGACGGCCTGTCAGCCGCGGCGGTCGCCCAGCAGCTTGCCGCTGGCCCGGTCGATCAGATGCAACCGCGTGCAGGCCGGACAAGATACCGACACATGCGTGCGGTCGGCCGGCTCGTCGTTGATCCGATGCTGCACGTTCATGCCGGTCTGGGGGCATTTAAAAACGATCTGACGGTCCATGCCCCTGATATGACGGTAAGCTGTGCCTTCCGAAATTACGGATGTTTACGTAGGTCGGCCCCTCACGGCAGGGTCAGGAACTCCACCCAGTTCGGCTTCTTGCCGGTCGGATAGGATTTCAGCCTGGCCAGCGCACCGCTGCCCTGGTCGATCGCGTAGACCGTCATGCTGTCGGAGAGCTCGCCGACCGCGGCGAGGTAGCGGCCAGAGGGGTCGATATGGAAGCCGCGCGGCTGCTTCTCGGTCGGCACGCTGCCGATCGTGGTCAGCTTGCCGCTTGATCCGTCCACCTTGTAGGCGGTGAGCGTGTTGGTGGTGCGCTCGGAGGCGTAGAGGAAGCGGCCGTCCGGAGTGATGTGGATGTCGGCGGCCCAGGGCTTCTTATCAGGGTCCTTTCCCGAGAAGCCTTCCGGCAGCGCGGTGGTGCGCTGGATCTCGTCCCACGCGCCGCTCCTGGCCTCGTAGCTGAACGCGGCGACGTCGCCGTTCAGCTCGTGGACGAGATAGACGAACTTGCCATTGGGGTGGAATACGAAGTGCCGCGGCCCCGATTTCTCCGGCACCTTGTGGGCCGGCGGGTCGCTCGGCGTCAGCGAGCCCGATGTGGCATCGAACGCAAAGGCCAGCACCTGGTCGGAGCCGAGATTGGTCGCGAACACGAAGCGGTTGTCGGGCGAGGGCAGGAAGGCGTGCGCGTTCAGCCCGGTCGGGATCACCTGCTTCGGCTCGCTGGCGACGCCGTTTGCGCCGAGCGGATTCAGCGCGACCTTGTTGCCGCCATAGGAGGCGCTGAACAGGAACTTGCCGCTGCGATCGACCGCGATATTGGCCATGCTGTCGGCGAGCGGACCGTTGCCGATCGGGTTGAGCTGGCCCGTTTTGGGATCGATCGCAAAGCTCACGGCGAGGTAGGGCTGCGAGCGCACGCCGGCAATCAGCACGCGGTGGTCCGGCGTGATCGCGAGCGGTGTCGAGGAGCCGGGCTTCTCGACACCCTTGAAGGCGGCCGTCTGCACCGGAATCATCTCGCCGTTCTCGGCCATCTTGAACACGCTGATGTCATTGCTGTCGGCGTTGCCGACATAGGCGAAGGTCTCGGCCATGCCGGCACGGACTCCAGAAATGAGAGTGAGGACAGCGAACAGGGTGGTGGCGATCGCAGCGCGCGGCACGTTCGATGCGATGCGTCGGGTTGGACTCAACATGGGCTCCTCCTGAAGGCCGCGTCGCGGCATTGTCGTTTTGCCGGCGAGGATAGCGGGCAGCGCTCCGCCGCACCAAATTCCAATTGGGATTGATCGATGCCGAAATTGTATCGGTCGCCAAGGAAGGCTACCGCACCGCCGCCGTGCGCGAGGGCAGATGCGGACCGGCGGGATGCGCCGGCGGTCCGAGCACGGTCCAGACGCCGACCGCAACCAGCGCGGATGTCAGGATGGTCCAGGTGATGAGCCGTTTGCGCATCTGGCTGAATTCGTCCGCGTCATGAAGGTCCCGGGCGCTCGATCGTGCACCGCAAACCGCGGCAATCCTATGAACTCGTTCACAGCGAAATCGGCCTGCGCAATGCGAACCAAAGCCGCGCGAACGAATTGAATCCGCATGCCCCGCGAAAACGATCTCGAAGGTAAGCCCGACATGGGTGGCAAGCACGGCGGCCAGGCCGGCCAGCCGAAGCCGCCGCCGCGCCCGCGCCAGGGCGAGCGCGATGAGGACGTCGTGGCAAAGCGCCACACCGGCCAAACCGATCCCGCCTCGCCGCCGACCAAACCAAGATAGCGCTTCGCCGCGCGGTCGTGCCGCGCCTCGCGTCGGGAACGGCCGGGTCGCTTTGCCGTTACCCGGTCCCGCAGGCGCGAGATGAAAACGGAGGCTGGCTCGTGTTTTGGATCTATTGGGACACCGCCTGGTCGCTGATCATCAGCGGCATCTGGGTCGCCACCATCGTCAGCCACCCCGACTCCGAATTCGTCGAAGTGCAGGCTGCCAGACGGCCGATGTGAACCATCGCATCCGCCGAGACGTTGTTGACCTGATCGCGGCTTCGCCTCAGCAGTGACGTTCGCGGTCCGAGGTCCGGTCTGGATTCGCCTCCGTTTCCGGACCTCGTCCTCCGCGCTTGCGACGATCACTGCCACCGCAACCGCGGCGCCCCGCACCCCCGCAACAGATCGTGACGACGGGCCTGCGTGCCGCGCGAGCAAGCCCTGCGTCCGGCGTTTGACCTAGATCATGTAGGCACAGCTCATTTCATGGAGAATTCGCGCAATCCATGAGGTTGAAGTGTCGATCGATCATTCGCGAATTGCGTCGCCGGCGTTCCGTTCGAAAATCATGTCGGCTGACGAGGCCGCGACGCTGGTGCCACACGGCGCGAATGTCGGCATGAGCGGCTTCACCGGATCCGGGCATCCGAAGGCCGTTCCGATGGCGCTGGCGCGCCGGATCGAGCAGACGCATGCGCGCGGCGACCAGCTTCGGATCGGCGTGTGGACCGGCGCCTCGACCGCACCCGAGCTGGACGGCGCCCTCGCCAAGGTCGACGGCATAGAGTTGCGCCTGCCCTATCAGTCCGATCCGGTCACGCGCGAACGCATCAATGCCGGCGCGATGGACTACATCGACATTCATCTCAGCCATGTCGCGCAGTTCGCCTGGTTCGGCTTTCTCGGACATCTCGATGTCGCGCTGATCGAGGTCGTCGCCATCCTGCCGGACGGCAGCCTGGTGCCCTCGGCCTCCGTCGGCAACAACAAGACCTGGCTGGATCAGGCCGACCGCATCATCCTCGAGGTCAATTCCGGCGTCAGCACGGCCCTGCATGGCATGCACGACATCTACTACGGCACGAGGCTGCCGCCGCATCGCAAGCCCATTCCCATCGTCTCGCCCGGCGACAGGATCGGCGAGACCACGTTCCGCTGCGATCCGAACAAGGTGATTGCCGTGGTCGAGACCAATGCTCACGATCGCGACACGACCTTCACCGCGCCCGACGCGACGTCAAAGGCGATCGCCGGCCATGTTCTCGAGTTTTTCAGCCATGAGGTTCGCCGCGGCAGGCTGCCGCCGGAACTGCTGCCGATCCAGTCCGGCGTCGGCAACGTCGCCAATGCCGTGATGGCGGGTCTCGATGACGGTCCGTTCGGCCGGTTGACCGCGTATACCGAGGTGCTGCAGGACGGCATGCTGAACCTGTTGCGCTCGGATCGCATGATGCTCGCTTCCGCCACGGCGCTGTCGCTCAGCGCGGACGCGAACCGGCAATTCAACAGCGAGATCGACCGGCTGAAGCACAAGATCGTGCTGCGCACGCAGGAGATCTCGAACCATCCGGAAGTCATCCGGCGGCTCGGCGTCATCGCCATGAACGGCATGATCGAGGCCGACATCTACGGCAACGTCAACTCGACCCATATTCGCGGCACCGCCATCATGAACGGCATCGGCGGCTCCGGCGATTTCTCCCGCAACGCCTATCTCTCGATCTTCATGACGCCGTCGACCGCGAAGGGCGGATCGATCTCGGCCATCGTGCCGATGGTCACGCATGTCGATCACACCGAGCATGACGTGCAGATCATCGTGACCGAGCAGGGCCTCGCCGATCTGCGCGGGCTGTCGCCGAAGCAGCGCGCGGCGAGCATCATCGACAATGCGGCGCATCCCTCGTTCCGGCCGGCGCTGCAGGATTATTTCGATCGCGCCTGCAGGCTCGCGCCCGGAAAGCACACGCCGCATCTGCTCGACGAAGCCTTCCGCATGATCAAGGCTTCGAGCTGAAGAATGCGTCTCAGGCCGCCGCCTGCGCTGCCAGCAATTGCTTCAATTTCCCCGCCGGCACCGCCGGGCTGAACAGCCAGCCCTGCATCTGGCTGCATCCGAGCTGCCGCAGCACCTCGCGCTGGGCCTCGGTCTCGACGCCTTCGGCGGTCACACTCACAGTCGCGGGCCCGATCGAAATCCTCAAGCCAGCGAATCCAAGTCGTGTCGTGTTGGGCGCCCCCGTGTCGCGTTCGGCTGTCAAGCCGTTTTGGACGGTCGCCGAAGGCGCCCCGCAAGCGAGATGGCCGCGGCCCATTGCCGCGGGGGGCTTCCAATCAGGAGGATTGATCGCCGCCAGCGCACACCCATTCTTTTCGGCGCGTTGTTTGTCGTGCGTGTGTTGGATCGATGGAGCCGAACATGACCAGCGAAGTGAAGGCGGATTGCTGAACACGGATGGCCGGGGGCCCCATCGGCCTCCGGCTCATCTGATTTCGCAGTTGCCTGGCGGCTACCGCACGGCGCGCAGCATCAACTCAGGACGGGATCAGCAGATGACCTTGCTCAATATAGAGGACGCTCCTCCGACGTTCAACGAATCGTCCGCATGGAAGCGCATCTGGCGCGCGACCGCCGCTGTTGCCGTCTTGAGCCTGGTTGCTGTGGCGGCGGTGCCGTTGAGTGGCGGCCTCGTTGTCGGCGGTCGGGCTGCAGTCGCCGAAAATCTGTCGACCTTGGGCGCGCGAGTCGAGGATTTCGTGCCTGAGGATCGCGGCAAGCTTTCCAAGCCGATCATTGGTGGGCTGGTGGCGGGCGCCGCCTCGGCGGTCGGCAAGCGCGTGGCCAATCTTCTTGTCGACGGGGCGTGGCCGCTTGCTCTGGCCTGGTTTGACCGGACCACGCACAAGACCGATTTCATGGTGTGGGCCGGCCCGGGCGAGTTCGTCGACGGGATGCCGATCGGCCGCGACGACACGCTCATGCACCTGAAGTTCGAGGACAACGGCAACCTGGCCTTGGCGTATCGCCTCAGCCGCTTTTTTGCGACGCTGGGTCTCGACGTCGGCAAGTTCAGGATGAGCGCCGTGGCCGAACGGGACGAATGCGCGTGTTCGTATCGGACCTACGGCGAGCAGATTCTGGTATCGACCTCGGGCGATGTCCATCAGACTTGGCGTTCCGAGAAGAAAGGCGTGATTGCAAACGTCGTCGCCAGGATGGACGCGAACGGCCAGATTGCGGCGGGTGACGTGACGACAAGCTTCGACGAGAAGGTTTTGAAGCGCCCTGTCGTGCTTGGCTCGCGCCATGATCATCTGCAGGCGGACAAGCGGCTGAACGAGTATCCGGGAAGGTCGCCGCTCCTGGTCCCGGGCCAACGCGCGGGATAGAGGCGAACGACCTCTCGGTCTTCCAAGGCCGGGAGGTCATTTTCCGCTGCCGCGCTAAGCCGCCGCCTGCGTCGCCAGCAACTGCTTCAGTTTCGGTGCCGGAACGGCCGGGCTGAACAGCCAGCCCTGCATCTGGCTGCATCCGAGCTGCCGCAGCACCTCGCGCTGGGCCTCGGTCTCGACGCCTTCGGCGGTCGTCGCCATGCGGCGCGCCGCGGCCATGTGCACCACGGCCTGCACGATCGGCGAGGAATCCTCGGGCTCGCCGATGTCGCTGATGAAGCTGCGGTCGATCTTGATCTTGTCGAACGGGAAGCGGTGCAGATAGCTCAGCGACGAATAGCCGGTGCCGAAATCATCGAGCGCGATGCGCACGCCGAGCTCGCGCAGCTGCTGCAGGATCGTCAGCGCCTCCTCGTCGTCGCGGATCAGCACGGTCTCGGTGATCTCGAGCTCGAGTCGTCCGGGCGCAAGGCCCGACTCCGCGAGAGCAGCTGCGACCTTGAGCGCCAGCGTCCGCGAGCGGAATTGCACCGGCGAGACGTTGACGGCGATGTGAATCTGGCCGGGCCATGATGCGGCCTCGCTGCAGGCCTGCCTCAAGACCCATTCTCCGATCTCGCCGATCAGTCCGGTGTCTTCCGCCACGGGAATGAAATCCGCCGGCGAGATCATGCCGCGCTCCGGATGGCGCCAGCGCAGCAGCGCCTCGCAGCCGGTCACGACATTGGCCGCGAGATCGACCAGCGGCTGGTAGTGCACCTCGAACTCGCCGCGCGCCAGCGCCTGGCGCAGGTCGAGCTCGAGCTGGCGGCGCAGCCGCGCCTTGGCGTCGTATTCGCCCGTGAAGATGCGATAGGTGCGGCGTCCTTCCGACTTCGCCGCGTACATCGCAAGATCGGCGCGCTTGAGCAGGTCGTCGGGATTGTCGCCGTGGTCGGGCGCGATCGCGATGCCGATGCTCGCGTCGGTCGGGACGTCCTGTCCCCTGCAATCCACCGGCGTGCGCAATGCCTTGAGGATGTTCTCCGCCAGCGCGGCCAGCTCGGCCGGATCGCGGCAGCCGGCCTTGACGATGGCAAACTCGTCGCCTCCGAGCCGCGCGACGAGGTCGTTGCCGGAAACGCAGGCGCGCAGGCGGTTCGCCACCTGGCGCAGCAGCTCGTCGCCGACCTCGTGCCCGAGCGAATCGTTGACACCCTTGAATTCGTCGACGTCGATATACAGGATGGCGAACGGCTTGCCCTCGCCGAGCTCGGCAACGCGCCGCTCCAGATGCCCGCGCATCAGCACGCGGTTGGGCAGGTCGGTCAGCGCGTCGTAATGCGCCATATGCGCGATGCGCTCGTCGGCGCGGATGCGCGCGGTGACGTCGTCATGGGTCGCGAGCCAGCCGCCGGCGGCGCCGGGCTGGTTCTTGATCTCGATCAGGCGGCCGTCGGCGGTCTCCACGATGGTGTTCTGGAAGCGTCCGATATTGCTGAGGATGTCGTCGCAATAGGATTCGACGTCGCCGTGGAAGGAGCCGGTGTCATGACGATGCTGGATCACGTCGCGGAAATGGACGCCGGGCTTCACCAGTTCGGCGGACAGGCCGTACATCTCGATGTAGCGCCGATTGCAGACGATCAGCCGCTCGTCCTGATCGAACATCAGGAGACCTTGCGTCATCGTGTCCATCGCGGTGTCGAGCCGTTGCTTCTCGAGCGAGAGCCGGTTGGTCACCTGGCGGAAGATCAGGAACAGCGTGAGCACCAGAAGGCCGATCGACAGCACGGCGACGGTGACGAAGAATTTCGTTTGCGTGCGCCAGGTCGCGAGCGCCGCGTCCAGCGACTTGGTCGCGACCACGACCAGCGGCTCGCCGGCGAGCAGGCGCGAGGCGACGATGCGGTCCTTGCCGTCGATCGGGCTCGCGAGCCGCGTGGAAACGAAGGTGCGTTCGAACACCGCCATCTGTTCCGGCGTGCCGTTGCGGAAGTTCTGGCCGATCATCGCGTCGACATGCGGAATGCGCGCGAGCAACTGGCCGTTCTGGTGGTGCATCGCGATCGAGGAGTCCTCGCCGAGCCCGGTCGAGGCGAAGAAGGATTCGAGCTGCTCCGGCGCGATCGCGCGCGAGACGATACCGAGAAACTCGCCATGAGGACCGGAAACACGCCGCGCGAACACGATCGCCGGTCCGTTGCCGAACCGCCCGGGCACGACCTCCACTTCCTCTTGCGCAGCCGGATCGTTCTTGAGGCGGTTGAAATAGGAGCGGTCGGCGACCGAGATGTCGGCGACCGGCCAGCGCCGCGACGAGTTGATCAGCAGGCCCCTGGAATCGAACAGATTGGCGCCGGCAACGTCGGACCAGCCGCTGGCCTTCGCACGCAGCACCTCGTGCATGGCCAGCGTGCCCATCTCGCTGCGGAACACGTCCGCGGATTCGATGCCGCGGCTCTCGAGCTCGGTGATGATGCTCTTCTGGAGCACCGCGAAATCCTCGAACTCGCGGTCGAAATGCCGGGCCAGCAGCCGGACGGAGCTTTCAAGGCTGTCGCGGCCGCTCTCGATCGCATTCTGCCGGAAGCGGTCGACGGTGAGCGCGGTGCCGACGGCGGTCGCGGCCATCAGCACGAAGCCGCCGACGATCAGCCATGTCAGTGGCGCTCCCCGCCAGCGACGGAGCAGCGCGCGCATGCGCGCGGTCCATCGGATCGATGTGCCCATCCAGCCCTCCCGTGGGATGCAAGATGCAGCAAAACCCGAAAGACCCCGTTACCATCGAAGGTTAGTGAAAGATGAATCGGAGTGAAATCAGAGGCTTGGTTCCAGCGAGGGCGATCCTCACCGCTTGATCTCCCAGTTCAGCGCCTCCGTATTGCCCTTGGCGAACATCTTGGGGACGTCGAACGTGCCGGTCTTGAGGTCGTAGCGGCATTTCCAGTCGGCCAGCCCCTTCACGGCGACGTTCTTGGGATGCTTGTCCATTTCGCCCGACAGCGAGATCACGAGGTAGCGGTTGTGGGGCCAGTCGACGCCGAGCCAGCGATAGGCGGTCTCGGTGCCTTTCATCAGATTGGCCGAGATGTGGTAGTCGAGCTTCATGTTCTTCGTGTCGGGCCGGCTATGGAAATAGGCCCAGGCGAGGTCGCTGAGCGACTTCTTGGTTGCGTTGACGAAGGCGCCGTTCTCGACATGGTAGAGAAAGAGATCCTGCGAGCCCGAGCCGGTCTTCTGCATCCGCACCAGCCATTGCGAGTCGCTGGTGAAGCGGAAGCCGGCGCCATAGCCCTGCTCCGGCTTCAACTCCGTCATCTGGTCGCCGCGCCGCGCCCAGACCTGCCATTTGACGTCGAACAGGTCTTCGCTGTCCTTCATGTACTGCTCGAGCTTGGTGGCGCCGTCGGGCGAGGTGAAGGCGAGATCGGCATTGTCGGTGAGGACGTAGCCCGGCGGCGGGCCGGAGGCGGAAAGCGCGGGGGAAGCGGCGAGCGCCAGGGCAAGCATCCCGAGGGTCAGACTTCCAAGGGTCAGAATCGGGGCGGTACGGCGAAATGGGGTCACGGAAAAATCCTCAAAAAAATTGCCGCAATGCGGCCTCGAGTGATTGGACGCCCGTGGGGTGGCGCCGGTTCATCCTGATGGTGCGGGGACGGCGCACTCATCCCATCGACCGTCTTGCTGCCGCAGCCAAATCGGCGCACCTTGCCGGCCTCGGTTGATTTGCCACCCAAGGTTCTTTTCCGATGATGACCGTATCCAAGGCCCTCATTGCTCTTTGCCTGCTCGCACTGGTCGGCACGGTGCTGGTGATCGGCCCGACCGAGCTGCGCCGCCTGCTGCCTGACGGGACCAAGACCACCGTCGCCGCCAAGCCTGAGGTCAAGCCCGAGATCAAGGCCGAACCCAAAGTCGAGGCTAAGGCCGAGCTCAAGCCCGAACTCAAGGCCGAGCCGAAGCCGGAAGATCCCAAGCCGGACCAGCCAAAGCTGGCCGCCGTCACGCCGCCAGCGCCAGCGGCGGTGCCCGAGCTCAAGCCCGAGCTCAAGCCCGAGCCCAAGCCTGAGGCCAAGCCTGAGGCCAAGCCTGAGGCCAAGACGGGCGCGCTGGCCGACATCCAGAAGCAGGCCGCGGCGCTGCCCGATCTCGCGCCGGCCAAGCCGGCGACGGCGGCCGACAGCGGCCCGCGTTTCGATGTCGCCCGTGTCGACGATCACGGCGAGGCCGCGGTGATCGCAGGCCAGGCCGCGCCGGGCTCCAAGGTCGAGCTGCTGCGCGACGGCAAGCCGTTGGATACTGTGGTTGCCGACGCCTCGGGCCAGTTCGTGATGACCCCGCCGCAGCTTCCCGCCGGGTCCTATGAATTGACGCTGCGGGCCAAGGCGCCGGACGGCACGGTCACGCAGTCCAGCCGGACCATGCCGGTGACCATCGCCGAAGCGGCGCCGCCGCCCGCGCGTCCGGCACCGGTCGCGAAGCAAGAGACCAAGCAGGAAACCGGGCAACAGCCGAAGCAGGCCGAGAAGGCCGGCGACAAATCGGATGTCGTCGCCGCCCTGCCGTCACCGCGGCTAGCGTCAGCGCCGGAGCGGCTGGCTGCCCGGCCGAAATTCGTCGGCACGCCAAAGCCCAGGGTCATGGCGCGGACCCCTGCCGCCACGACGGTCGCATCGGCCTCGCCGGCCGACCCGCTCCACACCGCACCGGCGGAAGCTGGCGGCAGCCGGGTGATCTCGCGCGGCGACAGCCTGTGGGCGCTCAGCCGGCTCGCTTACGGCGACGGCGCCCGCTACGCGGTGATCTTCAACGCCAACCGCGACAAGATCCACAACCCCAATCTGATCTATCCCGGCCAGACCTTTGTGATGCCGCAGAAGACGGAGTGAGGGCGGTCTTTCCTCTCCTCCTCCCGCGAGCGGGCTGAACTCAACCGGTCACCCGCGACGCTTTGCCCTGTCTCGCTGGGGAACAATTGGTTCCCCCGCGAGTCATCCCGATGCGACGCAGTGCGCGCGTGGCAGCCGGGAGGAGGCCGAATTGGTCAGGTCAACGGTCGTGTCGGGACGCGTGAAACTGGCGCTGGCCGGTGCGGCCGTCATGATCGCCACCGTGCTGCTGCCGGTGAAGGCCGAGGCGCAGTTCGGATTGCGCGGCGGCCCGCTCGGCGTCGCGCGTTTCGCCGTCGGCCATATGATGGGCCTGTCGCGCCTGCGCCACTCCCGCATGGCGGTGCGGGGCAGCCGCTACCGTTCCGCGGCACTGCGATCACAGGACCCGCGCGGGGCCGAACGCCCCCAGCCGGCCAACCCTTATCTGCTGCGTGCGGCCCTGACGGCGCAAGCCGCGCTCGTCGGCTGGCGCGGCGGCCGCCGCCCGCAAGGCTGGTGGCGCCATCCCGACGGCAGCTATGGCTGGGTCGGTCCGGTGTTCTGGCCGTTCGCGCATGACGATCTCACCTCCGCCGTGATCCTCGGCGATGCGACCAGTCTCTCGCTCTACGGCTATGGCGATATCTATGCGGCGATCTTCGCGCCCTATGCGGTGAGCGAGCTTGCGGCCTACGCCGTGCCGGCCGGCCGGCGCGCGCGGCGGATCCCGGCGGCCGAGACTCTCTGCGATGCCAGCGACACCGGCGGCATGCCGGTCGAACGCATCGCGGCGGCCGTCACGCCGAACGAATTGCAACGGACTGCGCTGGACGAGCTCGCATCCGCCTGGAGCGGCGCGCGCGACACCATTCGCGCGGCCTGCCCGGCGCAGGCGCCCGCCACGGCCGCGGAGCGCCTTGGCCTGATGCGCGAGCGGTTAGACGCCATGATCAAGGCCGTCGACGCGGTCGCGCCGCCGCTGGCGAAATTCGTAGATCTGCTCGACGACGACCAGAAGGCAAGGCTCGAGGCGCTCGGCAAGGACCGCCGCGCGGTGCTGGTGGCCATGCAGCGGAAGGACTCGAGCAAGAATGCAAGCAAGGATGCGCAGGCATCGAACGCCTGTGATTCCGACAGCGATCCCCGCTATGACGCGAAGCTGCAGCGTCAATACGAGCAGCTCGTGCAGCAGCAATGGCCCGCAGGCGACATCGCCACCTCGCTCCGCCTCGACGAGGTCGCCCGCGCCCGCTTCGAGGTGCTTCAGGACACCACCCTGCGCACCATGCAGACGCTCAGCGCCTGTCCGTCACAGGCCGCCGCGACACCACAAGCGCGCCTCACTGCCGCAAAGGCGCGGCTGGAGACGATGCTCCAGGCCGTCAACGACGTCACCGATGCGCTCGATGATTTCGAGGCGGATCTGAGCGACGAGCAGAAGGCCGGCTTCGAAGCGATCGGGCCGAAGCGCGGGGCATGAGGCAGCCTCGCGTGAAGGCCGTTAGCCGATCTCCCGCCTGACCTTCGCCGCGGCGTCGCACATCGCCTTCAGCTTCCCGAACGCCGTCGCGCGCGGCATGTATTTCATGCCGCAATCGGGCGCCGGGATCAGACGATCGGGCGACACGTGCTTGAGGCCGCTGCGGATGCGGTCGGCGATGGTATCGACGCTCTCGACCGCGGGATCCGCAAGGTCGAGCACGCCGAGCATGATCTTCTTGGACGACAGATCCTTGAGCACGCCGAGGTCGAGCTTCGGCTGCGCCGCCTCGATCGAGATCTGGTCGGCGATGGTGTCGTCGAGCTCGGCCAGGAAGGAATAGCCGGCCGGCTTGTTCGAGCCGGGCACGACGGCGGCATAGCCGAAGCAGAGATGCACCACGGTCGGCACCGTGATGCCCTGCAGCGCGCGGTTGATCGCCTTGACGGCGTAGCGCTTGGCGAGCTCCGGATTGTTGCGCACCCAGGGCTCGTCGAGCTGGATCACATCGGCGCCGGCCTTCTGCAGGTCGAGCGCCTCGGCATTGACGGCCTCGGCGAGCGCCATCGCGAGCTCTTCCTCGTCCTTGTAGAACTCGTTCTTGGCCTGCTGGCTCATCGTGAACGGGCCGGGCAGGGTGATCTTCGCCGCGCGCTCGGTATTCTCACGCAGGAACTGCATGTCATGCAGCTCGACCGGACCCTTGCGCTTCACGGGGCCGACGACGCGCGGCACCGGCGTCTGGGTGTTGCCCGTGCGCGCCACGATCATCGCGGGATTGTCACCGTCGATGCCGTCGAGCGCGGTGGCAAAGCGATTGGAATAGCTCTCGCGGCGGATCTCGCCGTCGGTCACGATGTCGATGCCGGCGCGCTCCATGTCGCGGATGGCGACGATCGTGGCATCGTCCTGGGCTTCCTCCAGATGCTCCGCCGGCAGCCGCCACATGTCGTGCAGGCGGGTGCGCGGGACCACCTTCGACAGCATGGCGCGGTTCACCAGCCATTCCGGCTGCGGATAGCTGCCGACCACGGTGGTCGGCAGGATGTGGGTCGGCATGGGCATGGAGTTCTCCTTCTTGATTCTTGTTGAGTGCGACGGTGCTCAGGCCGCGCGCGTCGCCGCGGCTGAACCCTCGTCCTTGACCGGGTTGCGCAGGATGCCGATGCCGGAGATCTCGATCTCGACGACGTCGCCGCCCTTCATCCACAGCGGCGGCGTGCGATAAGCGCCGACACCGCCGGTCGTGCCTGTCACGATCACGTCGCCGGGCACCAGTTCGGTGAAGGTCGAGCAATAGGCGATCAGCGCCGGCACGTCGAAGACGAGATCTGAGATCGGCGCTCTCTGCACCTCGACGCCGTTGAGCCGGGTGATCAACGTCTGCTTTGTGACGTCGGTCAGCTCGTCGGTCGTGACCATCCATGGCCCGAACCCGCCGGTGCCGGCAAAATTCTTGCCGGGTGCGAATTGCGAGGTGTGGCGCTGCCAGTCGCGGATGCTGCCGTCGTTGTAGCAGGCGTAACCGGCGACATGGCCGAGCGCAGCCTCGCGCGAGATGCGGCGGCCGGCCTTGCCGATGATGACGGCCATTTCGCCCTCATAGTCGAAACGTTCGGATTCCAGCGGCCGGATCATCGGCTGGCCGTGGCCGACCTGGCTGTTGGCGAAACGGGTGAAGATCATCGGATGCGCCGGCGTCGGGTGACCACTCTCGGCCAGATGCGTGGCATAGTTGACGCCGATGCAGAAGATCTTGTCGGGATCGGGCACGGTCGGCAGCAGCGCGACGTCGGCAAGCGCGTAGTCGGGCGTCTCGGCCGCGAGCTTTTTCAACGCGTCCAGCGCGCCTTTCGCAAGCAGCGCCTTCAGCGTCGGGTAGGCCTTCAGGCGCTTGCCGGCATCGATGACACCCTTGTCGGTGACGATGCCATAGCTCGCCGTGCCCGCGATGGTGAAGCTTGCAACTTTCATGGGTCAAACACTCTCTTCAATGGAGGAAACATAGTCGTTGATGGGAAGCGCGATCTCGCCGTCGCGAATCGGAACGCAAGGAGGCGGGAAGTCCTGGCGGAAGCGGGCGCCGGCCGCCTCCGCGTTGTCGAGAAAGCGCTCCAGATGGGCCATGGCACCGGTCGGCAGATCGTGCAGCACCATCAGCGTCCAGGGCTGCCGGCTGCATTGGTCGAGCGCGCGCGCAGTCCAGCCGTCGGGGTCGTCCCAGTCGTGCGGAATGGAATTCCACAGCACGCAGCTGTGCTTTTCGCGAGTGAGATGGTCGACCACGGACGGCTTGAGCAGCCGTCTGTCCAGATTGCCGCCGCCGCCGAACGGCCGGAACCAGCGATTGGGGTGGGCGAGATCGCCGATCGCATCTTGCGTGCGGCCGATCTCGCGCTCCGCGGTGTCGCGCGTTGTCTGTTCGCCAAGCGGGATGCTGTGCGTAAAAGTGTGATTGCCGATCCAGTGCCCCTCGCCATGGGCCCGCTTCGCAAGCTTGCGCCGCGCGGGATCGACGAGCTTCTCGCCGATCACGAAGAAGGTGGTCTTGATCCCTCGCGCTGCCAGAATGTCGAGCACGCGCGGCGTCACGTCGGGATCAGGGCCGTTGTCGAATGTCAGGGTCAGATCGTGCACGCGCTGAACCTCAGGTCGCCGGCTGCATCGCGCCTGAGGCGACGTCGTCATTGGCCTGGCCGGCGCGGGTGCCGGTCTGCCAGATCGCCGCCTTGCGCTCGATCCAGCGGATCACGGCGTTGAAGCCGATGGCGAGGAACAGCACCAGCAGCACGCCCGCAAACACATGCGCGCTGTCGAGGATGGTGCGATAGCGCGAGATCAGATAGCCGATGCCGGCCGAGGAGATCAGCATCTCCGAGACGACGACCCCGACGATGACAAGCGCGCCGCCGACACGCAGGCCCGACAGCACCGTCGGGATCGCGGCGGGGATGATGACGCGGACCAGCCGCTGGCTCAGCGTCGCGCCCATGCTGCGGGCCGCGAGCAGGAGCTGCGGATCGATGGTCTGGATGCCGGCTGCGGTCGCGAGCATCGTCGGCAGGAAGCCGTAGATCGAGGCGAACGCGATCTTGGACTCCGAGCCGATGCCGAGCCACACGGTGAAGACGGGATAGAGGATCACGAGTGGCACTGCGTAGAGGCTCGACACCATCGGCATGATGAGGATGCGCGGGCGTGGCAGGCTGCCGACGATGGCGCCGAGCAGGATGCCGCCGCCGCAGGCGAACGCCATGGAGACCACGACCTCGTACAGCGTGACCGCGAGCGCATGACCGTACTCAGCCGCATCGGTCCATCCGGCGATCAGCGTGGACGACAGCGAGGGCAGGAACAGCTCGGGAATCAGCCCGGCGCGCGGCAGCAGCTCCCACAGCGCGATCAGGCCGATCACGATCAGATACCGCAGCGTCTTTGCACTCATCTTCGCACTTATTTTGGCGCTCATCGTCGTCTCACGCCGATTTGCGTATGTGCCGCCAGATGCGGTCGCGCAAGGTCCCGAACGCGTCGCCGCTCAGCATCTCGTAGGTGCGGGGCCGCGGCAGCTGGACCTGGAGATGGTCGACGATGCGGCCGGGCCGCGCCGACATCACGATCACCTCGTCGGCGAGATAGACCGCTTCGGTGAGGCTGTGCGTGACGAAGACGACGGTCTTGCCGGTCGCCGCCCAGATCCGCAGCAGCTCGTCGCCCATGGTCATGCGCGTCTGCTCGTCCAGCGCGGCGAACGGCTCGTCCATCAACAGCACCGGCGGATCCTGCACCAGCCCGCGCGCGATCGAGACACGCTGCTTCATGCCGCCCGAGAGTTCGTGCGGATGGCGCCTGCCGAAACCTTCGAGCCCGACCAGCTTGAGCGCATCCTGCGCCTTGGCGCGGCGCTCGGCCTTCGGCACGCCGCGCAGCGCCAGCGGAAACTCGACATTGTCCTCGGCGGTCAGCCATGGAAACAGGCTCGCCTCCTGGAACACCACGCCGACCCGGTCAGGATCGGGCTGCAGGATCGGCGCGCCGCTGATGGTGATGGTGCCTGATGTCTGCTGGCGCAGGCCCGCCATCATCATCAGAAGGGTCGACTTGCCGCAGCCGCTCGGGCCGACCAGCACGACGAAGCGGCCGGGCTTGACCTCGAGCGAGACGTCCTCGAGCGCGACGACGTCCTGCGACCGGGTCTTGAACACCTGGCCGACATTCTTCACCTCGATCGCGCCGGCGCGCGCGGCGGGCTTGAGCGGGGTCACGTTCGCCAATGGCTGCATCGCGTTTCCACCCATCTGACAAGTTCGTTGAAGGTCATGGCGATCGCGGCGACCATCACGACGCCGGCGAGAAGCTGCTTCATCTGGAAATTCTCGCCCCAGGTCGCGATCTGGTGGCCGATGCCGTCGCGCGAGGCGTACATCTCGGCGAGGATCACGCCGGTGAGGTTGAAGATCATGGAGATCCGCAAGGCTTCCAGCAGCACCGGCAGCATGCTCGGCAGATAGACGCGGAGCGCGGTCTGCCACGGCGTGGCGCCATAGGAGCGCGCAACCGTCAGATGCTCGACCTTGACCGACTCCACCGCCGTCGTGGTCGACATGATCACGATGAAGATCGTGGAGAAGAAGCCGAAGCCGACCTTCTGGGCGAAGCCGACGCCGAACACCAGGATGAACATCGGCAGGAAGATCGATTTCGGGATGCTGAAGGCGAAGAACAGCAGCGGCTTGGCGACATCGGCGAAGTAGCGGTTCTCCGCGATCAGGAAGCCGATCAGTGCGCCGACGGGCACGGCCAGCGCGAACGCCGTCAGCACCTCGGTCGCGGTCACCATCAAATCCTTCCGCACCGCCGCGCGCTGCAGGAGATCGCCGAGCGTGACGAACGTGTCGGACGCCGACGGCAACAGGCGCGGATTGACGATGCCGGTGCGAGACAGCAGCTCCCACAGCGCCAGGACCGCGACGATGATCGCGATCCTGGCGAGGTTGATGAGAAGCGTGCTCTGCATCGCCAGCTACTTGGTCGGGACCGGCTTGAACTTGGTCGAGATCACGTCCTCGGCCGGCACGATGTCCTTGAGCCCGCCGAGCTTGGCGAGATCGAGCGAGAGCTGCACGGCGGCATTCACATTCGCCGCGCCCATGTCGCCGCTGGTCTCGAGCTTCATGATCGTGTTGTCGTATTCGAGGCCGGCGATCTCCGGCGGCATCTCGTAGAGCTCGGCGATCAGCTTGACGGTGACGTCGCGATTGGCGCGCATGAACGCGACCGCGCCGTAGAGCGCGTTCACCGCCTTCTGCACCAGCTGGGGCTTGGCCTCGGCGAATTTGTCGAGCACGATCCAGCCCGCGGTGAGGTTCGGCGGCACCGCGGTCGAATAATCGAGGATGGTCTTGGCTTCGCCGGATTTCGAGATCTGGAAGCTCAGCGGCGAATAGACCACGGCGGCCTCGACGTTCCCCGCGAGGAGATTGGGCACCAGGCCGCCACCGCCGACCGGCACGCGCGTGAAATCGATCTTCTTGTCCTGGATGGTCCACAGCGCGAGCAGGTCAGAGCCCGAGCCGGCCGCGGTGATCGCCACCTTCTTGCCGTTGAGGTCCTTGACGTCGAGCGTCGATTTGACCGGCACCATCAGCTGCCAGCCGAAATTGCCCATCGCGGCGTTGGCGACGATGCGCGACATCACGCCCTTCTTGCGCCCGGCGGAGACCAGCGACGGCGGATCGAGGATGATGTCGGCCGCGCCCGCCGCCATGCCCTCGAAGGTTTCGGCGCCGCTGCGATAAATGGTCAGCTCGGCCTGGATGCCTTCCTTCTCGAACAGTTTTTGCCGCACGGCCGTCTCGGCGATCGTCGTCGGCCAGTATGTCTTGGTGGGCAGGCCGACGCGGATGGTCTCGGCGGCGCTCACAGGGCCGGCCAGCATGGTGGCGGCAACCAGCGATAGGAGCGCGTGACGGCGATTGATCTTCATTGTTGTTTCCTCCCGGTTTGTCTTTTTTACGTGCCGGATTTTTCCGGATCGTCAGGTCGTGCGGCTCACCTCCGCAATGCGCGAGGCGGCGAGCTCGACGAACTCCTTGGTGATGCCGAAATGCTTCGACAGGGCGCGAACGGCCGCATCGCCGTCGCGCTTCGTCACGGCTGCGACGATCGCCGCGTGCTCGGCCTCGACGTCGCGCGGCTTGCCGCCGACCTCGCGCCGGATCGACAGGCGGCGATATCGCTCGCTCTGCTCGTGCAGCACGTCGCGGAAGCCGAGCAGCCATGGCGAGCCGCAGGCATTGACCAGCGCGCGGTGGAAGATGCGGTGACGGATAACCCATTCCTCGTAATGCACGGTGGGATCATCGGGGTAGCGATAGGGAACGGCTTTCAGATCGGTCCATGCCGATTTCACCGCGGCGAGCCACGCATCGTCGCCCCGCTCGATCGAGCGGCGCAGCGCCAGCCCCTCGATGTCGATCCGGGTCTGGGTCACGTCGGCGAGGTCGGCCAGCGACACCGGGCTGACGCGAAAACCGCGCTGGTCGGAGGCCTGCACCAGGCCGTCCGCGACGAGGCGCGACAGCGCCTCGCGCACTGCGGCAAGGCTCACCGAAAACTGCTTGGCGAGGCCCGCGATATGCAGCTTCTGGCCCGGCAGCAGCCGCGTCGCCAGGATATCGGCGCGCAGCCGCTCGTGCAGCGCCGATGTCAGGCTGCGCGGACCATCGCCGGGGCTCCCGGACATGTCGAACTGAAGCGGACCCATGGGGCGATGATTGCAAGGCGGCGTCCTGCGGTCAATAGAAAATCGAAAATCGATTTTCTGGGCTCCGAGGTCGGCGGAAGCTGCACGCTCGCGGCCGGCGGTACACACTCCGTCATTGCGAGCGCAGCGAAGCAATCCAGGGTCTTTCCACAGCGGGACTCTGGGTTGCTTCGTCGCTGCGCTCCTCGCAATGACGGTGATACGAGCACCGTGCTAGCGCCTCACCCGCACGCCCAGTCGAACTTCATCGCCTTGAAGTCGAGCTGCGCATTGCCGCCGCCGAAATTGTAGCCGCCGAAATATTCCTCGAACTCGATGTAGAACGGGCTCATCTCCGGCACCGCCTGGCACGGCCGCATGGTGCCGCCGAGATGGTTGGGAGCGTGGTCCTTGGCCCAGTCGTGCAGGCGGAAATTCTCGCGGCCCGGCTTGCCGCCGACATAATAGTAATAGGGCTGATAGCCGGTCGGCGGGTTGCTGCGCGTGTACTCGTCCTGCGGCCCCTTGCCGGCGTTGGGATCATCAGTGCGCGGCGATAGCGCGATCGTGCGGGTCTCGCCGAGATCGGTGCGCGGCGCGGTGGCAAACATCTTCCTGGCGTAAGGCGCGGCGGCCTCGAAGAAGGCGCTGGCGCCGCCGACATCGAGCCAGCGCGGCCGCTCCGCCGTCGCCAGCGCAAGCGGCGCCGGCGGCGTTGCGAACGGTCCCTCATATTCGGCCCGCGTCAGCAGCAGCGCGGCATAGTCGTAGTCGAGAATGTCGGTCATGCGCGACAGCCGCGGATGCGCCGGCCGCGCCAGCACGGCCTCGCGGACTTCGGGGTCATCGGGCGCACCGCCGTCATTGTGATCGGGCGCGGTGGCAAAGAACGACAGCGCGACGATGTCCGCGCCGTGCACGCGGTAATCCTCCGGCAGCAGCAGCGTGAAACCGTGCATCAAGGGAAAGCCGGTGACGGGATCGAGCGGCCATTGCTCGCTCGCAATCCCCGGCGGCAGCCCGAACACCCAGCCCTGGTCGCGCGCCCGGTCCACCGGCCGGTCCAGCATCTGCAGATCATAGGCACGCGAAGGCAGGGCAATCGCCACGGACCAACTCCCATCGAATTGCCTCGCCGTTGAGGCGTGAGTTAGTCGCGGGGAGCGGGGATGGGGTTCGGGGGGCAATGCACAGAGTGTGCGGGATGCACGGCATTGGCAGTCGGCTCCCTCTCCCGCTTCTAGCCCTCTCGCTACTCGACAATGAGTCTGGCGAAGGGGAGGAGCGATGGGTTACCATGGGCCGGAGCCCGGCTGGTAATCTGCTTCTGGTCGTTCATACCTATGTTGAGCTGACTGCGGACCGGGCCGCGATCGGCATCATCTCGGCGCGTTATCCGAGCCGCCGCGAGATCAGGTCTTATGAAGGTTGATCGGTGATCCGATGAAGGACGAATACGATTTCACGACCGCCACGCGAGGCAAGTTCTTCCAGAAGGGTGCTCGCCTTGTGCCGCCGGTCCATCTGGAACCCGAGGTTTTGACCTATCTCTCGGATCTCGCCGAAACCCAAGGCACCTCGCTGAACGACCTGGTGAACACCCTCCTCAAGGAAGAGATCGAGCGGCTCGACGCGGAGAAGCAGCACTTGCCCGGACCATAGTCTGCTCCCAGCGGAGGCCGCGATGAAGGTTTTCAAATGGGATGACGATCTTGCTGTGGTTCTTCCCCAGGAACTGATCGACCGACTTACACTCAAGGAAGGTGACGAAATCGAAATCGTCACGATCATCGGAAGCGCGTCCGCTGCCGAGATCAAGGATGCGAATGACGGTCCGAGCGAAGATCCGCCGCGTTGAGTTGTAGCTTCCGATCGCCTGTCGTAACCCATTGATCTCGCTGGCCCCGTCTACTGTGCATGGGGTTGTTTTCGACATTTGCAGGATGCCCGCTTGGGTCGGCAACTTGTAAGAGATCCTTACAAGTTGCCCTGCCCCCCGGCATGTATTCATTTCGCTTAATCAAAAATTCTCTTTACCCGAACCGCGACACACCCTATGCTCCCCTCCAACTCATCCCATGGTAAGGGACGGATCGCGATCGTCAGGGTTCGTGGGGTGAGGGGCGGTGGACGCTGGCAGCGTCGGCGCCAGATGCGGTTGCAGGGCGGGGTAGTCCCTCGTGAGCGATCAGCGGGCGCGTGTACGACGGTGCTGCTTGCGTACGGCAAAATCGTGTGGTCGCGACGCCCGACATTCCGGCGTCAAGTCTTGCGGTGGTGCGATCGTCCGACCGGACGGCGCATCCGATGACAGCTGCAAGGCGACGGTGGCAACGGGAAATCGTCTCACCGGCGAGAGCGCGACATAAGCCGTTTCAACCATCGCGCAGGGAAGGCCGGGCATTCGGCCGCACCTGTTACTCCCCTGTGAGCGACTATCACGCACTCATGCACAGGGGCTTTCGGGTGCCATCCGGTGCCCGGTCTTCCCTGCGCCCTTCCACTTCGAAGGGTGCCGAGACCAGACAAAACCCGGGCGCAACGCGCCGCGGGATCGCGATCTGCTGTCAGTGAGGGATCGTGAGTGGTCAAGGAATCCTTGACGACTCGCTTGCTTACCCGCGTCTCCGCACGGCGGACGCATCCACCACGTTCTCCACCTCTTCGCGCCAGTTCAAAATCTCCATCGCCAGCACCGGGTGATTGAATCCCTTGAGCTGGAGATCGTCGAGCGCGCGGGCCTCGACCCAGGGCTCGACCATGCCGTAGACGCGGCGGCTGACCACGATCTGGTTGGGCTTGGCTTCGCCGCACAGGCGCGAGGCGAGGTTGGTGACGCTGCCGATCGCGGCATATTCCAGCCGCTGCTCGAAGCCGACCTGGCCAAGCGTGGCATAGCCGACCGCGATGCCGATGCCGAAACCGAGGCTGTGGCCGCGGTTGCGCCAGCGCTCGGTCAGCGGGCCGATGGTGTCGCGCATCTCCACCGCCATCCTCACGGCGCGCTTGGTGTGGTCCTCGAACTGGATCGGCGCGTTGAACAGGATCATCACGCCGTCGCCGGCATATTTGTCGAGCGTGCCCTCGTATTTGAAGATCAGCTCGCCGAGCGCGGCGTGATATTCGCGCAGCACGTTCATCGCCTCTTCCGGCTCGGTCGCTTCCGTGAACGCGGTGAAGCCGCGCAGATCGCAGAACACCACGGTGACCTCGCGGCGCTGGCTGGTGAGCAATCCTTCCGGGCTGTCGGAGGAGGCGATCAGCTGCGCCACCTGCGGCGCCAGGAAGCGTTCGAGCTTGCGGATGCGCTCGATCTCACTGAACTGGGTCTCGACGCGCTCCTCCAGCGACTTGTTCCAGTCCTTGAGTTGATCGGTCTGCTGCTTGAGCTTGTCGGCCTGGGCGCGCACGGTCTCGTTCGCCGCCGCCAGCTCGCGGCCCTTGGCATCGACCTCGGTGAACAGGCGCGCATTGCGCATCGCCAGCACGGCCTGGTTGGCGAAGGTGCGCATCAGGCCGATGATGCTGGCTGCGAACTCGCCTTCGGCGCGGCGCAGCACCACCAGCGCACCGAGCGTGCCTTGCTGGTCGACCAGCGGCACGACCAGCACCGAGTGGAAGCCGGCCGTGATCGCGGCCTCGCGCAGCGGCTGCTCGGCGGCGTGCGCGAGATCGGCCAGCGCGATCGGCTCGCCGCTGCGGGCGGCATCGCTCAGGATGTTCTCGCCTTCCTCGATGGCGACATGGGCGCCGTCGGCGGATCGGTCGATGCCGCCGGCCTCGACCAGGTTGAAGCGGCGCCGCTCGGCGTCGAAGCCGTAGATCAGCACGGCATCGGCATGGGTGATCTCGATCGCGCGCGCGGCGATGGTCGGCAGCACGGCGTTCAGATCGAGCGAGGCGGCAACGGCGCGGCCGACCTCTTCCAGCACTTTCAGCTCGTTGATCGACTGCGCCAGATCGCGCGTGCGCTCCTCGACCTTGGTCTCCAGGTTCGAATAGGTCTCCTGGATCTGGCCGGCCATGCGGTTGAACTGGCCGGCGAGGTCTTCCAGCTCGTCCGAGGTGTGGACGTCGATGCGATGGCTGAAATCGCCCTCACCGAGCTTGTGCGCGCCGTCACGCAGCGCCGTGATCGGGATGATCATGCGGCGCGCCAGCAGCGTGCCGGCGAGGATCGCGACCATCAGGCCCATCCCGATCAAAAGCGCGATGCGCACCAGCTGGTCGCGGATCGGCATCAGGGCCTGCGTGGTCGGCTGCTCGAACAGCACGCTCCAGCCGAGCTTCGGCACGGTGCTCGCGGCGCTCATCACCGATTGGCCGTTGAAATCGGTGCCCGATGTGTCGGGCTCGCGGCCGGGCGCGATCGCGGCCGCGACCTGCGGCAGCTTCGACAGATCCTTGCCGACGTCGGGGCCCTTCGACGACGTCGCCAGCACGCGGCCGCGCGGATCGACCACATAGGCGAAGGCGGCCTTGCCGACCTGCGCATCGGACAGGAAGTCGGAGAGGAAGCCGAGATCGATCTCGGCCACGGTGACGCCGGCATTGAAGCCGGAATGCGCCACCGAGATCGACATCAGCGGCGTCCGGTCGGCGAACCAGGCCGGCGCATAGCTGACGCCGCGGGCGACGGTCTCGGTGAAGCGTGCGTCGCGGGAGAGATCGGCGTTGCTGCCGGTCGTGGTCGACTGGCGCGAGACGCGCAGCACCTCGCGGCCCTCGCCGTTGAGCTGGAACAGCTGGTTGACGACCGAGACCTGGTGCAGCAGCGAGGCATAGTCGGCGCGGCGCTTTTCGAGCGTGTCCTGGCTCGCCCGGGTCACCCAGCTGATCTGGCGATCGAGCTCGGAGATCGACTGTTCGATTCTCCGGGCCGTTCCTTGCGCCTTGTCCTCGAGGCCGTCGGTCAGCTGTGTCCTGGTCGCGCGGTAGGAGATCCAGGTCTCCATCGCGCCGTTGACGGCGAGGACGAACACGACGAGGCCGACGAGGGAGACGACGTATTTGGCGAACAGGCCCTCGCGCAGAAACCGTGTCTTGTCGTTCGCTCCTGCCATCCCGATCCTCTCGCGCCGCCATCGACGCCGGCGCTACGGGCCGTAGGCCCTTGCAGGGCCGTTCTACCACATTCTGGGCCAAAGGACTGCCGTCCGGCCGGCGTGGTTACTCGCTCTGGACCGTCCGGACAGGTGGAAGAGGGCGTGAATTGCCGCCGCGTCATCCGTTTGGAGGAAGCTGGGGGCAGGCAGGCTGATGTAAGGGGATGGACGTGGATCGCCCATCACCGGTTGAAGAGTTGCCGCAGCACGTCGTTCATTGGCTGACTGTCCTGCTGCGCGACCGGCGGGTCGTCCAAGGCCGGGGCCGCGGGCGAAGCCTGAGGCGCCGGCGTGGAGGGTGTTGCCGGCAGGCTGCGGCTGCGGCCGCCGCCTGGCGCGGCGCCGGTGCTGCTTGCCGCGCCATTGGACAGCCCCTGCTGAATCAAATTGCCGATCGCCTCGCCGAGGGGGCCGCCGAGCAGATTGTTCTGCCCCGGCTGCTGGGCCTGTGGATTGGCAGTGCCGGCCGTATTGCCGCCAGGCGCTGTCGCTCCGCCAATGCCGAGGCTGTTCAGAATGTTGCCGAGCCCGGCGCCATCGGGGCCGAACAGGCCCTTGCCCATCTCGCGCAGCTTGGCATAGGCGGCATCCGGATTGTCCAGCATGCCGGCCATATCCGGGTAGATCTTCGGCTGCGACCAGGAGCCCTGGATCATCACGGGGATGCCGAAGCCGACCGGCTCATTGGTGCGGCCCTGGCCTTCGGTGGTCATCACGAGCTTGGGCTCGACGCGAAAGCCCATCATCTTGGTGTCGAGCGCGATGGTGCCGGCGCCGGTGACGCGGACCAGCGGCCCGATCAGGTTGAGATCGGTCGTCACCGCCTGGCCCTTGTCGATGCGGAACGAGGCCGAGAGCTGCGACAGGTCGGTGCTCTGCTCCTGTCCGGCATTCTGGCTATCCTGCCAGCCGGACAGCGTGCCTGTTGTCAGCGAGCGGATCATCTGCGCGACATTGATGCCGCGGATGGCGCCGTCCTGGAAATTGACGAAGGCGGTGCCCTGCATGTTCGCCATCAGCGCGCGCTGGCTGGTGCCGGCGCTGCGCAGAGCGAGCTTGGCCTGCAGCTTGCCGTCGATACGATCGAACTCGGCAAGGCCCTGCAGCAGCGGCAACGCCCGCACACCGACGAGGTCGGAGTGCATGGCAAAGCTCGGCGCGCCTGTGGTCGCGTCCAGGATCACTTCGCCGGAGACCTGGCCGCCATAGGCGCCGAGATTGGCCGTGCCGGCCTTCAGCACGCCGCCGGCGAGCTTGGCATCGAGCGCCAGCGGCGCAATGCGGGCATCGCCGATCACGGCTTCTGTGGCGGAGATTCTCACCTGCGCATCGACGTAATTGAGCCCGGACACGTCGATCGGGGCGTTGCTCCAGGGTTGCCCGGCCGCGCCCTCCGGCGTTTTCGCCAGCGGAACAGCCAGCCGCTGGAAATCGAGGTCGAGCTTGACCAGCGGCTTGCTCGCGACGTCGACCGAAGCCCAGCCGTTGAACGTGCCGTCGCCGAGCCGGCCATTCACGCCGTTGATCATCACGACGTCGCCGTTCATCCGCATCTCGGCATGGCCGGTGAGCTGCGACTTCAGCACGTCAGGCATGTCGATGGCGAAATCCACCGGGATCGTCGGCCGGTCGCCTGGCGCACCTGGCGTGGTCGCCTTGATGTCGAATTTGGTCGGGTGATCGCCGACACGCGCGGTGCCGGTGACATTGACCTTGCGGTCGCGGGCAACGATCGCGTCGGCATTGATGGCGCTGATGCGGCCTTCGACCCGGTCGCGAAGGCGGGAGAATGCGACTTCACCGTCGGTGACCTTGACGCGCTCGATCGAGGCGCCGTCGACATCGACCGCGAGCGGCTTCGACGAGCTTGCCGCATTCGGCAGGCGTTCACGCAGCAGCGGCTGGTAGAGCACGGGATGGGTGACGACGAGCTCACTGATCTTCGGGCGCCCGGACCACACGCTGGAGAGCGACATGTCGGCCTGCACGCTGTCGATCGTCAGCCGCGTGATGCCGCTGCGGTCCTTGGGGTCGGACAGCGTGAGATCGTTGAGGGTGACATTGAGCGTCGGCCACAGGCTGATCTTCGTGGTGCCGTCGATCGCCAGGCGATAGCCGGTCGCACTTTCGACGCGCGCGGCGATCGTCGAGCTCAGGAAGCCCGATGGGATCCCGACCACCAGAACGACTGCGATCAAGATGATGACAACGGCCAAAGCCGCGCCGGCGAATTTCACTGCTCTCATGTCGACTTTCCAACGACGGACAATCGGCGTCGAATGCCGCAGAATACCGTCCTTTGCACCATCCCTCACGCCTTGAGTTTATCCCCGGACGGGAAGTGGCTCCAAGCGCGTAAAAATAGTCAGGGGGTGCTGCAAAGTTATGTGACTTATGACACACTTCCCCGACGCGGTTTTACGCGATCCTGACGGTGATGATTTCAAGCGATTTGCCAAGACAACCGACAACACAACTGACCAGGACGTTCACAAGGACATTGAAATGAGCAAGCAGGCCGAATTTGCGGTCATTCTGAAGATGAACGCCATGTTCGCGGATCTCGGGACAGACGAGCTCCAGCGGTTGTCCAATCTCTGCCACACCCAGCATCTGGGGAATGGCGAGGTGCTGTTCCAGAAGGGCGATCCCGGCGACGCGCTGTTCGGCGTGCGCCGCGGCCAGGTCCGCATCGAGACCGGCGCCTCCGACGGCAGCCGGCTCACGCTGAACTTCATGGGACCGGGCGACCTGTTCGGCGAAGTCGCGGTGCTGGACGGCCAGAACCGCACCGCGGATGCGACCGCGGGCGAGGCCAGCGAATTGTTCGTGCTGCGGCGCGAAGATTTTCTCAGCTTCCTCGAACGCGAACCGAAGGTTGCGATCAAGATCATCGCGCTGCTGTGCCAGCGCATCCGCTGGCAGAGCGAGCGCATGGAAGAATCCATGCTGCAGCCGCTGCCGGTGCGGCTGGCGCGGCGGCTCTGCGCGCTCGCCGCCGATTTCGGCTCCGAGGTGCACATCTCGCAGGAACAGCTCGGCGTCTTCGTCGGCGCCGCCCGCGAGAGCGTGAACCGTCAGCTCCAGGCCTGGCGCAAGGAAGCGATCCTCGATCTGCAGCGCGGCCGGATATTGCTGCGGAACATGACCAAGCTGACCGCGATCGCGCGGAACGAGTAGGATCAGTCGATCGGCAGCCTGCGCCGACGGACGCGATCTCGATCGACCGTGATGATGCTGCACTGAATTTCGTCTTCGGTCAGAGCGGACAGGACGTCGGCGAGACGAGTCCGGACGCTTTGCTCCGTCCAGTCGCCGCCTCGGAAAAGAATTAGGCTTGGGCTGTCGCTGCCTGCGATAGCAATCAGTCGGGGGTAGTCGAGGTCTGCCGTGACGACCGTGCGCGTCTCTTGCAGGGCGCGATTGATGATCTCAACGTCGCTCGCTTCATGCAGGCCCATGTCGGATGCATGGACGGCGTCATGCCCCGTCTCTGTGAGCCAGCGCGATAGCGCGGGCGAGAGGGGCATGTCGATGAGGAATCTCACTTGGCTGGGACAGTTGAGTGCAGCTCGACGGCCTCATCCTCAGCAAGGGAAGCCGCGTAGCGTAACGCCTCGTCAATGTCCTCACGTTCGAGATAAGGGTAGTCGCTCAGGACGGATTCACGGGTCTCGCCGGCCGCCAGCAGGCCGAGCAACCGCGCGACCGGAAAACGCAGCCCGCGAATACAGGGCTTGCCGGTGCATACCGCCGGATCGATCGTGATGCGCGTAAACGCCATAAGCATAACATAGCGCTTGCGTCCGGCTTCCGCCAGTACGCCCACGATGAGCTTTTTGAACCCTTACTCCGCGGCGGGATGTACGATGCTCTTCGGCGCCGATCCCGCTTCTGCCGGGGTTGCGCCGTGATGGCCGTCCGTCTCGGCATCCTCGCTGTGGACGATCAGCCGCTTGGCAAAGCGCCAGATCAGGGCGCCGAAATCGTCCATCACCATGAACATCGCGGGCACGAACACCAATGATAGGATGGTCGAGAAGATCAGGCCGCCGATCACCGCAAGCGCCATGGGCGAGCGGAACTCGCCGCCGGCGCCGACCGCGAGCGCGCTCGGCATCATGCCGGCGGCCATCGCGATCGTTGTCATCACGATCGGGCGGGCGCGCTTCATGCCGGCGTCGATCATCGCCTCGTCGCGCGGCTTGCCGGCGTGAATGGCCTCGATGGCGAACTCCACCAGCATGATCGCGTTCTTGGTGACGATGCCCATCAGCATCAGGATGCCGATCCATACCGGTGTGGTCAGTTGCTTGCCGGTAAGGAGCAGGGCCGCGATGGCGCCGCCGATCGAGAGCGGCAGCGAGAACAGGATGGTGATCGGCTGCAGGAAGGTGCCGAACAGCAGCACCAGCACGGCATAGACCATCATCAGGCCCGCGGTGATCGCGGTGGCGAAGCCGTCCGACAGCTCGTTCAGGCTTTCGGCGTCACCGGAGGGCGAGACCTTCACGCCCTTCGGCCGGCTCTTCATCACCGGCAGATCGTAGATCTTCTTGGTGGCGTCGCCGAGCGCGGCGGAGCCGACGAGGTCGGCAGCGACGGTCGCCTGCCGCTCACGATCATAGCGGTTGATGCTGGTCGGACCCTGGTCGAGCTTGACGTCGGCGATGACCGAGAGCGGAACGCCGCCCTTCTCGCCGTGCTCGCCAAGCGGCACGCGCAACTGCTCCAGCGTCTTCAGATTGCCGCGCGCGGCATCCTCGAGCTGGACGCGGATCGGCACCAGGCGGTCGCCGACGTCGAACTTGGCGAGCGCGGGGCCGACGTCGCCGATGGTGGCGACGCGGATGGTCTGCGACAGGCTTTCGGTCGAGACGCCGAGCCTTGCGGCGAGATCCGCGCGCGGTTCGACGCGCAGCTCGGGCCGTTCCAGCGTGGTTTCCGAGATCACGTTGGAGATGGTCGGAATCCGCTTCATCTGCGTCGCGAGCTCGCTCGCGAAATTGTTGACGATATTGGCGTCGACGCCGGTCACGACCAGCGAGATGGCGCGCAGCCCGTTCTCGTCGAGGAACCAGAAGCGGATGTCCGGGATGTTCTCCAGTTCCTGGCTGATCGAAAATTCGAGCTCGCGCTGGGTGATGTCGCGGGCGTCCTTGGGCGTGTAATTGATGATCAGCGAGGCGCGCCGGACTTCCTGGGTGCCGGGCGGGACGCGGCCGCCGTCGACGAAGATGCTCTTGACCTCGGGCCGCTTGCGCAGGCGCGCCACGATGTCTTCGGTGACCTTTTCGGTGTAGGCGAGCTGGGTGCCCGGCGGCAGCTCGAGGGCGAGCAGCGAACGTGCGCTGTCCTGCGCCGGCAGGAAGCCCTGCGGCAGCAGCGTGATGCTCCAGATCGAGGCGGCGAACACGCCGAAGCCGATCAGCACCGTGATGAAATAATGCCTCACCGACCAGGCCACGATGCGGTGATAGGACCGCAATATGCGCCCGGGCGGTGGCTCCTCGTGATTGCCGTGCTTGAGGAAGTAGGCGGCCAGCACCGGCGTGACGAAGCGCGCGGCGAGCAGCGAGAAGAACACCTGCACCGAGACGGTGATGCCGAACTGCTTGAAGAACTGCCCGGCGATGCCCGACATGAAGCTTGCCGGTGCGAAGATCGCGATGATGGTCAGCGAGATCGCGATCACCGCGAGGCCGATCTCGTCGGCGGCCTCGAGCGCGGCACGATAGGGCGATTTGCCCATGTTCATGTGCCGGACGATGTTCTCGATCTCGACGATGGCGTCGTCGACCAGGATGCCTGTCGACAGCGTGATGGCGAGGAAGCTGACGAGGTTCAGCGAGAAGCCGAGGAGGTCCATCGCCCAGAACGCCGGGAAGATCGACAGCGGCAGCGAGATCGCGGCGATGATGGTGGCGCGCAGGTCCCGCAGGAACAAGAGCACGATGACGACGGCGAGGATGGCGCCTTCGAACAGGGTCGAGATCGCCGCGTGGTAATTGCCCTTGGTGTATTCGACCGAGGTGTCGATCAGCTTGAGGTCGACGTCGGGATAGGCGGCCTTGAGCGCTTCGATGCGCTTCTCGACGGCCTCGGCCACCTTCACGTCGCTGGCGCCCTTGGAGCGCTTGATGCCGAGCGCGACGATCGGTTCGCCGTTGAAGCGGGCGAAGGTGCGGCGGTCCGCAATGGTGTCGGTGACGGTGCCGAGATCGTCGAGCCGGACCTCGCCGCCGCCGAACAGCGGGATCATGGTGCCGGCGAGGTCGCTCAGGGTCTTGGCACCCGCGAGCGTGCGGATCGCCTGGTCGTTCTTGCCGATCTCGGCGCGGCCGCCGGCGACGTCGACATTGGTGCCGCGCAGGCTCTGGCTGACATTGACCGCGGTCAGGCCCATCGCCTGCAGGCGATCGGGATCCAGCGAAACCAGGATCTCGCGCTCGACACCGCCGATGCGCTCGACCTGGGCGACGCCGCGCACGCCCTGCAGCGCACGCTTGACCACGTCGTCGACGAAGTAAGAGAGCTGCTCCGGCGTCTTGCCGGGCGATATCGCGGCGTAAGTGACGATCGGCAGGCCGATGACGTCGACGCGCTGAATCAGCGGCTCGGTGACGTTCTGCGGCAGGTTCGACCGCACGCGCGTCACCGCGTCCTTGACGTCGTTGAGCGCGCGATCGGTGTTGGTCTCAAGCGCGAACTGGATCGTGGTCACCGACAGGCCGTCGGTGATCTGCGAGGTGATGTGCCGCACGCCCTCGACGCCGGAGACCGCGTCTTCGACCGTCTTCGTCACCTGGGATTCGAGCTCGGCCGGCGCCGCGCCGAACTGCGACACCGCGACCGAAATCACGGGGATGTCCGCCGAAGGCAGCCGCGTCACCGCCAGCTTGGTGAAGGAGGTCCAGCCGAGGATCAACAGAATGATCGAGAAGACGACCGACGGCAGCGGATTGCGGATCGACCAAGCCGAGATATTGAGAGCCATCAGCGTACCCGCGTGCGATCGAGTTCATCGGCGAACATGGTCTTGATCTGGTCGCCGTCATGGAGTGAAGAGCCGGCGTCGGCCACGACGATTTCGCCGACGTCGAGGCCTTCCAGGATTTCCGTGGCGCTGTCGGACGACAGTCCGACCCGCACCTTGCGCGTCTCGATCGTGTTGCCCTTGACGACCTGGATCGTGAGATGGTCGATCGCGGTCTTGGGGATCGAGACGCCGCAGCTGCGCTTGGCGTCGATCGAGGCGCGTGCGAACACGCCGACCTTGAGCGAGGGATTGTTGGTGACGCTGATGCGAACGCGGCCGAGCTGGGTGGCGCGGTCGATCTCGGGCGCAACCAGCCTGACACGGCCGATCAGGTCGGGCGCGTCGTCGCGGCTGATGCGCACGGTGGCGCCGGATGAGAGCTTGGGCATGTGCACCGCCGGGACCTGAGCATCGAGCTCGATCTCGTTGTTGACGGCGATGCGGAACATCGGGCCGGCCTGCGGAGATGCGGGCGCGCCGACGATGGTGCGGACTTCTGTGATGAGGCCCGGCGCAGGCGCCTTCAGCGAGACCGGACCCTGCGGGCCCGGCCGCTGCGGCTGGCCCGGAATCTGCGGCGGCGCGGTCAGCCGCGCCAGTTCCTGATTGTCGGCGACGACGGCGCCTTCGGTGACCAGCAGATCGGTGACCCTGGAGCCTTCCTGGTCGGGGATGACCACGGCCTCGCGGCGCGGTACGAAGAAGCCGGTGACGCGCACAAGGTCGGAGAAGCAGGCGTTGGTCGACTTCGTCACGATGACGAGCGCCTCGCTTTGCGTCTCTTTCGGCTCGGGGCGCTTGCGATGCTCGAACAGATAATAGCCGACGCCGAGCGCGACGACGAACACCACGATTCCGGCAGGCTTGAGATATTCGGAGAGATTCATCGCCGGATCATCCTGGCCTGGCTCACGGCCATCCGCGCGCGGCCCATGAAAAGCGTTTCCCTGAAACAAAGCGGCGTCCCGCAAGGCTGCGGGACGCGCTTTGCAAGCGAGACTTTACACCACATCACGACTGGTCATTCCAAGGGATTGTGTCGTGCTTACTTCGATGCGGTGGTCTTGTTTTCCATATTGACGACCTGCACGCGGCGATTGACCTCCGCCATCGGCTGACCCGGATCCTTCAGCTTGCTCTTGCCGTAGCCGACGGTGACGAGGTCGGTCGCGGAGATCTTGTACTTGTCGACGAGGTAGCGCTTGATCGAATCTGCGCGGCGCTCCGACAGGTCCTGATTGTAACCCTCGCCGCCGGCGGCGTCGGTGTGGCCGGCGACCACGAAGGTCGAGCCCTTGAGGTCGGGACTGGTCAGCGCGCGGCCGAGGGCCTGCACGGAGGGCATCGACTTGGCGCTGATATTGGCCGAGTTGTAGTCGAAGGTGATCTCGAGATCGATGTTCGGCTTGTCCTTGGCGACGGAGGCGATTTCCTCGCGCTCGGTCGACGACAGCGAACGCGTCGAGCGGCCGCGCACCGACTGGATCAGCTTGGTCTCCGCCGCGTTCGGCGCGGGATCGGCCTGCGGGGCGCCGATCGACAGGCCGCGGGTCAATGGCTTCTTCGGCGCCGGCGCCAGTGCGCGAACGATCTCATCCTCGGTGACGTTTTTGCTGTTGCCGTCATCGCCGGCGAATGCGGGCGAAGCCGGCAGCGACAGGGTGATGCCGAGAGTGGCGATGGACAGGATCGCGGCAAGTCCCTTGATCGCGGTAAATCCCTTGGCAGCCGATTTCATAGCCAGTCCCTCCTGCGCAGCGCGCTCGCGCGGTTCGAAAATTCCTGCAATCAGCCTCCCGGAGAAGGCCGCCTGCGGCATCCGTTTGTTAGTCTTTCCTGAGCCGCCAAGGTTCGAGGCGCCGCCTGCCTCGATCCAAAAAAATACTAGCGTACTCCGTAGCTTGCGAATTCCTGAACGATGTTCGGATCCATCGCCTTGGCATTGGCGATATCGAGGGCCCCTTCCTGGGCGGAGCCATTACGTTGCTTGGCAAGGCCGCGTCCGTAGAGCGAGGAGGTCAGGCGCGGGTTGATCTTCAGGGCCGCGTCGAAATCGGCGATGGCATTCTTGACCGCGCCCGACTTCAGATTGACCAGCCCGCGGCTATCCAGCGCATCGACGAAGTTCGGCCGCAGCCGCAGCGCCTCGTTGCAATCCTTCAGGGCGCCCTGGAGATCGCCGACGACGGTTCGGGTCCAGCAGCGGTTGTTCAGCGCCTCGACGTCCTTCGAGTTGATCCGCAGCGTGTCGTCGAAATCCTTGATGGCGAGGTTGTAGGCGCCCTTGCTGGCATAGACCTGGCCGCGCCGGTAGAGCGCGTTCACATCGTCCGGATTGGCGGCGATCTTGGAGGTGAGGCTCTTGATCGTGGGATCGTCAGCCAGCGCGGCCGCGCTCGGCCCGCTGTCCGGGCTCGGCGCCGGAACGGTCTCGATCGGCTTCACCGGCGGGGGCGGCGGAGGCGGCGGCAGGGCGGCCTCGACCTGCGGCTTCGGCGAGGGAGCCGGTGCAGGCGGAGGAACAGGTGCTGGCGCCGGGGCCGCAGCAGTGTCGGCCGGCTTCGGCGGCGGAGGTGGGGTCGGCGGCGCGGGCGGGGCCGGCGGCGGGTTGTTGGCAACGACCGGCGGCGGTGCGGGTGGCGCAGGCGGCGCGCTTGGCGCCGGACGCGATCCGCCGGCTCCCGGGCTGAACGAGAAATCTTCGGCCAGTGAAGAGGATATCCACGGCACCTGCTCGCCGCGCGAGGCCCTTGTGACGCCCATCTTGGTGCGGTTGAGGGTCTCCTCAGCCATCAGGTCGGGGACGCGGATCTCCTTCAGGAGCTCCTGGACGAACAGGCTGTGATCGCCGCCGGCATCGGAGACCACGGAGGCGAGCGCCGCCGAATACATCACCAGCGTGCCGTTCGGCGCGATGACCGGGGTCAGGCCGGCCGAGAAGCTGCGGAACCGGCGCTCGAACGGATTGCGCCTGCTAGCATCGACCAGCGCGATCTTGACGCCGGCGCCGCGGGTGTTGAGCTCACCGAGGATGGTCTCGAGGCTGAAACCGTCGCGGCGGACGTCGGATTCCGTCCAGATCTGCGCATCGATCGGTAGCATGTAGCTCTGGCGCGCCGACTGGATGCCGAAGCCGCTGAAGAACACCAGCGCCACCGATCCCGGCTTGATCTTGCCGTAGAGCTTGTCGAGGGCGCGGCGCATGCCGTCGCCGGTCAGATTCTCGCCGATCTCGACCGCAAAGCCGTCGCGCTTGAGCTCGTCGGCGACGTCGCGCGCATCGTTGATCGGTTCCTTCAGCGGAGCATCCGCATCCGGATATTTGGCGTTGCCGATCACCAGCGCAAAGCGGTCACCGGCCGCCAGCGATGGGGCCGTCGTGACTAGCGAGATGAGCAAGGGCACAAGAAAAAAGAAGCGAATTTTCATAATCAGCGCGGTCCAGCCAAAAAGGCGCCGTTCCAGCTTGCGCCGCGGCGACCTTAACTTACGCTCCCTGCATTATCAAACCGAGGGCGGGAGGCGTCAACCACTTGGAGATTCGGCGTTATCGCGGCGATTGACCGCAACGCCGGGGCGGGCCGCAAGGGGAATAAACGGGGTGTCATGGTTGTGCTCGACGTGGGTCCAGCTCGATCCTATCGGCCGCACGTTAGGACGGGCATGGCGACGAAAATGTGATTGGTCTCACATTGAAAACCTGCCGCCCTCGCGCCGCGTGGCGTTTGACCTTTGCGGCGGACGATGGCTTGCTGCGCAGGATCGTCCCCGAAAGATCCACTCAGAAAAGCAAAGCCAAAAGCAAAAACCATGGGAAACGCCTACGAAATCTACGCCCTGCGCTATGCGACGATGTCGCCGCGCACCCCCAGCATGAATTTTCTTGCGCCCGATCCGCATGACAGCGCGGCGCAGGACCTCGACTATTTCGTCTGGCTGATCCGGGGTGGCGGCCGCGACATCCTGGTCGACACCGGCTTCAATGCCGAGGAGGCGAGCGCGCGGGCGCGCAAGCTGACGCTCAATCCGGTCGATGCGCTGGAGCGCTTTGGCGTTGCGGCGTCGAGCATTCGCGACGTCATCGTGACGCATCTGCATTACGACCATGCCGGCAATCTCGACCGCTTCCAGAATGCACGCTTCCATCTCCAGGAGCGCGAGATGGCCTACGCGACGGGGCGCTGCATGTGCAACGGCCTGCTGCGACATCCGTTCTCGGTCGAGCACGTCACCCAGATGGTGCGCCATGTCTATGGCGAGCGCGTCAATTTCTATTCGGGCGACGGCGAGGTCGCACCCGGCGTCACCGTGCATCGTGTCGGCGGCCATTCCGACGGATTGCAGGTGGTCAAGGTCGAGACCGCGCGCGGGCCGGTGGTGCTGGCGTCCGATGCCGCGCATTACTACGCCAATCTGCAGCGGCGCAGCCCGTTTCCGATCGTCTACAATGTCGGCGACATGGCGGTGGGCTGGGAAACGATCGAGCGCCTCGCCGGTCATCCTGATCGATTCATCCCCGGCCACGATCCTATCGTGACGGAGATCTATCCGCGTGCCAGCGACAAGGTCGACGCCTGGGCGCTGCACCTGCCGCCGACGCGCTCGTTTGCGAAATGACGGCTGAGGCCTGCCCTTGCTGGTCGTCCCGGACAAGCGCGCCCAAAGCGCGCGTCGATCCGGGACCCATAACCCCAGGGAGGAGTTTGGCGGGACATTGCAACCACGGGTCTTCGTGATCACGGCGTCCTGTGGTGATGGGTCCCGGATCTACGCCTCGCTTCGCTCGGCTTGTCCGGGACGACGACTGAGTTTTGAACGGCGCCCCGGAAATGACAGTGTCGGCTAATACGCCTGTTTGGCGTCCGCTTCCTTGCTGGTCTGGATCAGGTCGAGACTCTCCTCGATCTTGCCGAGCAGCGCCGAGAGTTGCTTGCGCTCCTGGGCGGAGAGGCAGGCGAGGATTTCATCCTCCCGCCGCAGCAGGCGCGGGAACAGCTCTTCGTAGAGCGCGCGGCCCTTCTTGCTGAGCTGCAGGCGGAATTCGCGGCGGTCGGCTTCGTTCTCCACCCGCTCGATCAGGTCCTCGGTGAGCAGCATGGTCACTGCGCGGCTGATGGTGGATTTATGCGTGCGGGTGCATTGCGCGATGTACTGGGCGCTGCAGGCATCGTTGCGGAACCCGAGCGTGGCGATCACGCGCCAGGCTGGAATGTCGAGGCCGTGACGATCCTCATATTCGACCGAGAGCGCGGAACTGACCTCGGCTGCGAGGCGATTGAGACGAAACGGAACGAACTTGAACAGGTCGAGCCGTGCCTTGGGGCGCGTTGACGCCTCGTCGGCCTCGCGCGTCTTCAGGGCGGTGTCGCTGGATGTCCTTGCCACGGGGCACTCCGAATTCCAGTTGACGGCCGGCCGGCTCCGGTCCAAAATAGTTGCACGTGAGACTATCTAGCAGATCAGTGCTCTCCTGACCATAGCCGAGGTTCGCGTATGGCGCAGGCCAAGCCACTTCAGGACAAGACACTTCAAGCCACGACGTATCAGGCCAAGACCCAGTTCGGCTATCGCCGCCATTCCGATCAGGACCGCACGGGCCATAGCCCGGCCGAGCATCCGGTCGTGGTTGTCGGCGCCGGCCCGGTCGGGCTGTCGCTGGCGATCGATCTCGCCCAGCGCGGCCAGCGCGTCGTCCTTCTGGATGACGCCGACCGCATCGGCGAAGGCTCGCGTGCGATCTGCTTCTCGAAGCGGTCGCTGGAATATTGGGACCGGCTCGGCGTCGGCGACCGCATGGTCGCCAAGGGCGTGGTGTGGAGCGTCGGCCGCATCTTCCACGGCGACTCCCAGCTCTATCAGTTCAACCTCCTGCCCGAAGACGGCCACAAGCGGCCGGCCTTCATCAACCTGCAGCAATATTACGCCGAGGCCTATCTGGTCGATCGCATCCAGGATCTGCCCGGGGTCGATCTGCGCTGGCGCAACAAGGTGACGGCGCTGGAGCAGCGCAACGACGGCGTGGCGCTGACGATCGAGACGCCGGAGGGCGCCTACCGCCTGCACGCGCAATACGTCATCGCCTGCGACGGCGCACGCTCCTCGCTGCGGCAGATGGTCGGGGCCGAGTTTGCCGGACAGGTGTTCGAGGACCAGTTCCTGATCGCCGACGTCAAGATGACCGCGGAATTCCCAACCGAGCGCTGGTTCTGGTTCGATCCGCCGTTCCACGCGGGACGCTCCGCGCTGCTGCACCGGCAGCCCGACGACGTCTGGCGCATCGATCTTCAGCTCAATCGCTACGCCGATCCGGTGGTCGAGAAGAAGCCGGAGAACGTGCGGCCGCGGATTGCGCGCATGCTCGGCCACGACAAGTTCGAGTTCGAGTGGATCTCGCTCTACAAATTCCAGTGCCGGCGGATGGACCGCTTCATCCATGGCCGCGTGATCTTTGCGGGCGATTCCGCGCATCAGGTCTCGCCGTTCGGGGCGCGCGGCGCCAACTCGGGGCTCGAGGACGCCGAAAACCTGTCCTGGAAGCTCGACCGGGTGCTGCGCGGCACCTCGCCCGCGAGCCTGCTGGAGAGCTACCACACCGAGCGCAGCATGGCCGCCGACGAGAACATCCGCGAATCCACCCGCTCCACCGATTTCATGGCGCCGAACTCGCACCAGGAAGCGCGGTTGCGCAAGGCGGTGCTGTCGCTCGCCAAGGAGACCGAGTTCGGCAAGCGCATGGTCAATGGCGGGCGACTGTCGGTGCCGTGCAGCTATGACTCGCAACTGTCATCGCGCGATGCCGAATCCTGGCGCGGTGGGCCGGCTCCCGGCTGCTCCATGCTCGATGGCCCGATCGCCGAGCAGTCCTACCTGACGGATGCCTTCCGCAAGGGTGGAACGGACTTCACCCTGCTGTCGTTCAGCAATGGTGCGGCGATCGATCCGCCCGATGGCGTCAGGAATATCCGGATCGGCGGGAGCGGACTTGGCGATCCCTCAGGCCTTGTCGCGAAACGTTATGATGCCGAGCCCGGCACGGCCTATCTGCTCAGGCCCGACGGCTATGTCGCGGCGCGCTTCCGCCATCCGACGCGCGAAGCCATCGCTGCGGCGCTGTCGCGCGCGCAAGGCTTGAATTAGGGAATCGAGGTTTCGCATGCCGTTGTCGACCAGCTCCAATTTCGCGCGACCTGACGATGCCTTTCGCGCCATCGTCGAAGCGCATCGCGGCCTCACCGAAGAGCAGAGCGCGGATTTCGACGCGGCGCTGGTGCTGATCCTCGCCAACCATATCGGCGACATCGACGTGCTGCGTGAGGCGATCGGGCTCGCCAAGCGCCGCATGATCGACGGCCAGCAGCAGCAACAGCAGCAACAATAACCCAAGAACTCGAAGCACAGCTCAAAGGACGAATTGATGGCGAAGAACTTCGCATCCACCGGCGATCTCGCGGAGAAGAAGATCACCTTCTCCGAGATCGGCACCGATCTCTATGCTTTCACCGCCGAGGGCGATCCGAACACGGCCGTGATCGTCGGTGACGACGGCTGCCTGGTGTTCGACGCGCAGGCAACGCCGGCGATGGCGAACAAGGTGATCGAGCGCGTCAAGGCTGTCACCGACAAGCCGATCAAATATGTCGTGCTGTCGCATTATCACGCGGTGCGTGTGCTCGGCGCCTCGGCCTATCACGCGCAAGGCATCGTCGCATCGCAGGAGACCTATCGCCTGATCGAGGAGCGCGGCAAGCAGGATTGGGATTCCGAATATGGCCGCTTCCCGCGCCTGTTCCAGGATGCGCAGAGCATTCCCGGCCTGACCTGGCCGACCCTGACCTTCGAAGGCGAGATGTCGATCTATCTGGGAAAACGCGAGGTGCGCCTGATGCAGCTCGGCGCCGGCCACACCTCGGGCGACATCGTCGCCTGGGTGCCGGATGCCGAGGTGATGTTCTCCGGCGACCTCATCGAATATCACTCGGCCTGCTATTGCGGCGATGCGCACTTGCGCGAATGGCCGATGACGCTGACCGAGATTCGCAACTTCAATCCCAAGGCGATCGCGCCGGGCCGCGGCGACGCGCTGAAGGGGACGGCAACGGTGCGCGAGGCCATCGCGATGACGCGCGACTTCGTCACCTCGCTCTATGGCGCCGCCGAAATCTCGGTCGCCAAAGGCCGCAGCTTGAAGGAATCGATGGCGGCGACGCGCGAGGTGATGGATCCGAAATTCTCCAGCTTCGCCATCTACGAGCACTGCCTGCCGTTCAACGTGTCGCGCGCCTATGACGAGGCGTCGGGGATCGACGATCCCGTGATCTGGACCGACAAGCGCGACCAGGAAATGTGGGCGGCCCTGCAAGGAGGAGGATAGGCATGAACATCAACACCTCGCCCGACCAGATCGTCCGCAGCTCGGCCCAGGTGACGCCGGGCTACATGTCCGGCTTCGGCAACTCCTTTGAGACCGAGGCGCTGCCGGGCGCGCTGCCGATCGGGCGCAACTCGCCGCAGCGCTGCGCTTACGGGCTTTACGCCGAGCAATTGTCCGGCTCGCCCTTTACCGCGCCGCGCGGCACCAACGAGCGCTCCTGGCTCTATCGCATCCGTCCCTCGGTGAAGCACTCGGGACGCTTCGCGAAGGTCGATGCCGGGCTGTGGCGTTCGGCGCCGTGCCATGAATACGACCTGCCGATCGCGCAGATGCGGTGGGATCCGACGCCGCTGCCGAAGGGTGAGGTGACCTTCGTCCAGGGCGTGCAGACCATGACGACGGCGGGAGATGTGAACACGCAAGCAGGCATGGCCGCGCATGTCTACCTCATCACCAAGTCGATGGTGGACCAGCATTTCTACAATGCCGATGGCGAGCTGATGTTCGTGCTGCAGCAGGGCAATCTTCGCCTCGTCACCGAGTTCGGCCGCATCGACGCCGAGCCCGGCGAGATCGTGGTGGTCCCGCGCGGCGTCAAGTTCCGGGTCGAGATTCCGAACGGACCGGCGCGCGGCTATCTCTGCGAGAATTATGGCGGCGCCTTCACGCTGCCGGAGCGCGGGCCGATCGGCGCCAACTGCCTCGCCAACGCGCGCGACTTCCTCACCCCGGTCGCGAACTACGAGGACAAGGACACGCCGACCGAGCTCTACGTGAAATGGGGCGGCTCGCTGTTCAAGACGAATTTGCCGCATTCGCCGATCGACGTCGTCGCCTGGCACGGCAATTACGCGCCCTACAAATACGATTTGCGCACGTTCTCACCCGTCGGGGCGATCGGTTTCGACCATCCCGATCCCTCGATCTTCACGGTGCTGACCTCGCCGTCGGAGACGGCGGGCACTGCGAATATCGACTTCGTCATCTTCCCCGAGCGCTGGATGGTGGCCGACAACACCTTCCGTCCGCCCTGGTATCACATGAACATCATGAGCGAGTTCATGGGCCTGATCTACGGCGTCTACGACGCCAAGCCGCAGGGCTTCGTGCCCGGCGGCATGAGCCTGCACAATTGCATGCTGCCGCACGGCCCCGATCGCGACGCCTTCGAGCACGCCAGCAATGGCGAGCTGAAGCCGGTGAAGCTCACGGGCACCATGGCCTTCATGTTCGAGACCCGCTACCCGCAGCGCGTCACGTCGCATGCGGCGAATGCTTCGACGCTGCAGGACGATTACGCGGATTGCTGGAAGGGATTGGAGAAGAAGTTCGATCCGAGCAAGCCGTAGTCTCCCTTACCCTCCCCTGGAGGGGGAGGGTCGTTACGCATGCAGCGAAGCGGTATGCGTAGCGGGGTGGGGTGACGGTCTCTCCGCGAGTAATGCTGCCCGTGTTGAGAGATCACCCCACCCCGTCTCATATTTCGCTGCGCTCAATATGAGCCGACCCTCCCCCTCCAGGGGAGGGTGACACCGTCACCGCTGTGCCACGGGAAACCAATGCCCCACCCCAACGACCCCAGCCTCCGCTCTTTCATCGCCGTCGATCCTTCGTCCGACTTCCCGATCCAGAACCTGCCCTATGGCGTGTTCTCGACAGCGGCCAATCCGACCCCGCGGGTCGGCGTTGCGATCGGCGATCATGTGCTCGATCTCTGGGAGCTCGAGCAGGATTGCCGGCTCGACGTCGGGCCGCTCGGTGTGTTCTCCGGCGGCTCGCTCAATCCGTTCATGGCGCTGGGGCCGAAAGTCTGGACCAGGACGCGGGCACGGATCAGCGAGCTGCTGCGGCACGACCATCCGGAACTGCGCGACAATGAAGAGCTGCGCAAGAGGGCGCTCGTGCCGATGCGCGATGCGAGGCTGCATCTGCCGTTCGCCGTCTCCGGCTACACCGATTTCTATTCGTCGAAAGAGCACGCCACCAATGTCGGCGTGATGTTCCGCGGCAAGGACAACGCGCTGCAGCCGAACTGGCTACACATGCCGATCGCCTATAACGGCCGGGCCTCCACGGTCGTGGTGTCGGGCACCAAGGTGAAGCGCCCGCGCGGACAGCTCAAGCCGCCGAATGTGGAGCTGCCGAGCTTCGGTCCCTGCAAGCGGCTCGATTTCGAGCTGGAGATGGGCGTCGTCATCGGCCAGCCCTCGCCGATGGGCGGCATGCTGACGGAGAGCCAGGCGGAGGAGATGATCTTCGGCTTCGTGCTGCTCAACGACTGGAGCGCGCGCGACATCCAGCAATGGGAGTATGTGCCGCTCGGCCCGTTCCTCGCAAAGGCCTTTGCGACCTCGATCAGCCCCTGGGTGGTGACGCGCGAGGCGCTGGAGCCGTTCCGCCTGAAGGGGCCGGAGCAGCAGCCGGTGCCGCTCGATTATCTCAAGCAGACCAAGCCGCAGAACTACGATGTCGAGTTGGACGTGTCCTTGCGCGCGGCCGGGGCCAACGCCCCTGCGAGCATCAGCCGCACCAGCTTCAAATACATGTACTGGTCGTCGGTGCAGCAATTGATGCACCACGCCTCCTCCGGCTGTGCCATGAATGTCGGCGATCTCCTCGGCAGCGGTACCATCTCCGGCCCGGAGAAGAATCAGCGCGGCAGCCTGCTCGAGATCAGCTGGAACGGCACCGAGCCCGTGGAATTGCCCGGCGGTGCCAAACGCTCGTTCCTTGAGGACGGCGACAGCCTCGTCATGCGCGGCTGGTGCCAGGGCAACGGCTATCGGGTCGGCTTCGGCGAGGTCGAGGGGACGATCCTGGCGGCGGAGTGATATCCGCTGTTGCCACAAACTCCGTCATTGCGAGCGCAGCGAAGCAATCCAGAATCTTTCCGTGGCGGCAGTCTGGATTGCTTCGTCGCAAGGGCTCCTCGCAATGACGTGGAGAAATCTACCGCCTCTCCGGCGGCACGCCCCTGATCCGCGCGCAATGCGCGGCGACGTCTTCCACGCTGTATTTCAGATGCACCCGCTTGTCGGACGGCACCTGCCGGGTCGCGCAGACGCCCGGCCGCCATTCCTGGGTCGGCCTGATCGGGCGCGGCGCAAAGCCGCCTCCGCAGTTCGGGCAGACGTTGGAGAGCCTGGTCTCGACGCAGTCCGCACAGAACGTGCATTCATAGGAGCAGATCCGCGCATTCGTCGCATCCGGCGGCAGGTCGCAATCGCAATATTCGCAGTTCGGTCGAAGCTGGAGGGCCATGGCAAATCTCCGGACGGATGCGGATCATCGCAGACCGCACACCTAGCGCGAATGACGTAGTTCCCTCGATTTCAGCCGGGCTTGATCTCCTTCAGCGGCAATCGCGAGCTCTCCTTCAACCGGTCGAGCACGATCGAGGAGCGCACATGCGCCACGCTCTGGTGCGGCATCAGGACATCGTTGACGAGGTTGGAGAGGCCCTTGAGATCGCGCAGCACGGCCTTCAGCACGTAATCGGCATCGCCGGTCAGCGAATAGGCTTCCTGGATCTCGTCGATGCGGTTCACCAGCGCGCGGAAGCGTTTGGAATTATCGGGCGAATGGGTCGCAAGCCCGACCTGGATGAAGGCGATCACGCCGAAGCCCAGCGCCTCGCTGGAGAGATCGGCGTGATAGCCGGAGATCACCTTGTCCTCCTCCAGCCGCATCCGCCGCCGCGAGCATTGCGAGGCCGACAGGCCGGCGAGGTCGGCGAGCTCCTGGTTGGTGAGGCGGCCGTCGTCCTGGAGGGCACTGAGAATCCTGAGGTCGAAGGCGTCAACCGGAATCATGCGTCATTTATCCAATTCGTGCGCGGATCGTGCATATGATAGCGAAAATGCGTCCCGTTTGCACGCTCCTTGCGCGCGCCATGAAGGATAGTTCTTCCCAGCCACCATTCGGGAGAACACCATGGGACCGTTTCCGCACGATGCACCGCCGGCCACTGTCAGCGCCGACAATCCGATGGGCACCGACGGGTTCGAGTTCGTGGAATACGCGCATCCCGATCCGAAAGAGCTGCATGCGCTGTTCAAGCTGATGGGCTATGCGCCTGTCGCGCGCCACAAGACCAAGAAGATCACGGTCTATCGCCAGGGCGACATCAACTATCTCGTCAACGAGGAGCCCGGCGCGCACGGCTATGAGTTCGTGGCCGCGCACGGCCCCTGTGCGCCGTCGATGGCGTTCCGCGTCGTCGATGCCAAGGCGGCCTATGACCGCGCGATCGCGCTCGGCGCCGAGCCCGCTGATGTCCCGTCCGCGCAGAAGACGCTCGACGTGCCCGCGATCAAGGGCATCGGCGGCAGCCTGCTTTATCTCGTCGATCGTTATGGCGCGAAGGGCTCGGCTTACGATGCCGAGTTCGAATGGCTGGGTGCGCGCGATCCCAAGCCGGTCGGGGCCGGCCTGTTCTATCTCGACCATCTCACCCACAACGTCCATCGCGGCCGCATGGATGTCTGGGCCGGCTTCTACGAAAAACTGTTCAACTTCCGCCAGATCCGTTTCTTCGACATCGAGGGCCGCGCCTCCGGCCTGTTCTCGCGCGCGCTGACCAGCCCCGACGGCAAGATCAGGATTCCGATCAACGAGGATGCCGGCGATTCCGGCCAGATCGAGGAATATCTGAAGACCTATCGCGGCGAGGGCATCCAGCACATCGCCTGCGGCTGCCGTGACATCTACCGCACCATCGAAGGCCTGCGCGAATCCGGCCTGCCCTTCATGCCGTCGCCCCCCGAGACCTATTTCGAGAAGGTCGACGCACGCCTGCCCAGGCATGGCGAGGATCTCGCACGGCTGCAGAAGAACGGCATCCTGATCGACGGCGAGGGCGTGGTCGAGGGCGGCCAGACCAAGGTGCTGCTGCAGATCTTCTCGGCGAACGCGATCGGCCCGATCTTCTTCGAGTTCATCCAGCGCAAGGGCGACGACGGATTCGGCGAGGGCAATTTCAAGGCGCTGTTCGAATCGATCGAGGAGGACCAGATCCGGCGCGGGGTGCTGAAGGTGGGGAACGCGGCTTAGCTTGCCGGGTTTGCTACGCTCGCGCGCCAACCAAAGCTGTCGTCCCGGACAAGCGCGCGCAGATCCGGGACGACAGCGGAGAGTTACGCGACAGCAGAGGGGCTAACGCCCCTTCCACGCCGCCGTCACCGCGCCGATCTCGGCGCCTTCCGGCTCGCGCACCATCGACGGCGTGCGCGAGAATCGCGGTGCCGGTGCGGGCTGTTTCACGCCATGGCGCTCGACGAACACGTTGCGCGCGACCATGTGCGGATGCTTTGTCGCCTCCGACATCGTCAACACCGGCGCGAAGCAGATGTCGGTGCCTTCCATGATCTTGCACCAGTCCTCGCGCGTCTTGCTCTTGAACACCGCTTTCAGCTTCTCCTTCAGCGCCGGCCAGGCCTTGGGGTTCATCTGCGCGTCGAAATCGGCATCCGTCAGGCCCGCATGCTCGCGCAGCAGCGCGTAGAATTGCGGCTCGATCGAGCCGATCGAAACGAAGTGCCCGCAGGCGCATTCGTAGACGCCGTAGAAATGCGCGCCGCCGTCGAGGAAGTTCTGGTCGCGGCCTTCGGTCCAGCGTCCCAGCGTGGTCATGTCGAAGAAGAACGACATCAGCGAGGCCGCGCCGTCGCACATCGCGGCGTCCACCACCTGACCTTTGCCGGACTTCTGCGCTTCGAGCAGCGCTGCGAGCACGCCGACGACGAGATAGAGCGCGCCGCCGCCGAAATCGCCGACGAGGTTGAGCGGCGGCACCGGCGCCTCCTTCGTGCCGATCGCCGCGAGCGCACCGGTGATGGAGATATAATTGATGTCGTGGCCGGCGGCATTCGCCAGCGGGCCTTCCTGGCCCCAGCCGGTCATGCGGCCGTAGACCAGTTTTGGATTACGCGCGAGCACGACGTCCGGCCCGAGGCCGAGCCGCTCCATCACGCCGGGGCGAAAGCCCTCGACCAGAGCGTCGGCGCTGGCGAGCAGGTCCAGCACTTGCGCGATCGCCGCCTTGTCCTTCAGGTCGAGCTCGATCACCTTGCGGCCGCGTCCTGCCACCGACTTCATGCTCTTCTTCGCGCCGATCCGGTCCAGCGTGACGACGTCCGCGCCCATGTCCGCCAGCATCATGCAGGCGAACGGGCCGGGCCCGATGCCGGCGAATTCAACGATGCGGAAGCCCGAGAGCGGGCCGGAGGTGCGGACGGAGGATGTCGGGGCTGATTTGTCGAGCACGTTTTTGTTTCCTCGGGTCGCGGGCAGTACCGATGCTTCGGCGATCGCCGCGGACCTTCTTCTTAGAGAATTAATCGGCTGATTAACTTTTCTCGCCTTCGTGCTGGTGAGGCAAGCGGTTTTCATGCCGCACGGCCAAAATAAAACGGCGCGCACCGAAGTGCGCGCCGCGGAAAATTTGTGTCGAGACGCTGGCGGTGTGATCAGCCCGCAGCCTTCACCGCGCGCTGTGCCATTACCTTGACGAGGTTGGCGCGGTACTCCGCCGAGCCGTGGATATCGGCCAGCAGTCCGTTCGCCGAGATCGTCACGCCGTCGATCGCCGACGGCGACCAGTTCGCCTTCAGCGCGGCTTCGATCGCGGGCACGCGCATCACGCCGTTCTGCGAGGCGCCGGTGGCGGCCACGCGAACCTCGCCCGACTTGGTCTGCGCGACGAACACGCCGGTCAGCGCGAAGCGCGAGGCCGGATGCCGCATCTTCTCGTAGCCCGCCTTCGCCGGCACCGGGAACGACACGGCGGTGATGATCTCGCCGTCTTCCAGGGCCGTGGTGAACAGGCCCTTGAAGAAGTCATCCGCCGCAATCGACCGCTTGTTGGTCTTCACGGTGGCGCCGAGCGCGAGCAGCGCAGCCGGGAAATCCGCGGCGGGATCGTTGTTGGCGATCGAGCCGCCGATCGTGCCGCGGTGACGCACGGCGGGATCGCCGAGCACCGAAGTGAGATGGGCAATCGCGGGGATCGCCTTCTTCACATCGGCATTCGTCATGATGTCGTAGTAGATCGTGGCGGCCTTGATGGTCAGCGTATCGCCCGACAATTCGACGCCCTGCAGCTCCTTGATCTTGCCGAGGTCGATGACGTCGGAGGGGCTGGCGAGGCGCTGCTTCATCACCGGCAGCAGCGTCTGGCCGCCGGCGAGGAACTTGGCTTCGCTGCTCTTGCCGAACAGGCTGGCGGCCTCGTCGACCGAGGAGGCGCGATGATAGGTGGTCTGGTACATCTTCGGTCCTCCTCTTTAAGCCGCGTGGATCGTGCGCCACACCCGGTCCGGGGTTGCGGGCATTTCCAGGTTGTTCTTGCCGATCGCATCCGTGATCGCGTTGATCACGGCCGCGGAGGCGCCGATCGCGCCGGCCTCACCGCAACCCTTGATGCCGAGCGGATTGCCCGGGCACAGCGTCGTGGTGTGGGAGAGGTTGAAGGAGGGCACGTCGTCGGCGCGCGGCATGGCGTAATCCATGAACGAGGCCGTGACCGGTTGGCCGTTGGCATCGTAGATGGCGTGCTCGAGCAGCGCCTGCCCGATGCCCTGAACCAGGCCGCCATGGACCTGGCCCTCGACGATCATCGGGTTGATCAGCCGGCCGAAATCGTCGGCCGCGACGAAGTTGACGAAGCTCGTCTTGCCGGTGCCGGGATCGACCTCAAGCTCGCAGATATACGTGCCGGCCGGGAAGGTGAAGTTGGTCGGATCGTAGAAGGCGCTTTCCTTCAGGCCCGGCTCCATCCCGTCAGGCAGATTATGCGCGGTGTAGGCCGCGAGCGCGACCATCGGCAAGGCGATCGCCTTGTCGGTGCCGGTCACCTTGAACTCGCCGTTCTCGATGACGATGTCGGCCTCGGAAGCTTCCAGCGCATGCGCCGCAATCTTCTTGGCCTTCGATTCCATCTTCTCCATCGCCTTCAGGATCGCGGTGAGGCCGACGGCGGCCGAGCGCGAGCCGTAGGTGCCCATGCCGAACTGCACCTTGTCGGTGTCGCCATGGACGATCGAGACCTGGCTGATGGGAACGCCGAGACGTTCGGCGACCAGCTGGCAGAACGTGGTCTCGTGACCCTGGCCGTGGCTGTGCGAGCCCGTGAGGATCTCGATGGTGCCGACCGGATTGACGCGGACCTCGGCCGATTCCCACAGGCCGACGCCGGCACCCAAGCTGCCGACCGCCTTGGACGGTGCGATGCCGCAGGCCTCGATGTAGCAGGACACGCCGATGCCGCGCAGCTTGCCGTCAGCTTTCGCCTTGGCTTTGCGTCCGGCAAAGCCGGTATAGTCGATCGCCTTCATCGCGGCGTCGAGCGAGGCGTTAAAGTCGCCGGTGTCATAGGCCATGATCACGGGCGTCTGGTGCGGGAACTGGGTGATGAAGTTGGTCCGACGCAGCTGCGCCGGATCGACCTTGAGCTGCCGTGCCGCCGTCTCCATCAGCCGTTCGATGAGATAGCTCGCCTCGGGGCGGCCCGCGCCGCGATAGGCGTCGACCGGCGTGGTGTTGGTGTAGACGCCGACCACCTCGGCGTGGATCGCCGGGATGTTGTACTGGCCCGACAGCAGCGTCGCGTAGAGATAGGTCGGCACCGACGACGAGAACAGCGACATGTAGGCGCCGAAATTGGCGTAGGTCTTCACCTTCAGGCCGATGATCTTGTTGCTGGCGTCGAACGCCATCTCGGCATGGGTCACATGGTCGCGGCCATGCGCGTCGGTGAGGAAGGCCTCGGTGCGGTCGCCGGTCCATTTCACGGGACGGCCGACCTTCTTGGAGGCCCACAGCGCCACCATCTCCTCGGGATAGATGAAGATCTTGGAGCCGAAGCCGCCACCGACGTCGGGAGCGATCACGCGAAGCTTGTGTTCGGGGGCGATGTTGTAGAACGCCGACAGCACGAGGCGGGCGACGTGCGGGTTCTGCGAGGTGGTGTAGAGCGTGAAGTGCTCTTCCGCCGCGTCGTAATCGGCGATCGCTGCGCGCGGCTCCATCGCATTCGGAGCAAGGCGGTTGTTGGTGACGTCGAGCTTGACGACGTTGGCGGCCTTGGCGAAGGCGGCATCGGTGGCGCCCTCGTCGCCGATCACCCAGTCATAGACCTGGTTGCCGGGGGCTTCGGGATGCAGCTGCGGCGCGCCCGACTTGATCGCGGCCTGGACGTCGGCGACCGCCGGAAGCTCCTCGTAATTGACGACGACCGCTTCCGCGGCATCGCGCGCCAGATTCTTGCTCTCGGCGATCACGACGGCGACGGCCTGTCCGACGAAGCGCACCGTCTCCGGCGCCATCGCCGGCCATGCGCCCATCTTCATCGGGCTGCCGTCCTTGGAGGTGATGGCCCAGCCGCAGATGAGGTTGCCGACCTTGTCGTCGACGATCTGCTGGCCCGTGAGCACCGCGATTACGCCCGGCATCTTCAGCGCGGCGGAGGAATCGATCCCCTTGACCTTGGCGTGGGCGTGGGGGCTGCGGACGAAATGAGCATGGGTCATGCCGACCAGCTTGATATCGTCGACGTAGCGGCCCTTGCCGGTAATGAAACGCTTGTCTTCCTTGCGCACGACGCGTGCGCCGATGCCTTCAACACCCATGTCTGGTCCTCCCGACCGGAAATTTTATGGCTGCGCTTTCCTTCGAGAGCGGCAGCGGTGATTTGTTCTATCGAGGCGCGCCGCTTTATTCGGCCGCCTGCGAGACCTTCATGCGGCCGGCCGCATCCAGCACGGCCTTGACGATGTTGTGGTAGCCGGTGCAGCGGCAGATATTGCCTTCCAGCTCAGCGCGGACGGTCGCCTCGTCGAGCTGGCCACCATGGCGATGCACGATGTCGATCGCCGACATGATCATGCCCGGCGTGCAATAGCCGCATTGAAGACCATGATTGTCGCGGAAGGCGGCCTGCATCGGGTGCAGCTCGTCGCCCTTGGCGATACCCTCGATGGTGGTGATGCTGGCGCCGTCGGCCTGGCCCGCCAGCATGGTGCAGGATTTCACCGCGCGGCCGTCCATGTGCACGACACAGGCGCCGCACTGGCTGGTGTCGCAGCCGACATGGGTTCCCGTGAGATTGAGGTGTTCGCGGAGGAGCTGGACCAGCAGAGTGCGGTCCTCGACCTCGACAGCAACGGCCTTGCCGTTCACCGTCAGTTTGACTGTAGACACGTGAAGTCCTCCCAGAATGATTTTGATTGGTTCTAATTAGAAACAGCGCAACGGAACTTTGCAACTGGCATTTTGGTGACCTCGCGTCATGGAAAGGTCATCGGGGCGGCCGTCACGGCGCGCGAATCGATCATGATGCTCCGGGCCGTCACCATCCCTGGCGCAGCTCTCGGGCAAATCTGGAAAGTCTGGTTTGTCGTCCGCAGCGAAGGCCGCATCGTCGATGCCGCAGGGCGCCGCGATCGGCCATGCGGATTCAGCCCTGTGGCAAATCGTTCTCCCCCAATGTTTCGTTCGTTGCCGCGAATAGGAGCACGTGCCCGCGGCTTTGTAATCGCGATCTTGGTAGTACGTAAAAAGAAGCTAAGCCATTGATTTCGTTGTGGTCGTGTGTGGGGATCATCTCGCCTGGGCGCGGCGTCTGCCCGCCCTCCTACTTCCTGGCGATTGATCGACGGCGAGTGCCGCCTTATCCGCGCTGAACAAACACAATTGAGGGTGGAAGCGATGCAGATGAACGACAGCCAGCGGATTCCGGCGTCGAAAGCCAAGGTGTGGGCCGCGCTCAACGATCCCGACATTCTCAGGCGCTGCATTCCCGGCTGCCAATCGCTTGAGATGACTTCGCCGACGGAGATGACGGCGACGGTGGTGTTGAAGGTCGGTCCGGTGAAAGCCACGTTCAGCGGCAAGGTGACGCTGGCCGACATCGATGCGCCGAACGGTTACCGCATCATCGGCGAAGGCGCCGGCGGCGTCGCGGGCTTCGCCAAGGGTGGCGCGAAGGTCAGGCTGGAAGAAGAATCACCTGACGTCACCATCCTGCACTACGAGGCGGACGCGCAGATCGGCGGCAAGCTCGCGCAACTCGGCGCGCGATTGATCGACTCGACGTCGCGAAAACTCGCCGCGAACTTCTTCGACAATTTTGCAGCGGTGGTAGCGCCATCATCGTGACCGATGCGGGATGCCGCCTCAATTCGATGGCGCATTTCGAGCTGTAAAATAAGGGCAAAGACGCAAGTCGCGACAACGGGATGAGCGGCGAAAGCTGCCAATGATTTGCACTACTACCTTCCGCCTATACTAAGCGCGAAACGGCGATGCTGTAATTTCGAACGATGGCTCGCAGACGAACTGCGCATCACGGCGCAACGCGCTCCGACGCCCAACGTGGCGTGCACAACAACATCGTGGAGGGAATACATGACCTTTGGAACAAAGGGATTCTTGGCTGGCATCTCGATGATTGCGATGCTTGCCGCCGTCACGTCGGGCGTCCGCGCCAACGACTCGCTGATCAAGGCGCAATCCGACCAGAACCAGTGGGCCGTTGCCGGCCACGACTACGGCAACACGCGCTTCAGTCCGCTGAAGCAGATCAATACCGAGAACGCCGGCAAGCTGACGCTCGCTTATTCGTTCTCGCTGGCGTCGTTGCGTTCGAACGAATCCTCGCCGATCGTCGTCGGCAACACGCTGTACGTGTCGAGCTCCTGGGGACCCAAATACGTCTACGCGCTCGATGCCGCGACCGGGCAGCGCAAGTGGACCTGGGAGCCCGAAATTCCCGAGGACGTGCTGCAATATGCCTGCTGTGACGTGAACAATCGCGGCGTCTCCTATGCGGATGGAAAGATCTTCGTCGGCCGTCTCGACGGCAAGCTGACGGCGCTCGATGCCGCGACCGGCAAGTCGCTCTGGACGACCAAGGTCGTCGACTACAAGCAAGGCTCGGTCATCACCTCGCCTCCGCTGATCGTGCGCGACAAGGTCATCACCGGCTTCGGCGGCGGCGAGTACGGCGTGCGCGGCTCGCTGCAGGCCTTCGACATCAACACCGGCAAGCAATTGTGGCAGACCTTCACCGTTCCCAGCCCGGACGAGCCCGGCGGCGATACCTGGAAGGGCGATTCCGCCCAGCACGGCGGCGGCGCGGCCTGGCTGGTCGGCTCCTACGATGCCAAGACCGACACGGTCTATTGGGGCACCAGCAATCCCGGTCCGTGGAACACCGGCGTGCGTTCGACCGGCGACGGCAATTTCGGCAAGCTGACCAATCTCTACACCGCTTCGACGCTCGCGCTCGATCCCAACACCGGCAAGATCAAATGGCACATCCAGACCACGCCGGCCGATGCCTGGGACTATGACGGCGTCAACGAGGCCGTGCTGGCGGATCTGAAGATCGGCGGCAGCACCGTTCCGGCACTGATGAAGGCGGATCGCAACGGCTATTTCTTCGTCGCCAACCGCGAGACCGGCAAGGTTCTCTCGGCGGAGAAGTATGTCTTCTCGAACTGGGCGAAGAAGTGGGACGTCAACACGATGCGCGCGGAAGAGGATCCGGACAAGCGTCCGGGACCGAACCATCCCGCCAAGGACATCTGCCCGAACCTGATCGGCGGCAAGAACTGGCAACCGATGTCGTTCAACCCGCAGACCGGCCTCGTCTACATCCCCTCGAACAACGTCTGCATGGACTGGTCGGTCTCCGACGTTTCCTACAAGCGCGGCGTGTTCTATCTCGGCGCCGAATTCCCGACCAAGGAAGGTCCCGGCGGCTTCCTCGGCGAGCTCGTGGCCTGGGATCCGGTGGCGCAGAAGAAGGTCTGGTCGATCAAGGAAGATCTGCCGTTCAACGGCGGAACGCTGACGACCGGCGGCGGCCTCGTGTTCGCCGGCAACCTTCACGGCGACTTCCGCGCCATCGATGCGAAGAACGGCAAGGTGCTCTGGAGCAGGAATCTCGGCTCCGGCATTGGCGCGGGGCCGGTGACCTATGAGGTTGGCGGCAAGCAATACGTTGCCATCGTCGTCGGGCGTACGGCCGCGATACCTGCGTTCCTGGGCGATATTGGAAAGAAGATGACAGCCGCAGCCCCCGAGGGCGGTTCGCTCTTCGTGTTCTCCGTCCAGTGACAACTCGCGCGCGTGTCCCGAAGGAGACGGGATACGCGCGTGCTTTCTCGACATCGCGCAGCGGCGGCGCCAGTCAGATCCTGGGCCGCAACGCCTGATCCAACCATTCCCAAATGCCGGAGATGAGGATGCGTCCGATCAATCCAGGGAATCGCAACAGCCGACCTCGCGCCATCGCGGGACGGCTCGCATGGCTCGCCGCGTCTGCGGTGATCGCATCAGCCACCGCCGGCCATGCCGACGAGACCAAGCCGTTCCGTCTGTGCGCCGATCCGACCAATCTGCCGTTCTCGAGCGATAATCCGTCGCAGCCGGGCTTCTATGTCGAGATCGGCCAGGCGCTGGCGCAGGCGCTCGGCCAGCCCATCACTTACGACTGGTACAAATCCTATTTCGGCAAACGGACCGTGCGGGTCACGCTGCTCGGCAAGCAGTGCGATGCCATGATCGGTTTGCCGCGCTCCGAGGACTTCATGGGGCCGGCCGTGATCTTCTCCAGCACGTTTGCGAAGGAGGGTTATGCCCTGGTCGCGGCGAAGGGGCAGGCGATCGGCGGCGTGGACGATCTCAGGGGCAAGCGCGTCGCGGTCCAGTACGCCAGCACGCCGCAGAACCTGTTGGCGACCCGTGACGACATCCAGAAGGTGACCGTGCTGTCGCCCGAGGAAGCGATGCAGGCGCTCGACCAGGGCAGGGCGGACGTCGCCTTCATCTGGGGGCCCGTCGCCGGCTGGCTCAACATGACCGCCTACGGCGATCGCTATCAGATCCGGCTCACTGAAGGCGAGGCCCTGTCATGGGATGCCGCGATCGGCTTTGCCAAGGGATCGAGCGAGCTGCGCGATCGGGTCGATGCGATCCTGCCGACGCTTCAGCGCACCATCGCCGATCTCGCGATGAAATACGGCTTGCCGGTCGGACAGCCGGTCCGCTTCGGCACGACTGAAGCCGTGCCCGCGGAAACCACGACCGGGACCGGTCCGGGGCCCGTCGCGCCGCAGGTCGCAAGCGTGGTGGCGACCGAGACCAAGGGCGATGCGGCCGTGCCGAATACGGAGATCGCCGGTGCGGGCAAGGAGATCTTCAACGGAACCTGCGCGCATTGCCACGGCCCCGACGCCATCCAGAGCGAGCGGAAGATCGACCTGCGGCTCCTGCGTCACCGCTACGGCGACGACATGCGCGACACGTTCTGGAAGACCGTGCATGAGGGGCGTCCCGCCAAGGGCATGCCGTCGTGGAAGGAGGTCTTCACTGACGACCAGTTCGCCAGCATCTATTCCTTCCTGCTGAGCGTCCAGGTCGAATCGAACGACTGAACGGCCTTGACCGGACGGAAGCGGGAAGATGTGGTAATATCCACCTTGCATCTTCCCGGTGCCGGACCGGCCCAGGACGGGTGCGCTGCTGCCGCTGCCGCGGCGGATCTTTTGGAAGGCGCCATGGCCAGCTTCCTGATCATCGACGATCATCCGCTGTTTCGCGAAGCGCTGGGCAATGCCGTGCGGCTGGCCTTGCCGGAAGCCCGTATCCTGGAGGCGATGTCGATCGAGGACGCACTGGACATCCTGTCGGCCGAGCAGGGGATCGACCTCGCGCTGCTCGATCTGCAGCTGCCGGATGCGACCGGCTTCTCCGGCTTCCTCCGCTTGCGCGAGACCTATCCGCGCCTGCCGGTCGCCATCGTCTCGAGCGAGGAAGACCAGCACGTGGTCCGCGAGGCGCTGGCGCTCGGCGCCGCCGGCTATCTGCCGAAATCGACGTCGAAGCGCGAGCTGGCCCAGTCGATCGAGGGCGTGCTGTCCGGATCGGTGTCGGTGCCGCGAGATTTCGTGGCAACGCCGCAGCGGCGGAAAGCCGAAACCAGCAAGGCTCTCGAGGTCAAGCTCCGCGAGCTCACGCCGCAGCAGCTCAGGGTTCTGGACCTGCTCCGCCGCGGCTATCCGAACCGGCAGATCGCGCAGGAACTGCAGCTCGCCGAGTCCACGGTCAAGGCGCACATCACCGAGATCCTGCGCAAGCTCGGGCTGTTCAGCCGCAACAAGGCGATCATCGAGATCGGCAAGATGGACTTGCCCGATCCCAGGAACCGGCCGTATGCGCGGGTCGACCGCGGGAGGCCGCAATGATCGGCGCCGCCATTGTTGACCTCGATCAAGCCGGCGTGCGCCGGCTGATCCATGCTCAACTGAAGCTCGAAGTCCGGCAACGATTTGGAAATGGCTGACGCGTGATGCGATTTCTGATTGTCGAAGACCATCCGTTGTTCCGCGAGGCGCTCGAAGGTGCGCTGCAGATGGTGGCGCCCGGGGCCGAAGTCCTGCAGGCGATTTCAGTCGACGGTGCGCTCGAGCAGTTGTCCGCGGGCGCCGAGCTCGATCTCCTCCTGCTCGATCTGTCGATGCCGGGCACCACCGGCCTCTCCGGCATCGTGCGCATCCGCAAGGCCTTTCCGAGGGTTCCGGTCGTCATCGTGTCGGGACATCAGGATCCCAGGATCATCTCGAGCGCCTTGTCGCTCGGTGTGGCCGGTTACATCTTCAAATCCTCGTCCAAGCAGGAGCTCGCCCGGTCGATCGGCGAGGCGCTGCAGGGGATCGTCTGTCTTCCCCATGCCTATCGTGCACTCCGGCCGCAGCGCGCTCCAAGTCCCGCCCATGATCTGCTGAAACGGCTGCATGATCTGACACCGCAGCAATTGCGTGTCCTCGACATGCTCAAGCGCGGCCTCCAGAACAAGCAGATTGCCTATGAGCTGAAGATTTCCGAGACGACCGTGAAGGTCCATGTCTCGGACATCCTGCGCAAGCTGAACGTCGTGAGCCGCACCAAGGCGATCGTCGAGATGTCGAAGATCGATTTTGCGACGCTGGCAAGCGACGAAAGCCGGGCAAAGCACGATCGCGCACAGTCGGAATAGAAGGCCGTCAAGTCAGCAGGAACGACAGCAGTGCGCGCATCTCAGCAGGCTTGATCGGCTTCTTCAGCACTTCGAGGCCGGAGAGGCTCGCCTGTTTGGCGGCCTTCTCGGAATAGTCGGCGGTGATGATCATCGCGGGCACGTCGAGCTTCAGATGCTGCCGGATGTCGGCAATCGCCGACAATCCGCTTTCGCCGTGATCGAGATGAAGATCGGCGATGACCGCGTCGGGCGCGCCGCCCAGCTCGTTGAGGCGCAGCAGCGCATCCGCCGCCGATGGCGTGGTCGCGACGTCGCAGCCCCACCCTTCCAGCAAGGCGGCCATGGCTTCGGAGCCGGACGGGTCGTTCTCGACCAGCAGGATCTTGGCGCCTTCGAGGCCACCATAGCGACGTTCGCTGAGCTTGGTCTCGTGCACCTCGTCGCTGACCTCGGAGGGATCGGCCGGCTCGAGCTCCAGGACGAAGGTCGATCCCTTGCCGACCTGCGACGACAGCCGCACCTCATGTCCGAGCACGGTTGCGAAGCGGCGCACGATGGAGAGGCCGAGCCCGAACCCGGCCTGGTCGGTCGCGCTGGCTTCGCCGCGCTGGAATTCGCGAAAGATCGCCTCTTGCTGCGCCTGCGCAATTCCCGGTCCGGTATCGGAAACCTGGACACAGATGCGGTCGTTGCTGCGCCTGCATCCCATCACCACGCCACCGCTGCGGGTGTAGCGGATGGCATTGGCGAGCAGATTTTGCAGGATGCGCCGGAGCATCATCGCGTCCGACGACACCGCGAGCGGCGAGGTGCGGATGCGTAAGGACAGGCCTTGCCGCGCCGCGATCGGCGCGAATTCGTTGCGAAGCTGCTCGAACAGCGGCGCCAGTGCCAACGGACGCACTTCGGGCCTGAGCGCGCCGGCGTCGAGCTTGGCGATCTCCAGCAACGACCGCAGCAGATCCTCCAGCGTCACCAGCGAGCGATCGACCTGGTCGACCAGCAGGCCCGACTCCTGCGTTTCCGTCATCTCGGCCAGCGCGGAGAGCGTCAGCCGCGCCGCGTTCAGCGGCTGCAACAGGTCGTGGGTGACGGAGATCAGAACGGACGATTTGAGCGAGCTTGCAGCCTCGGCCTGCTGCTTGGCGCGATACAGCCCCTCATTGGCGCGTTCGATCGAATGCAGGGCTTCGCGCAGCTGGGTGGTCCGGTCCCGGACCTGGCGGTCGAGCGCGATGGCGGTCTCGAACAGGGAGAACGCGTTGAGCTGCTGGTCCATCGAGCGCTCGACGCGGGACATCAGCGCGGCATTGATCTTCTTCAGCTTCGCGGTTTCGCGCTGCAACTGCTCGACCGTGTCGGGGTCCTGCCACAGCTCGGTCACGACGGACGCCTGCCGATGGCGACGCCCGTGAAGGTCTGGTTCACATGCATCGAGCCGAACTGCTCGCCGTAGGTATGAAAGCCGACCACGCGATTCTGCCGGTAGAGTTCGGACATGTCGCGGGCGAGCTGGTGCTGCTCGGCGTCGAGCCGGCGCAGCAGGCACTCGAAACCGATATAGAGCGAGACGTCGCCGATCTGGTCGCGCGTTTCCGCGAAGGCCGCGCGCGTCGTGCCGACGAGGCTGCGCGATGTTGCCGCCGTCAGCACCATGCCTTCGTCGATGGCGCAAAAGAAGTGCAGCGACCCGTCCGGTTCGACGCGCTGGATCGAGCGGGCATAGTAGGAGCCGCCGACGCGGACCAGAACGGGATGCGAGGCGAAGGAGAACGGATCGAGCTTGGCGTCCATGATCCCGACGACGCGGGAATATTCCTGGGCGGCAGGCTCGGCGTTCAACTCCCGGACGGTGCGATTCTCGATGTCGGCCTCGGTGACCACCATCTTCTGGGGCCGCGGTTCGAAATTGTCACATTTGAAAACCCGGAACGGCAGCGACGTGCTCAGGAGGATGAGGAGAGCGGCGTTGGTGTGCGCCTTGCCGTCGAGGAACACCCAGGTCCGCTCGAACCGCATCCCGTCGCCCGCGGAGCCGCCGACGATGGGGATGTCGTCCAGCGAGGCATAGAGCGCGGACATCACCGCTTCTTCCCGGCGGCACAGACCATCGATCAGGACAAGGCCGAACGGATTTCCGCGCTCGACCCGGGAGGACACCCGCAGCAATTCCTGCCGGGCCTCGGCGCTGATCCTGCGGCCGTCCTCGACGTGAAAACTGTCGAGATTGAGAATCGGGCGTACCACGGCCGAGAAATCGGCACTGCTGAAGGCGAGGGCGACGACGCTGTTCTCGTCCCAGCCGTCAGGCGCCAGCTCGCCGGCCGTGGTGCAACCGCAAACCGGGATCCCTTCGAATTGGCGGCTGATTTCGGCGATGAATTGGTGCGGATCGTAGCTCGGGGAGACGAAGAGCAGAACGAGCGCCAGCTCGTCGGATGGAAGCTGGGCGGCGAGGTCGGCAACGGCTTGCTCGGCGCCCGCGGCCTTCGACTTCGCGACGGCAACGCCAGACGCACCGCCAAACCGAAAGTCGGTTTGCCCCACTCCGTTTCTCCCTCAAGGACCCGCTTGGTCTGATGCCAAGTGCCTGACAAGTGTCCAGAGAATATGGCCTTTTTCGTCTGGTCGCAACATGGCGACCAGTTCCGCGGAACGTGTGGTCACCGTCAGGCGGCTCGGGCTGGAAGAATTTACCGCCCCTTGACGTTTCTGCCCTAATTTTCATCGCAGGTTCGGGAAGGGCTGCTCCCGGGCCGATCTGCACAATGCAAGAATTACATTGGGGGTTGGGAATGTCCGGGCGTATCGCGTCGCCGTTTAAGCGCACAATATTTCCGACCCTCAGGTTCCGCGCCAAGATCATCCTCGGCTTTGCCGCGGTGCTGGCGATCTCCGCCGGCAGCATGGCCTTCTCCTATTTCGGCTTCGAGCGCGTTTCGCAGGGCGTCGGATCCTACCGCAGCAGCGTCTCGGAGGCCGATCTCGCCCGCAATATCGATCGCGAATTGCTTGGCTATCGTTCCGCCGCCCGCTACTTCGTGGTGACCGGCAAGGAAGACGACGCCAAGGCGGCGCTGGACGCCGAGGCCAGCCTGAAGAATGCCATCGATCAGGCGGTCAAGAATGCCAAGAAACCGGCGCGGCTCGAGAGCCTCGACAAGCTCGCCAAGGAATTTTCCAATTTCTCGGCGACCTTCGCCAAGATTCTGCAGGCCAAGCGCGACAGCGCGCTCCTGGTCCAGAACCAGCTTCAGCGCAACGCCAATCTCCTGAAATACAAGCTCGACGATATCGGCAACAATGCCTCCGACTCCGAAGCGCAGGCGATCGAGTTCGGCACCAAGCAGGTCAACTCCCAGTTCCAGACCGCGAGCGCGGCCGCGAGCAATTTCATCCTCAACTCCGACCAGGCCGTCGGCGCAAGTGCGATGGCGCGACTGAAGTTCGTCGAGAACTCGCTCGGCGCGGTCTATTCGATGGATGACAAGATCGTCGCCGGCCTGAAGGAGGCCAAAGCGTTCCTCGGCGCGTATCGGGAAGCGCTGGAGAAGCTGATCGCGAAAGCCAAGTTGGTCGACGACCTCGTCACCGAGATGAGCGGCTCGGCCGGTGCGATCCTGCAAGGCGCCACGGCCATGAAGGCCGACCTCGTTGCCGAGCAGCAGCGGCTGGACTCGGAATCGGAGGCGACCATCGGCAAGACCGAGCAATTGGTTCTGATCCTCGCCATCGGCGGTACGCTGCTTGGTGCGGTGCTTGCCTTCCTGCTCGGCACCGGCATCTCGCGTCCGATGATCGCGATGTGCAAGGCGATGCGCGAGCTGGCTTCGGGCAATTTCGACGTGGTGCTGCCGGGCCTCGGCCGCAAGGACGAGATCGGCGAGATGGCCGGCGCGGTCGAGGAATTCAAGGTTCAGGCGGTGGCCAAGGCCGAGCGCGATGCCGCCGCCAGCGAAGTTCAGAACCGGGAGCAGGCCGCGAGCCGCCGTGCCGAGCTGATCCGCTTCGCCGACGATTTCGAAAGCGCGGTTGGCGCCATCGTCTCCAACGTCTCGGCCTCGGCCGTGCAGCTGGAATCGGCAGCGTCCACGCTGACGCGCACCGCCGAGACCACCCAGAGCCTGTCGAGCCAGGTCGCCGGCGTGTCCGAGCAGGCCTCGTCCAACATGCAGTCGGTCGCGACCGCGACCGAAGAGCTCTCGGCTTCGGTCGAGGAGATCGGCCGCCAGGTCCGCGATTCCAACCGCATTGCGGAAGCCGCGGTGGTGCAGGCCAGGGAAACCGACGGCCGCATCGGCAAGCTCTCGCACGCCGCCCAGCAGATCGGCGAGGTGGTGAAGCTGATCACGGCGATTGCCGAGCAGACCAATCTTCTGGCGCTCAATGCCACCATCGAGGCCGCGCGCGCCGGTGAAGCCGGCCGCGGGTTCGCGGTGGTTGCGAGCGAGGTGAAGTCGCTGGCGAGCCAGACGGCGAAGGCGACCGACGAGATTTCCTCGCACATCACGGGCATGCAGGGCGCTACCGCCGAATCGGTTGCGGCGATCAAGGAGATCGGCGCGACCATCGGGCAGATCTCGTCGATCGCGACCTCGATCGCGAGCGCGGTCGAGCAGCAGGGTGCGGCCACCCAGGAGATCGCGCGCAGCGTCCAGACCGTGGCGCAGGGCACCCAGACCGCGGCCACCGATATCGGCCAGGTCAACCGCGGCGCCGCCGAGACCGGCGCGGCCTCGGGGGAGGTGCTGCACTCGGCCAAGACGCTGTCGAGCGAGAGCACCCGCCTGCGCGCCGAGCTCGATCGCTTCATGGGCAATATCAGGGCGGCGTAGGGCGAGCTGTCGCGTCACACTCCGCTGTCGTCCCCGCGCACGCGGGAACCCATAACCACAGGGCGTGGATATGGAGTGACGCCGGTAACTCCGAGTCTTCGCCAAACCACCTCCTGTGGCTATGGATCCCGGATCGGCGCGCGCCTTTGGGCGCGCTTGTCCGGGACGACAGCGAAGTGATCGGGGCGGCAGTCGATTTGTAACAGCGCGGGAAAGCCCGCTTTAACAAATTCCCTGCGTCACCTAACCGCCAGTTGCGGCGCCATAAATTTACCACAGCTTATCCTTTGCCGATTACCGTGCGGACGAGTCAGGAAGCGGGCTGCTTCCGGGCTGCGCCTGGTTTTCCGCGAATGGAATGGGGTGGGGGAATGTCGGTCAAGTCGAAGTCGAGCCAATCGAAGCTGCCAACGCTGCGTTTTCGCGCAAAAATCATCCTCGGCTTCGTGGCAGTGCTAGCCATCCTCGCCGTCAGCATGGCTTTCGCCTATTTCGGCTTCGAGCGGATTCAGGCCGCCGTGGCTTCCTACCGCGCCAGCGTGTCGGAAGCCGATCTCGCCCGGACGGTCGATCGCGAGCTGATCGCCTATCAAGGGCTGGCACGGGCCTACACCCTGACCGGGGCGAACGATGACGAGACCGCGGCCAAGGCCGCCGAACAGAATCTGAAGAGCGCCATCGCCAAGTCGATGTCGGCCACCACCGGCGCTGCACGCCGTGAGCAGGTCGGCAAGCTCGAGGCCGAGTTCCAGCGCTTCACGAAGGTGTTCGGGGAGATCATTACCCTGACGCGCGAGAACAACAAGATCGCTGCCGATGAGCTCAACAGTGTCGGCAACAAGATCCGCTTCAAGTTCGACGATCTCGCCGACACCGCCGCGCTGGCGGGACTGGCATCGGTCCAGACCACGGCCAAGGACATCACCTCGCAATATCTGGCGGTCTCCACCTCGGTCAGCGCCTTCGTCGCCAAGCCGGAGCCCAAGACCGCCGATGGCGTGATCGCCCGTATCAAGTTCCTGGAGACCTTGCTGGTCTCCATCTATGCGAATGACCAGAAGATCACGGATCGCGTCAAGGAGATCGGCGATCTCCTGAAACAGTACCGCACCTCGTTCGCAAAGCTGACCGAGAACGTGAAAGTCATCGTCAAGTCGAATGGCGAGATGACCAAGACGGCGGCGACCATTCTCAAGCTCTCGGGCGAGCTGCGTTCGGATCTCACTGCCGACCAGCAGCGCATCGAGGCGAGCGCGAACGAGACGATCGGCGAGACCGAGCGGCTGATGCTGATGATGGCGCTCGGCGGCCTTGCCATCGGTGCCGTGCTGGCCTTGTGGCTTGGTAACGGCATCTCGCGTCCGATGATCGCGATGTGCAAGGCGATGCGCGAGCTGGCTTCGGGCAATTTCGACGTGGTGCTGCCGGGCCTCGGCCGCAAGGACGAGATCGGCGAGATGGCCGGCGCGGTCGAGGAATTCAAGGTTCAGGCGGTGGCCAAGGCCGAGCGCGATGCCGCCGCCAGCGAAGTTCAGAACCGGGAGCAGGCCGCGAGCCGCCGTGCCGAGCTGATCCGCTTCGCCGACGATTTCGAAAGCGCGGTTGGCGCCATCGTCTCCAACGTCTCGGCCTCGGCCGTGCAGCTGGAATCGGCAGCGTCCACGCTGACGCGCACCGCCGAGACCACCCAGAGCCTGTCGAGCCAGGTCGCCGGCGTGTCCGAGCAGGCCTCGTCCAACATGCAGTCGGTCGCGACCGCGACCGAAGAGCTCTCGGCTTCGGTCGAGGAGATCGGCCGCCAGGTCCGCGATTCCAACCGCATTGCGGAAGCCGCGGTGGTGCAGGCCAGGGAAACCGACGGCCGCATCGGCAAGCTCTCGCACGCCGCCCAGCAGATCGGCGAGGTGGTGAAGCTGATCACGGCGATTGCCGAGCAGACCAATCTTCTGGCGCTCAATGCCACCATCGAGGCCGCGCGCGCCGGTGAAGCCGGCCGCGGGTTCGCGGTGGTTGCGAGCGAGGTGAAGTCGCTGGCGAGCCAGACGGCGAAGGCGACCGACGAGATTTCCTCGCACATCACGGGCATGCAGGGCGCTACCGCCGAATCGGTTGCGGCGATCAAGGAGATCGGCGCGACCATCGGGCAGATCTCGTCGATCGCGACCTCGATCGCGAGCGCGGTCGAGCAGCAGGGTGCGGCCACCCAGGAGATCGCGCGCAGCGTCCAGACCGTGGCGCAGGGCACCCAGACCGCGGCCACCGATATCGGCCAGGTCAACCGCGGCGCCGCCGAGACCGGCGCGGCCTCGGGGGAGGTGCTGCACTCGGCCAAGACGCTGTCGAGCGAGAGCACCCGCCTGCGCGCCGAGCTCGATCGCTTCATGGGCAATATCAGGGCGGCGTAAGTGCGCTGCCTCGGCAGTCTTCGCTTTCGCCTCATCCTTCGCTGTCGTCCCGGATAAGCGCGCCCTTAAGGCGCGCGTAGATCCGGGACCTCCGCGCGAGCGCTTGCGCTCGTCGCGATAGCCACAGGATTGGGTTTGGCGACGACTTGGGGTTACCTGCGTCGCTCCACAACCATTCCCTGGGAGTATGGGTCCCGGATCGGCGCTCCACGCCTGACAGCGCTTCGCGCTGCCAGGCGCTACGCTTGTCCGGGACGACAGCGGAGCAGGGGATGCGATCCTCCGCCCTCTCACTCCCTTCCAAACGCCCGCTTCAATTCCACCTTCGCCTTTTCCAGCCGCGTGCGTTGCGTCTTCGGCAGCGTCTTGCCGGCGCGGTTGATGTAGAAGGTCAGCATCGACAGCGCCGAGCGATAGGCGCCGGCCTTGCGACGCGCGCTGTGCTCGGCCGATCGCTTCAATGACGTCGCGATCTTCTTCGGACTGTCCAGCTTGAACACACCCTGCTTGAGGTCGAGTGCGTCGCTCTGCCTGGTCACACGCTGCGACCAGCGCTTCGGTGCGGCGCGCTTCGGGCTCTTGCGCGCAGGCTTACGTCTTGCGCTGGCTTTCTTGTGCGCGGGTTTGCGAGATTGTGTCGTCTTTCTGACATGAGCCATGCGTCAACTCCTTGCGGTACCAACGGAAACGGGCGGCCATAAGCACCGTTCCCGGGGAACCCGGCCTTGCCGCAGACGTTGTCGCAGGTGGCAGGCGGAATGCCGCACCCCCGTGATCGGAACGCCCCGTCCACATCATGTGAACCGGGGCCGCTTCCATTGATCGAACGCAACAGCCCGATGGAATTGCAGCAAAGCCCAGCGCTGAACTACGCATCTGGGGTCGCGGCGGACGCGACCGATCGCATCGTCGAGACCAGCATTCCCGCACGGCTCGACGCGCTGCCCTGGAGCGGCTTTCACACCCGCGTCGTGCTCGCGCTCGGCATCACCTGGATCCTCGACGGGCTCGAGGTGACGCTGGCCGGTGCGCTCTCCGGTGCCCTGAAGCAGAGCCCCTCGCTGCATTTCTCCAATCTCGACCTCGGCATTGCCAATTCCGCCTATCTCGCCGGCGCCGTGCTCGGCGCGCTCGGCTTCGGCTGGCTCACCGACCGCATCGGCCGCAAGAAACTGTTCTTCATCACGCTGGCGCTCTACCTCTCGGCAACGGCCGCAACCGCCCTGTCATGGGATGTCGCGAGCTACGCGATGTTTCGCTTCCTCACCGGTGCCGGCATCGGCGGCGAATACACCGCGATCAATTCGACCATCCAGGAGCTGGTGCCCGCGCGCTACCGCGGCTGGACCGATCTCGTCATCAACGGCAGCTTCTGGATCGGCGCAGCGATGGGGGCGGTTGCGGCCATCGTGCTGCTCGATCCCGCCGTGATCGCGCCCGATCTCGGCTGGCGTCTGGCTTATCTGATCGGCGCCAGCATCGGTCTCGTCGTGCTGTTGATGCGGATGTGGATCCCGGAAAGTCCGCGCTGGCTGATGATCCATGGCCGTCCCGATCAGGCCCATGCGATCGTCGACGAGATCGAACGCTCCGTGATCGGACATGACCAGGATGCGAGCGAAGCGCGCTTCGCGAAGATGCGGCTGAAGATGCGCGATCACACGCCGATCCGCGAGGTCGTGCACACGCTGTTCTCGGCGTACCGCCAGCGCGCGCTGGTCGGTCTCGTCCTGATGAGTGCGCAGGCGTTCTTCTACAATGCCATCTTCTTCACCTTCGCGCTGGTGCTGACCGATTTCTACGGCATCAAGGCCGATCACGTCGGCTGGTACCTGCTACCCTTCGCCGCCGGAAATTTCCTCGGGCCTCTCCTGCTCGGCCGGCTGTTCGATACGCTGGGGCGCCGCACCATGATCATGTTCACCTATGGCGTGTCGGGCCTGTTGCTGGCGCTCTCGGGCTATCTGTTCTCCATCGGCGTCCTCGACGCGCAGGGCCAGACCATTGCCTGGATGGTGATCTTCTTCTTTGCCTCGCCCGCGGCGAGCGCAGCCTATCTCACCGTCAGCGAGACTTTTCCCTTGGAGGTTCGCGCGCTGGCGATCGCGGTATTCTACGCGGTCGGCACCGGCATTGGCGGCGTGATCGGACCGGCACTGTTCGGCGTGCTGATCGACACGGGATCACGCACCAGCGTGTTCGCGGGCTATTTGCTGGGGGCCTTCCTGATGATCGCGGCCGCGATCGTGGCGTGGCGCTACGCCGTCTCCGCGGAGCGCAAATCGCTCGAACAAATCGCGCGGCCGCTCGCCTTTATGGAGTAGACTGATGAAATCAGAACTTGCGGAAATGGCGATGGACGAGCAGCACACCATGCGAGAGGACGAGGCGCCGGATGCGGTGCCGGTGCCGCATGCGCTGGTGCCGCATCTGGACGAGACCGCGATCCTGCTCGACATCGACGGTACGCTGCTCGACCTGATGCCGACGCCACGCGAGGTGTGGGTGCCGCCGGGCCTGTCAGATACGCTCAATCGCCTCACCGAGCGCACGTCCGGCGCGCTGGCGCTGGTCAGCGGCCGCTCGCTCAACGACATCGACCTGATCTTCGCACCCGACGTGTTTCGCGCCGTTGCCGGCCACGGCGCCGAGATGCGACTGTCGGTGGACAACGAAGCCGATGACGTCCACGCGCCGCCGCTCGACAAGGAGCTGAAGCGGCGGCTGGCCGCCATCGCCAAGCTTTCGCCCGGCATTCTGCTCGAGGACAAGGGCTATTCGCTCGCTCTGCATTACCGCCTCGCGCCGCATGCGGAGAAGGCGATCTACGAATCCGTCTCGGTGATCCGGGCCGACCTGCCCAATGCCCCGATCGAGGTGCTGCCCGGCAAGTTCGTCTGCGAGATCAAGCATTCCGGATTCACCAAGGCGACCGGCGTGCGTGAACTGATGAAGCGGGAGCCGTTCAGGGGACGGCGTCCGATCTTCATCGGCGACGACGTCACCGATGAAACCGTGTTCGCGATCATGCCCGACATGAACGGGCTCGCCTTTTCGGTCGGCCGCCGTGCCATGGGCGTGAACGGCCATTTCGACGCGCCGAGCGATGTGCGTGCATTCCTTGCCCGGCTGCTCGATCCAAGGTGAAAGAAAGGCAGCGCCACGCCGCCGACATGAAGCTTTGGAAACGGCGCTGTCGCGCGCTGCAATGCGTGCTGCGCAACATTATCGCAACAGCTGTCTTTGCAGCAAAATTCCGGGTTCCCTCGAGGGAAACCAGTTCCAACGCACGTGCCCGATTTTGGTTTCAATTGGTTGAAACGATGATCAGGAACCATATTGATGAACGGCAGTTAAACGGGGTGGAATGAAACAGGAGGGGACGACCTGTGAATTTAGTCGTCGTTTCAAATCGCGTCGCCCGCGGCAAACCTAACGAGCCCATGACGGGCGGTCTTGCGGCGGCGTTGCTGCCGGTGGTGGAACATTCGGGCGCGATTTGGGTGGGTTCCTCGGGCCGTGTGCGTGATGGCCATCAGAAGGAACCGTTCGCCGAAATCGAAGCACTGGGCACGGGCGCAATCGCGACACTGGATCTGCCGGCGGCACATTACGGTGGCTATTACGAAGGCTTTGCCAATTCTGCGTTGTGGCCGGCGCTGCATTCGCGCAGCGACCTGATCCGCGTCTCGCGCGAGGACTATGTCAGCTATCGCGAGGTCAACGCCTTCATGGCGCGCGCTCTGCTGCGCTTTCGCAAACCGCAGACGGCGTTCTGGGTGCAGGATTATCATTTCCTCGCGCTCGGTGCCGAGCTGCGCGACCTCGGTGTCGACGATCCGATCGGCTTCTTCCTGCATACGCCGTGGCCCGTCGCTGCGGTGATGCAGGGCGTGCCCAATCATCGCGAGCTGATCAATGCGATGCTGGCCTACGATCTGCTCGGCTTCCAGACCAACGAGGATTGCCAGAACTTCCTCGGCTATGTCGGCGGAGAGCTCGGCCTCACCATCGAGGATAATGTTGCGATCTCTCAGCATGGCCGCACGCGCTGTGAAGTCTTCCCGATCGGGATCGACGCGGAGAAGTTCGCAGCCTATGCCGCCAAGTCCGCCTCGCATCCGGACGTGTCGCGGCTGCGGCGCAGCCTCAACGGCGAACGTCTCGCGATCGGTGTCGACCGGCTCGACTATTCCAAGGGCCTCGTCAACCGCATCAGCGCCTTCGACCGGCTCTGGACCGATCAGCCGCAGTTTGCGCGCAGCATCTCGCTGCTTCAGATCGCCAATCCCTCGCGCGGCGCGATCGAGGCCTATGGCAACCTCCAGAACGAGGTCGCGCGCCTCGTCACCGATGTCAACGGCCGGCACGGCGAGGTCGACTGGACGCCGATCCGCTATTTGAACAAGGGCTTCAGCCAGGCCGTGCTCGCGGGTCTCTATCGCACCGCGCAAATTGGCGTGGTGACGCCGCTGCATGACGGCATGAACCTCGTCGCCAAGGAATATGTCGCAGCCCAGAACCCGGCCGATCCCGGCGTGCTGGTGCTGTCGAAATTCGCGGGCGCCGCCAACGAGCTCGACGCCGCGCTCCTGGTCAATCCGCACGACATCGACGGCATGGCGCGCGCGATCGCAGTCGCAGCTTCAATGCCGCTCACCGAGCGCAAGATGCGCTGGGACGCGATGATGAAGAAGCTGCGCGGCCACACCATCCAGCAATGGTCGGCCGATTTCGTCGCCGAGCTCGAGACGTGCCGGACCGAGAAGGCCGCCGTCGCCCCGCTCGCGTCCCAACCGCCGCAGGCGCTGCGCTGGCTGAAGTCGGCGATCTCAGGCGTGCGGTTGATCTAAGAGGCTCGGTGCTCCTCCCTTCTCTCCACAAGGGGAGAAGGACGAGCGCACCTCAATAGCAATACGAAACCCCATCCAGGATCGCACATTGCCGCTTGTTCGGCGCGTTGGGATCGTCCATCGGCACCATGCCCTTGCCCTGGCCGACGAATACGCCGGGTCCGACATGCACCGAGCTCTTGTTGCCGATGATCACGCTCGGATGCGGCGTCGAGCTTGAGCGCGTGCCGTCCGGCCAGAGGATGGCATCGCCGGACAGCATCCCGCGCCGCCCGTCGTCGCAGCTCACGTCGACGCCCTGCCGGGTGCAGACCTGGGCCACTGCCGGCACGGCGAAGGCGGGGACAAGGGCCGGGATCAGGCTCAGTACGGCGAAGGTCTTGCGGATGGTCATGGGGTCCCTGCGAGTGTTTGGCGGCTTCCCGTGAATCGTCGCGCCAAACCCGTCTCGGGTTCAGCCGGGGTGGCGGGCCGGCGGATTGGCGCAACGGATATTACCTTGTAACTACAACAAGTTGCGGAAAATCGACCGGATTGACCCGCGATCACTTGCAAAATCATCAGCGCCCCTTCAAGAGAGGCGCTCCGGAGAGATGGCCGAGTGGCTTAAGGCGCACGCTTGGAAAGCGTGTGTGCGGGAAACCGTACCGTGGGTTCGAATCCCACTCTCTCCGCCATATCCATCTGAAATCAAATACGAATTTGGCTTGTCGCGGAACTTTTGAGGTTGTCCGCTCGACGCGGCTCGCCCGTCTCCGGGCCGTCGGAGAAGGTTACGGCCGCGCTTCGGTCGGGGCTGCGGCCCGGCCGCGCCAGATCTGCAGCAAGGTCAGGGTGACCGCGAGCAGCAACGGACCGAGCACCACACCCGGCGCTCCGAGAAACACCAGCCCACCGACGACGGCGATGAACGACAGCATGGTGTGCATCCGAAGCTTGTTGCCGACCAGCATTGGATAGACCACGTTGTCCACGAGCCCGACGACCAGCGTTCCCCAGATCGCCAAGATGACCGCGGAGCTGTAAGCGCCGCTCAGGGCGAGAAACGCAGCGGCGGGCGCCCAGATCACGAAGGCGCCGAGAAACGGAACGATCGCGAGAAGGGCCATCAGCACGCCCCAGAACACCGGAGCGGGCAGGCCCAGCCACCAGAACATTAATCCCCCGAGACCACCCTGCAGCGCCGCGACCGCAAGGGTGCCGAACACCGTCGCGAAGATCGTGTCGATCATCCGACGTACGACCTGCGAGAATTCAGGCTCCGACAGCGGTAGGTGAAGCTCCGCGGCCTCCGCAATCTTTTCCCGATCGCGCAAGAGGTAGAACAGGAAGTAGAACGTCAACAGCAGGTTCGCCACTCCGGAAAAGGAGGCGCGCAGGACCGAGCCGCTCCAGTTGGCGAGCGCCGCCGTCGCCGTTCGTATCAAATCCGGAAAATCCACCTTGTCGTGCAGCCATTGCAGCGCCGGGGCCAGCCAGCGATGCTCGCCCATGAGCCGCGTCCAGTCCTCCGCGTCGAACATGGGCACGACCAGCGCCGCGCTCTTGACGGCCTCGTTGAGCAGGGTCCCCGCGATCAGGATCGCCGGAACGACCACGATGCATGCAGTGATCATGGTCGTGATCAGGGCCGAAAGACCGCGGGACCCGACGCGCTTGCTGATCGCGTTATCGACCGGCGCGAACAAGACGGCAAGCGTCGTCGACCAGACCAGAGCCGCCAGGAATGGCTTTGCCATGAACGCACTGATGGCGAGGCCCAGAGCGATGACCACGGCCAGATTGATCGAAGCCAGCCTGCGATCCGGAATTTGCGGCGCGTGGAGCATGGGGCGAGTCTGACCGTCCTGTTTCATCGTCTGGCTATGGCGCGAAAAGCAAGCTGCCGATCATGAGCATGCATATGACGGGCCTGACGCGCGGCCGCTTGATTTGAGTCAATCGGACGCGCGTGCGACGGCCATGGTCCCAGTTGACGGCTGTGCTTCGCGACATGGTCTTGCGAATGGCGCGGGGTGCGGCAACGTCTCCTGACGATTGGTCGCATTGGCGGCTCTCGCCAGCGCGCCATGCAGAAACGCACCTATACAGGTCCGATCCGCCTCCGTAACCTCGCGCCGCGTAACTCAAGGAGGTACCAGGTGGCGAAGAAGGCGGCGGCCAAGAAGATTGCTTCCAAGAAATCGGCAACGAAAGCATCGCGCAAGACATCTTCAGCCCGGAAGGGCGTTGTTGCGAAGTCAGGTGCGAAGAAGTCAGGTGCGAAGAAGGCCTCCCCGCGCAAGCCGGCTGCACCTCCGCGTCCCAAGGGCGCGCCTTGGCAATGGTCGGCGGTGGAGACCGCAGCCGCAATCCGCTCCGGGGCGATCTCGGCAGTCGAGACCGTGGAAGCGCATCTCGAACGGATGCGCGCGGTCAATCCGAAGCTGAACGCCGTCGTCGTCGATCTCTCGGAGGAGGCGCTTGCCGCCGCCCATGCGGCGGACAAGCAGCGCGCCAAGGGAGCTGCGCTCGGCCTTCTGCACGGGGTACCGATCACGATCAAGGAAAACGTCGATTACCAGGGCCGGCCGAATTTCAACGGCGTGCCCGCCAACAAGGACCTGATCGCCCCGTCGGATGCGCCGGTCGTGCGCAACCTGAAGAAATCGGGCGCGATCGTCATCGGGCTCACCAACACGCCGGAATTCTCCTTCCGCGGCTTCACCGACAATCCCCTGCACGGGCTGACGCTCAATCCCTGGGATCCCGATATCACCTGCGGTGGCTCGTCGGGCGGCGCAGGCTCGGCGGTCGCCGCCGGCATCGGCACCATCGCCCATGGCAACGACATCGGCGGCTCGCTGCGCTGGCCGGCGCATTGCAACGGCATTGCCACCATCAAGCCGACGCAGGGGCGCATCCCCGCATTCAACGCAAGCGCCACGGCGGAGCGGCCGATGCTGGCGCATCTGATGTCGGCGCAGGGGCCGCTGGCGCGCCATGTCGCCGACGTTCGCCTTGGGCTGGAGGTGATGAGCCAGCGCGATCCGCGCGATCCCTGGTGGGTGCCGGCGCCGCTGGTCGGCGAGAAGCCGAAGGGGCCGATCAAGGTGGCGCTGGCCAAGATCCCCGACGACATGGACGTCGATCCCTCCGTCGCCGCGGCGCTGCGCCAGGCCGCGGACCATCTCGAACGTTCCGGCTACCGCGTCAGCGAAGTCGAGGTGCCCGACATCAACGGCGTCTGGCAGACCTGGTGCGACATCATCACCAACGAGACGGTGGTGATGCAGGAGGCCGGCATGCTGAAGGTCACGTCGGAAGACTTCCACAAGGCCTGGGGCGGCATGAAGGCCAAGGCGAACGTGCTCGATCTCAAGGCCTGGATGCAGGCGACCGCCGCGCGCAACGGCCACATTCGCGCCTGGCAATTGTTCTTCGAGGACTATCCGGTCGTGCTGGCGCCGACCACGGTGAAGCCGACGCCCGGCCCGCGCGACGACACCGTCAGCGCCGAGCGCGTGCAGGAGATCTTCTGGGGCGAGATCCGCTTCATCTCGGCGATCAACGTGCTCGGCCTGCCCGGCGCCGTGGTGCCGGTGGCCGTCCACGACGGCAAGCCGATCGGCGTGCAGCTCATTGCCGGGCGCTATCGCGAGGATCTCGCGCTCGATGCCGCGGCCGCGATCGAGAAGCGTGCGGGCGTGCTCGTTCGTCGCCTCTGGGAGATGATGGACTGACCACCGCTCCCGAGGGCTGCGCACCCCACGCGCGGAGCCCTCGGGAAGGATCGATCAGTTCGTGAGACGCGCGGAAGTGATCGCCTTCTGGAACAGCGCGCTCAACGCATCGCTGATGCTCGAATCGCTCGAAACCTCGTAGTAATAGCCGGACGTCGCGCAGGCCTGCATCTTGGTCGAGATCGAACTGCGCCATGGCGCGATGTAGGTGTTGTACCAGCTGTTGTTGGTGATCGCGAGATAGGTGGTGTAGAGCACCGCGATCTTGACGCCGCGCGCCTTGATGGTGTCACAGATCGTCGTTGTCAGCGGCTCCTGGCATCGGCCCGAAGAGGCGATCACGGTCTGGCTGCAGCTCGAAGGATAATAGTAGTCGGCAACGCCATCGGAGACGAAGAACAGCCATTTCTGCGGCGAGGATGACGAACCGTCTCCGGGTGTCGGGATCGCGCCGTTCATCGACGACAATATGCCGTCGAAGTCGGTGCACATGTCGTTGTTGTAGTTTGTGTAGGGAATGGTCATCAGGTCGACGGCGGAAACCGCGGTCTTGACGGAGGAGAGGCTCGACGTGAGCGCCGAGATCGTGGTCAATCCGATCGAGCTGCAATCGCTGCCCATGGTGTAGACCGCCATCCGATACTGATTGCTGACGAGCTGGCTCGCGGTCGCAGTATCCGTCAGCGATTGCGTCGCGTCGCGCACCAGGTCGATCCGCATCTTGATTCCGAGCTTCTTCGCGATCGAGTAGTAGCTGTTGGTCTGCTTGGTCTTCTTCGAGCTGGACGTGTAGGTGTCGTGGCAGGCAAAGGCACAGCTGTCGGATGTCGCGCTCTGGAGCGCGGTCATGTCGGCCGTGGTGGCGCCAAGCCCCTGCGATGGCGAGTTGTCCAGCAGCACGTAGAAGTCGATGTAGGACGGCAGCGAGGCCGCCGCGCTCGAGGAAGCCGAAAACTCCAGGGTCTTGTGACCCAGGATTCCCATGAAATAGGTCGTCACGGACGACGACGCCGTTCCCGTGGCGGTGCGCGTGGTGACGCTGTCGGTCACGGTGATGGTCACCGATTTCGCCGTCAGGCCGGTCGCCGACATCTGCCCGGCGAAGGTGTTCAGCGCATCGCTCTGCGCGGTCGACGCGCTGTTGGTGATTTCACTCTTTGCCGTCGCGACCAGCACCGCGGCGTCGAGTGCTGCGATCAGCTTCGCTCGCGCTCGGGTGGCAAGAGAGTAGTCCACGGCGGCGCCAACGAAGGACAGCAGCGGCAACAGCGCAAGCGCGAAGATGACGGCAATGTTGCCGCGCCGGTCGGCGGCAAAGCGCGAGAGCAGGTGACTTTCATTGGCGTTCGTCAAGCCGGCATGTCCCAAAGCAAAGAACGATGCGCGAGCGTAAAATCCACGAGCTTACGCAACGATTGACCGTTGCATGATCGCTGATGTCCGCTGATTGCGGATCGTGTCGCCGGGACCTTGAGAGATGTCGCGAAATGATTCGATGGCCTCGCCGTGACGATTGCGACGGCGGGGCGCTCGATCGTGTCGCGGCGGAGGATGATCTTGCGAAGCTGGGCCGGCGTCCCGGCACGGGTCCCGGATCGATGCCCCCGGACGGAGGCGCATGCTGCGCCGTTGCCACGAAGCGGACGGCGCTTCTGGTCGGACCGCCAAAGGGTGCAAATTCGTTAATGCGCTTTAACCCGAATTCCGGCCAATTCGCCCACAAGTGTTAGGGTTACTTCCTCGATCTCTAAGCGAATTATTGTCCGCTTTACCACCCGCCTCTAACACGGGCGAGGCGGACAACGCACATGCCTCATTCCAGGCCAATAAGTGCGGCCCGCCCACGCGGAGGTGGCACGATGCGCAACGAGACGATCGCTATTCACGCCGGTTACGAGCCCGAAGCCACCACGCACGCGGTCGCCGTGCCGATCTACCAGACCGCGGCCTATGCCTTCGACAGCGCCGATCACGGCGCGGCGCTCTTCAATCTCGAAGCCGAAGGCTTCCGCTACAGCCGCATCGCCAATCCGACCAGCGCGGTGCTGGAGAAGCGCATCGCCCAGCTCGAAGGCGGCGTCGGCGCGCTCGCGGTCGCGACCGGCCAGGCGGCGCTGCATTTCGCCTTCGTCAACGTCGCCGATCACGGCGGCAACATCGTTTCCGTGCCGCAGCTTTATGGCACGACCCACACGCTGCTTTCGCACATACTGCCGCGGCAGGGCATCACCGGCCGCTTCGCCGAGAGCGACGGACCGGATGCGGTCGCGAAGCTGATCGACGAGAACACCCGCGCGGTGTTCGCCGAGACCATCGGCAATCCCGCCGGCAATGTCTGCGACATCGAGGCGCTGGCCAAGGTCGCGCATGCGCATGGCGTGCCGTTGATCGTCGACAACACGGTCGCAACCCCGATCCTGCTCAAGCCGTTCGACTACGGCGCCGACATCGCCGTGCATTCGCTGACCAAGTTCCTGGGTGGTCACGGCACCACGCTCGGCGGCGCCATCGTCGATTCCGGAAACTTCCCGTGGGCGAAATACGCCGAGCGCTTCCCGGCCTACAACAAGCCGGACGCCTCCTATCACGGCCTCGTCTATGCCGAGCGCTTCGGCCGGACCGCCTATATCGAGCGCGCGCGCAGCGTCTATCAGCGTACCATGGGCTCGGTGCTGTCACCGTTCAACGCCTTCCTGCTGCTGCAGGGCATCGAGACCGTGGCGCTGCGCATGGAGCGCCACGTCGAGAACGCCCGCAAGGTCGCCGAGTTTTTGCGCGGCGATTCCCGTGTGGCCTGGGTCAACTACACCGGCTTCGCCGATAGTCCGTATTACCCGTTGGTCCAGAAGTATCTGGACGGCAACGCCTCCTCGCTGTTCACCTTCGGCATCAAGGGCGGCATGGAAGCCGGCAAGACCTTCTACGATGCGCTGAAGCTGATCACGCGCCTCGTCAATATCGGCGATGCCAAGTCGCTGGCCTGCCATCCGGCCTCGACCACCCACCGCCAGATGTCGGCAGAGCAGCAGCGCGTGGCCGGCGTGCTGCCGGAAACCATCCGCCTCTCGATCGGCATCGAGCACATCTCCGACATCATCGAGGACATCGACCAGGCGCTGGACAAGGCCTGCGGGTCGGCGCGCCTCGAGGCCGCGGAGTAGGCGGCTCCGCCAATGACGATCTTGATCGACAGGGATCAAGTCATCTCGAGCCCGGCACTGGTGCCGACCGAGCGCGATCTCGCGCGCGATCACGGCGCCGAACTTACGATCGGGCTCGTCAACAACATGCCGGATCCGGCGCTGAAGGCGACCGAGCGGCAGTTCATGAAGCTGCTCCAGGCCGCAGCAGGCCCGTGCCGCATCCGCTTCCACTGCTTCTCGCTTCCGAGCGTGAAGCGATCGCCGGAAGCGCGGTGGCATGTCGAGAGCGAATATTCCGATCTCTCCGATCTGAAGAAGCAGAAATTCGACGGGCTGATCGTGACCGGCGCGGAGCCGGTGGCGCCCGAGCTAGACCAGGAGCCGTACTGGCACGACCTCACCGAGCTCATCGACTGGGCCAAGGCCAACACGCGTTCGACCATCTGGTCGTGCCTTGCCGCGCATGCGGCGGTGCTGCATCTGGACAGCATCGCCCGGCGGCGGTTGCCGGCCAAATGCCACGGCATCTTCGATTGCGATGTCGTGACGAGTGATTCCATGACGCGCGCCGCATCGGGGCCACTGAAGGTCTCGCATTCGCGCCTGAACGAGATCGCGGAGAGCGATTTGGTGGAGGCCGGGTATCAGGTGCTGACTCGCTCCGAGACGGCCGGCGTCGACGTTTTCGTCCGCCAGTATGCCAGCCGCTTTGTGTTCTTCCAGGGTCACCCGGAATACGACGCATTGTCGCTCCAGCGCGAATATCTGCGCGATATCGGCCGCTATCTCGCGCGGGAGCGGGATAATTATCCGCGCCTGCCCGTGAGCTATTTTGACGCAGCGACGGAAGAGAAACTCGCCCGCTTCGAGAAGAAGGCGGCGCACCAGCGCCACCCGGCCCTCACCAACGAGCTGCCCGCGCTGAATTTGCGGGCGGATATCGGCGCCGGCAGCGCGGCGGCGGTGCTTTTCCGCAATTGGCTGCAATATCTCAGCGCTGAAGCCGAGGCGTCGGTTCCTGCGCGTCAATCGAAAGACGTTGGTTCCGCGTTAGGATTACCCAGGCGTTAAGCTTGCCTCGACCGGCACGCGAATGTTTCAGTACGGAAATATGTAATCACGGGAACGCGATCGTGTGGTCGGCACTCCAGGGACGCGTGAGCAATCGGCTGGCCCGGCATTTCCGCGCCGCGCCGCACCGGCTGCCGGCGCACGCGCCGATCGTGAGCTTCACCTTCGACGATGCCCCCGACAGCGCCGCAGGCGAGGGGGCCGAGCTTTTGGAACAGCATGGCGGCCGAGGCACGTTCTATCTCGCCGGCAGCCTGATCGGTCAACCGTCGGATCATTGGCACGGCTTGTCGGACGATGCGATCGTTCGGCTTCACCGCAGAGGTCACGAGATCGCCTGCCACACCTTCTCGCACCAGAGCTCGGCCAATCTCGACGAGGCTGCGATGGCGCGCGAGATCGACCAGAATCGTTGCTATTTCCGCGCGATCGATTCGTCGATCAATCTGGAGAACTTCGCCTATCCCTATGGGATCGCCTCGGTCTGGCGCAAGCCGCAGCTCGCCAAGGCTTTCCGTTCGGCGCGCGGCATCCTCCCCGGCGTCAACAGCGACGTCATCGATCTCCAGTTCCTGCGCGCTTCGCCCCTGGTCGATCGCGAGATCGACAAAGCAGGCGTCGATCGCTATTTCGACGAGGCCGTCGCGAGCGGGGGATGGCTCATCTTCTACGGCCATGACGTTGCGAACGCGCCGAGCCCCTATGGCTGCACGCCGAAGCTGATGCGCCATGCGCTGGAGGCCGCTGGACGGCGCAACATGCCGATCGTGACGGTGGCCGAAGCGCTGCGAAGGATCGGGGCGTAGTATTTACTTCACCTCTCCCCGCTTGCGGGGAGAGGTCGGATTGCATCGGAGATGCGATCCGGGTGAGGGGGGTACAGGTCCGTCGACGATCTCATGCGGGGAGAGAGGCCCCTCACCCCACCCCTCTCCCCGTAAGAACGGGGAGAGGGAGTGGAAGCAGCGGTGCGCCCCTCAAACGGTCTTGCCACGCTCGTCCCGCCATGCGACTGGCCTTGTGACGAATCCACGGTCCTGGTTCCAGCCTCCGATGTCCGCTCCTTCCACTGCTTCGCTGCCTGCGCCGGCCAACGGCCGCGACGCGCTGTCGGTGCTGCATTCGGTGTTCGGCCTGCCGGGTTTCCGCGGCGCGCAGGGTGAGATCGTCAGGCACGTCACGGATGGCGGCAATTGCCTGGTCTTGATGCCGACCGGCGGCGGCAAATCGCTGTGCTACCAGCTTCCCTCGCTGCTGCGCGAGGGCTGCGGCATCGTGGTGTCGCCATTGATCGCGCTGATGCGAGATCAGGTCGCGGGACTGATCGAGGCCGGCGTCAATGCCGCGGCGCTGAATTCGTCGCTGTCGTTCCAGGAAGCCTCCGAGATCGAGCGGCGCTTGCTCGCGGGCGATCTCGATCTGCTCTATGTCGCGCCGGAACGCCTGGTCACGCCACGCTGCCTGTCGCTGCTCGCGCAGGCGAAGGTCGCGCTGTTCGCGATCGACGAAGCGCATTGCGTCTCGCAATGGGGTCATGATTTCCGGCCCGAATATGTCGGCCTCTCCGTCATCGCCGAGCGGTTTCCCGACGTGCCGCGCATCGCGCTGACCGCGACTGCCGACGAGCTGACGCGCAAGGAGATTGTCGAGCGGCTTCAATTGACCGGCGCGCCGCAATTCGTCTCCAGCTTCGATCGTCCGAACATCCGCTACGAGATCGTCGACAAGCGCAGCGCCGTGTCGCAGCTCAAGGAGTTCATCCGCGAGCGTCACATGGGCGATGCCGGCGTGGTCTACTGCCTGTCGCGCAATCGGGTGGAGGAGGTCGCCGCCGCGCTCGATGACGCCGGCATTGCGGCACTGCCCTATCACGCGGGGCTCGACAGCAGTGTCCGTTCGCGCAACCAGGACCGCTTTCTCAACGAGGACGGTATCGTCATCGTGGCGACCGTCGCGTTCGGCATGGGCATCGACAAGCCGGACGTCCGCTTCGTCGCCCATCTCGACCTGCCCAAGAGCATCGAGGCCTATTACCAGGAGACGGGCCGCGCCGGCCGCGACGGCAAGCCGTCGGCGGCCTGGATGGCCTACGGCCTCTCGGACATCGTGCAGCAGCGCCGCATGATCGACGAGTCCAGCGCTTCCGACGACTTCAAGCGGGTCTCGATCGGCAAGCTCGATGCCCTGGTCGGCCTTGCCGAAACGCCGCACTGCCGGCGCCGGCGCCTGCTCGCCTATTTCGGCGAGATCGTGATGGGTGAGAGTTGCGGCAATTGCGACAACTGCCTGACGCCGCCGAAGATGCGTGACGGCAAGGTGCTGGCGCAGAAGCTGTTGTCCTGCGTCTACCGCACCGGGCAACGTTTCGGCGCGATGCATCTGATCGACGTGCTGGTCGGCCGCCTGACCGAGAAGGTGACGCAGTTCGGCCACGACAAACTGTCGGTGTTCGGCATCGGCCGCGAGCTCAACGAGAAGCAGTGGCGCACAGTGCTGAGGCAATTGGTGGCGATGGGCCATTTGCAGAGCGACAGCGAAGCCTATGGCGCGCTGAAGCTGACGGAGAGCGCACGCGGCGTGCTGCGCGGCGAAACGGAGGTCTGGCTGCGCGAGGAGGCGCCGCAGACCCGCGTTCGCGCCAGCCGCGCCAAGTCCCGGCGCAGCGATCTCGCGCCCTCGGCGGGCACGCCCCAAGGCGATGTCGATCCCGAGCTGCGCGCGCGGCTGCGGTCCTGGCGGTCAGACATCGCGCGCGAGCGTGGCGTGCCGGCCTATGTCGTGCTGCACGATGCCACCATCGACGGCATCGTCCGGGCCTGGCCAACCACGCTGGACGAGCTTCGCAACGTCCCCGGCATCGGCGACAAGAAGCTCGAGCACTACGGCGACGAGCTGCTGCAGATCGTCAGGACGCGGTAGGCGCCCGATCTCTCCACACCGTCATCCCGGACAAGCGCGCCCAAAGCGCGCGCAGATCCGGGATCCATGGCCACAAGACGAAGTTGCTGCGACGCGCTGGCAACTCCGAGTCTTCGCAAAACGACTGCCGCGGCGTATGGGTCCCGGGTCTGCGCTGACGCTTGCCCGGGACGACGGCGGTGTCTGAGGCGCGAGCGCTATGCCTCCCTCACCCATTCCTGAACGCATACGCGTATCCGTTCAGCGCGGGCGCGCCGCCGAGATGGGCGTAGAGGATCTTCGCGCCCTTCTCGAAATAGCCTTTCTTCGCGAGGTCGATCAGGCCCTGCATCGACTTGCCCTCATAGACGGGGTCGGTGATCATGCCCTCGAGGCGCGCGGTGAGGCGGATCGCCTCCTTGGTCTCTTCCGAGGGCACGCCATAGGCGGGATAGGCGTAGTCCTCGATCAGCACGACGTCGTCGGCGACGAGATCCTTGCCGAGCTCGACGAGCTTTGCCGTGTTCTGCGCGATATCGAGCACCTGGGCCTTGGTCTGATCAGGCGTGAAAGATGCATCGATGCCGATCACCCTTCTGGCGCGGCCGTCGGCGGCGAAGCCGACCAGCATGCCGGCATGGGTGGAGCCGGTGACGGTGCAGACCACGATGTAGTCGAACTTGAAGCCGAGCTCGGCTTCCTGCTTGCGCACTTCCTCGGCGAAGCCGACATAGCCGAGGCCGCCGAATTTGTGCACGGAGGCACCGGCGGGGATCGCGTAGGGCTTGCCGCCCGCCGCTTTGACTTCCTCAATCGCCTGCTCCCAGCTCTTGCGGATGCCGATGTCGAAGCCGTCGTCGACCAGGCGCACGTCGGCGCCCATGATGCGCGAGAGCATGATGTTGCCGACGCGGTCATAGACGGCGTCCTCGTGCGGCACCCAGGCTTCCTGCACCAGGCGGCACTTCATGCCGATCTTGGCGGCGACGGCCGCGATCATGCGGGTGTGGTTCGACTGCACGCCGCCGATCGAGACCAGCGTGTCGGCGTTGGAGGCGATCGCGTCGGGGATGATGTATTCGAGCTTGCGCAGCTTGTTGCCGCCATAGGCAAGGCCGGAATTGCAGTCCTCGCGCTTGGCATAGACCTCGACATTGCCGCCGAGATGCTTCGACAGCCGCTCCAGCTTCTCGATGGGCGTCGGGCCGAAGGTCAGCGGATAGCGCGGAAATTTGTCGAGCTTCATGGGGTCATCCCGATTGGCGTTGATGCTGGCTGCTGCCTAGCACCGCTCCCTGAAAATGTGCTCTCAAATACTGCGCCCACATTGCGCGAATTCTTGCGCTAACGACGAATAGTGCTAAGAAATCTCTCAAGTTATTGGAACTATATGAAAGCTTCTTTCATGGCTGCCCGGCTTGATCGCACCGACCTTAAGATCCTGAGATTGCTGCAGAATAACGGCCGACTGAGCAATGCCGAGCTCGCGGAAACCGTGGCAATCAGCCCCGCGACCTGCCATCGCCGCACCCACCGGCTGTTCGAGGACGGTTTCATTGCCGCCGTGCGCGCCATGGTCGCGCCCAAGAAGGTGGCCAAGGGCACGCTGGTGATGGTCGGTGTCGTGCTCGACCGCTCGACGCCGGAGAGCTTTGCGACCTTCGAGCAGGCGATCGCAAGACTGAAATTCGTGCTCGACTGTCACCTGGTCGCCGGCGACTTCGACTATTTCCTCAAGATCCGGGTCGGCGACATGGAGGATTTCAACCGCATCCACGGCGAGCAGCTCATCGCGCTGCCCGGCGTGCGCCAGACCCGCACGTTCTTCGTGATGAAGGAGGTCGTCGACAACGCGCCGCTGGAATTCTGAGCGAAGGCTATTGATGCGCGAAACGCATCATGAAAGATTCGTTCGATGCAGACTTTCCCCTTCCGCCAGCACAATCCGGCCGGGCCGACCTATCGGCGCGGCTGGGTGGACGAAGCCGTCGCCGCGATCGAGGCCGACCAGTGCCGCACCGCCGATACGCACCTGATCCGGCTGATCGTGCCGGCGCTGTCGGGCATCGACATCTATCTGAAGGACGAGTCCACGCATCCGACCGGCAGCCTGAAGCATCGCCTGGCGCGTTCGCTGTTTCTTTACGCGCTCTGCAACGGTCACATCCGCGAAGGCACGCCCGTGGTCGAGGCTTCCTCGGGATCGACCGCGGTGTCGGAGGCCTATTTCGCCGAGATGATCGGCGTGCCTTTCTATGCCGTGATGCCGCGCACGACCTCGGCGGAGAAGATCGCGGCGATCGAGCATTATGGCGGCAACTGCCATCTGATCGACGACGGCCGCGCGCTCTATGCGGAGGCGGCTGCGCTCGCCGCCCGTCTGAACGGCCATTACATGGACCAGTTCACCTTCGCCGAGCGCGCCACGGACTGGCGCGGCAACAACAACATCGCCGAATCGATCTTCAGCCAATTGCAGGGCGAGCCGCGTCCGCTGCCGGATTGGATCGTGATGGGCGCGGGGACCGGCGGCACCTCGGCCACCATCGGCCGCTATTTGCGCTATCGCCAGTATCCGACGCGGCTGTGCGTCGCCGATGTCGAGCACTCCGCTTTCTTTGACTGCTTCCGCTCGCAGGACCGCTCCCGTGTTTGCGACCGGCCGTCGCTGATCGAGGGCGTCGGACGGCCGCGCTGCGAACCGTCCTTCGTGCCTGGTGTGGTCGACCGCATGATGAAGATCCCGGATGCGGCGACGATCGCGGCGATGAACGTGCTGTCGCGCCGGCTGCGTCGGGCGGTCGGCGGCTCCACCGGCACCAATTTCCTGGCATTGTGCCGCCTCGCGTCCGAGATGCGGCAGGCGAACGTAGCAGGGTCGCTGGTGACGCTGATCTGCGATTCCGGCGAGCGCTATCGACAGACCTATTATGAGGGCGAATGGCTGAAGGCGCGCGGTCTCGATCCGGCGCCGTTCGAAGCGGCGCTGTCGTCGTTCCTCGAGACAGGTGCGCCACTGGCGCTGGACGTCGACGACGTCGTCAATCCGCAGAACGTGTGAAGCCTCGACGGGCTCCAATCCATGTCTCCCCGCCATTTGCAGAATTGCACGGCCGTCACGGCAACTTCACTTGCCTTGCGCGGGGGAGCAGGCGAGCCTCGCGCCCTCTCAACGAGGAGACTCCCGCCGTGCGCCTTCCCATTCTCGATCCCAAGGATCTGACCGCCGAACAGAAGCCGCTCTATGACGACATGCGGGCCGGCATCAAGGACCATTTCAAGGGCTTCGTGAACATGCGCGAGGACGGTGCGTTGCTCGGACCCTGGAATCCCTGGGTCCGCGAGCCGCGCTTCGGCAAGCCTGTGTGGGATCTGGTCAAGGCGATCGCGTCGAACCCGCTGCTGCCGGCTCCGGTGCGCGAGGTCGCGATCCTCGTCACCGGCTCGCATTTCCGTTCCGGCTACGAGCTCTATGCCCATGTGCTGGTGGCCGAGCAGCGCGGCCTCTCCGACGAGAAGCTCGCGACCATCGTCGCCGGCCAGCGGCCGGCCGATCTCACCAAGCAGGAGGCGGTCGCCTACGACATGGCTTCGGCACTGGTGAGCGGCGGCGTGCTGCCCGAGCTGACTTATCGCGCTGGCGTGAAGGAATTCGGCGAGCACGGCGCGGCGGAGTTGTCCTATCTCGTCGGCGTCTATTGCATGGTTTCGGTCACGCTCAACACGTTCGACGTGCCCGTGCCGGAGTAACAGAAGCAGCCTTCGGTCACTCCGCCGCCTTGTCGGCCGGCAAGGGAGGCACGAAGGCGACGCAGCGATTACGGCCCTCGGCCTTGGCCTGGTAGAGCGCCGAATCGGCGGCGCTCATCAGCGCGTCGACGCCCGACATGCTCGCGGTCGCCTCCGCGATGCCGATGCTCACGGTGACGCCGAACTGAATGTGCCCAGCCACGATCTGCGCACTCATCACGCGCTTGCGGATGCGTTCAGCGACGGTCTTCGCGCGCGACAGGCTGGTCTCGGGCAGCACAATCGCAAACTCCTCGCCGCCGAGACGGCCGACGATGTCCGATTTGCGCTTGCCGTCGAGGCAGGCGGAGGCAACGGCCCTGATCGCGGCATCGCCCACGGCATGGCCGTAGCGATCGTTGACCGACTTGAAGTGGTCGATATCGAGCATCAGCACCGAGACAGAGCGATAGTAGCGCTGGAACCGGCTCCCTTCGGCATCAAGGCACTCGAGAAAGTGGCGGCGATTATAGAGGCCGGTGAGCGGGTCGGTGGTCGCGAGCGTCTCCAGCATCGCCGCCTTTTGCGTGAGGTCGGTGATGTCGACATAGGTCAGCATGCGGCCGCCATTCGACATCGTGGTGCAATGGGCCCTGATGCGCCGTCCGTCCGGCGTCTGCAGGTCGCGGACGTGGTCGCCGGCCTTGACCTCTGCGACCCGCCTGGCCGGAAATCGCGTCAGTTCATTTGCCGGCAGGTTCGGCGCGCTTGCGCGATGGGCCCGGCTCACCAGCGATGCATAGGTCGGCCGGCTCGCTGCTTCCTGCTCGCTGACTTCCCAGAATCGGCGCATCCGCCGGTTCATGAAGCTGGTGTTGAGATCGCGATCGAGCAGCAGCACGCCGTCCTCGACATTTTCGAGCGCGTCGCGCAGAAATTTGAGCTCGTCGGCATAGTGCACGATGTCGGTGACGGGCGTATAGGTCAGCATGCGCCCGCCGTCGGGCAGCGGCGTGCATTGCATGCGAACGACGTCGCCGCCGGTGCGGCGCAGATCGAGCGGCGAGGCGTCACCCGCCTGGACGTGACGAACCCGCTCGGCGACGTAGGCATCGAGTTCGGCCGGCAGGATCTCGTAAGCGAGTGTATCGCGGCCATGATGCATCAACGTCACGAATGACGGATAGCTGTTGGCGACGTCATCCGGCAAAAGCCACATCTGCCGGAACGCGTGGTTGATCAACCTGGCGCGCAGATTTGCATCGAGCAACACGATGCCGAGCGGGACGAAATCCAGCGCCGCGCGAAGCGCGAGCATCTGCCCGCGCATCATCGCGTCGGACGAGCGTCCCCGTTCCTCGCCGGCGTGGCGCTCGATGCCGTTCGGTTGCTCGAAGGCGATGCCGACCTGCCGGTCGGACCGCCAGATCACGCGGCAGGACAGCATCTCGCGTCCCGCCAGCCTGAGCTGGAAACGCTCGGGCACGCCGAGGCTGCTCTCCATCTCCAGCGTTGCGGCCTCTTCGGTCAGCCGGCGTACGACGCAATCGATCGTGGACTGGCCGAAATTGAAGAAGATCTTCCCAGCAAGCAACGTCCGTTCCGGAACCAGATGGGACATTCGCGGGCCTCCCAAGCGAACACGATGCGAAAGGTCGGTCCAGTTTGGCTCAAGCTTCCTTGCGGCGGCGTAACGCAATCGGGGTTTTGGGATGAGGATTAACAATTGGTTGACGGAGCGGTGCGGCCACCCGGCGGCGACTGCCGATGCTGCGCATCATCGAAATCCTGCGTGGCCGCAGTCAGTTCCGCACGGCGTAGAGCGGCGTTCGCAGGGTCAGCTGGTAGGACGGCTTCGGCATCCAGGCGATCTGCGCGGTGATGCCGAACAAGCGGTTGTCGTTGTCATCCATGCGATCGAGGTCGAGCCGCAGGATCGGCTGCGTGAAGGACTCCGCCAGCGTCCGGCCGGCGAGCTGCGCGCCGCCGAACGACTGCACGCCGAGGCGTCCGGTGAATTTCCAATTGCTCGGCCATTGGTAATAGCCGCCGGCATAGAGGATCGTGTTTGGCCGGATGCTGGCGAACGGGCTGGCGATGGTGGTGTAGGTATGTTGCATGCCGGCCAGCCAGCCCCGCGTCTCGTCCTCGTCGAGCGCGTAGTCGAATTCCAGGATGTTGTTGAACGAATTCGTCATGCCCTGCTCGTTCGGCACCGATTGCGTCAGGGTCGATTGCAGCGTGATGGTCGGAATCGAGCCGCCATCCTGGCGGTAGAGGTCGGCCTGCACGCCAATGTTCCAGCTCGTGACGTCGAACGTCGACCAGCCGCCGCCGATGTCGGTCGTCGAGCCCGACACGCCGCCATAGAGCGAGACGCGGTCGGTGACATCGACGGTCAGCGGCAGGTCGACGGCAATCGATTTCGCAGCAGGCAGGCCGTTCGGCAGTGTCACACCTCTGCGCACCGCCAAAGCCTCGAGCGCGGTCGAGAGCGATGTGGTGCCGAAGCCCAGCCCGAGCGTCCCCGCCGGGATCGTCGCATAGCTCGTACGCAGATCGAGATAGAGGTTCGGGGTCGCGGGCTTCGCCGGTGCATCCTCCTCATCGTCGGCGGCGAAGGCCGCGCTGGCCGAAGCCACCAGACAGGCCAGTGCCATCGCGATAATGCGCAAGGTCGGACGAAGCGGTGGGCGGTGAGGGGACACGTGACAATCCGACGCGTGGGCCGTGCTGGCGAAATCGTGAGCTAGATGGAACGTGATCATTCCCGCGGTCAAGCGCTATCCGCAAACCATGGACTGCATCGACGGGCGCGGCTACCTTGCCGCGATCGCACTGACTCGCTCGCCGGTCGAGATCGGCCGGACAACGGAGGACGACAGCCATGACCACGTCACGCCGCATCCTGCTCGCTGGAATGGCGGGGCTTGCCGTCGCTCCCGCCGCCGCGGCGGCTGCGCCCGCGCCGGTGCCCGATGACACGACGGTTGCCGAGGAACGCTTTGCGCGCATGATCGCGGCCGCGCATGCGCCCGACGTCACCTGTGCCCGCCGGGCGGAGCGCTATGCGGACACGCATTGGCCTGACTACGTCATGGCCGCCCGGGCCGTGATCGACGCGCGCGCGTAAATTTCTTCCTTCTCCCGCGACGGGTGAGGGTAAGAAAGTGCCCTATCTCTCCACCGCTCGCCGCACCTGCTCGCCGATCTGCGACAGCACCAGCTGCGCTTGCGGCAGGATGGCCCCCATGGCGTGGAAATTGTGAACCATGCCGTCGTGGCAGACATGCTCGACGGCGACGCCCGCGGCGAGCAGCTTGCGGGCATAGGCATTGCCTTCATCGCGCATCGGGTCGTATTCGGCAGTGTGGATGATCGCGGTCGGCAGGCCAGCGACCCGTGTTGCGCGCAGGGGAGACACGCGGGGATCGGCGGTGTCGATGCCCTCAGGCAGATAGTCGGCGAGATCAGCCTCGATCGTGACGCGGTCGATCAGATGGCCCTCGGCAAAGGCTTCGCGTGAGGGCGAGGTCTCCTCGAAATCCAGCACTGGGCAGATCAGACATTGCGCGGCGATGGCAAGGCCTGCGGTCTGTGCCGCTTCCTGGCATACGATGGCCGCGAGCGTTGCGCCGGCGGAATCGCCGCCGACCACCAGGCGATCCGCGTCGATGCCGAGCGAGGCGGCCTCGCGCGCAACCCATTCGGTGGCGGCGATCGCGTCCTCGACGGCGGCGGGAAATTGGTGCTCCGGCGCGAGCCGGTAGTCGACCGAGACGAGGTGGCAGCCGGTGGCATGCGCCAGCGCTGCCGCGATGCGGTCATGCGTGGCGATGCCGCCGGCAACGAGACCGCCGCCATGAAAGAACACGAAGCCCGGCGCAAGCTCCTCGGCATTTGCAGGCGCGTAGAGACGATAGGGCACCTCGCCCACGCGGCCGGGCAGCACGCCGTCGCGCGTCGTCACGCCAGGCGCATCGGTGCGGGCAAACTGCATCAGTTTTGCCAGCGATTGCCGCCGCGCCTCCACGCTCGGCCGGGCTCTCGCCTGTGGCGCAGCCGCGGCCATCATGGTCAACAAGCGCTTTGCGAGCGGATCGAGCGGCATGCTGCTTCCCTTTTCCTGGCAGGACAGGGTAGCCCACCACTTCCCCGCAGGGAATCCTTTAGATGTTGCGCCCAATAGTGGCGCTATAATGCGGCATCACGCCAAAGGAGGCCTGATATGGCCGAGATCAAGAAACCGATCGAATACTCGCCGAGCTGGACCTTCTTCGAGGGCAAATGGCACGACGGCAACGTGCCGATCATGGGGCCGCGCACGCATGCGGCCTGGCTCGGCTCGGTGGTGTTCGACGGTGCGCGCGCCTTCGAGGGCGTCGCGCCCGATCTCGACCGTCACGTCGCGCGCGCCAACCAATCCGCGATCAATTTCGGCCTGAAGCCGGTCGTCGATACCGGCACCTGGCTCGGTCTCTCGACCGAAGGCATTGCGCGCTTTGCGGCCAATGCCGAGCTCTATGTCCGTCCGATGTACTGGGCGCAGAACGGCTCGGGCGGCGGCGTGCTGTTCGATCCTGAAACCACCAATTGGTGCCTGTGCATCTACGAGGCGCCGATGCCGAAGCCAACAGGCAACGCCATCACGCTGTCGCCGTTCCGCCGGCCCACCGCCGAATGCGCGCCGGTCGAGGCCAAGGCGGCCTGCCTCTATCCGAACAATTCGCGCGCGCTTGCGGAAGCCGCCTCGCGCGGCTTCCAGAACGCCTTGATGCTCGACATGCTCGGCAACGTCGCCGAGTTCGGCAATTCCAACGTGTTCATGGCCAAGGACGGTGTGGTCTTCACGCCGGTGCCGAACGGGACCTTCCTCAACGGCATCACGCGCCAGCGCGTCATCAGCCTGCTGCGCGGCGACGGCGTCACCGTGGTCGAGAAGACGCTGCGCTATGCCGATTTCCTGGCGGCGGACGAGATCTTCTCCACCGGCAATTTCGCCAAGGTCGCGCCCGTGATCCGCATCGACGAGCGCGAGCTGAAGCCGGGCCCGTTCTACGCCAAGGCACGAAAGCTCTATTGGGATTTTGCGCATGCGGTGAAGCTGGCGGCGTAGGCGCCGCGCACTCCGTCATTGCGAGGAGCCCTTGCGACGAAGCAATCCAGAATCTTTCCGCGGCGGCAGTCTGGATTGCTTCGCTGCGCTCGCAATGACGAGCCTGTGGCGCGTGCGGCGTTCGCTCACGAGCCTCGCCGCCCAAACCGGCTGAACTGAAACGCTTGCGTCGAATCCCACGGCGTATGATGCGTCTCGCGCCGGGTCTCGACCAGCTCGAAATCCGGCCCGAGCTCCGCCAGAAGGCTCGCGCTGTCATGGCGCTGCACCGGCAGGCCGCTGCACTTCTCCGGACCGTCGGGCGCGAACGTCGCAATGATGATGTGGCCGCCGGGGGCAACCGCAGACCGCAGGCGTTCAACGTAGGCCGCCCTGTCGCGGGGATCGGTCAGGAAGTGAAAGGCAGCACGATCGTGCCAGACCTCGTAAGTCTTCGCGGGCTGCCACGTCGTGGCGTCGGCAACGATCCAGTTGGCCGCTGATGCGGCGGGGCCGATGCGCTTCCTGGCGGCGTCAAGCGCGTTGGCGGAGAGATCCAGCACGGAGACGTCGCGATATCCGTCCTGCAACAATGCATCGACCAGACGGGACGCGCCGCCGCCGATATCGATGATGGCCGCGTCATGATCTGGGCCGGCCGCCCGGATCATCGCGAGCGAGGTCGAGGGGCTATGCTGAAACCAGCTGACCTCGGCCTCGCCCTTGGTGGCGTAGACTCCGTCCCAATGGGAGCTTCGGTCGGACATGTCGTATCCTCCGGCTCGTTCGGCTGCCGAGGAGAAGGATGACCTACTCGTCCTTCTTCGACATCCGCTCCAGGCGATCCTGCATTTCCTTCATCTGCTGGCGCAGATCGTCGATGTTGCTGTCCTTCGGCGCCTCGGCATTCGCGTCGGGTTCCGGCTCGGCCGCCGTCGAGCGCTGCGGCTGGGCGAAGGGCTTGAACATCGAGAAGGTCTGCTGGAACAGCTCCATGTTGCGGCGGACCTGTTCTTCCAACGGAGCAAAAGGAGTGCCGGACAGCGTGTTGGCAATCTGCTTGCGGAACTTCTCTTGCTCCTGGGTCAGGGTCGCGATCGATTGTTCCAGATATTTCGGCACCACCATCTGCATGCTGTCGCCGTAGAAGCGAATGAGCTGGCGCAGGAAGGTAGTGGGAAGCAGGTTCTGGCCGGCCTTGTTCTCCTGCTCGAAGATGATCTGGGCGAGCACGGAGCGGGTGATGTCGTCGCCGGTCTTGGCGTCATAGACCAGGAAATCCTCGCCATCCTTGACCATCGCGGCGAGGTCTTCCAGCGTCACGTAGGTGCTCGTCCCGGTGTTATAGAGCCGGCGGTTCGCGTATTTCTTGATGGTCGTGGGTTGGTCTGATTTCGCCATGGGCTCTCACTTGCAAACGCGGAGAACGGGAACCCGGCGGGCCATGCCGCAGGGCGGGAAGAGTACGCAACGCAACAAAATAAGCATTTTCAAAGGGCTTACGCTACCGTTTTGTGCGGCACGGTTAATCGCGGAGCAAAATCTTGCTTGCGAAAGCGCCAAGAACGCTATTTTGAATGCGCTGCGGCATGAATTCGGTCGCCGGCCGATTGACATGCCTCAACGACGTTAACAGGATGGCTCACGAGACTGGCGAGCCGTTTCTTTAGCCCCGCCTGCCCCTTTCAAAGAACCTCAAGCCTCAGGAGATGCCCATGTCAGACGATGTCGTCATCGTCAGCGCCGCCCGCACCCCGGTCGGAAGCTTCAACGGAGCGTTCGCGACCCTTCCCGCCCATGATCTCGGCGCCGTCGCCATCAAGGCCGCGCTGGAGCGCGCTGGCATCGAGCCCGGCCGCGTCTCCGAAGTCATCATGGGGCAGATCCTGACCGCCGCCCAGGGCCAGAACCCGGCCCGCCAGGCCTCGATCGCCGCCGGCATCCCGGTGGAGAGCCCGGCCTGGGGTGTGAACCAGCTTTGCGGCTCCGGCCTGCGCACGGTTGCGCTCGGCTATCAGGCGCTGCTCAACGGCGATTCCGAAATCGTGGTCGCTGGCGGCCAGGAATCCATGAGCATGGCCCCGCACGCCCAGTATCTGCGTGGCGGCGTCAAGATGGGCGCGGTCGAGTTTGTCGACACCATGATCAAGGACGGCCTGTGGGATGCCTTCAACGGCTACCACATGGGCAACACCGCCGAGAACGTTGCGCGGCAGTGGCAGATCACCCGCGCCCAGCAGGACGAGTTCGCGGTCGCCTCGCAGCAGAAGGCCGAGGCGGCGCAGAAGGCGGGCAAGTTCAACGACGAGATCGTCCCCGTCACCATCAAGGGCCGCAAGGGCGACACCGTCGTCAGTGCCGACGAATATCCGCGTCATGGCGCGACGCTCGACGCGATGGCCAAGCTCCGTCCCGCCTTCGAGAAGGATGGCACGGTCACCGCGGGCTCTGCCTCCGGCATCAATGACGGCGCCGCCGCCGTGGTGCTGATGACCGCCAAGCAGGCGGCCAAGGAAGGCAAGAAGCCGCTCGCGCGCATCGTGTCCTGGGCGCAGGCCGGCGTCGATCCGAAGATCATGGGCTCGGGCCCGATCCCGGCCTCGCGCGCCGCGCTGAAGAAGGCCGGCTGGAACGTCGGCGATCTCGATCTGATCGAAGCCAACGAGGCCTTCGCAGCGCAGGCTTGTGCCGTCAACAAGGACCTCGGCTGGGATACCTCCAAGGTCAACGTCAACGGCGGCGCGATCGCGATCGGTCATCCCGTCGGCGCATCCGGCGCACGTGTGCTGGTGACCTTGCTGCACGAGATGCAGAAGCGCGATTCGAAGAAGGGCCTTGCCACGCTGTGCATCGGCGGCGGCATGGGTATCGCGATGTGTCTGGCGCGCGACTGAAGGTAACTGACGCGAAGCTGACATGCTGTTGCGCGTGCGCTGCACACGTCGGTGAGTGCGTTGCACGCGATTAAAAAGGCAGCGGTTGCAAATCAAATATTCTTCGCAACCGCGCAGGCCTCGACTAAATACAAACGCCCGGCTCAACGCCGGGCGTTTTGTTCTTGATGTCCGTCAAACCACCCGCATAATCCAACGCTAAAAACAATCACTCCAGAAACGTCCGAAGAGTCCAAGGAAGAGTCCAAGGGAAGGAATACGATATGGCACGTGTTGCATTGGTCACGGGTGGTACGCGGGGCATCGGTGCTGCGATCAGCAAGGCACTGAAGGCGGCTGGCTACAAGGTTGCTGCGAGCTATGCCGGCAACGACGCGGCCGCGGAGAAGTTCAAGGCCGAGACCGGCATTGCCGTCTACAAATGGGACGTCAGCAGTTTCGATGCCTGTGCCGAAGGCGTGAAGAAGGTCGAGGCCGATCTCGGGCCGATCGAGGTGCTCGTCAACAATGCCGGCATCACCCGCGACACCGCCTTCCACAAGATGACGCTCGAGCAGTGGAACGCCGTCATCAACACCAATCTCGGCTCGCTCTTCAACATGACACGCCAGGTCATCGAGGGCATGCGCTCGCGCAAGTTCGGCCGCATCATCTCGATCTCGTCGATCAACGGCCAGAAAGGACAGTTCGGCCAGGTCAATTATTCCGCGGCGAAGGCCGGCGACATCGGCTTCACCAAGGCGCTCGCGCTGGAGAACGCCAAGGGCGGCATCACCGTGAACGCGATCTGCCCCGGCTACATCAACACCGAGATGGTGCAGGCGGTGCCGAAGGACGTTCTCGAGAAGAACGTGATCCCGCAAATCCCGGCCAACCGGCTCGGCGAGCCCGAGGAGATCGCGCGCGCGGTCGTGTTCCTCGCGGCCGACGAGTCCGGTTTCATCACCGGCTCGACGCTGACGGTCAACGGCGGCCAGTACATGGTGTGATGCGATCGCATCAGGTGCGATCATAAGCCAATGTCCCGTCATGCCCGGGCTTGTCCCGGGCATCCACGGCCTTACAACGACCGTCGCCACGGATGAACGTGGATGGCCGGGACAAGCCCGGCCACGACGGAAATTGGCCAATGACTCCCCGTACCGCCACACTGATCGGTTTGACTGCGATCCTGATGTGGTCGCTGCTCTCGGTGATGACGGTTGCGACCGGAAAGATCCCCGCGTTCCAGCTCGCTGCGATGACGTTTGCGATCGGCGGCCTCGTCGGCCTGCTGACCTGGATCGGCCGCGGCGATGCGGCGAAGAGCCTGCGCCAGCCGCTCGTCGTCTGGGTCGTCGGCGTCGGCGGCCTGTTCGGCTATCACGCACTGTATTTTCTGGCGCTGCGCTTTGCGCCGCCGGCCGAAGCCGGCCTTCTGAACTACATGTGGCCGCTTCTGATCGTGCTGTTCTCGTCGTTCCTGCCGGGCGAACGACTCGCGCCGCATCACATCATCGGCGCGGTGCTCGGGCTCGTCGGCACCGTGTTGCTGTTCGCCGGCAACACCAGCGGCTTCGCGCCGGGGGCGGTGCCGGGACTGATTGCGGCCTTCGTTGCCGCGTTCGTCTGGGCCGCCTATTCGGTGCTGTCACGCCGCCTGAAGGCAGTGCCGACCGACGCCGTCGCCGGCTTCTGCCTCGCCACCTCGGTGCTGGCCGCGCTGATGCATGGCGTGGTGGAAACGACGGTCTGGCCGGAGACCACGCTGCAATGGCTCGCGGTGATTGCGCTCGGCATCGGCCCCGTCGGCGCCGCGTTCTACGCCTGGGACATCGGCATGAAGCGCGGTGATATCCGCGTGCTCGGCGCCGCCTCCTATGCAACGCCGCTGCTCTCGACCGGCTTCCTCATTGCCGCCGGTTTTGCCACGGCCAGCGCCAACATCGCGATCGCCGCGATCCTCATCGCCGGCGGCGGCCTGATCGCGGCCAAGGACATGGTGCTGCGGAGGCGATGATCCGCTCGTTCGCCACACTGTTGATGTTGGCCGTGGTGCTCTCTGCCACAAGTGTCGTCGCGCAAGTCAGCGCTCCGTCCGAAACGTTCACAGGCATTCATCGGAACGAAGCCGTGAGCGGCCGGCCCGAGACGGTTACGATAACCGATGGGAAATCCTTCATCCAGCTGACAGAAAGAGAATATCGAGCCAGCGGTTATCGGCCGGCCTACGAAAAGCTTCCGACAAAGCTCGTTCGCCGAGTACCCGTGCGGAAGCCCTTTCCAGCCGACCAGGATTGATCTGCGACTACAGCGCCGGCTGCCAGCCCGGCGGCCGATACATCGCCTCGGGAATCTGTCCGAGCTCGGAGCGCTGCAGGCGCTGCGGCGTCAGGCCGTAGAATTCCTGGAAGCTGAGGATCAGCGGTCGCCATTTGTCGGGATCGATGCGGTTGGGCACGCTCTCCATCATGATCTCGGGGTGGGCATGCACGCGCGTGATGCGGAGCTCGATCGCAGCCAGATTGCCGCGCCAGATCGCGTCGTCCTGCGCCATCTCGTGCACATAAGCGACTTTCGCTTCCATCTGCACCGGGCACTCGGCAGCGCGCGGAGCGCTGACCGTTTCGCCCAATTGTGCCCTCAATCCACTGAGGCCGAACTTGTCCTTCTCGTGCCGGTAGCCGCGATGGCGTTTTCCGGGAGGCACGGGATCCGAGCCTGTGGTGCGGGCGAGGCGGTCAACCGCAGCGACGAGATCGGCCGACGGCAGGTTGAGCGCGCATTCGCCGGTGCGAATCATGTTCTCGGTGGTCTTGGAATTGCGGGCGAGCCCGAGCATGCAGCGCCATCCGACCCACCAGGCCGAGGACATCGGCGCGAGATTGTACGAGCCATCCTCATTGGTCGTCCCGATCAGGACGACGGGTGTTCCGAAATACAAAATCGCGGGGTCGATCTGGACGGCCGAAGGACCGAGTGTTCCGTGCATCATGCGCTCCTCTTGACTGGAAGCGCCGTCCTAGAGCCGGAAGCGGATTGAACCCACCCGATTCCGGATCACGACCTACGGCTCCCAGCCTTTTGGTGCGAGCTCGAAGCCTGCGAACTCGAACGCAGGTGCCACGGTGCAGCCGACCAGCGTCCACTCGCCGGTGGTCGCCGCCATCTGCCAGGCCTGTGCCGGCACGATCGCCTGCGGCCGTTCGCCATTGGCGAGGTCGGTGCCCAGCCGCACCTCGTGCTGCGAGCAGCCGTCATGGGCGATGCGGAGCATCAAGGAGCTGCCGGCGTAATAGTGCCACGTCTCGACGGCATCGACGCGATGCCAGTGCGAACGCTCGCCGCGCGCGAGCAGGAAGTAGATCAGCGTCGAGCGCGAACGTCCGTTGGCGTCCGTGGCCTGATCGCGGAACGTCTCGCGGTAGTGACCGCCCTCGGGATGGGGCCGCAATTCGAGGCGTGCGATGATCTCGGCTGCAGTCGGCATTGATCCGGTCGAGACTTTGTTTTCAGGATTTATTCTTGCGTTCGCGCAGCTCGCCGAACACCGCGGCGGCGTCCGCGCCCTTCATGTGCAGCTTGGCTGCGACTTGCGGCTCGTCGGCACGCAGGAACACGTTGGCCCGCTTCTCCTCGCCGAGCAGCGTGGGAATGGTCGGCTTGTTCTCGGCCCGCAGCTTCGCCACCTCGGCTGCGCGCGCCTGGAGCGCCGCATTGTCGGGCTCGACGGTGAGGGCGAACTTGACGTTGGACGCCGTGTATTCGTGGCCGCAATAGAGCTTGAAGTCGTCGGGCAGGGCACGCAGCTTCAGCAGCGAATCCCACATCATCGGGTAGGTGCCCTCGAACACCCGTCCGCAGCCGATCGAGAACAGCGTGTCGGCGGCGAACACCGTCTTCTCGTTGTCGAACACGTAGGAGACGTGGTCGAGCGTGTGGCCGGGCGTCTCCAGCACGCGCGCCAGCAGATTGCCGATCTTGACCACGTCGGCATTGGCGACGCGCAGATCTACGTCCGCGATCTTCGCCGCCTTGTCGTGCGGCGCGACGACGCGGCAATTGTATTTTTGCTTGAGCTCGGCGACCCCGCCGACATGATCGCCGTGATGATGGGTGATCAGGATGTCGGTGAGCTGCCAGCCCTCGCGGTCGAGCGCCTTCAGGATCGGGCCGGCCTCCGGCGCGTCGATCGACGCTGTCGCCCCGGTTTCCGGATCGTGGATCAGATAACCGAAATTGTCGTTTAAACAGCTGAAAGTACGAATTTCGGCGGCCATGTCATCTCCATCGCGCTCAGCCCCGCCAGACAAATATGGCGTTAACGTTGCGCAGGCAATGCAATATTCCGCGCGCAGGCGGAGCCCGGCGCATGTTACATTGCGGTCATGACAATCGACGTCGTCGACCTCCGCGAGTTCTATTCCCGCCGCCTCGGGATCGTGGCACGGCAAATGATCAACCGCGGCATCAGGCAGCGCTGGCCGGGCGCGCAAGGCCAGCGCGTGCTCGGCATCGGCTATCCCACGCCCTATCTGGGGTTGTTTCGGGAGGATGCCGAGCGCTGCATCGCCTTCATGCCGGCGGCCCAGGGCGTCCTGAAATGGCCGACGGGACGTCCGGCGCTGGCCTCGCTGGTCGACGAATTCTCGCTGCCGCTTCCCGACGCCGCGGTCGACCGCATCCTTTTGATCCACGCGCTGGAGATGTCGGACGATCCGGCCGCGCTGCTGCGCGAGGTGTGGCGGGTGCTGTCGCCCTCGGGCCGCGTGATCGCGGTGATCCCGAATCGGCGCGGGGTGTGGACCCGCACCGACAGCACGCCGTTCGGTCACGGCCGGCCCTATTCACGCTCGCAGATCACCGACCTCTTGCGCCAGACCTGGTTCACGCCGACCGCATGGGGCGAAGCGCTGTTCATGCCGCCCTATGCCGGTGGCTGGGTGCTGAAATCGGCGCAGATGTGGGAGCGTGCCGGCGCGGCGCTGTCGCTGCCCTTTGCCGGCGTGCACATCGTCGAGGCCACCAAGCAGGTCTATCGCGCAATCCCGGCCAAGCGCGAACGGGCGCGGCTGATTCCCTCGCTGGCCAAGCCGGTGCTGGTGCCGTCCTCGACCACGGTGACACGCAGCTGAAAACAAAACGTCCCGGCGCGAGGCCGGGACGTTTGCAGTTCAAATCATCAGACCAAGCTCACTCGCCGGGTGCGAGATCGTCGCTCGAGGCCGCCGGAGCTGCCTCGCGCTCGGGGCGCGGGCCATGCGGCCGGCGCCGCCGTCGCGGATAGCGTTCGCCACCGCCGCCGCCACCCTCGAATCCGGGCTGATTGCCATTGGCGCCGTTATTCGCCTGCGGCTGCGCGCCGGTGATGAAGGAGGGCAGGCGATCGACGCTGCCGGCGTCGCCGATGACGGGCTGCGGCTGGTTGGCAGGCTGCGGCTGATATTGCGGTTGGGGCTGGTATTGCGGCTGCGGGCGATGGTCGCGTTCGCGATGCTCGCGCGGCTGCTGGTTGTCGCGCTGCTGATGGTCGCGCTGATGATGCTCGCGCTGGCCGTCGCGCTCGCGCATGAAGGGCTGTTGCTGCTGCGGCTGCGGGACGAAGCCCGGCTCCTGGCCGAAATTCGAGAAATTCTCGCCGTCATCTTCGCCGTCGTCGCTATGGCTGCTGACGGGCTCGTCGCCGCGCGGCTGCTGGTTCTGGCGGAACTGCTCCTGGGCGGCCGCGATCAGGCGGAAATAATGCTCGGCATGCTGGTAGTAGTTCTCGGCCGCAACAGGGTCGCCGGAGGAACGCGCGTCGCGCGCGAGCTGCAGATATTTTTCGGCGATGTGCGAGGCGGTGCCGCGGATCTTGATGTCGGGTCCGTTGGATTCGTAGACCCGGGTCATCGGGTTCTGGCTGCGCCGGTTGTTGTTATTGTTGTTGTTGCGGTTGCGCATCCGCTGCTTGTTCTGACCGTTTCTCATGTCCTGCCTTTAATTCCAGCCCTAAAGGTTGCACGCATTACTGATAGCTCGGAGTGACCTGGTGACAGCGGATCACATCGCCCGCGCGCGACCAGCGCACCAGAGCGGATTGATCCCTGCCGATGTTCGTCGACCGTCGCGCTCAACAAAGACGCGTTCCCCACCCGCCAGCACTGATCGCCAGCGAACCCATTCATTTTGCCTGCCGAAACAAGCCCAGCTTTGTTGCGTAAGTCTTCAAGCGCAATATCAGGCTTTCGTTCACTTTGCGGTCGGAGAGCAGCGCAGCTCCAATGGCCATCGCGCTCAACAGGACCTGCGGCTTGGAACCTTTAATCAGTAAAGCTCTCGCCCGAGAGCCCGGCTTTCGCCCGTAGGTCTACGGGGCCGGCACCGATGTGTTGACCGGAACGTAGTCGTTCCCAAGGGATATTCCAAGAGCTTTTTGCAAGCCAATCCGGCTTTTATGGGGGCATTTTTCGGGCCGAAACGGCCCGCGGAATGCCCGCCAGGTCGGCCTTGGGCGGCCTGTCCGGCGTTAACCCGGCGCCGACCATCAGGGTTTCGATATTTCTGGCCTGGCCTTGGCCGGCCTCGACGATCAGTGCGCCGCCGCTGGCGAGACGCTCGCTCGCCTGCGGGATCAGGGCGCGGTAGGCGTCATATCCGTCATTGCCGCCGTCGAGCGCCAGATGCGGATCGTGCTCGCGCACCTCGAGGCTCAATGTCGGGATTTCGGCCGAGGGGATATAGGGCGGGTTCGACACGATGAGGTCGAACGGGCCGCGCAGCGCCGACGCATAGGAGCAGGCGACGAAAGCGGCGCGGCCGGCAAGGCCGAGCGCGGCGGCATTGCCTCGCGCGGTGCCGAGGGCGGTGAGGCTGAGATCGGTGCCGACGCCGAAGGCATCGGGAATTTCGTGCAACAGCGCGAGCAGGATTGCGCCGGAGCCGGTGCCGATGTCGGCGATTCGCGGCGACCGTCCCGATATCGCGAGCCCGCGAAAAATATCGAGCGCCAGCTCGACAACGGTCTCGGTGTCCGGCCGTGGCACCAGGGTCGCCTCGGACAACCGGAACGGCAATCCCCAGAACTCCCGCGCGCCGAGGATGCGCGCGACCGGTTCACGGGCGAGCCGGCGCTGCGCATATTGTTCGAGACGCGCGGCCTCCTCAGGCGTGAGGTGTCGCGTGGCCTGCGTCACCATGCCGGTCAGATCAAGCTGCAGAGCTGCGCCGACGAGCAGACGCGCATCGAGGGCAGGCTCCTCGATGCCGGCCGATCGCAGCCGCGCGGTGAGGGCGCGCCGCGCACTCTCTATGCTGTGTCCGGGATCGAAGCCTGTCGTCAATGGAACCATCCTGCCGGCATCGTGGATAGATCGGCGGGCTTGCTTGCGTCAACGGAAACGAGCGCGTTTGATCGTGCCTCGCGAGCGTGGAGCGGATTCATGACGGCCTATGACGATCAGAACGTTTTCGCAAAGATCCTGCGCGGCGAGATTCCCTGCTTCGAGGTTTTCGGGGACGAGCGCAGCTTTGCCTTCCTCGACATCATGCCGCGCTCACCGGGGCACACGCTGGTCATTCCCCGAGCGCCGGCACGCGGCATCCTCGACATCGCCGAGGATGATCTCGCCGCGGTCGCCAGAACGGCCAGGCGCGTCGCGATTGCGGCGATGAGGGCGTTCGACGCCGAGGGCATCATCCTGCAGCAATTCAGCGAGCCGGCCAGCGGGCAGGTGGTCTTTCACCTGCACATGCACGTCATGCCGGTCAGGTCCGGTATCGAGCTCTTGCCGGCGCAGACGCGCAAGGAAGACATGGCCGTGCTGGCCGATCACGCCAGGCGGATGATCGCAGCGCTCGCCGGCTGATCAAACGCCGAGATAGCGCTGCAGCAGTTCCGGCTGGGCTTTCAGCTCCTGCGCCGGCCCCTCATGCACGATGTGGCCGTTGTTGATGATGTAGATCCGGCTCGCCAGCGCCAGCGTTGCCGCGAGATTTTGCTCGACCAGCACGATGGTCTGGCCGGCGGCCGCCAGCTCGCGGCAGGCCTTGACGAGATCGTGGACGATCACGGGCGCAAGGCCCTCGAACGGCTCGTCCAGCAGCACGATCTTGGGATCGCGCACCAGCGCCCGCGCGATCGCGAGCATCTGCTGCTCGCCGCCGGAAAGCTCGGTGCCGCGGTTGGTGCGCCGCTCCTTCAGCCGGGGAAACATCTCGTAGATGCGGCCGAGCGGCCAGCGTTTCGGCGCGGTGATGCCGGCAAGGGTGATGTTTTCCTCCACCGACAGGCTGCCGAAGATCCGGCGCTCCTCGTGCACGAGCTGCATGCCCGCCTGCGCGATCTTGTGGCTCCTGCGTCCAGCGACATTGACGCCGTCGAACTTCACGCTGCCGCTGCGGGGCGTCACGACGCCCATCAGGCTCTTCAGCGTGGTGCTCTTTCCGGCGCCATTGCGGCCGAGCAGGGCCACCACCTCGTGGCGTTCGACATGCATCGAGACGTCGAACAGGATGTGCGAATCGCCGTAATAGCTGTTCAGGCCGTTGACCTCGATCAGGCTCATGCGGCGATCTCTCCGTGGACGCCGCCGAGATAGGCTTCCTGCACCGCGGTGTTGGTCTTGATTTCTTCGGGCGTGCCGGAGACCAGCACGCGGCCTTCCTGGAGCACGGTGACGCGCTCGACCAGCTCGAACAGCGAATCCATGTCGTGATCGATGATGATCATGGTGCGGCCGCGCGCGATCGACTTGAGCAGCTTGACGGTCTCGACCCGCTCGCGCGGGCTCATGCCGGCAAGCGGCTCGTCGAGCAGCAGCAGGCGCGGCGAGGTCGCGAGCGCAAGTCCGATCTCCAGCCTGCGTTTCTCGCCATAGGCGAGCTCGGACACGGGCGTGTCGGCGCGGCGGGCCAGATTGACCAGTGCCAGCGTGTGCTCGACCTGCTCGGTCAGGCCCTTGACGCTGGAGAGCTTGCGGAACAGGTCGAGCCGGAATTTTCCGCGCAGCTCGGCGAGCGCGGCGATCGTCAGGTTCTGGCGAACCGTGAGGCCGGTGAAGAGCTGGTTGACCTGGTAGCTCTTGGTGAGGCCGAGCTGGCAAACCTCGGTGACCTTCAACCCCGTGATGTCGCGGCCTTCGAACACGATCTGGCCCGACGTCGGCGCGATCTCGCAGGTCAACATCTTGAAGAAGGTCGACTTGCCGGCGCCGTTGGGGCCGATGATGCCGCGAAGCTCGCCCTGGTTGACGCTGAAATCGATGTCGCTGTTGGCGACGAGGCCACCATAGCGCTTGGTGAGACCCGTGGCCTTCAGGATCGGCCCGGAATAGGCGGGATGCTCGACCTCCTTGGCCTGCATCGGCGCCGGCGCCGGTTGTTGTGTCGCTCCGGCGTCCTCAGCTTCGGTCTCTGCTTCCGTCCGCCTGCGCTTGCCGGAGGCGAGACGATAGAGGTCCGCAATCCCTCCGATGATGCCGCCGCGCAGGAAGCAGACCAGCAGCACGAATACGACACCGAGCACCAGTTTCCAGGCGGCGCCGAGGCCCAGCGCGGACTGGAGGAAATCCTGCAGGAACAGCCAGACGGTCGCACCGACCAGCGGTCCGAACAACGTGCCGCGGCCGCCGATGGCGGTCTGCATCACCAGCTGGCCGGAGGTGTCGAAGGTGAAGGCATCGGGCGGCATGAAGGCCTGGAGCACGCCGAGCAGGCCGCCGGCAAACCCGGCATAGGCGGCTGCGATCACGAAGGCCGTCAGCTTGTAGCCGTGGATGTTGTGGCCGACCGCCGTGGCACGCAGCGGATTGTCGCGGATCGCGCTCAGAATCGCTCCCACCGGCGAGCGCACGATCCTGAGCGCGATGATGACGCCGATGAAGTAGCACAGCGCGATGAATTGATAGAGCGACCAGCCGTTGGTGAAGTGGATGCTGGTGAAGCCGAGATCGAAGCTCGGTGTCGGCACGCCCGGCAGGCCGTTCTCGCCGCCGGTGAAATCCGAGAGCGGATTGAACTCGACGAAGAAGAACACCTCCGCGATCGCCACTGTGATCATGGCGAAATAGATGCCGGTACGACGCAGCGCGATCAGTCCGATCAGATAGCCGGTCGCGGCGGCCGCGATCATGCCGATGATCAGTGCGCCCAGCACGTTGCCGAAGCCCGCCCGGGTCAGGAGGTAGGCGGCGACGAAGCCGCCGGTGCCGTAGAAAGCGGACTGGCCGAACGACAACAAGCCGGTGAAGCCAAACAGGATGTCGAAGCCGAGACCGAACAGGCCCCAGACCAGGATCCGGTTCACGGTATTGGGCGCGAAGCCGAGATGAGGCAGCACGAAGGGCGCTGCGATCAGTCCGATGGCGGTCAGCGTCTCGATCAGGAACGGGCGTTGCTTGAGCATCAGGAAATCGCTTATTCGCGGCCCTGGACGCCGAGCAGGCCATGCGGTCGCACCACGAGCACGAGCGTCATCGCCGCAAACAGCATCACATAGGCGTAGCCGGGGTTGAACATGGAGGTGACGCTGATGATCTCGCCGGCGATCAGGCCGCCCAGGATCGCGCCGGGGAAGGAGCCGACGCCGCCGATCACCACCACCACGAAGGTCTGGACCAGGATGTCGTCGCCGATGCCCGGCGTCAGCGACACCACCGGCGCGTTGACGATGCCGGCAAAGCCCGCCGCCATCGCGCCGATGCCGAACACGATCATGAAGACGCGGTAAACGTTGATGCCGAGCGAATCCACCATCACGGAGTCCTCGATGCCGGCGCGTACGATCATGCCGAGCCGGGTCCGGTACAGCACGAGGAACAACGCGCCGAGCGCGACCGCAACGATGCCGACCACCGCGAGGCGATAGGTCGGGTAGAACATGAAGCCGAGATTGGTGATGCCCTGGAACAGCGCCGGCGGCGGCACCAGCTGTGATTGGCTCGAGAAGATCAGGCGCACCAGCTCGACGAAGCAGATGCCGAGCCCGAAGGTCACGAGCAGCTGATCCTCGTGCGGGCGATGATAGAAATGCCGGATGATGAGGCGCTCCATCGCAACACCAAGCAGCATCACGAACAGCGAGCCGGCGATCACGGCGATGATGAACGATTCCGTGTACTGGTAGGCGACGAAGCCGGCATAGCCCCCGATCATGAACATCGCGCCATGCGCGAGATTGAGCACGCCGAGCGTGCCGTAGATGATGGTCAGGCCGGAGCTGATCAGCGCGAGCAACGCGCCGAGCGCCAGCCCGTTGAAAAGCTGCGAAACGAGATTGGGCCAACTGATCATGAAATGGTCACTGTTGTGACGCGCGGCAGAGCGCGTCAAAAAAGGTGACGCCGCGGGAGCATAGGCAGCCCACGGCGTCACTGGGGTTGGCGCGGGCTCAGCTGTAGTCGCCGGGATGGCAGCCGAAGGCGTCTGGCTTCTGCATCAGGCTTTCGCCCGGGACGATGTCGACCACGTCGTACCAGTCTTCCTTGCCCTTCATATCCTTCTGCTGCTTGCCCTTGACGATGATCACCGGGCGGACGCACTGATGGTCTTCGGGACGGTAATGCACGTCGCCGACGAGCGAGGGGATCGTCTCGCCCTTCTCATAGGCCTTGATGACGTCGGGTGGGTTGAAGCTGCCGGCCTGCTCGCACATGCGGGCCCAGTGCGCGAAGCTGACATAGGCGTTCTCCGCACCCCATTCCGGCTTGTAGCCGTACTTCTTCTCGAAGGCCTCGTTGAACATCTTGGCGAGCGGGAATTTGTCCTCGAGCGTCCACCAATAGTCGGTGGCGGCATAGACGCCCTGCATCAAGCCGCCGGTCTCGCGCGCGATGAACGGCACTTGATAAGGAACCACAAGCTTCATCTTGTCGAGCACGCCGAACTGCTTGGCCTGCTGGGTCGACAGCACCGCGTCGTGACCCCAGTTGACGTTGATCAGCACGTCGGCGCCGGAATTCGCGACGTTCAGCAGATACGAGGAATAGTCGGGCGCGCCGAGCGGCGCGACCTGGTTGGTCACGGTGGTCCAGCCGGCGGTCGCAAGGAAGTCCTGCATCGACTTGGTGACGGTGTGACCGTAGGTGTAGTCGGGCGTGAGATACGCAGCCTTCTTGCCCTTGCCGAACTCCTTGACCATGACGGGCCCGATCGCCGCCGCGGCGGTCTGGCCGAAGAAATTCTGGCGGAAGCCGTAGCGGACGCAGTCCTTGCCGGTGGTGTCGTTCGAGCCGGAGATACCGCACACGAAGATCACCTTCTCGCGCTGGGCGAGCTTGTTGAGCGCGACCGCGACGGCGCTCGAGGTGCCGCCGGTGATCATGATCGCCTTGTTCTCGCTGATGAAGCGCTGCTGCGCCTGCACGGCCTCGTTCGGTTTGGCCGCGGAATCCGCGACGCCGAACTTGAGCTCCTTGCCGAGCACGCCCTTGCTGGTCTTCGGCGAGATCTTCTTGATCAGGTCGTGACCGCTGTTGATGTGCTCGATCGCGAGTTGATAGCCCTTGAGCTCGTCTTCGCCCTGCACGGCATAGGTGCCGGTGCGCGGCACCGAGATTCCGATGAAGGCGGTGGAACCCGAGACGCCCGCGGGATAAGTGCCGATCGGCTTGTCCTCGGCAAAAGCCGGCATCGCCGGCAGCACCGAGCCGCCGATGAGGCCTGCGGTGGTCTGGAGCAGGCCACGGCGTGAGAGACCGCGGCGAATGGGATCGTCAGTCATTATGGTTCCTCCGATATCGTTCTTGTTTGTAGGCAAAGCACGACCCGGCCGACGGAAGCTGGCCTCGAAAGCCTGCCCGCGCCGAGCACGTCACGTCCGCGTGTAGCTCTTGTGCGTAAACAGGGCTTGTAGAGACGTTCTGTCAATTTCGCCTTTGGTCGAACGATCGAGATTATCGCGTGAAAACATATCGGAGAGCGATATATGTTAGTCTTTGTGAGTACGAGGCTGGCGGGTTCGGCGGAGGAAAATGAGGCGGCAATCACCAGTGGCGGGTTCCCGGAAGCAACAAGCACGGCCGCAAGCGGCGGGGCGGCAGGCAACGGAGGAAAACAATCATCACGGGGAGGCGCAACTTGGCGATGCCTCCCGCAGTGCCGGGTCTCGCAACCGCCTCACTGGCCGGCACGAGCTCGGCGTTGGCACCGTTCGTTCGAAGCGCGAGCCTTGCCCGATGCAGAAGCTCAGCGTTCGGGCCCAGAACGTGCTGAAGGAACTCGCGGTCGAACTCACCGGCGAACAGCCGCCGAAGGGAGCTTGGTCGCCCTCGCGCAAATTGCTGCGCGCTCTGACGGCCGAGCGCCTCGCGACCGCACGTAATTGCGGTCCTCATACCATGCGGGAGATCGTCGACTGGGCGCAGGGGTGTGGGGTGACGATCAGCCCGGTCATCCCGGCCGGCGGCTCGCTGGCGCAGATGTGGGGCGAGCTGATCGCCAATGCGTCGGCCGGTAGCCTGACCGGCGCAGAGGTTGCCGGCGCATTGCAGCGCTCAATCCGGAGGAAGAGCGTGCGCATCCCGATCGCATTCCAGGTCATCCTGGTGAAGATGCTGCTGTCCAGCTTCGAATAGCCATTCGGATAGCTGTGCATCCGTGATCCCGGCCAGTTGGTTCCGGTATGGCCGTTTGCTACTTTAGACTATGTCCTCCGCGCTGCCGGGCGGCATGGTCGAGGTTACGATGGTCCAGGCGAAGAAGGTGCAGCGGTCCAAAGCGGTGACGTCGGACGGGCGCAAGCCGAGCGCCATGCGTGATTCCGATTACGCGGCGCTCGCGCAGTTTCGCTACCAGATTCGGAGTTTTCTGGCGTTCAGCGAGATGGCGGCCGCGGAACAGGGACTTACCCCGACGCAGCACCAAGCGCTGCTCGGGATCAAGGGCTTCGTCCGTCCCGGCCCCGCGAGCGTCGGTGATGTGGCGCGGTTCCTGCTGATACGGCATCATTCCGCGGTCGAGCTGATCGATCGATTGGCCAAGCTTGGGCTGGTCAGCCGCGTAGCCGATCCAGAAGACGCCAGGCGCGTACATCTCAAGCTGACGAAGAAGGGCGAGCAGAAGCTTCAGGCGCTCTCGCGGAAGAACCTCGAGGAGCTCCGGCGCGCCGCGAGCCCGGCGCTGAGCCGTCTGTTGAAATCGTTCGGAGAGGCCAGCGGGGACTGAGCGTCGCGCCGCAGGTCAAGCCGCTGCGCCCTGTGCGGCGAGCTGCGCGGCCTGATGCTCGGTGGTCAGCGCGTCGGTCAGCTCGCCGAGCGCTTCGCCGGCGATCACCTGCGGCAGCTTGTAGAGCGTCAGGTTGATGCGGTGATCGGTGACGCGCCCTTGCGGGAAATTGTAGGTGCGGATGCGCTCGGAGCGGTCGCCGGAGCCGACCTTCTCCTTGCGCTCGGCCGAGCGCGCGGCGTCGACGCGCTGGCGCTCGGCGTCGTAGATGCGCGAGCGCAGGATGTTCATCGCCGAGGCGCGGTTCTTGTGCTGCGAGCGGCTGTCCTGCATCATCACCACGATGCCGGTCGGAATGTGGGTGATGCGGATCGCCGATTCGGTCTTGTTGACGTGCTGGCCGCCGGCGCCCTGCGCGCGCATGGTCTCGATGCGCAGGTCGTCGTTCTTGATCTCGACGTCGACGTCCTCGACCTCCGGCAGCACGGCGACCGTCGCGGCCGAGGTGTGGATGCGGCCTTGCGTCTCGGTGTCGGGCACGCGCTGGACGCGGTGCACGCCGGATTCGAATTTCAGCTTGGAGAACGCGCCGCGGCCCTGCACCTCCGCGATGATTTCCTTGTAGCCGCCGACGGTGCCTTCGCTGGCCGAGATCACCTCGACCTTCCAGCCCTGCAGGGCAGCGAAGCGCTCGTACATCCGGAACAGATCGCCGGCGAACAGCGAGGCCTCGTCGCCGCCGGTGCCGGCGCGGATTTCCAGCACCACGTTGCGATCGTCCATGGCGTCCTTGGGCAGCAGCGCGACGCGGATCTTCTGGACCAGCTCCTCGATCTTCGGCGTCAGCTCGTCGCGTTCGGCTTCCGCCATGCCGCGCATCTCTGCATCGGTTGCGGGATCGGCGATCAGCGCCTCGGTGTCGGCGAGCTCCTTGACGGCGGAACGGTAGGTCTTCACCGCTTCGATCAGCGGCGTGAGCTCGGCGAGCTCGCGCGTGATCTGGACATAGCGTTCGGAGGCGAGCTGCCCCAGCGATTCGGCCTCGAGCGAGGCGTGATGGGCGAGCAGGACGTCCAGTTTGGCTTCGGGGAGTGACGACATTGGTACGGTCTCGAATGCGGAAAAGGGGCGGGGCGGCAGGGAGGGGGCGACAGGCCCGCTACAATGCCAAGCCTTCGGCCTCGGCAAATTCCGTCAGCTTCTGCCGGATCGAGACGCTGCCCGCCGGCGCGTCCAGCAGCGGGCCGAGCATGGCTTCGGCCTTCCTGGCATCGAGATCGATGACCATGGCCTTGACCGGGCCGAGCGCGGTCGCCGAAAGCGACAGCGAGCGGTAGCCCAGCGCGATCAGCGCCAGCGCGCCGATCGGCTTCGACGCCATCTCGCCGCAGAGCGAGAGCGACTTCTTCGCCGCCTGGCACTTGCGCGAGATCTCGCGCAGCGCGCGCAAGATCGGCGCCGACATGGTGTCGAAGCGCTCGGAGACCTTGGCATTGCCGCGGTCGACCGCGAACAGGAACTGGAACAGATCGTTGGAGCCGACCGAGATGAAGTCAACCTTCCGCAAGAGCTCGTCGAGCTGATAGAGCAGCGCGGGAACCTCGACCATGGTGCCGATGTCGATACGCTCAGGCAGCGTGTGGCCGTGCTGGCGCAGATAAGTCAGCTCGCGCTCCACCAGTGCCTTGGCTGAATCGAACTCGGCGACCTCCGAGATCATCGGGAACATGATGCGCAGCGCGCGGCCGCCGCCGGCGCGCAGTAGCGCGCGGATCTGGCCGCGCAACAGGCCGGGACGGTCCAGCCCGAGCCGGATCGCGCGCCAGCCGAGCGCGGGATTTTCCTCGATCACCGCTTCCATATAGGGCAGCGCCTTGTCGCCGCCGATGTCGAGGGTGCGGAAGGTGACGGGCTTGGTGCCGGCGGCATCGAGCACGGTGCGATAGAGCGCCAGCTGGTCGCTGGTGCGCGGCAGGCTCTGGCCCACCATGAATTGCAGCTCGGTGCGGAACAGGCCGATGCCGGCGCTGCCGGTGTCCTCGATATGCGGCAGGTCGATCGCGAGCCCTGCGTTGATCATCAGCTCGACCTTCTGGCCGTCCCTGGTGACGCAGGGCCGGTCGCGCAGCGCGAGGTACTGCGCCTGGCGGCGGGCGCGGAAGCGCACGCGCTCGGCGAAAGCCGCTTCGACCTCCTGCGAGGGGCGCACATAGATCGAGCCCGAGGTGCCGTCGACGATGATGGCATCGCCGGGATCGGCAATGCCGGGCGCGTTCGGGACTTCGCCGACCGCGGGGATGCCGAGTGCGCGCGCCACGATCGAGACGTGGGAATTGGCGGTGCCCTCTTCCAGCACGATGCCGCGCAGGCGCTTGCGGTCGTAGTCGAGCAGCGCCGCCGGGCCCATCGCGCGCGCGATGACGATGGCGTTGTCGGGCAGTTGTTCGCGTGACGGCGCGTGGTCCTGGCCGACCAGCTGCCGCATCAGGCGGTAGCCGAGATCCTCCAGATCGTGCAGCCGGTCGCGCAAATAGGGATCGGTCGAGCGCAGCATGCGCGCGCGCGTGTCTGACTGCACGCGCTCGACCGCGGCTTCCGCGGTGAGGCCCGTGGCGACCGCCTCATGCAGCTTGTGCGACCAGCCCTGGTCGTTGGCGAACATTCGGTAGGCTTCCAGCACCTCGCGATGCTCGCCGCCCTCGGCGACGTCGCCGCGCTCCAGCATGCGGTCGAGATCGGCGCGCAGCTTGGCGAGCGCGGTGTCGAGCCGCTTGATTTCCTTCGGCAGGTCCTCGGCGATGTAGTCCTTGATGACGACGCGTGGCTCGTGCAGCACGACATGGCCGAGCGCGATGCCTTCCGAGAGGATGGCGCCGACCTTCTGCGCGGAATGGCGCGCGGCCGGCTCCTGGCCCGGCTGGGCCAGCGCGGAGAGCTCGCCGGAGGCGATCAGCTCGGCCAGCACCATCGCGGTGGTCTGCAGCGCCTCGAGCTCCTCCTCGACATAATTGCGCTTGGCGCGGTTCTGCACCACCAGCACGCCGAGCGTGTTGCCGGCCCGCAGGATCGGCACGCCGAGGAAGGAGTGGTAGATTTCTTCGCCGGTCTCGGGGCGGAACGAGAAGGCCGGATGGCTCTGCGCATCGCTCAGGTTGAGCGGCGTCGCCTCGCTGGCGACGAGGCCGACCAGGCCCTCATGGGCGCTCAGCACGGTGTGGTGCACCGCCTCGCGGTTGAGACCTTCGGTGGCGTAGAGCTCGAGCGTGTTGTCGATGCGCAGCACATAGACCGAGCACACCTCGGCCACCATGTTGGCGGCGATCAGCACCACGATCTTGTCCAGCCGCTCCTGGGCCGAGACCTGCTCCGCCATGGTCTCGCGGAGCCGTCTCAACAAGACGCGGGGACCTCCCGACGTGCTCCGCATGAACCGTCAATCTCCTCCGTCTGCCGGGCCCGGCGGTATCGGCCGGCGGCTGGCCCAAAATTCCAGAAAAACAATCAAATTGTTCGTCCGGCGCAGGCGCAAACCCAATCTTCTTTAGTGCTTGCACCGAATCAGCGGCCTGAACTGGGACACAGTCTGCGGCAGCCCACCCTGTTCGCCGTATAGCGAATTGGGGCTTGTTTTGCCAAGCAAAACGCCTGCCAAACGCGAATGTGTGGAGACCTCAGCGTTTGCTGCGACCGCTAAGAGAAAATCCGTCTAGGCTTGGTCGAGGCCGTAGAGCGTGTGCAGCGTGCGCACCGCAAGCTCGGTATAGGCTGTGTCGATCAAAACCGAGAATTTGATCTCGGAGGTTGTAATGGCCCGGATGTTGATATTCCGCCCTGCGAGGGCCGAGAACGCCTGGGCGGCGACGCCGGCATGGCTGCGCATGCCGCTGCCGATCACCGAGATCTTTGCGACGTCGGTGGCGGTATCCAGCCGTGCATAACCGATCTTGCCCTTGGCGGCGGTAATCGTGTCCTTGGCGCGGGTATAGTCGGCGGCCGGCACCGTGAAGGTCAGGTCGGTGGTCTTGCCGTCTTCAGAGACGTTCTGAACGATCATGTCGACGTTGATGTTGGCATCGGCCAGGGGGCCGAAGATCGAGGCGGCCACGCCCGGCTTGTCCTCGATCTGGCGCACCGAGATCTGGGCCTCGTCCTTGGAGAAGGCGATACCGGTGACGACGTGGTTTTCCATGATCTCCTCCTCGCCGCAGATCAGCGTGCCGGGCGGCTGGTTGGCATGCGGGTCGATATCCTCGGGCTTGTCGAAGCTCGAGCGGACGAAGATCGGCATGTTGTGGACCATGCCGAGTTCCACCGAGCGGACCTGGAGCACCTTGGCGCCCTGGGAAGCCAGTTCCAGCATGTCTTCGAACGCGATCTTGTCGAGCCTCTTGGCCTTCGGCACGATTCGCGGGTCGGTGGTGTAGACGCCATCGACGTCGGTATAGATGTCGCAGCGGTCGGCCTTGACGGCTGCGGCGACCGCCACGGCCGAGGTATCGGAGCCGCCGCGGCCGAGCGTGGTGATGCGGTTGGTCCTGGGATCGATGCCCTGGAAGCCGGCGATGACCGCGACCTCCTTGCGCTCCTTGAAACGCTTGATGATCTCGCTGCCGTCGATGTCCTCGATGCGGGCCGAGGCATGGGCGTCGCTGGTCTTGATCGGGATCTGCCAGCCCTGCCAGGAGCGGGCCTGGATCCCCATGCCCTGCAGCACGATGGCCAGCAGGCCCGAGGTCACCTGCTCGCCGGAGGCGACGACGGCGTCGTATTCGCGCGCATCGTGCATCGGCGAGGCCTCGGTGCACCAGGCCACCAGCTCGTTGGTCTTCCCGGACATCGCCGAGACGACCACGGCCACTTCATGGCCGGCGTCGACCTCACGCTTCACATGGCGTGCGACGTTGCGGATACGTTCGATGTTGGCGACGGATGTGCCGCCGAATTTCATCACGAGGCGGCTCATGACGACGCGTGCATTCCTTCAAAGGGATCAGTATGGTGACCCGCGCAAGGCGATGCTGCGGGCACCCGACCGCGCGTATACAGAGGGGCGGGGCCGGGGGCAAGCGGGTTCCTGCTCCGGCCAATCCGGGCAATGGGTTATCAGAGGTTATGGCGCGCTATATTGACGAAATCCTGCAGCCGGGCGAGCGGGTGCTGTATTCGACCAATGCGCACTGGATCTTCTATTTTCCGGCGATCCTGGCCTGGATCGTGGCCCTGGGCCTGCTGGTCTTGTCGGGACAATTCGTCGGAGGGCTTGCGCTGGTTTGCCTCATTGGCGCCGGCCTGGTGGCTCTTGCCGCCCTGTACTGGACCGTGAAGGGCTGGTTCCATCGCCTCACCACCGAGACCGACGTCACCAATCTCAGGGTTGTGCACAAGATCGGCTTCATCAAGCGCCGCACCTTTGAAATGGCGCTGGACAAGGTCGAGAGTGTCGACGTCAACCAGTCGATCCTTGGACGTATTCTCAACTACGGCGACGTGACCATCAACGGCGTCGGCGAAGGTCGCGAAACCATCCGGACGATCGCCTCGCCGCTCGCCTTCCGTAGTTCGATCACCACGCGGTAGGACCGCGCGTAACCATGAGCATGCAGCAAAATACTTCCGAAACCACCGGCCCGCAGCAGGGATCGACCGTCGACGCTGCCGAGATCGCGAAATTCTCAAGACTCTCGGCCGAGTGGTGGGACCCCAACGGCAAGATGGCGCCGCTGCATCGGATCAACCCGCTGCGGCTCGGCTATATCCGCGATGCCGCCTGCCGCAAGTTCGAGCGCAACGTACGCAGCCTCAACTGCCTCGGCGGTTTGCGCGTGCTCGACATCGGCTGCGGCGCCGGCCTGTTGTGCGAACCGCTCTCGCGCCTCGGCGCGCAGGTCATCGGCGTCGATCCGTCGGTGAGCAACATCGCCGCCGCGAAGCTGCATGCCGACAAGGGCCATCTTGCGATCGACTACCGCTGCACCACGGTGGAGGAGATCGACCCGCGTGAGCGCTTCGACATCGTGCTGGCGATGGAAGTGGTCGAGCACGTCGTCGACGTCGGCGTCTTCCTCAAGCGCTGCGCCGCGATGCTGAAGCCGAACGGCCTCATGGTGGTTTCGACGCTGAACCGCAACTGGAAGAGCTTTGCGCTCGCCATCGTCGGCGCCGAATACGTCCTGCGCTGGCTGCCGCGCGGCACCCACGAATGGAACAAGTTCGTCACGCCCGACGAGCTGACGAAATACCTGCTCGACAACCGCCTCGTCATCACCGAGCAGACCGGCGTGGTCTACTCCCCCTTCGCCGACAAATGGTCGCTCTCGTCCGACATGGATGTGAACTACATGGTGGTGGCGGAAGCGATGGTGTGAAGCGTGTAAGTGATATGCCAGCTCGAGCCTCTAGGATGCTGTCGTCCCTGCGCACGCAGGGACCCATACCGCGTGATCTCTCGGTGGGGCGCGGTGTTGGATACGCGGATTGGCAGCCGTCGCAAAACTACTCCCTGGGGTAATGGGTCCCTGCGTTCGCAGGGACGACATCGAATTCGTCGCGTGAGCATCGCTCCCATGACATCGCTGCGGTTGACCGCATGGGCTGCAGCTTGCAGGTTGGTCTCATCCTTCCCATCCCACCTCTCAACCCCACCCCATGCTCACCGTCGCCAGCCTCTGGATTCCCTTCACCATCGTCGCTGCGCTCGGCCAGGTCGCGCGCAATGCGATGCAGCGGTCGCTGACGAAGCCGCTGGGGACCTGGGGGGCGACCAATATCCGCTTCCTGTTCGGCTTTCCGTTCTCGCTGCTGTTCCTGGGCGGGGTGATGGTCGCGACCGGCGATCACATTGGCATGCCGCCGACCGTGTTCTGGCCGTGGCTGCTGCTGGGTGCGCTCAGCCAGATCGTCGCGACCGGGCTGATGCTGCTCGCGATGAACGATCGTTCCTTCGTGGTGACGACGGCTTACCTGAAGACCGAGGCGATCCAGACTGCGATCTTCGGCTTCATCTTCCTCGGCGATCACCTCAACTGGCTGAAGGTGCTGGCGATCGTGATCGCGACCATCGGCGTCGTCATCACCGCGCTGCGGCCGGGCGGCGAGAAGAGTTTTGCCGAGCTGAAGCCGACCATCACCGGCCTCGTCGCGGCCGCGGCCTTCGCGCTGTCGGCGGTCGGCTTTCGCGGGGCGATCATCAACGTATCAGGCGTCTCCTTCGTGACCGCGGCCTCGTTCACGCTGGTGCTCGGCCTGTTCGTGCAGACGCTGATCCTGACGGTCTACCTGCTCTGGCGCGCGCCGGACGTGCTCCGGGGAATTCTCGGCCTGTGGCGGCCGTCGATGCTGGCGGGCTTCACCGGCGCCTTCGCCTCGCAGTTCTGGTTCCTGGCGTTCGCGCTGACCGCCGCCGCCAATGTCCGCACGCTCGCGCTGATCGAGGTGCTGTTCGCGCAAGCCGTGGCGTACTACTCGTTCAAGCAGCCGATCGCGCCGCGCGAAATTCTTGGCATTGCGCTGATCGTGGTCGGCGTGGCGGTGCTGGTGGGGGCTTAGTTCCGGTCTTCCGGCAGCGTCGGCAGGGGCGAGACTTCGATGCCCTCGTCGATCAGCGACTTCGCCTCTTCCGGGGAGGCCTCGCCGTAGATCGGGCGGTGCTCCTTGTCGCCGTAATGCATCGCGCGGGCTTCGTTGGCGAAGCGCTCGCCGACATTGTCGGCGTTCTTGACGATGTGGTCGCGCAATTCCTTCAGCTTGGTGCGCAGCTCTTTCTCCTGCGCCATCAGCAGCGAGGTCGGGCCTGACGGCGCAGGCTCGGGTGCGGCGGTGGTCGTGGTCGTCTCCGGTGGCGGCGCCGCGCGCCCGCGACCCTTCTTGCCGACGATGCGCGGGGCCATGATCGCCTTGTCGACCTTGGCGGAGCCGCAGATCGGGCACGTCACGAGCTTGCGCTTGACCTGCGAATCATAGGCCGACGAGTTCTGGAACCAGCTTTCGAAATCGTGGTCCCGGTCGCAGCGGAGCGCGTAGCGGATCATGCCGATCCCCGCACGAGATGCAGATGATCCGGCCCCGCCTTGGGATCGGACACGCCGAAGCGGCGGCCGTGCTGCAGCGAGGGGATGGCGCCGCGCGCGGTCTCGACCTTGGCCGGATCAATCCTGGCCATGATGATGCCGGGCTCGACGTCGCCCTCGGCGAGAATCTCGCCCCAGGGATCGATGATCAGCGAATGACCATAGGTCTCGCGCTTGTTCTCGTGGGTGCCGGCCTGCGCCGCCGCGAACACGAAGCAGCCGGTCTCGATCGCGCGTGCGCGCAGCAGCACATGCCAATGCGCTTCGCCGGTCTTGCGCGTGAAGGCCGAGGGCACGGTGATGAAGTAGGCGCCGCTCTCGGCAAGGGCACGGTACAGCGCCGGGAAGCGCACGTCGTAGCAGATCGTCAGGCCCACCCGGCCCCAGGGCAGGTCGGAGATCACGGCGGTCTCGCCCGGCTGGTAATTGGCGGATTCGCGATAGCTCTCGCCGTCCGGCAGTTCGATGTCGAACATGTGGATCTTGTCGTAGCTCGCGAGCACATTGCCCTCGGGCCCGATCAGGAAGGAGCGGTTGACCGCCTTCTCGGCTGAGAAGCGCAGCGCCAGCGAGCCGACATGAAGGTGGATCTTCAGCTCCGCCGCGAGCGCGCGATAGGCCTTCAGCGAGCTGTCGTCCTCTTCGCTCTGCAGATGCTCGAACAATGCCTTGCGGTTCAGCTGCATCATGTTGCTGACCTCGGGCGTCTGCACGTAGTCGGCGCCGTTGGCTGCCGCCTGACGGATCAGCTTCGTGGCCTGCGCGAGGCTCGGCCCCGGCATCAAGCCGGTGCGCATCTGCACCATGGCGGCGGTGAACGTGCGGTCTCGAGTTTGATCTTGGCTCATGACACTGCCTTCACGCTTTCGAGCATGCCGTCGAGCTTGCCCTCGCGGTCGAGCGCATAGAGGTCGTCGCAGCCGCCGACATGGGTGCCGCCGATCCAGATCTGCGGGAAGGTCGAGCCCTCGCCGGCACGATCATACATCTCGGCCCGCCATGACGGGTTCTTGGCGACGTCGAATTCCGTGAAGGCCGCCTTCTTGCGGGTCAGCAGCGACTTGGCGGCGGAGCAATAGCCGCAGCCTGGCCTGGTGTAGATCTCGACAGCAGCGGTCATCTCGTCTGGCGCTTTCGTGTCATGAATTCATTGAATTATATGGGACTTTACCTGATCTCGACAACCCGGGCGAAGACCAGCACGTCGACCTGGGCGGCCTTGGCGCGTAACAGCGCCCGCGCACAGGCATCCAGCGTCGCGCCCGAGGTCAGGACATCGTCGATCAGGACAATCCGGCGGCCCTGAACCTCGGCCTGACGGTCGGGGGATACCTGGAATGCGCCCTGCACATTGGTAGCACGCTGGGCCCGCGACAGGCCGATCTGCTGCTCGGTGGCGCGGACCCGGCGCAGCACCTCGGGCCGCGCCCGGACGCCGCTCTGCCGCTCGATCACGCGCGCCAGCGCCCCGGACTGGTTGTAACGGCGCCGCCAGGCCCGCCGCCAATGCAAGGGAACAGGCACCAGCATATCGGCCCCGGCCAGCAGCTCGCCGCCCGCCCGCGCCATCCAGCGGCCCATGGCGGGCGCCAGATCGGTGCGGTCCTGATATTTCAGCGCGTGCACCAGCGTCCGGGCGATGTCGTCGTACCGTACCGCGGCGCGGGCGCGCATGTAAGCCGGCGGGCTCGCGATCGCCTCCATCGACAGCATGTCGGGGCCGGGGTCATAGACGAAGGGAATGCCGAGCCGCGGGCAATAAGGCCGCTCGATGAACGACAGCCGCGCCCAGCACGAGGCGCAAACACCCTCACCATCGACCGGCTCGCGGCAGGACACGCACAGCGTCGGCAGCGCGATGTCGAGCGCGAGCCGTGCGGCCCGCGACAGCACGTGGCGGCCAGCCGTCCACGCGGCACGTAGCGGTGCGGCGATGGAGCGGGTGGAGGCAGTGTCGGCTTCCATGAGGGGGAGGCTAGCGGTCCGAGCTTCCGGGCTCAAGCGACTCTCTCGTGCCCCGGACGCAGCGCAGCGCCCCCGGCGATGCGAAGCATCGTCCGGCGCGGTGCGCTGCAGAGCCGGGGCCCATCTCTCGGCATCGTGCGGTGTTGCTTTCTGGGTCCCGGCTCTGCGCAGCAGCGTTGCACGCTGCAGCTCGTCCGGGACACGAGAGAGGAGATTGCAATGACCCGCATGATCGGCGTAACCAGCGGCATGGCTCAGCCCTCGCAAACCCCGCCCGCTTTGTTCGATCGCGCCTTGCTGCATGCGCGGCAGCGGCGCGCGGGGACGCAGGGCGGGGTGACGTTCCTGCTCGACCGTGTCGCCGAGGACATGACCGACCGGCTGGCGGCGGTGATGCGGGAGTTTCATGCGCCGGTTGATCTCTGGACGCCCGGTGAGGGGCTCGCCGGCTTGCGCGCGCGGCTCCCCTCCATCGAACGGATCTCGCTCGACGCGGCCGGCGCAGAAAAGCTGTCCTTCGCACCCGAAAGTCTCGACCTCGTCGTCTCTGCGCTGGCGCTGCAATTCGTCAACGACTTGCCGGGCGTGCTCGCGCAAATCCGCCGTGCGCTGAAGCCGGACGGATTGTTGCTCGCCGCGATGATCGGCGGCGACAGCCTGACCGAGCTGCGGCAGGCCTTCGCGGCGGCGGAAGCCGAATGCGAGGGCGGCGTGTCGCCGCGCGTCGCGCCGTTCGCCGATTTGCGCGACATTGGCGCGCTGTTGCAGCGGGCCGGTTTCGCGCTGCCGGTGACCGACGTCGACCGCGTCGTGGTGCGCTATGGCAACGCGTTCGCCCTGATGCAGGATCTCCGCCGCATGGGCGCCGCCAATGTGCTGATCGAACGCCGCCGCACGCCGAGCCGGCGCGCGACGCTGCTGCGCATGGCCGAAATCTATGCCGAGCGCTTTGCCGATGCCGACGGCCGCATCCGCGCGACGTTCGACATCATCTGGCTCTCCGGCTGGGCCCCGCATGCGAGCCAGCAGCAGCCGCTGAAGCCGGGATCGGCGAAGGCGAGTCTCGCGGAGGCGGTGAAGAGGGCGGGGAAGGAGTGAGGCGTTCTCTGGGCGATTGGCCGAGATCGTTGCGAGAGTTCAGTGTCGTCCCGGACAAGCGTAGTCCTGGCAACGCGCAGCGTTGTCCAGAGCGGAGCGCCGATCCGGGACCCATAGCCACAGGACGTCGTTTGGCGAGGACTCGGAGTTGTCATCTCGCGCTATAGCGTAATCCTGTGTTTATGGGTCCCGGATCTGCGCGCGCTTGGGGCGCGCTTGTCCGGGACGACGCTAGAGATTGAGGCGCGGTTCGCGCCAACTCACATCAGCAGATCGATCAAATGCGGGATCAGCGGAATGTCCGCGGGCGGCATCGGGTAGTCGCGCAGCTTGTTGGCGCGGACCCAGGCCAGGGTCTGGCCTTCGCGCGGCGCGACCTGCCCTTCCCAGCGCCGGCAGATGTAGAGCGGCATCAACAGATGGAAGGTCTCGTAGGCGTGGCTCGCAAAGGTCAGCGGCGCGAGACACGGCTCGGCGACGGTGATGCCGAGCTCCTCGTTGAGCTCGCGGATCAGGCTCTGCTCCGGCCGCTCGCCCGGCTCGAGTTTTCCGCCGGGAAATTCCCAGAGGCCTGCCAGCGTCTTGCCCTCGGGGCGCTGCGCGATCAGGACGCGCTTGTCGGCATCGACGAGCGCGCAGGCCACCACCAGTGTCAATTTGAGATCGGCCATAGGTCCCTGTCATCAACTCAAGATCGTTCGCAATGGTTTGTTAACCCCGTTGCGGCTCCACCGTTTTCGCGGTTTGCATAAGTCATATTTAATCAACGGTTCCTAGAGTGGAAACATATTTAAACCATTCCAGGCCAGTCCATGCGCGTCGTGCTTTGCACCACCATCCGCCGGTTCGCCCGCGACCGGCGCGGCAATATCGCGGTGATTTTCGCGCTCGCCTGCGTTCCCCTGATCACGGTGGTTGGCTGCGCCGTCGATTACTCCCGCGCGACGCAGGTTCGGGCCAAGCTTCAGGCCGCAGCCGACGCGGCCAGCGTCGGTGCGGTCGCCAAGGCCTCGCCGGGATTTGCGGCCGCGGGCACGATGACCTCGGATGGCTCGATTGCGGTCGGCGTCACCGACGCCAAGAACATCTTCAATGCCAACGTCGCCAACCTGACCGGCTACACGCTCAACAGCGTCACGCCGGCGGTGGTCAAGAGCGGCTCGACGGTCACTTCGACCGTTGCGTTCAGCGCCAGCATCAACACCATGTTCCTCGGCGTGATCGGCAAGACGGCGCTGACCATGACCGGCACGTCGACGGCGACGGCCAGCATGCCTCTCTATGTCGACTTCTATCTCCTGCTGGACAATTCGCCGTCGATGGGCGTGGCGGCGACGCCGGCCGACGTGACCAAGATGGTCAACAACACGTCGGACAAATGCGCCTTCGCATGCCACGACTACAACGACTCGAACAACTACTATAATCTCGCCAAGACGCTCGGCGTCACGACGCGAATCGACGTCTTGCGCAGTGCGACCCAGTCGCTGATGGACACCGCCGCGGCCAGCGAGACCTATTCGAACCAGTTCCGCATGGCGATCTACGATTTCGGCGCATCCTCGAAGACCATTGGCCTGCGCGCCCTGTTCTCACTGTCTGCGAGCCTGTCGAGTGCCAAGACGGCGGCGGGCGGCATCGACCTGATGGGCGTTTACGGCAACAACGATTCCTACACCGCCGACAAGGACACGCAGTTCAGCACGGTCTTTCCGGCCATCAACTCCGCAATCACCGCGCCGGGTGCCGGCACGTCGTCTGCGCCCCTGAAATATCTGTTTTTCGTCTCTGACGGCGTCGCCGACGAATACAACACCGGTTGCTCCAAGCCGCTCGTGAGCGGCGGACGCTGCCAATCGCCGATCGACGTCTCGCTCTGCACGACCATCAAGAATCGCGGCATCAAGATCGCGGTGCTCTACACCACCTATCTGCAGTTGCCGACCAACTCCTGGTACATGACCTACATCGACCCCTTCAACAAGGGCCCGTTCGGTCCGTCGCCAAACAGCGAGATCGCCGACAACATGCAGAGCTGCGCCTCGCCGGGACTGTATTTCGAGGTGAGCCCGACCCAGGGCATATCGGATGCGATGAACGCGCTGTTCCGGAAAGCGGTCGCGGACGCCCGGATTTCGGGGTGATCTTGTTCACCTCTCCCCGCAAGAACGGAGCGAGGGAGAAGACTCAAGACCTGTAGTCCCCGTTGATCGCCACATATTCCTTGGTGAGGTCGCAGGTCAGCACGCGGTCGCGGCCCTTGCCGAGGCCGAGCGAGACCAGAATCGCAATCTCCGGCGCCTTCATCGCTTCCGACACCTGCGCCTCGTCATAGGACGGATCGCGCGCGCCGCTCTTGGCGACGCGGATGCCGTTGAAGGAGATCGAGAGCTTGTCGCGATCGGCCGGCTCGCCGGCCTTGCCGACCGCCATCACCACGCGGCCCCAATTGGCGTCCTCGCCGGCGATCGCGGTCTTCACCAGCGGCGAGTTGGCGATCGACATCGCGATCTTGCGGGCGGAGGCCTTGGTCTTGGCGCCCTCGACCGTGATCTCGACCAGTTTTCGCGCGCCTTCACCGTCGCGGGCGACCTGTTCCGAAAGATTGGCGAGGATCTGGTTGAACGCCTTGACGAAGGCCTTCAGGCGCGGATCGCTGGCGCGGCTGATCTTGGGCGCGCCATGCTTGGCGGCAGCCCCGGTGGCGAAGGCCAGCAGCGTGTCGGAGGTCGAGGTGTCGCCGTCGATCGTGACCGCGTTGAACGTGTCCTCGACACCGGCCTTGAGCAGCGCCTGCAGCGCTGCGGGCGCGATCGGTGCGTCGGTGAAGATGAAGGACAGCATCGTCGCCATGTCGGGCGCGATCATGCCGGCGCCCTTGGCCATGCCATTGATGGTGACCTTGGCCTTGCCGAGCTTGACGGTCGCGGTCGCGACCTTCGGGAAGGTATCGGTGGTCATGATCGCCTTGGCCGCGGCGAGATAGTCGCCTGCTTCCGCGGTCTCGGCGAGGCGGCCCAGAACGCCGTCGAACTTGGTCGCATCCAGCGGCTCGCCGATCACGCCGGTCGAGGCCAGGAAGATCTCGCTTTCGCTGCAGCCGACTGCCTTGGCCGCGATCTTGGCGGTCAGCGCGGTCGAGGCGCGGCCGGTCTTGCCGGTGAAGGCATTGGCGTTCCCGGAATTGACGACGAGCGCGCGCGCCAATCCCTTTTTAGAAGATCCGCCGCCCTTCAGCTTGGCGCGGCACCATTCGACCGGTGCGGAGGGGCATTTGGACTTGGTGAAGACTCCGGCAACCGTCGTGCCCTTGTCCATCACCGCCAGCAGCACGTCGGTGCGGTTCTTGTAGCGGATGCCGGCCTCGGCCGTCGCAAGGCGGATGCCCGCGATTACAGGCATGTCAGGAACGTTCTTGGGGGCGAGGGGGGAGACGGAGGAGGACATCGCGGGGTGCCTTGATCAGGTCTGGATATGCAGATGGCCGGACCATCAAGTGGCCCGGCCATTGCGACGTTAGATACTATTGGCGTCCGCGAAGTGACAGCGAATTCTTACTTCTTGGCGGGCGGAGCCATCTTGCTGTCGGACGGCTTGGCCGCGTCGGCTGGCTTGGCATCCTTCGATGCGTCGGCCGCCGGCTGGTCCATCCGCTCGACCTTGGCCTCGGCACGCAGCTTGGCGACGTACTCGGCCTGGGCCTTGCGGGTGACATAGCTTTCGATCTGGGTCTTGACCTGCTCGAAATCCGGCGCCTTGCGGTTGCGCTTTTCCTCGACCTTGATGATGTGCCAGCCGAACTGCGACTTCACGGGGTCGGAGATCTTGCCCGGCTCCAGCGAGAAGGCCACCGCCGAGAATTCCGGCACCATCTGCTCCTTGGTGAAGAAGCCGAGATCGCCGCCGTCGGCCGAGCCGGGATCCTTGGACTTCTTCTTGGCGAGCTCGGCGAAATCGCCGCCCTTGTCGAGCTCGGCCTTGACCGCCTTGGCCTCGTCCTCGGTCTCGACCAGAATGTGGCGGGCGCGCACCTCCTGCTCGCCGGTGATCTGCTTGGAGGCCTCCTCATAGACCTTCTTCATGGCGTCCGGGGTGGTGGCGGCCTTGCCCTCGCCCGCGAGCAGGCTGTCCATCAGAAGCCGGTTGCGGGCGAATGCCAGGCGCTTCTTGAACTCCTCGCTGTCGGCGACCTTCTTGTCCTCGGCAGCCTTGCTGACGATCTTCATGTCGATCAGGAAGGACAGGACGTTCTCGTCCTTGGTTGCCGGGTCCATCTGGGCGAGGCTCGGTCCGAGCTCCTCCTCGGCCATGGCAACGTCGCTCTTCTTGATTTCAGCGCCATTGACCTTCGCCAGGACCGGATCGTCGGCGGCCCGGAGCGGGCCCGCAAACGCCAGGGACAGCGCCAGAGCGAGCCCGCCAGCCAGGGCGGACGCATGGCGGAAACGCTGGCCGGTGGATACCGGGAACGAGGTGGTCATGGAAAATCCTTTTGTTGAAGCAGGGGGCTGCTCGAGCGCGGCGGACACTCGCCCAATTCAGGGGGCCTTGGCAACGCGAAAAGTCTGTCAAAATGATGAATTAGCCGCAATGCGCCCGCCGTTGACAAGGCCCTGACCGGGCCATATCTCTGCCCGGTCGCGACCATGGCGATGGCGTTTATTTTGCTGCGTTTTTGGCCGTTGAACCCAGACTTGCCCAATTCCCACCCATATGGCGGACGACCCCGCGGTCCGGGCCGAAGGCGCCATCAGGCGTCACGGTGAGTTGATAGGCAGGCGGGTGACAACTTCTTGGCTGCAACGCGGTTAATTCGCGAACACAGGAACTAGGCATGATCGGCGCGCTCGCCCGCAAGTTTTTCGGCTCCGCCAACGACCGGCGGGTGAAGGGATACCAGTCCCGCGTCAACGCGATCAACGCGCTGGAGGCGGAGGTCTCGAAGCTCTCCGACGAGGCGCTCAAGGCCCGTACCGCCGAGTTCAAGAAGCAGCTTGCCGAGGGCAAGACGCTCGACGACCTGCTGGTGCCCGCCTTCGCCACCGTGCGCGAGGCCGCCAAGCGCACCCTCGGCCAGCGCCATTTCGACGTCCAGCTGATCGGCGGCATCGTGCTGCACGAGGGCGACATCGCCGAGATGAAGACCGGTGAAGGCAAGACGCTGGTCGCCACCCTCGCGGTCTATCTCAACGCGCTCGCCGGCAAGGGCGTCCACGTCGTCACCGTCAACGACTACCTCGCCCGCCGCGACTCCGGCTGGATGGGCCAGATCTACAGCTTCCTCGGCCTGACCACCGGGGTGATCGTCCACGGCCTCGACGATGCCGAGCGCAAGGCGGCCTATGCCTGCGACATCACCTACGGCACCAACAACGAATACGGCTTCGACTATCTGCGCGACAACATGAAGTACCGGCTCGAGGACATGGTCCAGCGGCCGCACTTCTACGCCATCGTCGACGAAGTCGACTCCATCCTGATCGACGAAGCGCGCACGCCGCTGATCATCTCCGGTCCGCTCGACGACCGTTCCGATTTCTACAACACCATCGATTCGTTCCTGCCCAAGCTCGATAAGACCGACTACGAGGTCGACGAGAAGCAGCGCACGGTGACGCTCACCGAAGCTGGCATGGAGAAGATCGAGGGGCTGCTGCGCGATGCCGGCCAGCTCAAGGGCGAGTCGCTCTACGACGTCGAGAACGTCTCCGTCGTGCACCACATCAATCAGGCCTTGCGCGCCCACACGCTGTTCACCCGCGACAAGGATTACATCGTCCGTGACGACGAGGTCGTCATCATCGACGAGTTCACCGGCCGCATGATGCAGGGCCGCCGCTATTCCGAAGGCCTGCACCAGGCGCTGGAGGCGAAGGAGCACGTTACGGTCCAGCCCGAGAACCAGACGCTGGCCTCGATCACCTTCCAGAACTACTTCCGCATGTACGAGAAGCTGGCCGGCATGACCGGCACGGCGCTGACGGAAGCCGACGAGCTGTTCGACATCTACAAGCTCGAGGTCGTGGAGATCCCGACCAATCTGTCGATCGCGCGCCTCGACGAGGACGACGAGGTCTACCGCACCCAGAACGAGAAATACGCCGCGATCCTCGCCGAGATCGAGCGTGCCAATGCGCGGTTGCAGCCGGTCCTGGTCGGCACCGCCTCGATCGAGAAGTCGGAAGTGATCGCCGAATACCTCAAGAAGCACGGCTATCGGCAGATCGATTTCGGCAACGAGAATTCGATGCAGAAGCTGTACGCGGCCGCCCGCGCCGGCAAGCCGGCGAAACTGTTCGCGGTGCTGAACGCACGCTTCCACGAGCAGGAAGCCTATATCGTCGCGGAGGCCGGCGTTCCCGGCGCGATCACGATCGCCACCAACATGGCCGGCCGCGGCACCGACATCAAGCTCGGCGGCTCGCTCGAGATGCGCATCCAGCAGGAGGCCGCAGGGATCGAGGACGAGGCCGAGAAGGCGAAGAAGATCGAGCAGATCAAGGCCGACATCGAGCACTTCCGCGACATCGTGCTGAAGGCCGAGGAAGAGGTCGAGATCGAGCCGGCGAAGGGCAGCAAGCCCGCCAAGACCGTGAAGAAGCCCGGCGGCCTCTACATCATGGGCTCCGAGCGCCACGAATCGCGCCGCATCGACAACCAGCTGCGCGGCCGCTCCGGCCGTCAGGGTGACCCCGGCCGCTCCAAGTTCTTCCTGTCGCTGGAAGACGACCTGATGCGCATCTTCGGATCGGACCGTCTCGACAGCATGCTGCAGCGTCTCGGCCTGCAGGAGGGCGAGGCCATCATCCATCCCTGGATCAACAAGGCGCTCGAGAAGGCGCAGCAGAAGGTCGAGGCGCGCAACTTCGACATCCGCAAGAACCTGCTCAAATTCGACAACGTCCAGAACGACCAGCGCAAGGTGATCTTCGACCAGCGCGTCGACCTGATGAAGGACGAGAGCGTCGCCGAGACCGTCGCCGACATGCGTCACGCCTTCATCGACGACCTCGTCGCCAAGCACGTGCCCGAGCATGCCTATGCCGAGCAGTGGGACGTCGCGGGCCTGAAGGAAGAGCTCAAGCGCGTGCTCGATCTCGACCTTCCGGTCGAGGACTGGGCCAAGGAAGAGGGCATCGCCGACGAGGAGCTGCTCACCCGCATCGAGACCAAGGCCGACGAGCACATGGCGGCCAAGGTCGCGCAATGGGGTCCCGACGTGATGCGTTACGTCGAGAAGACCATCCTCTTGCAGACGCTCGACCATCTCTGGCGCGAGCATCTGATCATGCTCGACCATCTGCGCCAGGTCATCGGCCTGCGCGGCTATGGCCAGCGCGATCCCTTGCAGGAGTACAAGACCGAGGCCTTCAATCTCTTCCAGGAGATGAGCGCGCATCTGCGCGAGGCCGTCACCGCGCAGCTGATGCGCGTCGAGATCGTGCCGCCGGAGCAGGAAGCTCCCGTGCTGCCGCAAATGGAAGCGCACAAGTTCGATCCGAACACCGGCGAGGACGAAATGGCCGTTGCCAACGTCTCGCTCGGTGCGCAGGCCTCCGACGCGGCGCTGCGCGATCCGAAGAATCCGGCGAGCTGGGGTAAGGTCGGCCGCAACGAGGACTGCCCCTGCGGCTCGGGCAAGAAGTACAAGCACTGCCACGGGCGGTATGCGTAAGGGCTGAATGCGTTTGTGAGGCGCGACCTGAGCGCCTCACATTCCGCCGTCGTCGCCGGGCCAGTGCGTAAATTGCGCACTAGGCGGGGGCTGACACTGAGTGTGTGGCGCGCAGCAATTTCCACACCGTCGTCCCTGCGAACGCAGGGACCCATACCGCGGAATCCATCAATAGCGCGCGATCGTCGTACCGCGCGAAACATCGCAACTATTGATCTTTGAAAGAACCACAGCCTGTGGTTATGGGTCCCGGCGTTCGCCGGGACGACACTTTTTGCTGGGTTGGCAACGTCGCAACTCTCGGGACGCACGCCCGTTCAATTCGAGCTGTCGATGAGGCTCTCCAGCAGCCGCTTCAATTCGCTGGTCGGCTTGTCGCCGTAGCTCTCCAGGATGTGCTCCTCCTGGTCGACCGCGAGCGAGTTGAGCTTCTTGCACAGCACCTTGCCGCGGTCGGAGATGAACATCAGCACCTTGCGGCGGTCGTTCGGGTCCTGCACGCGATAGACCAGCGTGTCCGAGACCATGCGATCGATCATCTTGGTCAGCGTCGGATGGTTGAGCAGCACGGCCTCCGCGAGCTCGCCCATCGAATGGCCGTTGCCATCCGACAGCACCTTCAGGATGCGCCATTGTTCCACCGGCACACCTTCCTTGCTCAACCGCAGTTCGAGCTGCCGGTTGATCTCCCGGTTGGCTTGCGCGAGCAGATAGGCGAGGTGTTCGGTGATCGGGGTGTTTGTTTTGGTCGGTTTTGCCACGGCTAAGACTTCGTCTTGACCCAAATGAGTGAATGTCTTGCAATCAATGCTGCATCTATATGCACTTCAATTGTTGAATATTCAATATTTTCAAAATAGGATCATTGCCCAACAAAAGGGCGGATGCCGCGGCCGCCCGCAGAATGTGCTTTCAGGTCTGCTGCCAGACAGGAGTTGGCGTGCGCGCGACGGTAAACTTCCCGGCTCACGGCGGTCCGGCGTTGCCGCCGTCCATGCTGCTCAGGAATCTGTCGTCATCGGCGGCTGACGGTGCGTTGTCGCCGAGCGACCACGCTCTCCTCAGGCGGCGCGGCAGCAACAGGCTCCGCATCGGCGGCTTCATCTGCTGCTCCGGCTCGCCCGGCGTCTGGGGGCCCTGCGCCACCAACAGCGCGCAGCTCGCCGTCGCCGAGATCAACAGGCGCGGCGGCATCCTCGGCCGCGAGATCGAGCTGTCCATCTATGATGCCGGCGGGCCGCTGGATGAGGTCCTGGACCGTGCCGAACAGGCGATCGCGTTCGACGAGGTCGACCTCATCGTCGGCTTGCACACCAGCGCGGTGCGCGTGGCCTTGCGCGACGTCACCACGCGCCATCGCATCCCCTACATCTACACACCGGTCTACGAAGGTGGCGAACGCACGCCCGGCGTGATGGCGATCGGCGAGACCCCGCGCTGGCAGAGCCGCCCCGCCATCCACTGGCTCGCCGACGTCAGGAAGGCGCAGCGTTGGTACCTGATCGGCAGTGACTACGTCTGGCCCTGGCAATCGCACCGCGCGGTGAAGAACTACATCCGGGAAACCGGCGGCCACGTCGTCGGCGAAGAGTTCGTTCCTCTCGGCGAGGACAATCACGAGCCGCATCTGGCGCGCATCCGCGCCGCGAAGCCCGACGTGGTGCTGATTTCGCTGATCGGTACCGACAGCGTCACCTTCAACCGCGCCTTCGGCGAATGCGGGCTCGGCGCCACGACGCTGCGGCTCGCGGGCGCGATGGACGAGACCGTGCTGCTCGGCATCGGCGCCGACAACAGCGAGAACATGTTCTGTGCCTCCGGTTATTTCACCGGCACGGGTGCCCGCGCCAACGACGAATTCCAGAGCCGCTATCACGCGATGTTCGGACCGAACGCGCCGCCGATCGGCTCGGTCGGGCAGTCCAGTTACGAAGGCCTGCGTTTTCTCGAAGCCGTCGCGAACAAGGCCGGTTCCTTGTCGATGGGCCCGATGCTCGCCGCCGGCCGCAACATCGTCTATAGCGGCGCCCGCGGCCCGGTCACCGTCCGCGATGGGCGCGCGCGGATGCCGATGCATCTCGCCGAAGCCGACGGTCTCGATTTCAAGCTGATCAAGCCGATCTGACCTTGCCGCGGCAATCGCCGCAGGCCGGCTCGCAAAATAATACTTGAAAAGGAAAATATTTCCGTTTTGAATGTTTCCGCCGGGCCGGTGCGCTCGTCGCGCCAAACGCGACCGCACGCCCAAGGACTGATCCAGAAAACTTCAGGAGAGCGCCGTGACAGTTGTCCTTCCCACGCCAGCCCAGCTTCGCAGTGTCGCCGAGCAATGCGGCCTTTCGCTCACCGACGAGGACGTCACCTCCTTCCGCGGCCTGATGCAGGGCTCGATCGAGGCCTACAATCTCGTTGCCGCGATGCCGGACGAGCTGCCCGAGGTGAAATATCCGCGCACGCCCGGCTACCGGCCCTCGGCGGAAGAGAACCCGCGCAACGCCTGGTATCGCAAGTCGGTCGTGAAGGGCGCCGCCGGCGGCAAGCTCAAGGGCAAGACCATCGCGCTGAAGGACAACATCATGTTGGCCGGCGTTCCCATGACCAATGGATCGTCGACGCTGGAAGGCTTCGTGCCCGACTTCGACGCCACCATCGTCACGCGCATGCTGGATGCCGGCGCCGAGATCAAGGGCAAGGTGCATTGCGAGCATTTCTGCCTGTCCGGCGGCAGCCACACCGGCTCTTACGGGCCGGTGCACAATCCGCACAAGATGGGATACTCGGCTGGCGGCTCGTCGTCGGGCTCGGGCGTCGTGGTCGCGCTCGGCGAGGTCGACATGGCGATCGGCGGCGACCAGGGCGGCTCGATCCGCATGCCGTCCTCGTTCTGCGGCACCTACGGCATGAAGCCGACCTGGGGCCTCGTGCCCTATACCGGCATCATGCCGATCGAGATCTATGTCGACCACACCGGTCCGATGACCGCGACGGTTGCCGACAACGCGCTGCTGCTTGAAGTGCTCGCCGGCGACGACGGCTACGATCCCCGCATCAAGGCGCCGAAGGTCGAGGAATACACCAAGGCGCTCGGCCAGGGCGTCAAGGGCATGAAGATCGGCATCGTCAAGGAAGGTTTCGAGCAGCCGGTCGCCGAGGCCGCCGTGAATGAAAGCGTGCGCGAGGCGGCGAAGCGCTTCAAGGATCTCGGCGCCACCGTCGAGACCGTGTCGATCCCGATGCATCTGCTGGGCGGCGCGATCTGGACCCCGATCGGCACCGAAGGCCTGACCCAGACCATGATGTTCGGCGACGGCTACGGCCTGTCCCGCGGCGATCTCTATTCGACCTCGCTGATGGATTTCCATCGCGGTTGGCGCCGACAGGCCGATTCGCTGTCCGAGACTACGAAGCTGTTCATGATGCTCGGCACTTACATCAACAACAATTTCGGTCCGCGCTTCTACGGCAAGGCGCTCAACATCTCGCGCCGCCTGACCGCCGCCTACGACAAGGCGTTTGGGGATTACGATCTGCTGCTGATGCCGACCACGCCGATGAAGGCGACCAAGCTGCCGGAGCCGAACGCCAGCCGCGAGGAATACGTTGCCCGCGCGCTGGAGATGATCTCCAACACCGCGCCGTTCGACATCACCCACCATCCCGCGATGTCGCTGCCCTGCGGCATGGTCGACGGCCTGCCCGTCGGCCTGATGCTGGTCGGACGCATGTTCGAGGAATCCACCATCTACCGCGCCGCCCACGCCTTCGAGCAGATCGGCGACTGGAAGAAGATGTGAGCGCGGCACGGATGCAGACGGACGAAATCTATGGCTAACGCGTTCGTCGCAGCGTTCGAGATCCTGAGCTTCGGCGCGATCATCGTCCTGATCGTGCTGGGGCTCGGGATCATCGCCAGCATGATGGGCATCTTCAACTTCGCGCAGGGCGAGTTCGTCCTGCTCGGGGCCTACATCACCTATCTCGCCTATGCCAAGGGCCTGCCGATCTGGGCCGGAATGGTTGCCGCGCCCTTCGTGGTCGGCGGGCTCGGCTTCGTGCTGGAGGCGCTGATCATCCGCCGCTTCTACGCCGCGCCGATCGTGGCCATGCTCGGCACCTATGCGCTCGGCCTCATCATCCGCGAATCCGTGCGCGGCCTGATCGGCGGTTTCTATCTCACCGTGCCCGAGCCGATCGGCGGCTCGATCGACATCGGGGCCATGCACATCTCGGCCTGGCGCTTCACCATCATCGTCATCACGCTGCTGGTGATGGGCTTCTGCTATCTCCTGCTCTCGCGCACCAGCTTCGGTCTGCGCATGCGCGCCACGCTGGAGAACCCGTCGCTGGCCCGCGCCTCCGGCATTTCCACGCCCCTGATGTACGGCGCCACCTTCGCGTTCGGCTCCGCGCTCGCCGGTCTCGCCGGTGCCCTGATCGTGCCGGTGTTCAGCCTCTACGCCGATTTGGGCCTGCGCTTCCTGATCCAGGGTTTTGTCGCGGTGATGGTCGGCGGGGTCGGCTCTTTCATCGGGCCGGTCGCGGGCGCCGGTGTCATCGGAACGCTCAGCGCGGCGCTGCCATGGATCATGGCGCCCGTCGTCGCCGACGTCCTCGTCTTCGTGCTCGCCATTGCCTTCATCAAATTCCGCCCACAGGGCCTCATCGCTGGAAAAGGGGTTTAGCCATGTTCGATCGCACGCAGCTCTCACGCCGCCGCTTCCTCTCCAATTTCGCCTTTGCTTCCGGCGCGGTCGCGACCGGTGTCGGCAGCTGGGTGATTCCGGCGCCCTGGGCCAATGCGGCCGAAGCGCCGATCAAGGTCGGCATTGCCACCGATCTCACCGGCCCGATCGCCTATGCCGGCAATGCCGACGCCAACGTCGCGAAAATGGTGATCAAGGAGATCAACGCCGCCGGCGGCCTGCTCGGCCGTCCGCTCGAGCTCTACATCGAGGACACCGCATCGAACGAATCCGTCGCGGTCGGCAACGTGCGCAAACTCATTCAGCGCGACAAGGTCGACATGGTGCTCGGCGGCATCACCTCGTCGATGCGCAATGCGATCAAGGACCCGATCGTGGCGCGCGGCAAGACGCTCTACATCTATCCGCAGCTCTACGAGGGCAAGGAGTGCACGCCCTATCTGTTCTGCACCGGCCCGACCCCGGCGCAGCAATGCGACGAGTTCATTCCCTGGCTGATCAAGAACGGCGGCAAGAAGTTCGCGCTGCCGAGCGCCAATTACGTCTGGCCGCACACGCTCAACGTCTACGCCCGCAAGGTGATCGAGGCGAACGGCGGCGAGGTCGTGTTCGAGGAATACTACCCGCTCGACCAGGTCGACTTCTCCGCGACCGTCAACCGCATCGTCTCCAACAAGGTCGACGTGGTCTTCAACACCGTCATCCCGCCGGGCGTCGGTCCGTTCTTCAAGCAGCTCTATGAAGCCGGCTTCCTCAAGAACGGCGGCCGGCTCGCCTGCGTCTACTATGACGAGAACACGCTCAACATCAATCAGGCCGCCGAGATCGAGGGGCTCGCCAGCTGCCTCGACTATTTCAAGGTCCTGACCAAGGAGAACCCGTTCGACGCCAAGATCCAGGCGGCGTACGAGAAGGACTTCCCCGGCAACTTCCTGTTCGCGGCCGGCAGTGCCGCCACCGGCACCTATCGCGGCCTCAAACTGTGGGAAGCCGCGGTCAAGGAAGCCGGCAAGATCGACCGCGAGTCCGTTGCCGCCGCGCTCGACCACGCCAAGATTGCCGAAGGTCCGGGCGGTCCCGCCGAGATGGTCCCCGGCAAGCGGCATTGCAAGATGAAGATGTACACCGCCGTCGCCAAGGGTGGGAACTACGAGATCGTCGGACGCAGCAACGGCCTCGTCGATCCCAAGGAATGCTGAGCGCGAATGCCGAAAGTGATGGGCGCAGTGAAGCAGGCGATCCCTGCCGAGATCGGCGGGGAGGCGGTTGCCGTCGTGGGTAGCAGTGGAGCGCCGGCGAAAGCCGCCGCGGGACGAAAGATCCTGCCGATCGTCGAAGGCGTCGTGCTCGTCGCGGCGCTGCTCGCGCCGCTGGTGCTGCAGGACTATCTCACGGTGTTCGCGACGCGCGTGATCATCCTCGCGCTGTTCGCGCTGTCGTTCGACCTGGTCTGGGGCTATGCCGGCATCATGAGCTTCGGCCAGGCCCTCTTTTTCGGCTCGGCCGGCTATGGCGTGGCGCTGCTCGCGCGCGACCTCGACATCACCAACATCTTCCTGGTGCTGCCCGCGGGCACGCTGATCGGCCTTACCTTCGCACTGCTGCTCGGCGGCTTCCTGCTGCTGGGCCGGCATCCCTCGAGCGTCATCTTCGTCTCGCTCGGCACGCTCACCGGCTCCTACGCGGCCGATCGGCTCGCACGCGGCTGGTATTACCTCGGCGGCCAGAACGGCATCCCCTCGATCGCGCCGATGTCGCTCGGGTCTTACGAGTTCACGGAAGGCCCGGCCTTCTATTACCTCGTGCTCGGCATTCTCGTCGTCGTCTACCTGTTCTGCCGCTTCCTGGTGCGCTCGCAATTCGGCCTTGCGCTCGCGGGCCTGCGCGAGAACGAGCAGCGCATCGCCTTCTTCGGCTACAAGGCGCAGCATCTGAAGGCGATCATCTTCACCGTCGGCGGCGCCATCGCAGGGCTCGCCGGCAGCCTCTATGCCTTCCACGAAGGGTTCGTCTGGCCCAACATGGTCGGCGTGGTCGTTTCGACGCAAGTGGTGCTCTACGTGCTGTTCGGCGGCTCCGGGACGCTGATCGGCGCCGTCATCGGCGCGGTCATCGTCGAAGGCGTCAGCTTCTGGCTCTCGGACAATTACCGTGACGTCTGGCCGATCATTTTGGGCTTGCTGCTGCTGCTCGTGATCCTGTTCCGGCCGCTGGGGCTCATCAGCTTCGTGCTCGGCGAACGCGAGCGCGTCGGCAGCTTCGGCGCCAGACCCAAGGAGAAGCGCAATGCTCCTTGAAGCCGCCGGCATCAGGAAGGTTTTCGGCAAGCTTACCGCGCTCGATGGCGCCGCGCTCAGCGTCGGCGAGAACGAGTTCCACGGCCTGATCGGCCCGAACGGCTCCGGCAAGAGCACGTTGATGAAGTGCATCGCCGGCGCCGAGGTGCCGACCACCGGCAAGGTGTCGTTCGTCAACACCGACATCACCGCTTTCACGCCGACCGAGCGCGCGCGGGCTGGGATGAGTCTGAAGTTCCAGATCACGTCCGTGCTGCCGTCGCTGACGCTCTACGACAACATCCTGCTCGCGTTGCAGGCCCAGTCATCGCTGGTCGATCTCGTATTCTCGCGCACGCGGGCCGCGCTGCACGACCAGGTCATGACCATGCTGACCCAGTTTCGCCTTGCGAACCGCGCCTTCGAGGCCGCGGCGGCGCTGTCGCACGGCCAGCAGCAATGGCTGGAGATCGCGATGGCGCTTGCGGGCAGGCCGAAACTGCTGCTGCTCGACGAGCCGACCGGCGGCATGAGCCTCGAGGAGCGCCGCGTCACCGGCGAATTGCTGCAGCCGATCAAGCAGCATTGCTCGCTCGTCATCGTCGAGCACGACCTCGATTTCATCCGCGACATCTGCGACCGCCTCACCGTGCTCGACCAGGGCAAGGTGCTCGCGTCAGGCACGGTATCGGAGATCCAGGCCAACACATCCGTCCAGGAGATCTATCTGCGCCGTGCCTGAATTTTTGGACATCAAGCATCTCGACGCCGGCTATGGCCGCAGCCAGGTCCTGTTCGACGTCAACCTCGGCATTCCCTGGCGCGGCGGCGTTGCAGTGCTCGGACGCAACGGCGCCGGCAAGACCACGCTGATGAAGACCATCGTCGGCGAGCTGCCGGCCTGGAAAGGCGAGGTCGCCTTCGACGGCCGCGACATCAGCCGCCGCGCCACCCAGGAGCGCGTGCGCGCCGGCATCGGCTACGTGCCGCAGGAGCATTCGGTGTTCGCGCGCCTGTCGGTACGCGACAATCTCGCGGTCGGCTCGCTCACGAACAAGAAGGCCGATGCCGTCGACCAGGTGCTGACGATCTTCCCAAAACTCGGCCAGCGGCTCGACCAGCCCGCCGGCACGCTGTCCGGCGGCGAGCGCAAGATGCTCGCGATCGGCCGCGCCATGCTGGGCGATCCAAAACTGTTGCTGCTGGACGAGCCGACCGAAGGCGTCTGGATCGGCGTGATCGAGGAGATCACCGAGCGCCTGATCGAGCTCGCCAAGAGCATCGCCGTCATCATCGTCGAGCAGCACCTCGATCTCGCGCTGCGTGTCGCCGACTATGCCTATGTGCTCGACCGCGGCCGCGTCGCCCTGCAGGGAGAGGCGGCGGAGGTGAAGGGCAATCCGGAGCTGATGCGCTATCTGGCGCCGTAGCTCCGGCTGCTCGCGCTTGAGCGAGGCGTGGCGTACCTCCAATCCCGACTGATACGCCGCGCGCGTCGCCGGGACGGCACGCCGCCGTTGAGACGAATGCTCCGCCGTACGCTTCCCTACCGAATGACGCAACGTGTCGACGTGTGGTTGATGGTTACTCTTTCTCGCGAGCGCTTGTAGACGATCGTTGACAGGTCCCGGAAAGTGCATTCGTCCCGAGAAATCCGTTTCAATTCCATCTTGCTGACGTCTTGAACCGTATATTTTTCATGCGTCTCCAAGACCAGCACGAGAGCTCCGTCCGGATAGCTGAGCTCTGCCGTGATGGTTGCATCGCCCGACGGTAGCGTGTGGTTGCTCCTCCCGATGACGATCGGCTGATCATCGCCGACCAGCGAACCGTGAGACGGGATGATTGATCCATCTTTTGCGATGGTGAGGTTGAGCGGAGGGGGGACTATGGTTTTCGTCACGACCCCATCTTTTGATTCGTTTCTGTAGTCGGCCTTGCGCTCTATCGTGATTGACTTTCCAGCCCATCCATTGGGCGTGGCGCCCTCGTCTTCATTGCGCCGGCTTTCTGGTGCTCGGCTGGCGCCGCTGCTGGAGCCGCTGACACCGGAGTCGCGCCATTTCTTTTCCTGCATGCGCTTCAGAGTCAGGGTCTCTCGTTCTTTGACGAGATCATCGATCTGTTGCTGTATTTCTCGTTCTCTTGCAATATCTGACGGAGCGTCCTCGTACCTGTTGCCTTTTAGCGATCCCTTGGGCACGCACTCTCCCTCCGTTGGCGAAAGCTGATTGAAGTGTTCCGGAGGAGTGCGCTTCTCGCACCGACGACAGCTTTCATAGAGATCGTTCAGTTCAGCCGAAATCATCTTGCATGACCAGGTCGGGCCGAACTTCAGGTTCAGATTCTCGGCACGTGTCGGGCCTGAGTCAAACACGCCTGCGCCCAAAACGCCGACGAAAGTCACTGCAATCAACGTCCGCATCGGTCGACTGTCCTCGTTCAGATTTGTTGGTGCAGAATCCGCATGCTAGCCGCCGCACTTCTCGATGGCGGCCCGCCAGCCGGCCGCATCGATCCTGGGAAGCTGGTAACTTGCCGTCCCGCTCGAGATGGTCAGCGGCGATGCCCGCTCCATCAGGTCCAGCAGGCGCGCTTCGGCCCGCGCCCAGCGCTTGCCGAACAGGTCCGGGTCCTGCCGTGAATAGCCGAGGTCCCATTGGACGAAATTGGTCGCGTCGTCGTCTGCCGAAATCTCCTCGAATTCGCCGACGAGCTTCATCGACTTGCGGCCGTTCCCGATCGTGATCGTCGCCTTTCCGGCGTGGCCGGCCTCGCCGGGATATCTTGCATGCAGGCCCAGGGCGCGTCCGCAGCCCAGCATGAAGGTGACCTTGCCCTGATCCCTGTAGCTCAGCGAGGGAAGATCGCGATTGTCGAATTCGAGCTTCCAGCTTCCGGCGCTCGCGAGCGAAGGAGCAGTGAGGAGAGCCAGAGCAAGGGCGGCGGCCTTCATGGTCACGTCCTCCGCGGGTTCGGAATGATCTTGATGTGCCGCGCGATGGCGTTGATCCGTTCCTGGTCTTCGGCCGTGGGCGGTGGTGGCGGCGGCGGCGGCTTGTCCTCGAGCGCCTGGCTGATCGTATATCGTGCGTCGTCCCTGACCGCGATCTTGTCGCGATGAAAGGCAACGATCTCGGCAAAGGGATATCCCAGCTCTTCGGCCGTCAATTCGACAGCCAGCGCCTCGGCGGCCTCCCAGCTGGACGCCCGCCGCAGAACGTCGAGGAGGAGCAAGCGGGTATCGATCGAGGTAATCCGGGGTCCCTCGAGATGACGCGCGGCCCGGAGGCGAAGGGAGGCCGCCTCAGTCGGCTGGTTGGCGTCGTCGGCGACCCAGGCCGCCGACAACGTGCTCAAGAACGCCAATCTCCGCTCGCCCTGATAAGCGCGCTGCGCAGCACGCACCAGGAAGCGGCGCGTGACCGGATCGGGCGAAGGGTCGAGCGAGGCGACGCGGAATTCGTCGCTCTCGAAAAATTTCCGCGCCTTCGCATCGCCCTTGTCGATGCTAGGGGCGACGTAGCCGCAATAGGGACACTCCTGCAGCCAGCTTCCGATTGTCCAGCGGTACATCTTCGGCGGCCTCTGGTCGAGGTCGGGTGAGCCGCGCGAGTTCGAGCTCATGAGCACGGAGTGCTCGGAGGCCTTGCCGCAGCAATAGCATTGCAGCTTCTGGGTGCTGTAATCCGTCATCCGAGGTCCGACCTACGCTCCCCATCGCTTTCGCAAATTGCCGCGCAGCGTCTCCGACGCCTGGACCAGCGTTTCGAGCACGCCTTTCTGACGACCGCCGTAGAGCACGTTCCGGTTGCCGGCCATGTTCACGATGCTGCGGTGGAAGATCGGCTTGCCGACATCGAGGAAGGTCCGCAACACCGCGAAGCCCCGTTCCAGGACCGGCTCGGCCTCGTCGACCCGTTCGCACGCATAGCCCGCGGCGAGCTCCGCAAGGATCCAGAGCAGGGCCGCAGCGTCGTCTCCATAAGTGCGCTCGCAGATCTCGAGCAGCCGCTTCAGCAAGGGCTCGGCGCTCCAGAACTCTCCACAGTCGAGATAGGCCAAGATCATGGCTTCGAGGGCCTTCTGTACCTCGAGGCTGTCGGGGCCAAATCGTTCCTCGATGATGTCGAGGCCGGACGCGAAGGCGGTCTCGGCCTTGCGCAGACGCTCGAACCTGGCCCCATGCCGCTTCAACTTGCTGGAATTGGCGTGGACGATGGCAGAGGTGAGCAGCGTCCGGCCCGCTTGCTCGCTTCTCTTCCCGAAGATCGTCTCTTTCAGATGCAGGCTGCGCTGCAGACTGGCTTCGGCCTCCGCCCATTTCGTCAGGCGTGCGCCGATCTCGGCGAGCGCGTCGACGGAGGTTGCGACTTCGATGCTGGCCGCGCCATGGAGCTTCTCGAGGATCGAGATGTTGCGCTCCAGAAAAGCCCTGGCGCGGGAATAGTCCCCGTGGGAGGCCCATCGGCGGGCGATGGCTTCGCATTCCCCGGCAGCTTCCGGGCTGTTTTCGCCGAAGAGCTTCGACTTGATGGCCAGCCGCCGCAGCTGAAACGGCTCGACCAGCTTGAAGTCGACATGACCTGCCCGACCGATCCAGTCATCGAGGTCGCCCATGATGGATTGCGGCCCATGCAGGCTCTCCTGGATCGAGATGCAGCGGTCGAGAAAGGGGATGGCTTCGGCGGGATTTTCACTGCGCAGGATCAACTTGATCAGCGTGCGCAGGGCCGTGACGACCTCGTCGCTGATCGGGCCGTGGCGCCGTTCCAGCCCGGCGATGTGAGGAAGGTGGCTCGCTGCGTACAAGGATGCCATGGATCGCCCCGTTCAACCCAAGCCGCTCAAAGCCGCATCCTGGCCAGTTTTTCGCTGCGAGTCCGGCTCGGTCGCGAGCCGAAGGCTTTCCGGCACAGCGGCCCGAAGGCTTCGATGGATGCGAGGGCGCCGGCCCCGACATCCGCAGGGCGCGCTTCGAAGGTCTTGACCCGCCCGTTCTGCCCGACGATGGCGGTCACATCGCAGAAGAAATCCTCGCGCCGCTCGCCCTGGTCGGCTCCCTCGAAGGAGGCCGTCGTCTTCATTCGCCAGTGATAGGCGCGGTCCTGGTCCTTGCGGCCGAAAGGCACGATCTGATCGGGGTGACCGTATTTCTGCATCAGCGCGACGATGCTCATGCCCTTGAAATCGTCGCGCGATCCCGCCAGCGCATGCTGGCTCGGAATTGCGACCACCGACAGAAAAATCACCGTGCGAAGGAAAGTGCGTTGCAGCATGCCTTTGGCTCTATGGGAGGCAGCGGAAAGACATCTGGTTACGTCCTCGCGGTGCGGTTTGCACGCGCAACTTTCGGCGGAGCATGCAGGGACGGTCAAGCCTGAACGGCAACGGACGAGGCACGCAAGAAAGCTCCCGCCGCGACCAAGCGCCCGGGTCTTGCTTTGCCTCTGGCGCCCTTCGGAATCGGAAGGGCGCAGGGAAGGCCGGGTACCGGCTGGCACCCGAGAGCCCCTGTGCAATGATGCGTCAGTCAACGCTCACAGGGGAAACACAGGTGCAGCCCGATAACCGGCCTTCCCTGCGCAGTGGCTTTACGGCTTATGTCGTGCTCTCCCCGGGGAGCGATGCACTCTTGCCCCCGTCGTCTCGCGAGATCGCTGATGTGCAGAGCCCGGTCGGGCACGCACACCACCGCGGAGACTTGACGCCAGCCTGCGGGCGCCAGGACCACACGATTTTGCCGTACGCAAGCCGCGCTGTCGTACACGCGCCCGCTGATCGCTCACGGGGGGCACCCCGCCCTGCGACCGCACCTGGCGCCAACACCGCCCGCGTCCACCGCAACTCACCCCACGAACCGTGACGATCGCGACCCGCCCCTTCCGGCGGGATGAGATGGCATGGGAGTATAGGGTGTGTCGCGATTCGGGTAAAGAGAAATTTTATTTATCCGAAGTGACGATCGCGTGGGTCCTCGTTCGGGCTACGCACCCTGCCGGCGCCGTCATCCTGAGGTGCGAGCAGCGCGGGTGCACCAGCACCGCGTATCGAGCCTCGAAGGATGTACGGCCGAACTACCAGCCGGGCCGTCGCCCTTCGAGGGCCGCTGAAGAAGCGGCCACCTCAGCGTGACGGAGAGACATGGTCGATCGTGAAAACAGCTGCGCGGTGTGCCCGCCTACTTCATCGCCCCAAAGCGGCTGTCGAACGAGTTCGACGAGATCACCGGCGCGGCGCCCATGATTTGCGTTGCTTCACCGGCACCATCGCTCACCGACGGCTTCAGCGCGGGCCGCGTCTGGGCGAGGCGGGTGTCGGGCTTCGCAGGCTCGGCGGGCTTGGAAGCCGCAACAGCCGGCTTCGACGCTTCCTTCGCGGCATCCTTGGACTTGTCATGCCCCGGCACGAACCGGGTCACGGCAGCCTTCAGCCGCGACGCTGCTGTCGGCGGCGTCACGGGCGTCGCGGCCGGGGCGACGGAAGCGGTGGCTTGCGGCGGTGGCGTGGTCGCAGTCGTCTCGGATGAGCCCATGCCCATCTTGCGGCCGAGGTTGGAGAAGAAGCCGCCAGACTTCTCGGTGGGCTGAGCGGTGGCGACGCGGGTGCTTGCCGCGGGCGCGCTGACGGCGACGACGGGCTCTTCCTGCGGCGCCGGTGCGGACGCGACGGAATCGAGATTGGGCTTGGGCGGATTGACGTGGCCGGGGATCGTGCCCGGCGCCTTCGCCATCGCGAGCATCTGCAGCGTGGTGCCTTCGGCGCCCTCGGACAGGCCGGTCGAGCCTTCCGGAATCTTGGCGGCGAACACCTTGTTCATGCCGCCGTCGATGCCGGTGTTCATGCGCGCCACCGGCGTGCCCTTGGCGACCAGCCTCGCGTACTCCGCCTCGTCCTTGGCTTGCTTGCCCCGCACGGCGGCGACGACGTCTTCGGGAATCACATAGGCCGGGCACTTTGCCGAGGCGTCGAACACCGGATCGCGCTTCGCATCGGGCGCGCGCGTCGCGTCGAAAACGTACTTCTTCTCGCAGAAATCGACCTTCGGCTCCTGCCGCGTCACCTCGAAATGATCATAGCCTTCCTTGATCATCTTCCAGAACGGCATGTTCGGATTGTTCCGGTGCTTGGCCATGTTCACCGGCGTCATCTTGAACGGATAGGCCTGCAGCTGGAACGCCTTCTGGCCGCCGAAGAAGGATTCGCGGCCGAGCGAGTAGATCTCGGCGATCTGCTCGTCGGTCATCGCGTAGCAGCCGCGCGAGGAGCAATCGCCGTGCACCATCAGCTGCGAGCCGGTGCGGCCCAGCGCCTTGTCGAACGCGTTCGGATAACCCGTGTTGAAGGACAGGTAGTACGCCGATTGCGGATTCATCTGGCTCGGATTGATCGAGTAGAATCCCTCCGGCGCCTGGCGGTCGCCTTCGCGCACCTTGGGGCCGAGGTCGCCCGACCAGCGGCAGATCGGATAGGTCTTGAGCAGCGCGAACTGGCCGGAGCGGGTCTGCTTCCAGACTTCGAGCTCGGCCTCCTGCTTGAACAGGCGCACCAGGATCGGCGATTGCAGATCCATGTCCTTCTCGGCCATCGCGGCGAGCAGCTTTGGCGGCACCGGCTGGTTGGCCTTGGCGTTGGTCGCGAGCGAGACCTGGTCGGTGTCGCAGCCGGACAGCACAACGCCGGCCGTCATCAGCGCAACCGAAGCCAAGAGCGCGCGAGCAAGCGAACGAGAAATCAAGATGGACCCCACACCGTGCCGGGCAGAAAGCGCGAACCCCAAATCGTTTGGCGCATGATCCGACCGGAGAACCGGGCCCGTCACGACGGGCTTTTTCAGCTCACGCCCCAGCGCTTATGCCCTGAAGCCATTGATTAAAATTCTAACCTCTGGGTCATGTGGTCGCAACCCGAGCGGGGATCACGAGCCCGTTGCCCCATTGGCATGGTCAACGAAGACTGAATGGACGCGACTTTGGGCCTGACTTGGGACGGAACTTGGGCTTTTCGGCCCTGACAAGACTCAGATCGCTGATTTGGGCAAAAAAAGGGTTAATGCGGGGTTACCGGGGCTGCGCGGGAGGTCTTGTAGGGTGGGCAAAGGCGCATCGCGCCGTGCCCACGACCTGTTGGTGACTGGGGAGAATTCGTGGGCACGTCGCGCAAGAGCGCGCCTTTGCCCACCCTACAGCACCGGAATCGCAGCGAATCAGCCCAGTTTCCGGCCGATATCGAGAAATTTCTGCCGCCGCTGCTTGCGGATGGCGTCGCCGTCGAGGCCGCGCAGCTCGTCGAAGGCCTTGGCGATGGCGTCGCCAGTGGTGGCAATCATGGCGGCGGGGTCGCGGTGGGCGCCGCCGACCGGCTCCTTGAGGATGGCGTCAATCACCCCGAAGCGGAGCATGTCCTGGGCGGTGATCTTCATGTTGTTGGCGGCTTCCTGGGCCTTGGTGCCGTCGCGCCAGAGGATCGAGGACGCCGCTTCCGGCGAGATCACGCTGTAGATCGCGTGCTCCAGCATCAGGACCTTGTTGGCGGTGGTGATGGCGATGGCGCCGCCCGACATGCCCTCGCCGGTGACGATGGCGACGTTCGGCACGGTCAGCGCCATGCAGGCATCGGTCGAGCGCGCGATCGCCTCGGCTTGTCCCCGCTCCTCGGCGCCGATGCCGGGATAGGCGCCAGCGGAATCGGCCAGCGACAGCACGGGGAGGCCGAACCGCTCGGCCATCTCCATCAGCCGCACGCATTTGCGGTAACCTTCCGGCCTCGCCATGCCAAAGTTATGCTTGATGCGGCTCTCGGTGGAATCGCCTTTTTCCTGGCCCATCACGCAGATCGCCTCGCCGCGGAAGCGGCCGAAGCCGGCGACCAGCGCCTCGTCCTCGCCGAACTTGCGGTCGCCGGCGAGCGGGGTGAATTCGGTGATCAGGCCCTTGATGAAGTCGTTGAAATGCGGCCGCTGCGGATGCCGCGCGACCAGCGTCTTCTGCCAGGGCGTCAGGTTTTGATAGAGATCCGCCAGCGCCTGCGCCGCCTTGTCCTCGATCTTGCCGATCTCCTCGGAGATGTCGGTGCCGGAGGCGGCAAGCGCGCGCAATTCGTCGACCTTGGAGTCGAGCTCGGCGACGGGCTTTTCGAAGTCGAGATAGCTGCGCATCTGGTCTTGCATCAACTCAATATAGGGGGACGGGGCGAGAGAGCGAAGCGGGGTTGGCTTCAGGATAAGAAGTGTAGCTTCTTCAAGGGCTTGACCTGTGCGCTCCCAGGAGCGCGCCAAATCACGAATGAGGCCCCGGCTCTTTCTGCGGAGATGTGGCCGAAGTCAAGGCGGTTTCGGTTACCTGGCCCGGCTCTCGTGTCCCGGACGCGCTGCAGCGCCTCTTAGCGCTGCTGCGCAGAGCCGGGACCCAGCCAGTTGCGTGGGCCCCGGCTCAGCAGCGCATCACTTACGTGCTGCGCTGCGTCCGGGGCACGAGACCTCTCACTTATCCCTACTTCTCCGCCAGCGGATGCAGGTCGCGCACCAGGCTCTTCAGCCGCTCCTCGACCACATGGGTGTAGATCTGGGTCGTGGAGATGTCGGTATGGCCGAGCAGGGTCTGCACGATGCGCAAGTCGGCACCATTGTGCAGGAGGTGGCTGGCAAAGGCGTGGCGCAGCACGTGCGGGGAGACCAGCCGGGCCTGCAGGCCCGAGGCAACCGCGAGCTCCTTCAAGTCGCGGGCAAAATGCTGCCGCGTCAGATGTCCGCTCTCGCCGAAGGAGGGAAACAACCACTTCGACGCGCCGAGGCTGTCCTTCTTCTCCGTCTTCGCGGCTTCCGTCGCCGCGAGGTAATCCGCCATCGCCTGCCGCGAGGCATCGTTGAGCGGCACCAGGCGTTCCTTGTTGCCCTTGCCGCGCACCACGATCATGCGCGCATCGCGCTTGGCCGCCGTGCGCGGCAGCGCCACCAGCTCGGAGACGCGCAGGCCGGTGGCGTAGAGCACCTCGAGCAGGCAATAGAGCCTCAAAGACCGCAGCCGCTTCGCCGGCGAGGCATCCTCCGCCTCGCTCAATTCCTTGGCGCGGCGGAGCATGCGGTCGACATCTGATATCGACAGCACTTTCGGCAGGCCGCGGCCGCGCTTGGGGCCGGACAGGATCGCGGCGGGATCCTCGGCCCGGATGCGCTCGTTCAGCAGGAAGCGATAGAGATGCCGCATCGCCGACAGCCGCCGCGCCACGCTGGTGGATTTGAAGCCGCGGGCGTCGAGATCGGCGAGATAGTCGCGCAGCGTTTGCGTCTCGGCGTCCGCAAAGCTGCGGCCGACGCGGCCGAGAAATTCCGAGAAATCATTGAGGTCGCGGCGATAGGCGTCGAGCGTGTTGGGGCCGGCCCCCTGTTCCGCGGCGAGCATGTCGAGGAACAGGCCGGTGAGCTTGGCATCTGAGGGCGGGTTGCGCATGCCCTTCAGGCTAGCTCCTATTTCTTGAGAAACTTATCCGGCGGAATCGTCACCGTCATTTCCCGCGACTTGGGACTGACGAAATTGGCCAGTGCGAAGACCACGCCATAGACGATGCCGGCGATCACGGCGACGACCGTCAGGAAGCGGAACAGGCTGGGCATCGGCAGGATCTCGGGAGCAGGTCCAGGTCAGGGTCGAGGCGGGCAAATTAACCAATGAAATCATCCAACATGTTCGCCGTTTCGTGGCAAGAGTCCTCTGGCGAGGGCCCCCTCGGGGTCGTATAGGTGGCCAAAGCTGCCGCCTTTGGCGGCAGATCGAGCGAGATCCAGCCGAGCGAGACATGTCCGACGCCGCGTTGCCGATACCAGCTTCGCCAGAGGCCGACATCCTGTCGGCGCTCGGGACGCGCTCGATCGTGCTCGTCGGTATGATGGGGGTGGGCAAGTCCACCATCGGCCGCCGCATGGCTCTCCGGCTCAAGCTGCCCTTCGTCGATGCCGACACCGAGATCGAGACGTCGGCGCAGATGAGCATCCCGGAGATCTTCGAGCGCCATGGCGAAGCGTATTTCCGTGACGGCGAGGCGCGGGTGATCGCGCGGCTGCTCGACGGCGGGCCGGTGGTGCTGGCGACCGGCGGCGGGGCCTTCATGCGCGAGGAGACGCGCGCGCGCATCGCGGCCAAGGCGATCTCGATCTGGCTGCGGGCGGACCATGACGTCATCATGCGCCGCGTGCGCCGCCGCGCCGACCGTCCGCTGCTCCAGACCGCCGATCCCGAAGGAACCGTGACGCGCCTGCTCACCGAGCGCGAGCCGGTCTACGGCAAGGCCGATCTCACCATCGCATCGCGCGACGTGCCGCACGACAGAATCGTCGAGGAGTGCATCGCGGCGCTGCACGCCCATCTTAGCGGCGAGCATGCCGCCCAGCCCCCTGCCGACGTTGCGAGTGCGTTGAGATGACTGCCCCGTTGAAGCATTCCGATCCCGTCACGGTCGACGTCGCGCTCGGCGATCGCGCCTATGACATCGTCATCGGCCGCGGCGTGCTGGCCTCGATCGGCGAACGGATCGCGGCCTTGCGCCCCGGCGTGCGCACCGCGATCGTGACCGATCGGACCGTGGCCAAGCACTGGCTCGAGCCGACCGAAGCCTCGCTCGCAGCTGCCGGCATCCCGACCTCGCGCATCGTGGTCGAGGAAGGCGAGATCTCCAAGACCTATGCGGGCCTGGAAAAGGTCAGCGAAGCCCTGATCGCCGCTCGAATCGAACGCAACGATCTCGTCATCGCGCTCGGCGGCGGCGTGGTCGGCGATCTCGCCGGCTTTGCCGCGGCGATCCTGCGTCGCGGCGTCGACTTCGTGCAGGTGCCGACCTCGCTGCTGGCGCAGGTCGATTCCTCCGTCGGCGGCAAGACCGGCATCAACTCGCCGCAGGGCAAGAACCTGCTCGGGGCGTTCCACCAGCCGGTGCTGGTCATTGCCGACACCGCCGTGCTCGACACGCTGTCGCCGCGCCAGTTCCGCGCCGGCTATGCCGAGGTCGCCAAATACGGCGTGCTCGGGGATGAAGCCTTCTTCTCCTGGCTGGAGAAGAACCATTCCGACATCGTCACGGGCGGCTCGGCGCGCGAGCATGCGATCGCGACCTCCTGCCGGGCCAAGGCGGGCGTCGTCTCGCGTGACGAGCGCGAGACCGGCGAGCGCGCATTGCTCAATCTCGGCCACACCTTCGGTCACGCGCTGGAAGCCGCGACCGGCTTCTCCGACCGCCTGTTCCACGGCGAAGGCGTTGCCATCGGCATGACGCTGGCGGCGCAATTTTCGGCGAAGCTCGGCATGATCGGCGAGCAGGATGCCGCGCGCGTCGAACGGCACCTGATCGAGGCGGGGCTCCCGACACGGCTGCAGGATATCGCCGGCTTCGCGCAGGAGGGGCTTGCGGATGCGGACGCGCTGATGGCGCTGATGGCGCAGGACAAGAAGGTCCAGCGCGGCAAGCTCACCTTCATCCTGCTGGAAGCCGTCGGGCGCGCCGTGATCGCAAAGAACGTCGAGCCTGCGCCGGTGCGCGATTTCCTGAAAGAGAAGCTCGCGCAAAAGGCTTGATGCGCGATTGAACTTCTGTTGAGTGGTTCATGGACTGGCTCGGATTCACCATCGTCATTCTCTGCCTGCTCGTCTCGGGCTTCTTCGCCGCGAGCGAGACTGCGCTGACCGGCGCCTCGCGCGCCAGCATGCTGCGCCTCTCCAAGCAGGGCAATCGCGACGCCGACGTCGTCTCGGATCTGCTCGACATGCGCGAGCGCCTGATCGGGGCGCTGCTGCTCGGCAACAACATCGCCAATATCGGCTCCTCGGCGATTGCGACCGCCATCTTCACGGCCTGGTTCGGCGATGTCGGCGTGCTCTACGCCACCGGCGTGATGACCGCGCTGGTCGTGATCTTCGCGGAGGTGTTGCCCAAGACCATCGCGATCAATGCGCCCGACCGTATCGCGCTCGCGGTGGCGCGCCCGATGCGGCTCACCATGTACGTGCTGGGGCCGCTGCTGCGCATCGTCGAAGTCATCGTGCGCCTGTTGATGCGGCTGTTCGGTCTCGCCGGCGAGCACCAGGCGATCCTGTCGCCGACCGAGCGCCTGCGCGGCGCGGTCGACCTTTTGCATCACGAGGGCAAGTTCGAGAAGCAGGATCGCGACATGCTCGGCGGCCTCTTGGACCTGCGCGAGCTCCAGGTCTCCGACGTCATGATCCACCGCACCGAGATGATGATGATCAACGCCGATCTGCCGCCGGAAGAGCTGGTGCGCGAGGTGCTGGCGACCGAATACACCCGCATCCCGCTCTGGCGCGAGAAGCCGGAGAACATCATCGGCGTGCTCCACGCCAAGGATCTCCTGCGCGCGATCCGCGCCTCCGACGGCGACACCTCGCGCATCGACGTCTCCACCATCGCGCTGCCGCCCTGGTTCGTGCCGGAGATGCGGCCCGTCTCCGAGCAGCTCAAGGCCTTCCGCCGGCGAAAAACCCATTTCGCGCTTGTCGTCGACGAGTACGGCGAAGTCGAAGGTCTCGTGACGCTGGAAGACATTCTGGAGGAGATCGTCGGCGACATCTCCGACGAGCACGACGTCGTGGTCGCCGGCGTGCGCGCGCAGCCGGACGGCTCGGTCGTGGTCGACGGCTCGGTGCCGATCCGCGATCTCAACCGCGCCATGGACTGGCATCTGCCCGATGAAGAGGCAACGACAGTCGCCGGCCTCGTCATCCACGAGGCGCGCTCGATCCCCGACCGCGGCCAGAGTTTTACGTTCCACGGCTTCCGCTTCCGCGTCCTCCGCCGCGAACGCAACCGCATCACCGCGCTCCGTATTTCACCGGTGCCGCGCGAGGCGGAGCTGGAAGAGGCCAAGCCGAGACGGGCCGGAACGTCGTTTTAGTTTCTTACCCTCCCCTGGAGGGGGAGGGTCGATCGCGCGTAGCGCGAGCGGGGTGGG